>JAESFR010000043.1_pt1 | contig 321094 bp, 297 predicted proteins | sample 9266191 | NCBI WGS metagenome assembly JAESFR01 (sample SAMN14503063, study PRJNA617104) | algae metagenome | isolation source: Pleurocapsa minor HA4230-MV1 and co-occurring heterotrophs from cement on... | place: USA: Nuuanu Pali Lookout, Hawaii | collected 2009-07-20 | reverse complement strand
TGTGTCGTGTGAGCCTCGGCCCCACGCGCCGGGATTATGGTCCGCGACAGGGACGCGGGGCGCGCACAATGGAGTCATGGGTCAGTTCAGCACGCGCCCCGAAGAGCCGACGGAATGGGCGGGTCTGCCCTCGGAGCCTGCCCGGGTCCGCCCCCCGGCCGAGTCCCTCGACACGCCGGTCGAATCCGCGGCGTCGCTCACGCTGTGGGGCTCGGAGATCGCGTCCGTGACGGTGCCGATCCCCACCGCGCCCGCGGCCGACGCAGGACCGGAATCCGCAGGCGACGAGCGCGGCGGCGCGGACCCGCGCGAAGCGGCCACGGGTGCAAGCGCTTCCACCTCAGACTCGACACTTCGCACCAGCAGGGCATAACCTCGGGAGTATGGACAGCACGCTGGCGTGCCTTGCGGCATGGATGCCCCGGCAACGGTGGTACGCCGCGAAAGGCCGCCCGCCGAACCTGCGCCTGGTCGCGTGGTGGGACCTGCCGACCGCCGATCCGCGCGACGAAGACGGTGCGGCGGCAGTGCCCGACAGCAGCGAGCTTCGGGTCCGCACGTTCCTGGTGGCGGACGAGGGGGCGTTGCCCGCCGTGCTCTACCAGATACCCGTCGTCGCGCGGGCCACGGCGACGGTCGAGGCCTCACCCGATCACGTGATCGGCAGCCCGGAGCCGGGCACGACCTTCATCGACGGACCCTTCGATCCCGCGTACACCGCGGCACTGCTGCACATGGTGACCGCAGGAGGCCGGGGCGCCGGTCCGGGTGCCGTCGCGATCGGGCATCCCACCCTCCACGTACCGCAGAAGCCTCCTCGCACCGCCGCGGTGCTGGCCGGTGAGCAGTCCAACACCTCGCTCATCTACCGGGCCGGCGACGGATCGATGCCGATCATCTGCAAGGTCTTCCGCCAGCTGCACCCCGGCCTCAACCCCGACATCGAACTCCAGACCGCTCTGGCCGACGCGGGGTCCTCGCACGTGCCGCAGGCGATCGGGTCCATCGAGGGCACATGGCCCGACATGTCCACCGCGCAGGGAACGGTCTCCGGTTCGCTCGCCTTCGCCCAGGAGTTCCTGCCGGGCGTCGAGGACGCCTGGCGCGTGGCGCTGCACGCGGCGGCGCGGGGCGAAGACTTCCGCGATCGCGCCCACGCCCTCGGTGCCGCCACCGCCGACGTGCATCTGTCGCTCGCGGGGCTCTTCCCCACGCGCCCGACGCAGCCGGTCGACCGTGGAGCGACCGCCGCCACCTGGCGGAGACGTCTGGCGATCGCGATGGCGGAAGTGCCGGCCATCGCCGACCGGCGGGATGCGATCGAAGCGGTCTTCGCGCGGGCGCTCGAGGTGTCCTGGCCGCCGTTGCAGAGGATCCACGGCGACTATCACCTCGGCCAGGTGCTCCAGGTCCCCGGACGCGGCTGGGTGCTGCTCGATTTCGAAGGCGAGCCGCTTCGACCGATGTCGGAGCGCGTCCAGTCGGATCTTCCGCTGCGCGATGTGGCCGGGATGCTGCGTTCGTTCGACTACGTCGCCGGGTCGATCAGACTGGACCACCCTGACCGATCCCCGGAGGCGGTGCGCGAGTGGGCGCGCAACGCGCGGCGATCGTTCGTCGAGGGGTATGCGAGCAGGTCCGGCGTCGAGCTGGACGTCGAGAGCCCGCTGCTGGCGGCCCTCGAGCTCGACAAGGCGGTGTACGAGGCGATCTACGAGTCGCGCAACCGCCCGACGTGGGTCATGATCCCGCTGCGCGCGATCTCCCGCCTCGTGGAGAGGCCGGCCGCCGTCGGGTGACCGCCGGGCCGCGTCCTGGCCCGGGCAAAGCTCAGTCGTCGAGCTCGGCTTCTTCCTGCTCGTCGTCGTCGTCCTCGCCGGACTCGAGGGCGCGCCCGTGCCAGTCGTTCCACGACTGCATCAGCCCCGCCACCGCGGCATGGAAGCGCGCCGTCGCCGCCCCGGGCGCCGTGTCGCCGAAGTAGTGCGCGACCCACTCCTCGAGGCGGGCGACCGCGTCGGGATCCCCGAGGACCCGCTCGGTCTCGGCGACAACGGCTCCGGCATCCGCCGCGTCGAGCCACTCGCATGCCGACAGATAGCCGTGCGTGTCGATCACGGCCTCCGGATCGACGGGCCTGGTGATCATGAGGGGGCGGTCGGCTGCCAGCCGGTCGTACACCATCGCGGAGATGTCGACGATCGCGACGTCTGCGGCGGCGAGCTGCCAGCCGAGCTCCGGCCCGTCGTCGAAGACGTGATGGGATGCCGGATCCGCGGCGTTCGCGGCGGCGAGGGCGGCGATGATGCGACGGTTCGCCGCCCCGTACTCGGTGTTCACCACCCCCGAGCGCGGGTGCGGACGGTAGATCACCCGATGCCGACCGGTCGCCAGCAGCGCACTCACGAGGGCTTCGCCGTGGCTGAGGATCGAGCCGTAGTGGGCGGAAGGACGGTCGCCCTCCCACGTCGGCGCGTAGAGGACGACGGTCCGCTCATCGGGCGTGTACGGGAGCACTCCCGAGTAGTGATCGGCCTGGGGTCTTCCGATCTCGATCGTGCGGCGGTCGAGGTCGTAGTCCCACAGCACCCGACTGAGTCGCTCACGCGCGGCCGAACCGGCGATGAACGCGTAGTCGTACGCCTTGTACTGGTTCGTGGTCATGTACATCTTGTCGGACTCGCCGTGATTGATGAACACGTGCCAGCGGCGTCCGTAGCGGAACATCTGGAAGTTCCGGGTGTTCTGGTTCACGTACAGCACGACACGGATGTCCTGCGTCGCGATGAACGCCTCGACATCCCTCACAGTCGGGGCGAACGCGACGGGGAGGGCGTCGTCGGCGAGGAGAGCGCGCGCTCCGGTCGCCGAACGGCTCAGCACCACGACGGGCCACGTCTTCGCGAGGTCGGCGAGCGGCTTGTACCACTGGCGGATCTGGTACATGTTCACCGCACCGTCCGCGAAGTACACCGCGATCCGGTAGTGGTGCAGGGGGTGAGGGGTCCGGGCCGCCAGGGTCCGCCGCACCTCGCCGACCGCACTGCGGCTCGCGACCGCCTTCTTCAGGAGCGCGGTGGCCTTCTTCGCATCGGACAACAGACCCACTCCCCCAGGATACCGAGGCTCGGAGGAGCAGCCCCGTGCGAGCCTCCGATCGGCGCGCGGCGGACGTCGTGGCATGATCGACGGATGCATGACGAGCAGCCGGAGCGCAGAGATGCGCCGGTGGTTCCGAGCGGGGCGGGGGTGACGTTCGTCATGCCGGTGCTCAACGAGCGCGACTATCTGCGTCGGGCCGTCGAGACCGTGCTCGCGCAGGACGTCGAGGGTCCGACCGAGCTCATCCTGGCCCTCGCACCGTCGGTCGACGGCACGACCGAGCTCGCGCGCGAGCTCGCGGCAGCAGACGATCGGATCGTGCTGGTCGAGAACCCGGATGCCGACATCCCGATCGGTCTGAACCGGGCGATCCGGGCCGGACGCTACCCGACCGTCGTGCGGGTGGATGCCCATTCCGAGCTCCAGCCCGGCTACACGACGCGCGCGCTCGCGACGCTGGACCGCGTGCGCGCGGCGAACGTCGGCGGCGTCATGCGGGCGGATGGCCGCACCCCGTTTCAGCGCGCGGTCGCGCGCGCGTACAACTCCCCCATCGGCCTCGGTGGCGGTGCGTACCACGGCGGCACGCAGGAAGGGGATGCTGAATCGGCGTACCTCGGCGTCATGCGCAAAGACGTGCTCGAAGAAGTGGGTCTCTTCGACGAGAGCATCCGCAGGGGTGAGGACTGGGAGCTGAATCTGCGGATCCGGCGTGCCGGCTATCGTGTGTGGTTCGATCCCGCGCTGTCGGTGACGTATTGGCCGCGCGAGAGCTGGTCGCGTCTGGTGCGCCAGTTCAGCGCGACGGGCCGGTGGCGAGGCGAGCTCGTGCGGCGCTACGGCCGGGGCAACTCGATCCGCTTCTTCGCGCCGCCCGCACTCGTGGTCGCGGTCGTGCTCAGCGCGGTACTGGGCGTGCTGCAGGCCACCGGGGTCCTCACGGGCGGGGCGTCGCTGTGGCTGTCGGTCATCCACCTCCCGGTCATCGCCTACGCGCTTCTTGTGATCGCCGTCGCGATCGGTCCGGGCGGCGGGCGCGGATGGCGCGACAAGGTGTGGACCCTCGCGGTGCTGCCGAGCATGCATCTCGCGTGGGGCACCGGGTTCATCGGGGGTGTGCTGCGCGGTGCGCACGACACGGTCGACACGTCTCGACTCGGTGACCGCAACACCCCCCTGCCCTGACAGGAGGGTCGGAAACTCACGCCGTCGGCGTCACGAACCCCTGATCGAGGATCCTGCTGACCACGCGCTCCGCGGCACGACCGTCGTCGCGGGCATTGAACTTCTGCCGCCACAGCGCGTACTTCGCGGCGAACTCGGCCGGATCGCCGTTGCGCACCGCCTCGATGAGCTCGGCCTGACTGGCGATCACGGGTCCGGGGGCGTGCGCGGCCAGATCGAAGTAGAAGCCGCGCAGCTCGCCGCGGTAGTGCTCCATGTCGGGGACGAGGAAGTACATCGGCTTGCCCGTGACGCTGAAATCGAACATGACCGACGAGTAGTCCGTGATGAGCGCATCGGCCACGAGCAGCAGGCGCGACGTGTCCGGGAAGCCGGTCACGTCGATGACACGCGGCCCCTCGGCATCCCGTCCCGGCTGAAGAGTGCGGGAGTGCCCGCGGACGAGCACCACGGCGTCGGTGGCCTCGGCGAGGGCGGCCGGATCGATGAAGTCGACCATCTGCGCCCGGTCGTCCCGCCACGTCGGAGCGTAGAGGAGCACACGCTCGTCGGCGCGGATGCCGAGCGTCTGCCTCGTCGCGCCCCCGTCGCCGTCTACCAGGATGTCGTTGCGCGGATACCCCTCGACCCAGACCGGCCGCGACAGGAACGCGTACGCCTTGCCCAGGATGCGGGCCGCGTACGGATTCTGGGCGAGGAGGACGTTCCAGCGGCGGGACTCCTTGATCACAGCCGCCATCCGGCGCGGATCGAAACCCGGCCGGTGCAGCGCGAGCCGCTTGAGCGGCGTACCGTGCCACGTCTGCAGTACGACCTGACCGGGTCGGCGCGCGAAGGTTCGCCGCAGCCAGTCGTTCACCACGAGGAGCCGCGCTGAACCCCGGGCACGCCACCACTCGGGGCTGCCGTCCACGACCGGCACCGCGCCCTCGGGGACCTGGACCGAGAGGTCGACGACGCTCCAGTACCGGGTGATGCCGGGAGCCCGGCGGGCGAGCTCGCGGTCGATCGCGAGCGGGTTGCAGCTCGCGTTGCGTCCGTAGAAGCTCTCGAAGAACACCGCCTCCTCGAGAGCCGTGGGGCGGGTGGCGTAGCGGCGCTCGAGCGCGGCCTGGCCCTCGCCGGAGTCGTATGCGGGGTCGATCGGCGGGCCGACCGTGAGAACGGTCCCGTCGAGCGAGGCGCGAAGCGTGCCCAGCTGGGTCAGCGGGACGGATGCCGGCGGCTCGGGCTCCTGACCGTCGGCGCCCTGCACACGCAGGTCGTACTCCCCCGAGGGCAGCGGGAGCTCTTCCCCACCCCAGCGCGATGCCTGGAGCGGGAGGACGGCCTTCCACGTCTTGCCGCGCCCCGTGACGGTCGCGCCGACGCGTGCGCGAGGCCCCACGAGATCGACGGATGCCGGCCGCGGACCGGTGCCCGACACGATCAGGGCGGCACCCTCGTCGGTGGAGAAACGGGCGTCGGTCATCTGGCTCCTCTTCCGGTCGTCGACGTCCCTCTCCCGGACGTCGGCGTCATCGTATGGCCGCGCGCACGCGAGTGCAGTCCCGCCAGGATCGCACGGTACACCCGGCGGGTGTTGCCGCCGTCGTGGAAGGCGTGCATCCGCGCACTCAGGCTCTCCGCGTGCGCGATACGCCGTGCCCGTTCCCGGTCATCTCCGAGTACGGTGTCCAGCTGCGCCGCAGCGCTCGTCCAGTCCGTCGCCCAGTCCTCCCCTGCGACGTCGCGGAATGCGCCGTAGAAGCCGCGGGAACGCGCGTAGGCGTCGACGTCCGGTGCGAGGAACACCACGGGCACGGGCACGAGCGCGGAGTCGAACACCAAAGACGAATAGTCCGTCACCATCGCGTCGAGGGCGGGCAGCACGGGCGTGACGTCGACCACGACGTCGCTGCCGAGACCGACGACGCGCTCGGTGCGGAACGGCGGCGCATACTCCCCCGCGCCGAGCGGATGCGAGCGGACGAGCAGAACCGCGCGATGTCGGGCCAGGACGTCCACGAGGAGCCGCCACTCGTCGGGCGACGGGACGGCCGGATCGGCCGCACCGTCGCGCCACGTCGGTGCGTAGAGGACGAGGCGCGCTGAGGGGTCCACGACACCGGCCGCCTCCGAGATCACCTGCCGGGCGTGCGCGCGCCGGCTCTCCGCCGTACCGCGCGAAAGGACGTCGACGCGCGGCTCGCCCGTCACCGGCACGCGGTCATCGGCCAGGCCGAACGCCGACTCCAGCCGCCCCCGTACGACATGGGACGCGGCCGGGAGGATTCTGATCCGGCGCGCAGCTCCGCGGTACATGCGGGCGATCGCGCGGCGGAGCACGACGGAGTCCCCGAGGATGCCGATGCGGACGGTCGCGGGGGAATCCAGGCCGATGCGCTTGAGAGGGATGCCGTGCCACAGCTGCACGACGAAGGCATCCGAGACCGCGAAGCGGTTCACGTCGCCGAAGCCGTGGGTGATGACGACGACCCGGGCGCGGGCGGTCAGCCAGAAGCCGCGGATCGAGCGCTTGTCCGCGTGCGGGATGCCGCGGGCCGCCGCATCCCGAGCCTCGCGGGGTGAGCCGACGAGCCAGACCGCCCGATGCCCCTCGGCTGCGGCGACCTCCCACAGCGCGAGCGCGCCGTCGGCGATGCCGACGCCGCAGCCGAAGACCCAGGCGTCGCGGGAACGCGGGATGAGGAGGGTGGCGAGTCGGCCGAGGACGTAGAGCGGGATGCTCGCGAGCTTCCGCGCGTTGCCCGCGCCGAACGAGAAAGGCGCCACCCCGCGACTCTATCGCGGGGTGGCGCCCTCGGCCTGTACCGGGACTGCGCGCTACAGCGGCAGCTCGCCCAGCGTCACGTCGACGGTGCGGGTCTCGCCGTCGCGGACGTAGGTCACCGTCGCGTCGCTTCCGGCGGCGACCGCGCGCACCTGCGCGGTCAGGTCGGTCGCGTCCGTGATCGGCACGCCGTTGAAGGCGGTCACGATATCGCCCTCCTGCAGTCCGGCCTCCAGCGCCGCGCCGTCCGCGACCACTTCGGCGATGTAGGCGCCGGTGATCGTCGAATCCTTGACGTTAGCGGCATCCTGCACGCTCGCGCCGAGCAGGCCGTGCGTCGCCGCGCCGGTCTCGATGATCTCGTCGGTCACGCGCTGGACGATGTTCGACGGGATCGCGAAGCCCACGCCGATCGAGCCGGCCTCTCCGCTCATGCCGCCGGCGGTCGCGATCGCGACGTTGACACCGATGAGCCGTCCGTCGGCGTCGACGAGTGCACCGCCGGAGTTTCCGGGGTTGATCGCGGCGTCGGTCTGGATCACGGCGATCGAGATCAATCCGGACGGCGTCCGCTGCTGCCCGTCGCCCTCGCCGAAGTCGAAGAAGAACGGCGGCGTCTGTCCGTCTTCCGGCGTCTGGCCCTCATCCGGGGCCTCGGACTGGCCGTCCTGCGCGTCACCGGACTCGGGGGCGGCCGCCGAGGCGATCTGGATCGACCGGTTCAGGGCGCTCACGATCCCGGTCGTGACGGTGTTCGACAGGCCCAGCGGGGCACCGAGGGCGATCGTCTGATCGCCGACGTTGAGGTCCGACGAATCGGCGAACTCCACCGGGGTCAGCCCTTCGGCGTCCGCGAGCTTGATGACCGCGAGGTCGTACGTGGGGTCGGTCCCCACGACCTCGGCGTCGTACACCCGACCGTCCGAGGTCGTGACGCGGATGACCGCATCGGCGCTCGCGCCGTCGAGGGTGACGACGTGGGTGTTCGTCACGACGTAGCCGTCGCTCGTCAGCACGACGCCCGAGCCCGTGCCCGCGCCGTTCGCGCTCGTTGCGGAAATCGTGACGACACTCGGGAGGACCTTGCCGGCGATCGCCGTCGTCTGGTTGACCGAGTCCGTGTTGTTGACCGTGACGGTCGCGGGTCCGGCTGCCGGGAGCGAGCCGGCGGGCGCGAAGAGATTCACTCCCGCGTACGCGCCGCCGAGGCCCGCCGCACCGCCGACGAGCGCCGCCGCGACGATGAGCCCGGCGACCTTGCCGGCACCAGACTTCTTCTTGACCGCGGGCGCGGTCGGAACGGATCCGGTCGCCATAGGCCCGAAGGGCACGGTGGGCTGCGTCTGGTTCATGTCCGGTCGCGCACCGGCCGGACCGAACGCGCCCGCGTACGGCTGACCGGGAGCCTGCTGACCGGCGTAGGCGCCCGCGGGAGCCTGCTGCCCGGCGTATGAGGGCACGCGCGGCGGACCGTAGGGCGGGGTCTGTGGCGGATACGGCTGCTGCCCGGCCGCCGGGCCGGCGGGACGCACGCCCTGCGGTGCCTGCCAGGCCGGGGTCTGCGGCGGGGGCGGGAAGCCCTGCTGCGGCGCCGCGGGCGCGTCGACCGTCTGCTCGGCCTGCTGCGCCGCGGGCGCGTCGACCGTCTGCTCGGCCTGCGGAGCTGATCCGTCAGCCGCAGCCGGGAATTCGGGGGTGGAATCGTCGGGGCGCGTGCCCTCGGTGTCGCTCATGGTGTGCTCCTTCTGCCGACCACTGAAACTCTCGCGCCGGATTCTGTGCGTTTCTTATGGCGGGGATGGGGGTCGACTATGCGAGTAGCGTGAACCGGATGCGAGTGATCACCGGTGCATGGCGTCGAACGGCGATGGGTGCGGGACTCATCGCCGCGGACGGTACGACCCGCCCCACCATCTTCGCCGAGATGTCGGCCCTCGCGGCCCGAACCGGCGCCATCAATCTCGGGCAGGGCTTTCCGGACGAGGACGGCCCCGCCGAAGTGCTCGAGGCTGCGCGCGCGGCGATCGCGAACGGCGTCAACCAGTACCCGCCGGGCCGCGGCATCCCGGACCTGCTGCAGGCGGTCGCGGAGCACCAGCATCGCTTCTACGGACTGCGGCTCGATCCCCACCGCGATGTGCTCGTCACCGCCGGAGCGACCGAGGCCCTCGCGGCGACGCTCCTCGCCCTGATCGACGGGCCCGACGACGAGGTCGTCGTGTTCGAACCGCACTACGACTCCTACGCGGCGGTCGTGGCGCTCGCCGGCGCGCGGCTCGTCACGGTGCCGCTGCGCCGGCCCGATTTCCAACCAGATCTCGACATGCTGAGGGATGCCGTCACCGACCGCACGAGGATCATCCTCGTCAACGATCCGCACAACCCGACCGGCGCGGTCTTCTCGGGCGAGCTGCGTCGCGAGGTGATCCGCCTCGCCGAGCGCCACGACGCGGTCATCGTCACGGACGAGGTCTACGAGCACCTGGTCTTCGACGGACCGCACGTGCCGATCTCCACGCTTCCCGGAGCATGGGAGCGCACGCTGACGATCTCGTCGGCGGGCAAGACGTTCTCGACGACGGGATGGAAGATCGGCTGGGTCACAGGCCCTGCAGACCTGATCGACGCCGTGCTCGCCGTCAAGCAGTACCTGACGTACGTGAACGGAGCCCCGTTCCAGCCGGCCGTCGCGACCGGGCTCCGTCTTCCCGACGCTTTCTTCGCGGGGATCGCCGACACGATGCGCGCCAAGCGCGATCTCCTGGGCGCAGGCCTGCGCAGTGCGGGGTTCGATGTGTCCGTGCCCGCCGGGTCGTACTTCACGGTGGCGGATGCCGCACCGCTCGGCGCGACCGACGCGGCGGCCTTCTGCCGCGCACTCCCCGAGCGCGCGGGGGTCGTCGCGATCCCCCTCACCGCGTTCGTCGGTGCGGATCGCCGCGACGACTACGCGACCCTCGTGCGCTTCGCGGCGTGCAAGCGGGTGGGAGTCCTCGAGGACGCGGCCTCCCGCCTGTCCTCTCTCGCCGGGTGAGGCCACGTGCGGACACCTCGTGCGTCACGCGCGCGGGACGACCGCCATCCGCCGCAGCTGCAGTGCGGGGTTGACCCGCCGGACGCGCTCGACCGTGGCGGCGGACAGATGCGCCACCGCGACGTCGGTCGCCGTCCCGATCGCGGCGATCTCGACGCCCTGAGGGTCCACGATCATCGAGTTGCCCACCCCGAGCGGCGGCGGGTGATCGGCCGCGGCGACGTACACGGTGTTCTCGATCGCGCGTGCGTGCAGGAGCGTGCGCCAGTGGTGCTCCTTGAGCGGACCGCGGACCCATTCCGCGGGAACGAGGAACGCCTCCGCCCCGGCGTCGGCGAGCGTGCGGGCGACCTCCGGGAAGCGCAGGTCGTAACAGGTCATCAGGCCGAACCGCAGGCCGCCGGCGACGAACGTCTCGGGCGGCCGGAGGTCGCCGGGTTCGACCCAGTCCGATTCGCGCTGACCGAACGCATCGTAGAGGTGAAGCTTGCGGTAGGTCGCCACCACTCCGGAGCCGTCGACGGCCACCACGGTGTTCCGCACACGCCGCGCACCCGTGCTGCGCTCGAGGAGCCCCGCGACGATGTGCACATCGTGAGCAGCGGCGAGTCCGGTGAGGGCGCGCACGAAAGGTCCGTCGAGGTCTTGGGCGTTCTGCGCGAGCGAGTCGTCGAACGGGTCCACGAAGTAGCTCGAGTACTCGGGGAAGAGGACGATCTGCGCTCCCCGCCGGGATGCCGTCGCCGTCAGCTGCCCGATCGTCTGGAGGTTGGCGTCGCCATCCGCCGCCGGCGCGAACTGCGCGACGGCGACCGCGATGCCCTCGGCGTCCTGCGTGCTCATCGTCCGACCTCCCGCCCGAATCGGATGCGCATGACCCCCGGGCCGATCACCCAGAGCGTCACCACGACGAGACTCAGAGCGACGACGGCGACGAGCGCGGCCTGCCGATCGATCACGACGTCGAACACGAAGCCCACGACGCCCACGAGCAGCAGGGAGACGGTGACCAGAGCGGTGCTGAGCGCGGCGTGGCCGTACGCCACGACCTGTTGCTTCGCCCCCTGGCGGAAGAGCACGCGGTGCAGCGCCACCGGCGCGAGCGCGACGATGGACGACAGCGCGGAGAGCACGACGAGCGCGAGGTAGAAGGTCCGCTGTCCCGAGTCAAGATCGGAGAAAGCCGGCTGGAAGGCCAGCGCGAGCAGGAACCCGGTGAGGATCTGCGTTCCGGTCTGCATGACCCGCAGCTCCTGCAGGACGTCGTTCCAGTTGCGGTCGGCGCGCTCCGCGGGTGTCTCGTCACGCTCATCGACTCCCTGTTCGGGTGGAGCGGATTCGTCTCGGAATGGCATGCGCTCATCCTCGCGCCGCGCACGCACGAACGGCAACCGGGAGCGGCGATCATGGCCTCGATGTGACCTCGCTCGAGATGCATGCTAGAGTTTTCTCTTGTGCCGCGGGGTGGAGCAGCTCGGTAGCTCGCTGGGCTCATAACCCAGAGGTCGCAGGTTCAAATCCTGTCCCCGCAACGAAAAGACGAAGGCCCCGGATTCTTCCGGGGCCTTCGTCGTGCTGTCGGTCGGCGCATTCTCGTCGCGCCGACGCCCCGTCTTCCGCCGGGATTCCGCGAATGTGGACACCCTCATCCGCCCCTTGTATCATCGGGCGAAGGGATATCGCTAGCTAATCTAGCGAATTAGGGAGCCTTCATGAACGACGCCGAGTACGTGGTCCTCCTCGATGACGAGGGACGGCCGATCGGTACGGCGCCGAAGAGCAGCGTGCACGGAACCGACACGGCGCTGCACCTCGCCTTTTCGTGCCACGTGCTGAACGAGCGGGGCCAGGTGCTCGTGACGCGGCGCGCGCTGGACAAGAAGACGTGGCCCGGAGTGTGGAGCAATTCGTTCTGCGGCCACCCCCGGCCCGCCGAGCCGGTGATCGCCGCCGTGCACCGTCGCGCGGAATTCGAGCTGGGGATCACCCTGACCGACATCGAGCTCGCCCTCCCCCTCTTCCGCTACCGCGCCGTCGACGTGAGCGGCATCGTGGAGTACGAGGTGTGCCCCGTCTACACGGCCCGCACGACCGACGAGCCGACCCTCAACCCGCTCGAGGTCGCCGATGCGAAGTGGGTGGACCCCGCGGATCTCGCGAAGTCGCTCGTCGCCACGCCGTGGGCCTTCAGCCCGTGGCTCGTGCTCCAGGCCGAACAGCTGCATCTGTTCGACGCCGAGCCCGCGCTGCAGCGACGACGGGCGTCATGATCTCTTCTGCCACTCGCGCGACCATCGACGAGACGATCGACGGCTCGCTGCGGCGGATCCGTCACCGTGCGATCGAGCTCGGCGGAGGATTCGAAGCACTCGGCGACGCCGTCGCGCGCGCCACGGCCGGCGGAAAGCGATTCCGGCCTGCGCTGGTCGTCGCGTCGTTCTCGGCGTTCGGAGGAGAGGATCCACCTCCCGCCGCCGTCCTCTCCGTCGCCGCGGCGTTCGAGCTGCTCCACACCGCCTTCGTCGTGCACGACGACGTGATCGACCACGACACCGTCAGACGGGGCATCCCGAATGTCGCGGGCGAGTTCCGCATCCGCGCCGAGGAGAGAGGTGCCGACGCCGCGGGCGCCGCCGTACTCGGCGATGCGGCGGCGATCCTCGCCGGAGACCTCCTGCTGCACGAGGCCTCTCGACTGATCGCGCTCGCCGATGTCACCGCCTCCGTCCGTGCCGGGCTGTTCGGTCTCCTGGATGACGCGATCTACGTCTCCGCGGCCGGCGAACTGGCGGACGTCGAGAACGCGGTGACACCCGATTACGCCGAGGCGCAAGCGATCTTCGATGCGACGTTCAACAAGACCGCGGTGTACTCCTTCAGCGCCCCGCTGTGCGCGGGCGCGCTGCTCGCGGGCGCCTCCGACGAGGCGATCGCGTCCCTCGACGCGGAGGGCGGCCGACTGGGCCTGGCGTTCCAGCTCGTCGACGACCTCATCGGGGCGTTCGGCTCCGCCGAGCAGGCGGGCCGAGACGAGGGGGGCGACCTGCGCGAATCGAAGCGCACCCCGCTCATCGCCCTCGCGCGCCTGACGCCGACCTGGGCGCGCGTGAACGACGCCCTCGCCCTCGCGCACACCGGTCCGATCGCCGTGCGCGAAGCCCAGCTCGCCCTCGAGGAGAGCGGCGCCCGTCTGCGCCTGCGCGGGCTGATCGACGATACGCTCGGTGCTGTGCGCAGCGCCGCGGACGAACCCGCCTTCCCCCGGGAGGCGCGCGCGCTCATCCGGGAACTGGCCGATCGTGTCGAGGAGCGCATTCCGTGAGTCATGAGCCGACCGGGCTCGCCCTGTACGACAGAACGGCTCAGGATGCCGCCGATGCGGTGATCTCGGCCTATTCGACGTCGTTCGGGCTCGCGACCCGCCTGCTGGGCCGGCGTCCGCGGCCGCACGTGCGCAACATCTACGCCCTCGTGCGCATCGCGGACGAAATCGTGGACGGTCCGGCCGCGGCGGCCGGCCTGGACCCCGCCGCCGAGCGCGCCGTGCTGGACGACCTCGAGGTCGAGACGTACGCCGCGATCGAGCGCGGATTCAGCTCCAACCTGGTCGTGCACGCCTTCGCACGCACGGCTCGCGAGTGCGGCATCGGGCAGGCGCAGATCGGACCGTTCTTCGCCTCCATGCGGACCGACCTCTCCACCGCGCGTCACGACGCGGCCTCGCACGACGACTACGTGTACGGCTCGGCGGAGGTCGTGGGTCTCATGTGCCTGCAGGTCTTCGTGAACGCGGGAGCGCCGCATCCGGTCGACCCCGATCCTGACCTCGTGGACGGCGCACGGCGTCTGGGCGCGGCGTTCCAGGACGTGAACTTCCTCCGCGACCTCCATCACGATGAGGACGCCCTCGGGCGCGACTACCTCGGGCTCGCGAGCGGCGCGAGCACCCGGACCGAAGTTCTCGACCGCATCGATGCGGATCTCGCCGCCGCGGCCGCGGTGATCCCCCGGCTTCCCGCGGACTGCCGCCGCGCCGTGACCGCGGCGCACGATCTGTTCGCCGCCCTCTCCACCCGTCTGCGGACCGACTCGTCGCCGGCCCGGAGGGTCCGTGTGCCCGATAGCGTTAAGGCGGCCCTCGCGGCCCGCGCGTGGCTCGGCTTCGCCCCGCGGAAGCAGCGCGGCGCGCGCGCACACGCATGACCCCTGACACCCGAGCGACGGAGGAACCACACATGGCGGAGCAGGACGAAGGCACCGCTGTCGTCATCGGTGGCGGCATCGCCGGACTCGCGACCGCGGCCCTGCTCGGCGCCGAAGGCTGGTCGGTCACGATCCTCGAGGCGCGGGACGAACTCGGCGGACGTGCCGGGTCATGGGAGCACGAGGGCTTCCGCTTCGACACCGGCCCCAGCTGGTATCTCATGCCGGAGGTATTCGACCACTTCTTCCGCATGCTCGGCACGAGCTCCGAGCAGGAACTCGACCTCGTGCGACTCGATCCGGCGTACCGCGTGTACAGCGAGCCGACGGCGGACGCGCTCCCTCCGACCGACATCCGCTCCGGCAGGGCCGAGGCGACAGCGCTCTTCGAGAGCATCGAGCCCGGCGCCGGCGCGAAGCTCGATGCGTATCTCGACTCGGCCGCGGACGCGTACGAACTCTCGGTGTCGCGCTTCCTCTACGACACGTACGAGACGACCTCGAGCCTTTTCGATCCGGCACTGCTGCGTCGCGCGGGACAGCTGGCGCCGTTGCTGACCCGGTCGCTCGCGAGCTATGTCGACAAGCGGTTCACCGACCTGCGTCTGCGGCAGATCCTCGGGTATCCGGCGGTCTTCCTGGGGGGCTCGCCGTACGGCGTTCCGAGCCTGTACCACCTGATGAGTCACCTCGATCTCGACGACGGCGTGCTCTACCCGCGCGGCGGGCTCACCGAGGTCATCAAGGCCGTGCACCGGCTCGCCCTCGCGAACGGCGCCGTGATCCGGACCGGCAGCGAAGTCGTGGAGATCACGACCGTGGATGCCGTCGCCACGGGCGTCCGCTTGGCGGACGGAAGCACCGTTTCCGCAGATCTCGTCGTCTCGACCGCGGATCTGCACCACACCGAGACCCGCCTGCTGCCCCCCGAGCTGCAGACCTACCCCGAGAAGTGGTGGGACAAGAAGACCCCGAGCCCGGGAGCGCTGCTCCTCCTGCTCGGCGTGGAGGGAGAGCTTCCGCAGCTCCCCCATCACACCCTGCTGTTCGCGGAGGACTGGCGCGAGAACTTCGAGGCGATCTTCGAGGAGCCCAGCCGCATTCCCGACCCCGCCTCGCTGTACATCTGCAAGCCGAGCGCGACCGACGCGAGCGTCGCACCGGCGGGCCACGAGAACCTCTTCGTGCTCGTGCCGATCCCCGCCGACCCCTCCGTCGGCCGCGGCGGCGTGGACGGAGACGGCGACCCCGCCGTCGAAGCCGCCGCCGATCACGTCATCCGGCAGATCTCCGAGTGGTGCGGCATCCCCGACCTCGCCGACCGCATCGTCGTGCGGCGCACGATCACCCCCGGCGACTTCGCCGCCGATCTGCACGCGTGGCGGGGCAACTCCTTGGGACTCGCGCACACCCTGAACCAGAGTGCGATGTTCCGCCCGCGCAACGCGTCGCGCAAGGTGCAGCGTCTGGCGTACGCCGGCGCGTCCGCACTTCCGGGCATCGGGCTACCGATGTGCCTGATCTCCGCCGAGCTCGTCCTCAAACGCCTGCGCGGCGACCGTACGCCCGGACCCCTTCCCGAGCCGGCCAGGGTCTGACGTGCCGGGACTCTACCTGCTGGCGATCCTCGTGTCAGCCGGCGGCATCGCCGTGATCGACGCGAGATGGCGTCTGGCCGCGTGGCGCGCGCCGTGGCGCACCGCAGCGGCGGTCGCGGCCGGAGTGCTGTTCTTCCTCGCCTGGGATGCCGTGGGGATCGCGAACGAAGTGTTCCTCAAGGGCGACAGCCCCCTGTTCCTCGGCATCGACGTCGCACCCGACCTCCCGCTGGAAGAGCTCTTCTTCCTGAGCTTCCTGTGCTACCTGACGATCGTGGTCTGGTCGGCGGCGATGCGCTTCCTCTCGCGCGGGGATCGCACGGGCGACGTAGCGACCGTGCGGGCCGACGAGGAGAGACGCTCATGACCTACACGCTCATCAACGTGCCCTTCATGGTCCTCACCGTGATCGTGACACTCGCGACGATCCGGCGACCCAAGTTCGGACGCCGGATGGCGGCATCCGGCGTCACGGCACTCGTCCTGGTCGTGCTCACCGCGATCTTCGACAACGTCATGATCGGAGCGGGTCTCGTCGTGTATCCGCCCGCGAACCTCAGCGGCATCACGATCGGACTGGCCCCGATCGAGGACTTCGCCTACAGCCTGTGCGCGGCGTTCCTCGTGCCCGCCGTCTTCACGTTGCTCACTCCGCGACGCCGGCGGGAGGTGACCGCATGACGGCCGACCAGAAGCTGCGAGCGGGACTGGTCGCGAAGCAGCTTTTCGTCGCCTCGCGCCCGGTGAGCTGGGTCAACACCGCCTACCCGTTCGCGGCGGCTTACCTCCTCACGACGCGGCAGGTCGATCTCACTCTCGTGATCGGCACCCTGTTCTTCCTCATCCCCTACAACCTGGCGATGTACGGGATCAACGACGTGTTCGACTACGAATCCGACCTCCGCAATCCGCGCAAGGGCGGTGCGCACGGTGCGGTGCTCGATCGACGCATGCACCCCATCACCCTGTGGGCGGCGGGACTGTCGTGCGTGCCGTTCGTCGTCTACCTCGTGATCGTCGGCTCACCGCTGTCCTGGCTCGTGCTGGCCGCGAGCCTTTTCTTCGTCGTCTTCTACAGTGCCCCTCCCCTGCGTCTGAAGGAGGTGGCGTTCGCGGACTCCGTGACCTCGAGCATCCACTTCTTCTCGCCGGCCGTGTACGCCCTCGTGCTCGCCGGAGCAGCCTGGACGTGGGAGCTGGGGGCGATCATCCTCGCCTTCGCGCTGTGGGGCGTCGCTTCGCACGCGTTCGGCGCGGTGCAGGACGTCGTCGCCGACCGTGAAGCGGGGATCTCGTCGATCGCGACGGCGCGCGGAGCCCGCTGGACCGTGTGGTTCGCGCTCGCGTGCTACGCGGTGGCAGGGGTCGCGATGCTCTTCACGACGTGGCCGGGCCCGCTCGCCGCGCTCGTGCCGCTGCTGTACATCGCCACCGTGTGGCCGTTCCGGACGATCACCGATGAGACGGCCGAACGCGCCACGATCGGCTGGCGGCGGTTCCTGTGGGTCAACCAGATCGCCGGCTTCCTCGTGACGCTCCTGCTGATCTGGTACTGGCTGCTCACCTCCTGATCTGCCACACCGGCGCCGCGTCCGAGATTCCCGAGGGTTGCGGGGCGGCCGATCCCGTCCTCGATGGCGGGCACGGACCGCACGCGTCGGAGAGGTCGCGCAGGCATGCGAGTGGGGCGGACCCGAGGGCCCGCCCCACTCGAAGGATCACTCGCCGCCGAGGGCGATGAGCTTCTCCACCGCCGCCGTCAGCCGCTCGTCGGCCTCCGCGAACGCGGTGAGGTCGCCGGCCTGCAGCGCCGCGTCGCGGTCGAGCATCGCCTGCTGGGCGTCCTGAAGGGCCGCCTGGTACTCATCCGTCGGAGGCTCGGTCGGGTCGGTCGGCTCGGGGGTCGCGGTCTCGCCGGGCGTCGGGGTCGGGCCCGGAGTGGGCACCACGTCCCCGTCACCGGCATCGGCTCCCGAGTCACCTCCGAAGAGCGAATCGAGCGCCTCGTTCAGGGTGTCCTCGAAGGCGATCTCGTTGCCGAACGCCACGAGCACCTTCTGCAGCTGCGGCAGCTGCGTGCCGCTGGAGGCCTGCACGAACACCGGCTGCACGTAGAGCAGACCGCCGCCGACCGGGAGGGTCAGCAGGTTGCCGTTGATGACCTCGGACTGCCCCTGGCGCAGAAGGTTGATCTGCGACGAGATCAGCGGATCCGAGTTGAAGGTGTTCTGCACCTGTCCGGGTCCGGGGATCGTGGTGTCCGCGTCGACCACGAGCATGCGGAGCTTGCCGTAGTCCTCGCTCTTGACGCCGGCTTCGCTCCCGGCATTCGAGTCGACCGCCAGGTACCCCATCAGCACGTTGCGCGATGCGGTGCCTTCGGAGGCCGGGATGAAGCTCGTGAACATCGAGTACGTCGGCTCGTCCTGACCCGGCATCTGCATCGTGAGGTAGTACGGCGGCTGGAGCACGGTGTCCAGCTGCGGGTCGTTCGGCGTCTGCCACGCGTTGTCGCGCTGATAGAACGACTGCGCGTCGTCGACGTGGTAGACACCCAGGGCGTAGCGCTGCACCTTGAACAGGTCGGTGGGATAGCGCACGTGGCTCATCAGGTCGCCGGACATCTCGCTGATCGGCTTCACCGTCGACGGGTACACGTTCTGCCAGGCCTGGAGGATCGGGTCCTCGTCGTCCCACGCGTACAGCGTGACCGAGCCGTCGTACGCGTCGACCGTCGCCTTGACCGAGTTGCGGATGTAGTTGATGTTGTCGAGAGCGAACCGCTGCGCCGTGGTGTTCGAGTCGGAGATCGCCTGCTGCAGGCTCACCGTCGTCGAATACGGGTGGTTCGCGCTCAGCGTGTAGCCGTCGATGATCCAGACGATCCGACCGTCCACGACGCTCGGGTACGGGTCGCTGTCGAGCGTGAGGTACGGCGCCGCCTTCTGGACGCGGACACTCGGGTCACGGTCGTAGAGGATCTGCGACTCCTCGTTCACGTTGTCGGAGAAGAGGATCTGCTCGGACTGGAACTTCAGCGCGTAGATCAGGCGGTTGAAGACGCTGCCGATGTTCGGCCCGCCGTCGCCGCTGAACGTCGTCTTCGTCTCGCTCGCGCCGTCCGCACCGGTCGGGTAGTCGAGCTCGACGGGTGCCGTGCCCTCCGGTGCACCGACGATCGAGTACGTGGGCGAGAACTCGCCGAAGTACACACGCGGCTCGAAGTCCTCCTGGTCAGACAGGAAGCCCGCCGCCGGGATGCCGCGCTCGAGGAACACCGGATCGCCGTCCGTCGTGCGGTCATTGCCCTTGGCCGCGACCATGCCGTAGCCGTGCGTGTAGACGAGGGTCGTGTTCTGCCACGAGGCTGCCGCGCCGAGCTGCTCCATGTTCAGTTCACGCACCGAGACGACCGTGTCCTGCGAGACGCCGTCGATCTCGTAGCGGTCGACGTCGAGCGGATCCTGGAACTGGTAATAGCCGCGGAACTGCTCGAGCTGCCGCACCGTCGGGCTGATGACGGCGGGGTCCATGATGCGGATCTGCGCGGTGGTCGCGGCATCCTCGCGGAGCGCGCCCGCCTCGGCGTCGGTCGTCGCCTGGAAGTTGCTCTTCTCCAGTCCGTCTATGCCGTACGCGGACTGCGTCATGTCGATGCCGCGCTGGTAATACTCCCGCTCGAAGGCGAGCTGGTTCGGCTGCACCTGGAAGGTGTTGACGACCCACGGGTAGCCGACGCCGACGACGATCGATGACACCACGAGCAGGGCGGTCGCGATGAGGGGGTAGCGCCAGCGGCCGACGATCGCGGTCACGAAGAACAGGATCGCCACGATCACGGCGACGACCGACAGGATCGTGAGGCCGGGGATGATCGCGTTCACACCGGTGTAGCCCGGACCCGTGATGCGGTCACCGGGCTCCACGAGGAGCTTGTACCGGTCGAGCCAGAGGCTCGCGCCCTGCACCAGCAGGTAGAGGCCGGCGATCACCGCGAGCTGGATGCGGGCGGCCTTCGAGATGCGCAGCTCGCGCTGGCCGACGCGCACCGAGCCGTACAGGTAGGCGACAAGACCGGTGACGATGAGACAGACGAGCAGCACCGCCGAGACGAAGCCGAGCAGCGCGCTGTAGAACGGCATCGCGAAGAGGTAGAAGCCGGTGTCGAGGTTGAACTGCGGATCGGTCGTGCCCGTGGCCACGCCGTTGAACCACAACCAGGTCGTCTCCCACTGGGCCGAGGCGGCGAAGCCGGAGAAGAACCCGAAGAAGATCGGGATGCCCCACACCGCCAGCCGGCGGAGGGGTTCGACGACCTCCTGATACCGGTCGAGCTGGGAGCTCAGGCGTGCGTAGACGGGCCGGAGCCGGTACGCGAGCTGGATCGACAGCCACACCGGGAGGGCCATGCCGAGGAATCCGACGACGAACATGACGACGCGCGCGATCCACTGCGTCACGAGGACGCCGTCGAAGCCGAGCTGCGCGTACCACTGCCAGTCCGCGTAGAGGTTGGCGAAGGCGAAGAAGGCCACGACGAGCGCGGCGATGATCACGAGCGAGATCGTGATGACTCTTCGGGAACGGGAGGGCGTGGCCGGGGCCGGCGCTGGGGTCGTGGTCACTGTTCAATCCTAGGTGCGCGGTTCTGGGCGAATGCCGTGGGATGGGCGAACGACAACCGTGAGTGCCTCACCCGCGGAAGTGAGCAACGTGTCCGGGCGTCACGACGCCGTGCAGGTCGGCAGGGCGTCGAGGTCGCCGTCCTCGCGCACCGCCTCGAGGACGTCCAGCGCATCGTCGAGGTCGGCGACCGAGAACACGCGCAGCCCGTCGGGGACGTACCCGACGACCTCGTCGCAGTTCGCCTCGGGCGCCAGGAACCACTCGGCACCAGCCCCCACCGCACCCCACATCTTCTGGCGGATTCCTCCGATGGCCCCCACGACGCCGTCTGCGGCGATGGTTCCGGTGCCGGCGACCGTCTCCCCGCCGTTGAGTTCTCCGGGGGTGAGGGTGTCGATGATGCCGAGGGCGAACATCATGCCCGCGCTCGGGCCCCCGACGTTGTTGAGCTGGATCGTGACGTCGATCGGAAACTCGAAGTCGTTCGTGAGCGTGATGCCGAGCAGCCACAGGGTCTCGCCGTCGACCTCCGACTGCTTCGGAGTGATCGACACCGACTGCTCCTCGCCGTCGCGGATGATCGTGAGCTCGACGGGCTCGCCTTCGGCCTCGTTGACGATCTCGCGCAGGCCCCCGGCGTCCATCACCGTCTGGCCGTCGGCTGCAAGGATCACGTCGCCTTCTTCGAGGACCCCGGCGGATGCCGAATCGTCGGTGAACGCGAAGACGGTCAGCATCGCCTCGACGTCGTAGCCGAGCTCGGTCAGCGCGGCCGCCGTCGCCTCCTTCTGCGAGTCGACCATCATCGCGGCGCTCTGCTCCTGCCGCTCCTCGGTGGTCTCGCCGTCGGGGAAGACCTTGTCGATCGGGAGGACGGCGCGGCTCGGATCGAACCACGCCGTCGCGAGTTCGAACCACGACGGCGTGCGCTCGCGGTTGCCGACGACCTGGACGGTCAGCAGGTCGAGAGCGCCCGCCGTCGGGAAGGTCTCCGCGCCGTCGACCGAGATGAGGGGTACCTGCGTGCCCTGCGTCGACTCCGTCGTCCCCAGCGTGTTGTAGACCGGACCCGGACGCTGGATGACGTATGACGTCGGCAGGAACGTGATCACCAGCAGCACCACGAGGGCGACCGTGAGCGCCCAGATTCCCGCCACCATGCCGCGCGGCATCCGACTGCGGGGGGCGGGCGTGATCGTCACGTTCTCGTCGAACAGCGCCACGTGGGACCTTTCTCTGCCTGGTCGTTCGCGACCGGCGTAAGGGGGGAGGGGTCCGTGCCGGGTGGTGCGATGATCCGTGCGACTAGCGTAGATCCCGCGCTCATGACCCGGCTGAAAGGCGGCTGAAGTGGCAGAGTCCGACCGAGACGACGACCGGAGCCCCGAAGAGCAGTTCCAGGAGCTCATCCGCCAGCTGTTCGGCGGGAGCGGCGGGACCATCGATCCCGAGCAGCTGGCCCAGCTCTCGGGTATGGGCATCGACCCCGCGATGATGCAGACCGTGATGCAGCACCTCCAGGGTGCGTTCGCGGGCGGATCCGACGAGGGGATCTCGTGGGACCTCGCGAAGCGTCAGGCGCTGCACATCGCCAACCAGGACGGTCTGGGCGTCACCACCGGCCAGCGCAGTGACCTGGATCAGGCGTTCGCCCTCGCGTCTCTCTGGCTCAGCGAGGCGACGACCATCTCGGAGCTCGCGACCGCTCCGCGCACCCTGACCCGCGGCGGGTGGGTGGAGGCGACGCTCCCGGTGTGGCAGGAGTTGGCCGAACCGGTCGCGACGAGCATCGCCGACGCCCTCACCGCGGCGCTGCGCGAGCAGGCGCCCGAGGAGATGCAGGGTCTCGTGCAGGGCGCGGGTCGCCTGATGCGCACGGTCGGCGGATCGCTCTTCGCCTCCCAGCTGGGCCAGGTCGTCGGCAACCTGTCGAAAGAGGTCGTGAGCGGCGGCGATGTCGGCATCCCGCTGATGCCCGACGGCGACGCCGTCATCCTGCCGCAGAACTTCGCCGATTTCGGCCGCGACCTGGAGATCCCCGACGATCAGCTCGCCCTGTACATCGCGACGCGCGAGCTCGCGCACGCGCGCCTGTTCCGCCACGCGCGCTGGCTGAGGCTGCACGTCATCTCGCAGATCACGGACTTCGCCCGCGGCATCCACGTCGACACCGAGGCACTGGACGAGCTCGCCACCCGGTTCGATCCGTCCGAACCCGAAGAGCTGCGGCGCGCGCTGGAGAGCGGCGCACTGCTCCCCCAGCGCTCCGAGGCCCAGAGCGCGGCGCTCACGCGACTGGAGAACCTGCTGGCCACGATCGAGGGCTGGGTCGACGTCGTCACCGAGGGCGCGACCGCGCGCCTGCCCTCCGCGGGGCGGATCGCTGAAGCCGTGCGTCGCCGGCGCGCGGTGGGCGGCCCCGCCGAACAGGCGCTCGGGTCGCTCGTCGGTCTGGAGCTGCGGCCCAGGCGCATGCGCGAGGCCGCCGCCATGTGGCGCGCCGTGACGGATGCCGTGGGAATCGCCGGGCGCGACGCGCTGTGGGACTACCCGGACCTCATGCCGTCGGCGGAGGACATCGACGATCCCGCGGCGCTCGTGGCGCGCCTGGAAGCCCGGGCCCGCGGTGAAGAACCCGCTCCCGACGAGATGGACGACGCGCTCGCGCGCCTTCTGGCGGGCGAGGATCTCGGAGAAGCGCCCCCGGCGCCGGACGCCGGCGCACCCGACTCCGACGACGGACGCGACGACCCCAAACCGGTCTGAGCGCATCAGAAGCAGCGGTGGGATCGGTTCCTCCCCAGGGGCCGGACCACGGGTTCGTGGACGCCCCGTCCTGTGGACAACCCGCTGCGGAGTCGGCGACGACGCACAATCGGGAGCATGCTCCGACTCGATCCGGCCCACCCGCCGCTGTGGCGTTCGACGACGTCGCTGCAATTCGGCGCCGAGCCCGTCGCCGTGATCGACGATCCCCAGCCGTGGGAGCTCCGGATGATCGGCGAGCTCGAGCGCGGCATCCTCGAGATCGCCCTCGACCCGGTCGCGGTCGCACTGGGGGCACCGGAGAACGCGGCGGCGGACCTCGTCCGTCGCCTCCGCCGCGCGCTGATCCCGGCCACCACGTCGCGCGTGAGTGCGACCCTGCAGGCGCCGGACGGTTTCCCCTCGGCACGCGCGGACCGCGTCGCGGGCTGGCTCGCGGCGGCCGGGGTCGATGCCACCCGCACGACGTGGTCCGGGGCACCGGGTGAGGTCGTCGAGGTCGGTGCCCCGGTGATCCTCCTCGCGCACCACGTCGTCGAGCCGCGTCGCGCGGCCGCGCTCATGGCCGCGGATGTGCCCCATCTGCCGCTCGTCCTGACGGGGACGGGCGCGGAGGTCGGTCCGTACGTCGACCCGGGCCGGACGCCGTGCCTGTCGTGCGTCGCCGCGCATCGGCGGGACGCCGACCCCGCCTGGCCCCAGGTGGCGGCTCAGCTGCTCGGACGGGGAGCGCCCGAACTCAGCGACGCGATCGTCGCCGAGGCCGCGTTCGTGGCCGCCCGCCTGCTCAGCGAGTCCGCGCGGACGCCGGGCCGGCGCCGGTGCCACTCGCTGACGTTGCGCGAGGGCGAGCTGCACCGCGTGATGCGCTCGCACCGCCCGCACGCAGAGTGCCGGTGCCGATCTCTCGGAGGAACCGCGAGGGCTGTCGCTCCCGTGCGCCACGCGACCACGAGAGCGTCAGTGCTCGACCGGCCCGCGTGATGCCGACATACGCGAGGCGCCGCTCCTCGTCGACCTGCTCGAACGTCGTCGCATAGCTGATCGGGAGGAACCCCTCCGCGACCCCCAGCAGGTGGACGAAATCCCACTCCAGTCCCTTCGCGGCGTGGAGGGTGGCCAGCGTCACGGTGCGCAGAGCGGGCTCGTGCTGCGCCCGCGCGCGAGCCTGGAGCTCGTCGGTGAACGCCCGCAGCGTGGTGTCCGACGGCGCCTCCTCCGCGAGTCGCAGGATCGCCGCCCGGGCCTCCCACGCGTCGCGCAGCGCCCCACCGGCCTGCGGAGGCTCGTCGGTGAATCCCAGCGAGCGCAGCACGTCGCGGACGGCGTCGATGAAGCCGCTCTCCAGTGGCGCGACCGACGCGCCGCGCAGCGCCATCACGGCTTGGCGGACCTCGGGGATGTCGAAGAAGCGCCGTCCGCCGAGCACCGTGGCTGCGATGCCCCGATCCGCGAGCGCGCGCACGAGCTCTGCCGACTGCGTGTGGGCACGGTACAGCACCGCGATCCGCCGCGGATCGACTCCTGCGTCGATCCGCGCGGAGACCTGAGCCGCCACGCCCCGGGCCTCCTCGACGTCGTCGTCGTACCCCACGACGGTGGGCGGCTCCGGGTCCCCGGGCGACGCTGCCGTCACCGCGTGGGATGCGGCGTGCAGTTCGAGCGCGCCCGGCCTGCCGCGCATCAGCTCGTTGGCGACCGCCAGGATCGCGGCATCCGAGCGGTAGTTCGTCTCGAGGCGCACGACGCGGGCATCTTCGTGCGCCGCGGCGAACTCCAGCAGGTAGCGCGCATCGGCGCCCGCGAACGAGTAGATGGTCTGGCTCGCGTCGCCCACGACGCAGATGTCGCGCCGGTCGCCGCGCCAGAGTTCGAGCAGCCGATACTGCAACGGCGAGACGTCCTGGAACTCATCGACCGTGAAGTGCCGGTACTGCTCGTGGACGGATGCCGCCACGTGGGGCTCGGCCTCGAGCATGCCGGCGCACGCGAGCAGGACGTCTTCGAAGTCGAGCTGGCGGCGCTCGTCTTTGACCTTCTCGTACGCACGCTGGAGGTCGACCACCCGCGTCACGTCGAGACGGCCGATGCCGTTCGGCCGTGCCGCCGCGTACTGGTCGATGCTGCGCATCGTGACTTTGCGCCACTCGATCTCGCTCGCGACGTCCCTGAGGGTCGCGGTGTCGGGGTCGATCCCCAGCCCGTCCGCGGCGTGGGCGAGCAGACGCACCTTGTTGTCGACGATCGCCGGCGCGGTGTCTCCCGCGACGGTCGGCCAGAAGTAGTTCAGCTGCGCGAGCGCGGCCGCGTGGAAGGTCCGGGCGGAGACGCCCTCGACACCGAGCGCACGCAATCGGCCGCGCATCTCGCCGGCGGCCTTCGCGGTGAACGTCACCGCCATCACGCGTCCCGGAGAGTAGGCGCCGGTGTCCACACCGTATGCGATGCGATGGGTGATGACCCTCGTCTTGCCCGTACCGGCGCCCGCGAGCACGACGACGGGCCCGCGCAGACTCCTGACGGCTTCGAGCTGTCGTTCGTCGAGCCCCTGCAATGCGCGCTCGCTCATGCCGATCCCGCGTACCAGCCGCTGATGAGGCTGTGGGCGATCGATGCCCGACCCGGGAGCTGCAGATCGCTCTCCCCCGCCAGTCCCGCTCCGATCTCCGCGCGGTCGAACCAGCGCACGGCGAGGATCTCTTCGCCGTCGGCCTCCGCGGCGGCGTCGTCGGCGGCGGTCGCGAGGAATCCGAGCATGAGCGAGCGCGGGTACGGCCACGCCTGCGAGCCGCGGTAGCGCACGTCCACGAGGTCGACGCCCGCTTCTTCCCGGACTTCGCGCGCCACCGCCGCTTCGAGCGACTCGCCGGCCTCGACGAAGCCCGCGAAGCACGAGAAGCGCGAGCCGCCCCACATCGCGTTCGAGCCGAGCAGCAGCCGATCCGGATGCCGGGCACTCGTGATCGCGACGATGACCGCCGGGTCCGTTCGCGGGAAGTGCTCGCGGCCGCACGACGGGCAGTGGCGGGACCATCCGGCGTTGCGAACCTCGGTGCGGTGTCCGCACGCCGGGCAGTAGGGAGCCTCCAGCAGCCAGCGGCCGACGCTCAGCGCCTCGACGAACGCTCCGGCGTCCCACGCCGAGAGCGAGCCGCCGACGGTACGCAGCGCCGCCCATCCGGCGGGCGCGGAGAACAGCTCGTCGTCCGTGCGGGGGAACGCGGCGGTCAGAAGCGCGGCTCCGGCGTCATCCCGTCCGAGGAACGCCCATTCGGGCCCGCGGGGAGCGTCCCCCGCGCGGGTCGTCACCTCGCCCGGCGACGTCCAGAACAGGGCCTCGTCCGTCGCGAGCGGTGCGGAATCGCCGTTGAGCACGAGGACGCGGGTCGCGGCATCCGCCCGAGCACGTTCGAGCAGACCGGGCGTCGCACGCTCCTCGGCGGCGCGATCGGGTCCCGATCGCGCCAGGGGCGGCGGCGGGACGCTCTCGGACGCCGTCATGGAGCACCTCTTCCGCTGGTCGACGAGCCGGGCGTGGCGCGGGGGCACACGGGCGCACCCGACCTACCCTGGGCTCATGGCACGCTCACCCCTCACTCTAGCCGCGTCGGTCACCTCGGCTCTGCCTCGCGTCGGCGTCGTCGGGGTCGGGATCCTCACCGAGGGTGCGGCCGGCCGTTACGACGCCGCGCTGGCCGAGCTCGACGACGGCCGTCGCGTCGTCGTGCGCGCCCCAGCCGACGCGGACACCGCGACCGAACTCGCCGCCGAAACCCGCGCACTGCGCGCCCTCACCCCCGGCGTGCGCGGTCTGCTGCCCTTCCGCGCTCCCGAGCTCCTCGGCGAGGCGGGTCTCGGCGACGCTCGCGCGGTCGTCGTCGACTTCCTCCCCGGTTACCGCGTGGATGCCGCGCACCTGCCGCCCGGACGGGGCGCGGCCACCTCGATCGGCGAGGCCCTCGCCTCACTGCACGCGCTCCCCCTGTCGATCGTGCGCACCGAGGGTCTGCCGGTGCGGACGCCGCAGCAGGTGCGCGACGACGTCGCGCGACTGCTCGCCCGCGTCGAAGCCACGCGCTCGGCCCCGCAGCCCCTCGTCGAGCGCTGGACGCGCGCGGTCATGACGGATGAGCTCTGGCGGTTCGAGTCCGCCGTCGTGCTCGGCGGCGCCGGCGCGGCGTCCTTCCTCTTCGAGGACCGCGACGGCGTCCCCCACGTGACGGGCGTGCTGGAGTGGCACGGGCTGTCGGTCGGCGATCCCGCGACGGACCTGCAGTGGCTCGCGACCGCGCCCACCGCAGCGGAGGACGTGTACCGTGCGTACGTCGATCACGCCGACCGCGCCCCCGACCCGCTCGTGCGCGCCCGTGCCCGCCTCTACGCGGAGCTCGAATTCGCGAAGTGGCTGGTGCACGGTCACGAGTCCGGACGTTCCGACATCGTCGATGACGCGACGGGTCTGCTCGAGTCGCTGGCCGCGGGTGTGCGCGGCGACGACATCGTGCCGGACGCCGCGCTCGGCGTCGACGACGCGATCGCTCTGCTCGATCGGGTGCCCGACGCACAGCAGGCTCCCGTCGACACCTCGATGCACACCGATGCGTACGACCCGGAGGAGCTCGCGCTGTGGGTGCCGGCGGACGAGGACGAAGCGGATGCCGATGGGGGGTCCGCGCCCGCGCGTGCGGACGGCACTCAGCCCGATGCGGCCGCCGGGACGACGCATGACGACGATTCCACCGCGCCGATCGACATCTCGGCCTGGACGTCCCGCCGCGCCGACGCCGACGGGCAACAGCCCACGGGAGCGCGTTCCGGCGCCGCGTCGACGGGAGAGGACGACGACCCGCAGGCCGAGGCCGATCGGGCCTCGGACGCAGCCCTGCGCCGCTGGCTCGCCGACTGATCCGCCACCGCAGCGCGGAGCCGGACGTCGTCCGGGGGTGCGATCAGCCCCGGAGCACCAGGTCATCGGCGACGTAGTACAGGGCGACGTCGATCTCCTCCAGCGGGATGCCGTGCTTCGCGTGGTATGCCCGCCGGTACAGCTCGAGCTGCAGCATCCTGCTCTCGCGCTCCGCGGCGGTCCGCGGCGGAGCACCCGTCTTCCAGTCGACGATCTCGATCCGACCGCCCCGGTCCTCGCGGCGGTAGACCGCATCCAGCTTGCAGATGATCACGTGCGGGCGGCCGTCCAGAGCGGTTTCGGTGAAGTCGATCTCGGTTTCGACCTCGATCGGGCTGAGTGAGCCCCATTCCGACGCGGCGAAGTTCTCCTGCAGCCGCGCCAGGACCGCCGCGTCGTCGGCCCCGGCGGTCGTCGCCGACGCCGGGCCGGCGGCATCCCACACGTCATCGTCGAGCTCCCAGAGCGCGTCGTCGAGGGATCCCGCCGTTCCGACGGCTCCCGAACGCTGCTCGACCCAGGAGTGGAACAGGGTGCCGAGCCGGGTCTGCCGGTACGGCCGCTCGGGAAGCGGACGCGAGAGGCGCGCGACGGTGCCGGCGTAGTCCGAGACGAAGTCCTTGAACCGGGATGCCGCGATCCGCGTGGGCGCCGTCGCCGTCGTCCCGGCCTGCCGGGCGGCGCGCTCGGCGAGCAGCAGCGTCACGTCCCGGTCCGCCGGCGCGCGCGGCTCCGACATCGCGCGGGTGACGGCCTCCGCCGCCCGCACGATCGCTGCGCGCCGTGCCCCGAGCGGGTCGATCGGCCACTGCAGCATCCGTCGCTCGCCGAGATACGGATCCTCGCCCACGTCGTCGTCGGGGAGAACCACCCCGAGGGCGTCGGCGATCTCGGTGAGGAACACACTGCGCGACCGGGGCCGTTTCGTCCCGGACCAGCTCGCACCGGTGAGCAGCAGGTGGTCGCGCGCCCGTGTGACCGCCACGTAGGCCAATCGCCGGTCTTCGTCGAGCTGGCGCGCGCGGTTGGCCGCCACGAATTCCTCGATGGCCGCCTTGAGGTCCTGTTGCGTGGGCGCGGCATCCCTCTCCCAGCGCAGCGCCGGCAGCCAGCGGGCATCCCCGCGGAAGCCGTAGGGAAGGATGCCGAAGCCGAGCCACCCCTTCGTGTCGCGAGGCATGCTCGGAAGCTCATCCTTGACGAGGCGGACCACCGCCACCGCATCCCACTCGAGACCCTTCGACCCGTGGATCGTCAGCAGCTGCACGACGTCGTCCTCGGGCGGCTCCGTGCGCGGGGCGAACTCGTCGAGCTGCTCCGCATGGTCGAGCCAGGCCAGCAGATTCGCGATCGACCCGGATTCGTCCGCGGCGAGGAAGGCGTGCAGCTCGTCCACGAATGCGCGCAGCTGCGCGGACGCGACGCGGGCGGGTCCCCGTGTCTCGTTCGCTGCGAGCTCGACGTCGAGGCGCAGCTCGATCTCGATCAGCCGCACGAGCTCGGGGATCGGCATCCCCGCGGCGCGGCGGAGCCCGGCGAAGACGGCGGCCGCGTCGCGCAGGCGGACACGCGCTTGCGGCGTGAACCCTTCGAGCCAGCCGTGATCGGGACTGTGCCTCTGGACGAAATCGAGTGCGTCGATCAGCGACCCGTCGTCCTCCCCCGCACTGCTGCGGATCCGCGCCACGACCTCGGGAGCGAGCGGCTGCAGGGCGGAGTCGTGACGGGCGATGCGTCGCGCGAGGGCGGCGAGTTCGCGCAGGTCGGGCAGTCCGACCGCCCAGCGCGGACCGGCCAGCAGCCGGATGAGGGCGGAGCCTGCCGTCGGGTCGGCGATCACGCGCAGCGCGCACACGACGTCCACGACCTCGGGTGTGGACAGCAGTCCGCCCAGGCCGAGGATGCGGTGCGGGATGCCGCGACGACCCAGCGCGTCGCCGAACCGGACCATGTGCTTCTTGCTGCGGAAGAGGATCGCCCCGGTGGTCGAGGCCGCCGCTGCGGCACGGTCGGCCCGCACGCGCGCGAACCAGTCCGCCACCCTTTCCGCCTCCGAGTCCAGATCGATGTCGAAGGCGAGCTCGACCTCGCCCGCGGGAGCGGCGGGTCGGGCTCTCAGTTCTTCGACCGCGACCGGCGAACTCGACGCGAGCGGCCCCAAGACGGCGTTGGCCGCGCGGAGCACGTCCGCGCTGTTGCGCCAGCTCGTGAGGAGGGAGAACCGGGCGCACGGACGGTCGGGCGAGAACGCGTCGGCGAACCCGCCGAGGTTGCCCGCGCTCGCCCCGCGCCACCCGTAGATCGCCTGGTGTGGATCCCCCACCGCCATGACCGCGGTCCCGGCGAACAGCGCCGCGAGCAGGTCGGTCTGCACGACCGACGTGTCCTGATACTCGTCGAGGAGCACGACCTGGAACCGCTCGCGCACCTCATCGGCCACGACGGGGTGCGAGCGGACGACGTCCAGAGCACCCGCGACCTGGTCGGAGAAGTCCAGCACACCGATCCGCTGCTTCTCGGCCGCGTACTCGCGCGCGAGGTCGGCGAGCAGCGCGAGTGCGCCCACCTTCTCCGCCGCCTCCGCCACGTCGCTGTAGACGATGGTCCCCTTGCGGGACGAGGGGCGCTCGAGCACGTCGACGAATCGCTCCGGGAACGCGGCGAGCTCGTCGAAGGACACCAGGTTGTCGACGCCGTCGCGGGCGATCCGCAGCGCCGCGTCGACGATGCTGCGCACCGCTTCGCCGCGCGTTTCGAGCCGCGGATCGTCCGAGGCGAAGACCACACGTCGCATGAGCAGCCAGGCGGCGGATTCGGACAGGATGACGGCTTCGGCATCCCGTCCGATCCTGACGGCGTGCTCGCGCACGATCTGGTCGGCGAAGCTGTTGTAGGTCGAGACGCTCGGCCGGTGCAGCAGCGCGTCGTCGTCCGGCGTCACCGGCTCGGCCCCGACCTCCGCGGCCAGCGCGTCCATCGCCGCGAGCCGGGCGTGAGACGCCTTCGCCCCGTCGCCCCCGGCACGCTCGAGCTCACCGAAGACAGCGAGCCTGCCGGCGTCGTGGAGTGCCGGCAGCGCCGGGAGCAGTCCGCGCCGCTCGAACTCCCCCAGCCGCTGGAGCCGGCGCTGGATGCGTTCGGCGAGTTCGCCGGCGGCCTTGCGTGTGAACGTCAGACCCAGCACCTCGTCACGGCGCACGATGCCGTTCGCGACGAGCCACACCACCCGCGCGGCCATCGTCTCGGTCTTGCCGCTGCCGGCCCCGGCCACGACGAGCGCGGGGGCGAGGGGCGCCTCGATCACGGCCGTCTGCTCCGCCGTCGGCGGGAACTGTCCGAGGGCGGCGGCGATCACGTGGGCCGACAGCGTCGCTGTGCCCATCCCTTCCGTGCCCGCGGGCGCCGCGCCGCGCCGCTCGCCGACGGGCGTGGATGCCGACGCCGTCATGACGCGCTCACCGGGGCGATCGTGTGGATGCGGCACAGGCCGTACGAATGCTCGTCGCGGCAGTGGTCTTCGTAAGGGGCGTCGAACGCCGTGCCGCGCATGACGGCGACCGCGGCGCGGATGCGCTCGAGGAAAGCCGCGCGACGCTCGTCGTCGAACGGCGGCTGCCAGGGCGTCGCGTAGTCCGCCCGTGCCGCGGTGGGCCGCAGTACCAGGAGCTTCGCGCCGCCGGGCGGATGCTCGCCCGCCGCGGGGATCGCGCCGTGCTCGAACGCCAGCTGATACGCCGCGAGCTGAGGGTTCTCGAGCACCTTGGCGTCGGTCTGGGGCTCACGCTTGCCGGTCTTCAGGTCGACGTTCACCACCGTCCCCTCGGGAGTGAGCTCGACCCGATCGATGTATCCGGAGAGGAGGGCGCCATGTGGAGCGTCGTCGTCGTCGAGGGCGATCGGGACCTCGAAGTGCGGCTCGACTCCCACGAGCGACCCGCCCGCCGCCTCGAAATTCCGCAGGTAGAGGTGCAGCCGGCGCACCAGGTCGCGCGCCCGCGTGCGCTCGGCCCGGTCCCGCCACGCCGCCTCGAACACGAGTTCGCCCCACCGCGCGTCGACCTCCGACCACAGCGCCGCCTCGTCGATCGCCGTCGCGTGCTCGAGGGCCGCGTGGATGATCGTTCCGAGCCCCGCGGTCGTGCCTCCCGGGTCGCCGCCGAGGTCGCCGATCACCCAGTTCAGTTGGCACTCCTCCAGCGTGTGCAGTCGCGACGGCGAGACGCGCACGTCCTCGCGGCTCAGATCCCGCAGCGGTCCGCTCGAGGTCACCGGGGCGACGCCGTACCATTCCTCGGGTGCGGCGCCCGGCACACCGGCATCCGCCAAGAGCGCGAGCTGCTGCGCCGCCCGGTCGGCCCGCGACCTGCCGGACGGCTCGGTCAGCGTCCGTCGGTGCTGGGCGACGAGACCGCGCAGCGACAGCGGATGCTCGATCGCAGGCCGCTCCGGGTCGGGGAGGAACTCGAAGAACACGCTCGGACCGGTGTCGTCGTCGTCGACCGCCGTCACGACCACGCGACGTGTCGCCCGCGACATCGCCCGAGCGAGAAGCCGGAGCTCGTCGTGCATCGCCGCGCGCCGGCGATCGAGGGTCGACGCCGCATCGGCATCCACCCGCGTGGCCGCGTCCGCGAGGCGCCAGGTCTCGAGCAGACTGCCGCGCAGTCGCGTGTTCGGCCACACGCCGTCCTGCAGGCCCGAGATCACGACGGTGTCGAATTCGGTTCCGACCGCTCCCGCGGGCGTCATGACGCGCACCACGTCCCCGTCGACCGGCGCATCGAGGCGATCCTCTGCCACGGTGCTGTCGAGCACACTGCGCACGAACACGCGCGGATCGGCATCCAGCGACCGCTCGACGAATCTCTTCGCCGCCTGGAACAGGGCGACCACCGCGTCGAGATCGCGCGCCGCCTGATCGGCCAGCGGGCCGCTCCCCCGCGCCGCGTCGGCCCAGGACCGCTCGAGCGCGCTCCGCTCCCATGCGGTCCACAGCAGTTCGTGCGCGGTGGCGCCCTGCTCGAGCTCGGCGCGGACAGCGGCGATCGTCCGGGCGAGGGTCGCCGCGCGGCGCGCCTCGCGCGTGTCGAGCAGATCGAACTCGAGCGGCTCGCGCATCGCGGACAGAAGCAGTTCACGTCCGGATGCCGCGGGCTGCGCACCCTCCTGCTCCGCGTCGCGGAGGGCGGCGTGACGCAGCGTGGAGCGCAGGCGGCGCTGCTCGATCGCGTCGAGGCGTCCGCAGATACCGCTCAGCGCGTCCGCGACGTCCTCCGAGCTCCACTCGTCCCGCGTCGCCATGTCGATGACCCGGAGCAGATCACGCGCGGGTGCGAGCATTCCGAGCGGCCGCCCGGGGCCGCTCGACCGCGTCGGCACCTCCCGCGCCGCGAGCTCGACTTCCAGAGCCGTCACCTGCCGGGTGTCGTGGGCGATCACGGCGCACGCCGACCACGCGACGCCGTCGTGCACGTGCCGCTCGCGCAGCACCCGCGCGATCGCGTCGTATTCCTCCGCGGGCGAGCGCAGCGCCAGGGTGCGAACGGAGTCGTCTGCCGGCGCCTCGTCGGCGGCGACCGCGGGGGGCGCACGGTGCGCGACCACGCCGACCGCACCGATGCGCTGGGTGATGCGCCGCACGATCTCGTTCTGCCGCGAGGTCCCTCGGTGCGAGACCGAGAGCACCGAGATCGCGCCGAGGCTCGTCCCCAGTCGGGCGAAGTTCTCGGGTGTCGCTCCGCGGAACGCGCCCGAGCCCACGTCGGGGTCCCCGAACGCCAGCACCGCGATCCCGCGGTCGCGACATGCCTCGAGCATCTCCACTCCGCCCAGGGTGAGCTCCTGGGCATCGTCCACCAGGATCGCCGTCAGGCGATCGACGGCGTCGGAGCCTGGCGCGGCGGTCCGCAGGATGCCGACCGCTTCACGCACGAGACCGGCGGCATCGCGGTGCGCGCCGCGCATGTCGGCGCGCACCTGCAGGTACTCCTCGAAGAACGAGGCGAGGGAGCCCCACACCGGCACCCCCTGCGCAGCAGCGAGAGCGCCCAGCCTGCTGGGCTCGATCCCGAGCGTGGCGCACTCGGCGAGGAACGTGCGCACTTCGGCGCGGAAGCCCTTCGTCGAGCGGATGCCGTGACCCAACCACTCCGGCCACCGACCGGTGCCGGCCGCCTCGTCCTCGGCATCCCCCTCGAGCAGGTCGTGGATCAACTGGTCCTCATCGGCTCCGGTCAGCAACTGGGGCGGCTCGGCGCCGGCCGCCACCTCCGTCGCGCGGACGATTCCGTAGGCGAACGACGGCGCCGACCGGGCGATCGGTCCGGACGTCGCCCGACCGACCGCGAGGGCCAGGCGGTCGCGCAGTGCGGTCGCGGTCTGTCGCGACGGCGTGAGGACGAGCAGCGCGTCGGCATCCACCCCGGACCGGACGAGCGCGGCGACCCGCTCCACGAGCGTCGTCGTCTTGCCCGTTCCCGGACCGCCGACCACGACGCCGGATGCCGTGGGGGGGAGATGGATCACAGATCGCTGCGCCGCGTCCGGATCGGGCGCCGCGCCGACGCCGTCACCGTTCTCCATGCCTTCGACCGTAGCGCCGGGAGCGGACACGACCGGTTGCGGCGAAGGGGTGTCGGGCGTTCGCCGAGAGCGTGCGGAGGACGGGCGGGGGGCCGCGGGCGGTGTCGTAGAGTTGCCATGCGCTCGGGCACCCGGGCACATGAGGCTTCGGGGCAGCACCCCGCCGCAGGAGGTATTCCACGTGGAGATCCGCATCGGCATCGCGAACACCGGCCGCGAACTGAACTTCGAGACGAGCGAGACCGCCGCCGACGTCAAGAAAGCGGTCGCGAGCGCCCTGGACGCGGGAGCGACCCACGTGACGTTCGCCGACGCCAAGGGCACGAACTACATCGTGCCCACCGCGAGCCTCGCGTACATCGAGATCGGCAAGGAAGAATCCCGTCGCGTCGGCTTCGTCGCCTGACCCCGGGACTCCCCGTGCAGATCCTCCTCGCCTTCATCATCGGCGCGGTGCTGGGCACCGCGGTGCACTTCCTCGTCGAGAGCCGCAGCACGCGGGGCGTCGTCCTCGGTCCCGTCCTCGGCGCCTTTTCGGCCGGGCTCGTCTGGATGATCCTGACGTGGGCGGGCCTCGGCCTGGAGAGCCCCTGGCTGTGGCTCTCCGCGTTCGTCGCACCGATCGTGGTGACGTATCCGACGCTGCTGATCCTCGCCCGCACGCGCACCGCACACGACGCGCGCGAGCGTGCGCGCCTCAAGATCGGCTGACGCGAGCGCGAGTGCCCTCTCGGGCCGGGCCTGTGAGGGAGCTGCGGTTCAGGCCGCCAGGCCCATCGCGTCCATGCGGCGCGAATGCGCGCCCATGAGATCCGTGAAGACCGGCTCGACCTTCTGCTCGTCGGCGATCCGCAGGGTGGTCGGGCGGAGCGCTGCCCTCGCGATGAGCAGCGTGTCGCCCACGAGGCGACGGCCCCACATCGCGAGCAGCGACTTCCACTCGACGTCGCTCGCGATCGTCTGCTGGATGATGTCGACGATCGCCTGCCGGTCGTCGTCCGCCTGCAGGATGCGCGCCACCCGTCGTCCGGTGTCGCCGTAGCTCGAGGACAGCGCGAGGTAGAAGTCGTCGAGCATCCCCGCGGTGATGTGCACCGACAGCATCGTCTCCTGCGGACGCACTCCGTGCGTGGCCCGGCGGAACGCGTCGAGCGGCTCGCGGAACGGCAGCATGACGCTCGTGGGATCGTCGCCCCGCTCGCGGATGAGGGCGACGAGTTCCTCGTGCTTCTTCAGCGCCGCCCCGGCTGCACGCGACAGCGACTCCTTCTCGGCGAGCTCGGGGGTCGAGGCGATGAGCTCCGACAGCGTCTCGAAGTAGCCGAGCTGCAGGTAGGCCGCCTGGCCCAGGAAGGTGTCGATGTCGGGAGCGAGCTCTTCGAAGTCGACGCGGTGCGCGTCGCTCGCCTCGTCGCGAGAGCGCAACTGCAGCTTGCGCCCCTCGGGCCGTCGCTGCCAGAACCACTTCACCACGCCCTACAGCATAGGTGCGCGGCCCGTACGCGACGGATACCGCCCATCGCGGCGGGAGCCGGTATCCTGGGGCAGTCCCCGGCGTCGGATCGGGGGCCCCGCGCCTGTGCCAGAGAGAGGGCGTGGATCCCACCCTCGCCCGCGCGGCGCCTACATCCCGCGCCCGGGCACAGCAGGCAGCATCTCACTGCCGGACAGGCTCATATCGTGACCACATTCGCCGAACTCGGCGTCGACCAGGACATCGTCCAGACCCTCGCCGCGAAGGGCATCGTCGATGCCTTCCCGATCCAGGAGCAGACGATCCCCCTCGGCCTGCCCGGCCAGGACATCATCGGCCAGGCCAAGACCGGAACGGGCAAGACGTTCGGCTTCGGCATCCCCGTCGTCCAGCGTCTGGGCCTGGACCCCGCACCGGGCGTCAAGGCGCTCATCGTCGTGCCGACGCGCGAGCTGTGCGTCCAGGTCTACGAAGACATCGACATGCTGACCTCGGGCCGCCCGACCAGCGTCGTGGCGATCTACGGCGGCAAGGCGTACGAGGGTCAGATCGACCAGCTGAAGGCCGGCGCGCAGATCGTCGTCGGAACGCCCGGACGCCTGATCGACCTCAACAACCAGCGCCTGCTCGACCTGTCGCACGCGACCGAGGTCGTGCTCGACGAGGCCGACAAGATGCTCGACCTCGGGTTCCTCCCCGACATCGAGAAGATCTTCTCGAAGGTCCCCGCGATCCGCCACACGCAGCTGTTCTCGGCCACGATGCCCGGCCCGATCGTCGCGCTGGCGCGCCGGTTCATGACCAACCCGATCCACATCCGCGCGACCGACCCCGACGAGGGCCTCACCCAGGCGAACATCAAGCACCTCGTCTACCGCGCGCACTCGCTCGACAAGGACGAGGTCATCGCCCGCATCCTGCAGGCCGAAGGACGCGGCAAGACCGTGATCTTCACCCGCACCAAGCGCGCCGCGCAGAAGCTGTCCGACGAGCTCGGCGACCGCGGGTTCAACACGGCATCGGTCCACGGCGACATGAGCCAGGAGTCGCGTGAGCGCTCCATGGCCGCGTTCAAGGCGGGCAAGAAGGACGTGCTGATCGCCACCGACGTCGCCGCCCGCGGCATCGACGTGGACGACGTCACGCACGTGATCAACCACACGATCCCCGACGACGAGAAGACCTACCTGCACCGCGCGGGCCGCACGGGCCGCGCCGGCAAGACCGGCATCGCGGTGACATTCGTCGACTGGGACGACCTGCACAAATGGGCCCTCATCAACCGCGCCCTCGAGTTCGGCCAGCCGGAGCCGGTCGAGACCTACTCGTCGAGCCCGCACCTGTACACCGACCTCGACATCCCCGCCGGGACGAAGGGCCGCCTCGTCACCGCTCCGCGGACGCAGACCGTCAAGACGCAGGATGCCGCCCGCAGCGAGTCCTCACGGTCGTCGGCCCCCGGCGAGGGCGGGCCGCGCCGCCGTCGCCGCCGCACCGGCGAGTCCTCCCCCACGTCGGCCGAGTCCGCCGCGGGGCAGTCCGCGCCGGAGGTCCCCGCGGAGCACGGCGCCCGCGACGCGGCCGAAGGTGCCGGCACCCACGACGGGGGCGGCAAAGAGCACCACGACGGCAACGCGGCACCGCGCCGCCGTCGCCGCCGCCGCGGCGGCTCGCGCCCGAGCGGCGCGCCCGCCGGAGCCTGAGCCGCGGCATCCGTCACCGGATCGGGTGGCGTCGCGTTCCCGGAGGATTCCCAGGAAGGCGCTAGTGTGAGCCGCGCGGCGACCATGCCGCACACCTCGCATGAAAGGCAAGAATGAGAATCATCGACGCAGTGGAGTACCAGGGATTCTGGGGATCCATCGGGGACTTGATCTGGTGGTTCCTGTGGGCGTTCGTCTTCTTCACGTACCTGATGGCGCTCTTCGCCGTCGTCGGCGACCTGTTCCGCGACCACAAGCTCAGCGGCTGGTGGAAGGCGGTGTGGGTCTTCTTCCTGATCGCCGTTCCGTTCCTGACGCTGCTGATCTACCTGATCGCGCGCGGCAAGGGCATGTCCGAGCGCGGCGCCGCGCAGGCCAGGGAGTACAAGGCCGCGCAGGACAGCTACATCAAGTCGGTCGCGGCATCGAGCCCGTCCGAGGAGATCGCGAAGGCGAAGTCGCTCCTGGACTCCGGGGCGATCACGCAGGCCGAGTTCGACAGCATCAAGGCGAAGGCCCTCAGCTGACGCGCACGCAGCTGACAAGCGCCGTCACGAAGAGTGACAAGCGCCGTCACGAAGAGTGACACGCGCCGTCACGAAGAGTGACACGCGCCGTCACGAAGAGGGTCCCGTCGCACGCGCGGCGGGACCCTCTTCGTGACGGGGCGACGCGCCGGAGTCAGGGGTAGACGGGCTCGCTGCCGGTCGCGCGCTCGATGATGCGGGCGACCATGTGATCGCTCGTGGTGTGCTCGCCCGGCTGATTGGGCTTGCCGAGCCCGTGGTAGTCACTCGATCCGGTCACGATCAGGTCGCGCTCCTCGGCGATGCGGCGGAGCGTGCGGATTCCGTCGTCGAGGTTCTCGCGATGGCCGAGCTCGAAGCCCGCGAGCCCGGCATCGAGCATCCGCTCCAGCAGGGATGCGGGCAGAAGTCCCGCCCGCCCAGCCGGATGCGCGATGATCGGCACGCCGCCCGCCCCCACGACGCGTTCGACGGCGAGGACGGGGTCGGGGGCGTACAGCGCCACATAGTAGTCGCCGCGCGGACTCAGGATGTCGGAGAACGCCTCCGCGCGATCGCGGACGTGTCCCTTCGCGACGAGCGCATCGGCGATGTGCGGGCGGCCGATCGTCGCGCCGTCCGAGGTCTGGGCGACGATGTCGTCCCAGTGCAGGTCGAAGTCGCGACCGATCCGGTCGGCCATCGTGCGGGCGCGCTCCAGGCGGGACGACCGGATGCGGTCGGTCATCGCCCGCAGGCTCGGGTCGTCGGGGTCGATCAGGTACGCCAGCACGTGGACACTCCGCCACTCGTGCTTCGCGGAGAGCTCCATCCCGGGGATGAGGGTCATCCCGAGCGAGACGGCCGCCTCGGCCGCATCCGCCCACCCCGAGGTCGTGTCGTGATCGGTGAGGGCGGCGGTGCGCAGACCATGGCGATGCGCAGCCGCCATCACCTCGGCGGAGGACTCGGTGCCGTCGGAGTGGATCGAGTGCAGATGCAGGTCGCTCGGCCCCTCGAAGCGTCGCATGTCCGGCATCCTCCGAGCGTACCGTCCGGCCGATCGGAGGGGCCGTCCCCCGGGGCCCCGGGGTCGCTGCGCTGACGGATCTCCCAGGGTGCTGACATAGAGTCGCGGGGTGCTTCGCCTGTTGGGGATCCTCGCGACCGTGATCTTCGCGATCGGCGCCGCCATCCTCACCTGGCCCGCGTTCTTCCGCCTGGAACGCACGTTCCCGATCGCCCAGATCGTCTCGTTCCGGGGGCTGCTGGTCGTCGGATTCGCGGTGATCGTCGTTCTCGCGCTGCTGTTCGCGATCGCGCGTCCGCTCCGCGGGATGGCCCTGTCGGTGGCCGTGATCGCGATCGTCGCCGTCGCCGGGAACATCGCGATCGTTTCCGGCCGCGGCGTCGGCACCGAGACACTCCCGGCCAAGACCGAGAGCAGCATCCGCGTCATGACGTGGAACACCGCCGGGGAGGCGACGTCGCCGGACACGGTCGCGCAGATCGCCGTGGCGATGGATGCCGACATCGTGACGCTTCCCGAGACCACGATCGAGACCGGCGAGAAGGTCGCGCTCGCGATGCGGGACCTGGGGCACCCGATGTGGGCGCACTACACGGATTACCCGACGACGCAGTGGGATGCCGGCTCCACCACGCTGCTGATCTCGCCGGATCTGGGCGACTACGCCGTGATCGAGTCGTCGCTGGACGGGTCGAGCAACACCTCGACCGTTCCGAGCGCCGTCGCGATGCCCACGAGCGGCGACGGGCCGATCGTCGTGGCCGCGCACGCGGTCGCCCCGAGACAGAGCTACATGCAGTTCTGGCGCGACGACCTGCAGTGGCTCGCCGACCAGTGCGTCGACGCGAACGTCATCATGGCGGGCGACTTCAACGCCACGATCGACCACATGAGCAATCTCGGCGTCGATGGTGGCCTCTTGGGCCGCTGCCACGACGGTGCCGCGGAGACCGGAAACGGTGGCGTCGGCACGTGGTCGGCCGAGCTTCCCGCACTCGTCGGCGCGCCGATCGACCACGTCATGGCCTCGAGCCACTGGAAGCCGACCGGTTCGCTCGTGCTGAAGTCGATGGACGGCAGCGGCAGCGACCACCGCCCCCTCATCGTGCAGTTCGAACCGGTCGACTGACCCGTCGGCCGGTGCGAGACTGGAACGATGAGCACCACAGGCGACAGCATCCAGGCCGACAGCACGGTGATCCCGGCTGAGTCCACCACGACTCCGGCTGACAGCACGACGGCGAAGCCGGCTGACGACACGACCGCGAAGCCGGCCGACAGCACCGTCAACCGCCGGCAGGGGTTCGGGCAGGGCTTCCTCGACACGATCTCGACCGGCTGGGCCGAGCGCCCCGCGATCCTCCCCCCGCGCCGCGAACAGGCGGACCACACCGCCCGGCGCCGTGCCGAGGTCTCCGCGGCGTTCCCCGGCAAGCGGCTCGTCGTGCCGGCCGGTCCCTACCGCGTGCGCAGCAATGACACGGACTTCCCCTTCCGCGCGCACTCGGCGTTCGCACACCTCACCGGCTGGGGCGTGGACGCGGTCCCCGACTCGCTGCTGGTATTCGACCCGACCGACGACGGTCACGACGTGACTCTGTACTTCCGCGAGCGCGCCGACCGGACCACTCCGGAGTTCTATGCTGACGCCTCGATCGGGGAGTTCTGGATCGGGCCGCGGCCGGCGCTGGACGGCGTGGCCGCCGAGCTCGGCCTGCAGACCGCGCACATCGACGCGTTCACGGCGTCCGACGCCGATCTGGTCGTGGACGAGGATGCCGACCTCACGCGCTTCGTCTCGGAGCTGCGTCTGCGCAAAGACGATTTCGAGATCGCACAGCTGCAGCTCGCGGTCGACGTCACGGCCGAAGGATTCGATGACATCGTCGCGAACCTTCCGCGCATCATCGCCCATCCCCGCGGCGAGCGCGTCGTGGAGGGGGTGTTCCACCAGCGTGCGCGCAGTGACGGCAACTGGGAGGGCTACGACACGATCGCGGCATCCGGTCCGCACGCGTGCTACCTGCACTGGACGCGCAACGACGGTGCGGTCGCGCCGGGAGATCTCATCCTGATCGACGCCGGCGTCGAGGTCGACAGCCTCTACACGGCGGACATCACGAGGACGATCCCGGTGAGCGGAACCTTCACCGACGTGCAGCGGCGCGTGTACGAGGCCGTGCGCGAAGCCGCGGACGCCGCGTTCGACGCGGCACGTCCGGGCGCGAAGTTCAGCGATCTGAACGCGGCGGCGTGGCGGGTCATCGCCGAGCGACTGGACGAGTGGGGCATCCTGCCGGTGCCGGCCGCCGAGTCCCTCGACCCCGAGACCGGGCATCACCACCGTCGGTACATGGTCCACGGCACGAGTCACCACCTCGGTCTCGATGTGCACGACTGCGCGCAGGCACGACGCGAGCTCTACGCGGGCGGCACGCTCGAGGCGGGCATGGTGTTCACGATCGAGCCGGGACTGTACTTCCAGATCGACGACCTCACCGTGCCCGAGCAGTACCGCGGCATCGGCGTGCGCATCGAGGACGACATCCACATGACGCCGGACGGACCGGTGAACCTGTCGGCGGCGATTCCCCGCACGGCGGATGAGGTCGAGACGTGGGTCGCGCGGCTGTCGTCGTGACCTCCGCAGCATCCTCGCCCTTCACCGACCCACCCGCCTTCACGACTCGTCCGACCCTCACGGGGTCCTTCGGGATGTCCGCGTCCACGCACTGGCTCGCGACCGCGAGCGCGCAGGCCGTCCTCGAGCGCGGCGGCAACGCGTTCGACGCCGTCGTGGCCGGGGGCTTCGTCCTGCACGTCGTCGAGCCGCACCTCAACGGACCGGGCGGAGATCTCGTCGGCATCTTCGCCACCGCGGACGATCCGGCGACGCCGGTCGTCCTGATGGGCCAGGGTCCGGCGCCGGCCGGGGCGACGATCGCGCACTTCCGTGCGGAGGGGCTCGACCTCGTACCCGGCGCCGGCGGCCTCGCGGCGGCGGTCCCGGGATCCGTCGACGCCTGGCTCACCCTGCTGCGCGATCACGGCACGTGGGAGCTCGGCGACGTGCTCGCGTACGCCGTCGGCTACGCACGGGACGGGCATCCGCTCCTCGCGCAGGCGAGCGCCGTGATCGCGCGCGTCGCGTCGCTGTTCACGGCGCACTGGCCCTCGTCAGCGGACCTGTGGATGCCGGGCGGCCGGGTGCCGGAACCCGGCATGATCGTGCGCAACCCCGCCTACGCCGCCGTTCTGCAGGAACTCGTGGACGCGGGGGCGGGCATCGAGGGCACCGGGCGAGCCGCTCGCGCCGCCCGCATCGACGCGGCGCGCCGGGAGTGGAAGGCCGGGCGGGTCGCGCACGCCGCGACGGCCTTCCTCGCAGTGCCGCACCGCCACTCGGACGGCGCCCACCATGCGGCGGTGATCACCCCCGAGGACTTCGCCGGGTTCGACGCCGGGTACGAGCCGGCCGCCGCAATCGACTTCCGCGGACACACGATCGCGAAGGCGGGCACCTGGACGCAGGGCCCCGCCCTGCTGCAGACCCTGCGCATCCTCGACGGGCTCCCCGACATCGATCCCTCGACCCCCGCGGGAGCGCACACCGTGCTCGAGGCGCTGAAGCTGGCCCTCGCCGATCGTGACGCCCACTACGGCGATACGGACGTGCCGCTGGAGGTCCTGCTGTCGGAGGAGTACGCCGCGACGCGACGCCCCCTGATCGCCGAGACCGCGTCGCGGGAGTGGCGCCCGGGCGGCATCGACGGCCGGCCGGCGTTCCGGCCGCCGCTGCGGGCGGCTGCCGCCGACCCGGCGGACGGCCTGGGCGAGCCGACGGTCGCGCGCTCGGGGCAGACCCGCGGCGATACGTGCCACATCGACGTGGTGGACCGGTGGGGCAACATGATCGCGGTCACGCCGTCCGGCGGCTGGCTGCAGTCCTCCCCCACGATCCCCGAGCTGGGATTCTGTCTCGGCACGCGGCTCCAGATGGCCTGGCTCGACCCGAACGCCCCGGCGGCGCTCCGACCGGGTCGACGGCCCCGCACCACGCTCTCCCCGACGCTCGTGCTGCGCGACGGTCGCGCAGTCGTCGCGCTCGGCACTCCGGGAGGCGACCAGCAGGAGCAGTGGCAGCTGCCGGTGCTGTTGCGCATGATCGTCGGCGGCCACACGGCTCAGGAGGCGATCGACGCTCCGTCGCTGCACACGACGGCCCTCGTCGACTCGTTCTGGCCACGCGGGTGGGTACCGGCGGGAGCCGTCGTGGAGGACCGTCTGGGCGAGGATGTGATCGCGGACCTGGAGCGGCGCGGGCACGATGTCGTCCGCGCCGGCGACTGGGCGCTCGGCCGGGTGTCGGCGGTGGGACGGGATGCCGACGGCGGCGTGTGGGCGGCGGCCAACCCCCGCGGCATGCAGGGCTACGCCGCGGGGCGCTGACGACGCCCCAGCCGCGCTCGCTGAACGGGTTCCGCCGCGCTCGCTGAACAGTTCCGCCGCGCTCGCGGAGCGGTTCAGCTGCGTTCGCGGAGGAACGCGGCCACGACGGGCGCCACCTCCGCGCCGATCTGCTCGGCCGGCCGCTTGCGGCCCTTCACCTCGAACGAGTGGCCTCCGCCGTCGATCCAGGCGACCGTGGCGTCCCGGCATCCCGCGACGACCCGCGCGAGCTGATCGTGCGGATCGATGAACGGGTCGTTGGTGCCTTCGACGAACAGCTGAGGCTCCGTGATCGACGGCAGGTGCGCGGAGCGCTCCTTCGACGGATCGCCCGGCGGATGCAGCGGGTAGCCGAGGTACACGAGGCCTGTGGGCGCGATGACCCGCTCCGCCGCCGCCATCGAGGCCATGCGACCGCCATAGGACTTGCCCGCCGCCCACACGGGAGCACCCTCGGCGTGCTCGGCGGCGAAGGACATCGCCGCCCGCCAGGCCGCCACGGCGTGCGACGCCGGTCCCGGCATCCGTCGCCCCGCCTCGACGTAGGGGAAAGCGAACCGCAGCGTCGCGACCCCCTCGGTCCGCATTCCCTCGGCGAAGCCCACGAGGAACGGATGCCGGTGACCGGCGCCCGCGCCGTGGGCGATGACGATCGTGGCCCACGGTCCTTGCGGCCGCTCGTGGTCCGCCGACACCGTGACGGGTCCGGAGGGCAGCTCGACCGTGAGTCGGACCTCCGTCTGGGGCCCCGCGGTCACGGCTTGGGCGCGGCGGCCGGGTCGTCGGGCGCGGGGCCCTCGTCCTCGGAACCCTCGGACTCCGATCCGGGTGTCGGCAGATCGCGCGCCTCGGGCGCGGCGGGATCCGCCGACGGCGGCGCGGGAGGCGCAGCGGGTGGGATGGGGGGCACCGCAGTTGGGACGATGCGCTCGCCGTAGCGGGGCGGTTCGGCGTCCACGGGCGATGCCGTCGACGGCGCCGAGGGCGCCGTGTCCACAGCCGGGCGTCCCAGCACCTGGCGGGCCTTCTGCACGCTGCCGTCCGCGATGTGGATCTCGTACCGTTCCGCGATCACCTGCATGACGGAGGCGAAGTCACGGCGGCGACGCACGAACGAGTACGTGATGATCCCGAGGAGCATGCCGATCGCGATGCCGACGAAGATCACGCCGACGAACGCCTGGATCGGCACCGACGGACTGCCGATCACGAGGATGGCGGAGAACAGCAGCCCGAGCAGAACGCCGTTCACCGCGCCCGAGCGCGCCGCGGTCGCGTAGCCGAGCCGTCCGGTGATCTTCTCCACCGAGCGCAGTCCCTGTCCCACGATCGCGATGTCGCGCGCGGGCACCTCCGCGGCGATCAGCTGCGAGACCGCCTTCTGCGCGGCTTCGTACGTCGGAAAGCCCGCCACGGTCTGGCCGACCTCTTCGAGGGTCTGCGGGTACCTCCCGCCGTTCATGCTCATCGCCCCATCTTCCCACGCCCACCCGGACCCACCCTCGCGGGTCCACCGGGCTACGCTGGAGCGTGTGAGCACGCAGAGGGTCTTCGTCGCACGCCTGTCGGGGTGCTCCGTCTTCGACCCGGCCGGCGATCGACTCGGCAAGGTGCGCGACGTCGTCGTGATCTACCGCAAGGACGATCCGCCGCGGGTCGTCGGACTCGTCGTCGAGATCCCCGGCCGACGCCACGTGTTCGTCTCGATCGGGCGCGTGACCTCGATCGCCACCGGGCAGGTCATCACCACCGGCCTCATCAACGTGCGGCGGTTCCAGCAGCGCGGCGGCGAGGTGCGTGTCATGGCCGAGCTGCTGGGTCGACGTGTGTTCCTGACCGACGGCAGCGGTTCGGCCGTGATCGAGGACGTCGCGATCGAGCGCAACCGCCTCGGCGAGTGGGATGTGGGGCAGCTGTTCCTGCGCCGGCCGCGCACGAGCGCGTCGCCGTTCGCGAAGGGGCCCACGACGTTCGCCGGCTGGTCCGAGGTGCGAGAGCAGAACTCCGGCGAGGCGCAGTCCGCCGAGCAGCTCGTCGCGTCGTTCTCCGACCTGAAGCCCGCCGACCTCGCGAACACGCTGCTCGACCTGCCGGACGAGCGCATGATCGAAGTCGCCGAGGAACTCTCGGACGAGCGCCTCGCGGACGCCCTCGAGGAGATGCCCGAGGACGAGCAGGTCCACATCCTCGAGCAGCTCGGCGACGAGCGCGCCGCCGACATCCTCGACGCGATGGAGCCCGACGACGCCGCGGACCTGCTGGGACAGCTGCCCGACGCGCGCTCGGAGCAGCTTCTCGAGCTCATGGAGCCCGAAGAAGCCGAGGATGTCCGCGCACTGCTGCAGTACGGTCCCGAGACCGCGGGCGGACTCATGACGAGCGAGCCGATCGTGCTCTCCGCCGACGCGACGGTCGCCGAGGCCCTCGCCCTCATCCGTCGTCACGAGCTGCATCCCGCCCTCGCCGCCGCCGTCTTCATCACGCTCCCTCCGTACGAGACGCCCACGGGTCGGCTGCTCGGGACGGTGCACTTCCAGAGGATGCTGCGCTACCCGCCGCATGAGCGCCTCGGGGCGATCATCGACGACACGCTCGATCCGGTGCCGGCGACCGCCTCCGCCGCCGAGGTCGCCCGCATGCTCGCCAGCTACAACCTCGTCTCGCTCCCCGTCGTCGACAAGGCGCGGCGCCTCGTCGGCGCGGTGAGCGTCGACGACGTGCTCGACCACCTCCTCCCCGACGACTGGCGGTCCCACGGCGGTGACGACGAGCCGGCGGCGCCGGCGGTTCCACTCACGACCGCGCCCACCCCGAGGAGGCGCTGATGGCACGATCCTCGCGTCAGCCGGCGCTCGACGCGCCCCGCGGACGCCCGGGCATGCTCAGCCGCAACCCGCAGCCGTCGCGCGACAGGTTCGGGCGGTTCTCCGAGGCGTTCGCACGCGGGATGGGCACGTCGGGCTTCCTGATCGGCATGACCGCGTTCGTCGCGGTGTGGCTCGCGTGGAACACCTTCGCCCCCGTCGAGCTGCAGTTCGACCCGCGCGCGACCAATTTCACGCTCCTGACGCTCATCCTCTCGCTGCAGGCCTCGTACGCGGCGCCCCTGATCCTCCTCGCCCAGAACAGGCAGGATGACCGCGACCGGGTGCAGATCGAACAGGATCGGCAGCGCGCCGAGCGCAACCTGGCCGACACCGAGTACCTCGCCCGCGAGATCGTCGCGCTGCGCATGGCGGTCGCGGACTTCCACCACGACGTCGTCACGAAAGACGTGCTGCGCTCCGAGCTGAAGGCGATGCTCGAGAAGATCGACGACCACGATGAGGCCGATGCCGGCGGCGAGAGCCGATGACGGCGGCTGACACCGCCGCAGCCGTGCGGCACGCGGTCGGGGCGGTCGTCGACCCCGAACTGCGTCGCCCGCTCGCCGATCTGGGCATGCTCCGCGACATCGCGGTCGCCGACGGCGTCGCCACGGTCGGGATCGTCCTCACGATCGTCGGATGCCCCGCGGCCGAGCGCATCTCGCGGGAGGTGACCGCCGCTGCGGCATCCGTGACGGGCGTCAGGGAGGTGCGTCTGCATGTCGGCGTGATGACGCCCGATGAGCGGCGTGCTCTCACCGAGAGCCTCCGAGGCGGTCGCGCCGCCCGTGAGATGCCGTTCGGTCCCGATGCGCTCACCCGGGTGATCGCGGTCACGAGCGGCAAGGGCGGCGTCGGCAAGTCGACGGTGACGGCGAACCTCGCGGTCGCGCTCGCCGCCCGTGGCCTGTCGATCGGACTCGTGGATGCCGACGTGCACGGCTTCTCGATCCCCGGGCTGCTCGGGCTCGTGGATGCCGAGGGCAACGTCCCGCAGCCGACCCGCATCGACGACCTCATGCTCCCCCCTGTCGCCTACGACGTGAAGGTCATCTCGATCGGCATGTTCCTGCGCCGCTCCGGCGGCGAAGCGCCGGTCGGCGCCGTGGCGTGGCGGGGTCCGATGCTGCACCGTACCGTGCAGCAGTTCCTCACCGACGTCTTCTTCGGCGACCTCGACGTCCTGCTCCTGGACATGCCCCCGGGTACGGGTGATGTCGCGATCTCCGTGGGTCAGCTGCTCCCCCACGCCGAGGTCATCGTCGTGACGACACCGCAGTCCGCGGCATCCGACGTCGCCGTCCGCAGCGGACTGGTCGCGCGCCAGACGGGTCAGCGGGTCACGGGGGTCGTCGAGAACATGGCGGCGATGATCATGCCCGACGGCTCCGAGCTGGCGCTGTTCGGCAGCGGCGGTGGCGCAGAGGTCGCCGCAGCGCTCTCCGGCGACGGCGAGGACGTCCCGCTGCTCGGCTCGATCCCCCTCAGCCCGCATCTGCGCGCAGACGGAGACGCCGGCGCACCCGTGGTCGTCGCGCATCCCGACGATCCCGCGGCACGGGCGATCATGCGGATCGCGGAGACCATCGCGGCGAGGCCGCGCGGGCTGTCCGGACGTCCGCTGCAGGTCCGCCCGCGCTGAAGTCGGCCCAGCCCCGCGCAGGGCGTGTTCAGGTCGCTTCGCTGTCGAAGGGCGGTGGATCGTCCGCGGTGAAGGTCCTCGGCGCGCTCTTCGGCTTCGTCAGTGCGCTCGTCGCCGTGACCGCGGCCGCGGCGCCCGCGGCGCGCACCGTCGGCACCGGCGCGTCGTCGAGAAGGGCCTCCCGGATGATGCGACGCGGGTCGTACTGCCGGGGGTCGAGCGTGCGCCAGTCGACGTCGTCGAAATCGGACCCCATCTCGTCCTTCATGCGCGTCTTCGCCGTCGTGACGTATTCCTTCGCCTTGCGGACGAAGCGCGTCAGGCTCTCGACGTAACGAGGCAGCCGCTCGGGCCCGATCAGGAGTCCGGCGACGAGTCCGATCAGCAGAAGCTTCTCGATCGTGAGCCCGAAGAACATGCATTCAGGTTACCGCCGCGCCTGAGGGTCGCGTGCCGCCCGCCCGCGTAGGCTGGCCGCAAAGGAGCACCGATGGGCGAACACGACGCGAACCACCGCTTCGCCGCCGAGGCGACGATCGAACCCGATCACATCGCGCGCGCCCGGGCGCACGCACTCGAGCTCGGCGCGGCCCCCATCAGCGCGCCGGTGGGGGCGCAGTGCGCCGTGATCGCCGCCGTTTCGCAGGCGCTCAACATCGTCGAGATCGGCACGGGGGCCGGGGTGTCGGGGCTGTGGCTCCTCCACGGGTCACCGCGGGCCACGCTCACGACGATCGACAGCGAGCCGGAGCATCTCGGAGCGGCGCGTCAGGCCTTCGCCGACGCGAAGATCCCGCCCGCGCGCGCCCGATTCATCACTGGTCGGGCGGCAGAGGTGCTGCCGCGCATGAACGAAGCCTCATACGACATCGTTCTCGTCGATGCCGACCCCGACGGGGTCATCGAGTACGTCGAGCACGGTCTGCGCCTCGTGCGCGCGGGCGGCACGGTCCTCGTGCCCCGCGTCCTCGGCAACGGCTCGGTCGCCGATCCCGTCCGTCGGGATCCTCTCACGGCGGCGTACCGCTCGCTCATCCAGGAGACGCAGGCCTCTCCGGCGGTGATCGGCGCCCTGTCGATCGTGGGCGAAGGGCTGCTGCAGCTCACGACCCGACCGCGGGACTGAGACGGCAGAGCTGACCTCATCGGGGGACCGTCGACGCGTCGTCAGGCCCGCGGTGGGTACGCGAAACGGCCGGTCCGAAGACCGGCCGTCGGCGTGTGGAAAGTGATCAGGCGGCGTTGACGACGCCGCCGAGCACGTCGTAGAGCTCCTTGGCCTCAGCGTCGTTCACCGACACGACGAGGCGTCCCCCACCCTCGAGCGGCACGCGCACGATGATCAGTCGCCCCTCCTTCACGGCCTCCATCGGCCCGTCTCCGGTTCTCGGCTTCATGGCTGCCATCGTGGCTCCCTTTCGTCGTGGTCTGCCCTGCAAGTTTATCCCGCTGCTCCGACAGGGGATAATCCGCGGAATGCGACGGTGCCCTCACCGCGGCTCAGGGGATCTGCCAGTAGGTGTTGCCGAGCGCGTACATGTTGTAGATCCACCACCACTGCCCGACGAGGCACGCCACCAGGACTCCCGCCCGCCACCACGGGCTCCGCGGCATCGCGGCCGCCCCCCACATCGGCGACAGGGGAACCAGCAGCCGGAAGATGCTCGACTGCGGGAAGAACACCGCGAGCAGGTAGATCACGTAGCTCGCAGACCACAGCCGCAGCTCGACGCCCATGCGCTTCACGTGCGGCTCGAACAGCAGGAGGGCTGCCACGCCGACGACGGATGCCGCGAGCGTGATGTACCCCGCGACGGGGCCGAGCCCCCAGGAGGTGAACCAGAACGCCGCCCCCTGCACGAAACCCTCCACCGGGATGAACACGGCCGTCGTCGCCCCGAGCCAGTTGCGCCGCCAGGCGAGCTCCGTGGCGAGATAGGCGCCGAGGTCTCCCGTGACGAGACCGGCGATCAGCTGCCAGGAGAACCCCACCGCCGCTGCGAGGAGGCCGAGCGCGACGATGTGCACGATCTCGCGCGCCGGGAGCGGCTCCCGCCGGCGCGAGAACCAGCGCCAGATGCCGAACAGAGCCAGGAAGAGGGAGAACGCCAGCACGCCCGGGCGCGTGAATCCCATGAGCGGAATCAGGAGGTAGAGCCATGCGTACCGGCGTCGCATGACGCACCACAGCGACAGCAGCAGCCAGAGGACGAAGAGCGATTCCGCGTACCCGACCTGGAAGAGCGCCGCGAGCGGTGCGCACGCGAAGAACGCGACGGCCCACAGCGCGACGTCGTCGGCGGCCCGCATCCGCACGATCCGGTGCAGGACGAGGCACGACAGATAGCCGGCCACGAGCGACAGGACCGCGGCGCCCGCACCCCACGAACCCAGCACCCATCCCGCAGCCTTGGCGAGGTATGCGTAGACGGGCATGAACGCCCACTGGTTCTCCGCGACATCGCCCGCGTCGGTGAGCGGGAGTTCGGCGGGGTAGCCGTTCTCCGCGAGGAACCAGTACCACTGGGCATCCCAGCCGAGGACGAGCGTCGCGATGCTCGCCGCCTCGCCGAAGCGGCTGCCGACGCCGGAGAGCTCTGCGGCGGCGAGGAGGAAGAGCGTCGTGACGACACGGGCGCCGAGGTAGACGAGGCCGATCCGCACAGCGATCGGCAGGGCCTCCCGGCTCCGCGCGGGAGTCAGCGCGCGCTCAACCACGCGCGCAGCCCGCGCTCGACGTCGTCGATCTGAGCGAGCGGCACGCGCTCCTCGTCGTGGTGCGCCAAGTGGGGATCACCCGGACCGTAGTTGACCGCGGGGACGCCCATCGCCGAGAAGCGGGCCACGTCCGTCCATCCGTACTTCGGGCGGGGCTCCGCGCCCACGGCGGCGACGAAATCCTGCGCGAGCGGTGCGTCGAGCCCCGGGCGGGCACCCGCCGCGATGTCGACGACCTCGACCTCGAATCCCGCGAACACGTCGCGCACGTGCTGCTGCGCGTCCTCGGCGGAGCGGCTCGGTGCGAACCGGTAGTTGACCTCGATCTCGCACAGGTCGGGGATGACATTGCCGGCCACGCCGCCGGAGATGCGCACCGCGTTGAGTCCCTCGCGGTAGACGAGGCCGTCCACCGGGACTTCGCGGGGACGGTACTCCGCGAGCCGCGCCAGGACGGGCGCGGCCTTGTGGATCGCGTTCTCGCCGATCCAGGCGCGCGCGCTGTGCGCCCGGACGCCGTGCGTGCGCACGATCGCACGCAGGTTGCCGTTGCAGCCGCCCTCGACCTGGCCGTTGGACGGCTCTCCCAGGATCGCGAAGTCGCCCGCGAACAGATCCGGTCGAGAACGCGCCAGGCGGGTCAGCCCATTCAGGTCGGCATCCACTTCCTCGTGGTCGTACCACATCCACGTGATGTCGACACGGGGATCGGTGAGCTCGGCGGCGAGCTTGAGCTGCACGGCGACACCGGCTTTCATGTCGACGGTCCCCCGTCCCCACAAGAAGGGCACTCCGTCGATCGCGACGGCACGGGTGGGCACGTTGTCGTTGATCGGAACGGTGTCGATGTGGCCGGCGATCACCACGCGCTGCGCGCGCCCGAGGTTCGTCCGAGCGACGATCGTGTCGCCGTCGCGGTGGACTTCCAGGTGCGGGAGCGCGGTGATCGCCTCGGCGATGAGGTCCGCGAGGGTGGTCTCCTCGCCCGACACGCTGGGGATGTCGCAGATCGTCCGGGTGAGGTCGACGGAGGTCGCGGTCAGATCGAGCTGCGGCATCCCCCGAGTCTATCGACGGGGCCGGCCTCTCGACGGGGCCGGCCGGTCGGTGGCGCCGGTGCGTGCACGGGGCGGCCGGACGAGCGGGCCGCGCCCCGGTACCGTGGAGGCATGAGCGATGAGCGGTGGGTATGGGGTTTCGGACTGGCCACGACCTCGGCCGGTGGCACGGTGCTGGACACGTGGTTCCCGTCGCCGGCCGTCGGCCGCACACCGCTCGGCCTCGATCCCGCCCTGCCGCCCGACGAACTCGATCGTCATGCCGTCCCCGACCCGCGTCGCGCCGTCACGATCGATGTCGTCGTGATCGAGGCGGACCTCGACGCCGCCCCTTCGTCGACGGCGGACGCGTACCTGCGCCTGCACGCGCTCTCGCACCGGCTGGTCGCACCCAACGGCGTGAACCTCGACGGCATCTTCGCCCATCTGCCGAACGTCGCGTGGACGAACGCCGGACCGATGCACCCCGACGACGCCACCCGGCTGCGGCCGTTCCTCGCGCGTGAGGGCATCCAGGTGCAGGGCCTCGACAAGTTCCCGCGTCTGCTCGACTACGTGACGCCCGTCGGCGTGCGCATCGCCGATGCCTCCCGCGTGCGGCTCGGCGCTTATCTGTCCCCCGGGACGACGGTCATGCACGAGGGGTTCGTGAACTTCAACGCCGGTACCCTCGGGGCGTCGATGGTCGAGGGGCGCATCTCGCAGGGCGTCGTCATCGGCGACGGGAGCGACATCGGCGGCGGCGCCTCGATCATGGGGACGCTGTCCGGCGGCGGTGCGCACCGCGTGTCGATCGGGGCCCGCACGCTCCTCGGCGCGAACGCCGGCGTGGGCATCTCCCTGGGTGACGACTGCGTCGTCGAGGCGGGCCTCTACGTCACCGCGGGGTCGAAGATCGTGCTCGCCGACGAGCCGCCGCGCCACGACGGAAGCCGCATCGCGGTGAAGGGCGCCGAGCTCTCGGGCGAGGACGGCATCCTGTTCCGTCGCAACTCGCTCACCGGTGCGGTCGAGGCGGTGCGACGCACGGGTGCGGGCGTGACACTCAACGACGCCCTGCACGCGTAAGGTCGACTCATCCGCGCGTCGGTCGCGGACGATCGAGGGAGTCTCATGGGCGCGCGCATGGCGAAGAAGCTGTACGAGTCCGAACTGATGGTGCTGCAGGCCAAACTGGTCGACATGCAGGCCTGGGTGCAGGAGACCGGAGCGCGGATCGTCGTGATCTTCGAGGGCCGGGACGCCGCCGGCAAGGGCTCGACGATCAAGCGCGTGGCGGAATACCTCAATCCGCGCGTCACGCGCATCGTCGCCCTCGGCACGCCGAGCGAGCGCGACAAGACGCGGTGGTACTTCCAGCGCTACGTGCCCCACCTTCCCGCCGCGGGCGAGATCGTCCTCATGGACCGCTCCTGGTACAACCGCGCCGGCGTCGAGCACGTCATGGGCTACTGCACCCCGACGGAGTACCACCGGTTCCTCCATCAGGTGCCGATCTTCGAGCGGATGTTGGTCGAGGACGGCATCATCCTGCTCAAGTACTGGTTCAGCGTGTCGGACATCGAGCAGGAGCAGCGCTTCCGCGACCGCGCCGACGACCCGATGCGCCGCTGGAAGCTGAGCCCGAACGACGTGCTCGCGATCACGAAGTGGGAGGACTACTCCCGCGCGAAGGACACGATGTTCGTGCACACCGACATCCCCGAGGCGCGGTGGTGGGAGGTCGACAACGAGGACAAGCGCCGCGGGCGCATCAACACGATCGCGCACCTGCTGTCGCAGGTGCCGTACGAGGTGATCGAACGCGAGGAGATCGTGATCCCCGACCGTCCGCCCTCGGGCGGGTACGAGCGCCCGCCGCGGGACATGACCGCGACGGTCCCCGATTATGCGAAAGAGCTCGAGAAGCGCCACAAGGCTGAGCGGGTCGCCTCCAAGAAGGGCAAGAAGGCCCGCGAGTCGGATGCCGCGGAGATCGCCGAATCCGAGGAGAAGGCGGACGGCAAAGACGCGTCGTGACGCTGCGCGGGTAGCCGCGCGGCCCGCTCGCGGACACCTGCGGAGCCACACTGCGCACCTGAGCCGGAATCCCGCTGTCGCCGCACCCTCGGCGGTGCCATAATCCTGCCAACGGCAGTCGGTCCGGGGGGAGGTCCGTGTGGCAGCGGAACAGGCGACGGAGCACGTGGACGCCCTGGTCGTGGGCAGCGGATTCGGCGGATCCGTGTCGGCCTACCGACTCGCCTCCGCAGGCAGGTCGGTCGTGGTCATGGAGCGCGGCAAGCCGTACGCGCCGGGCGCGTTCGCCCGCACCCCGAGCGAGTTCAGCGAGAACTTCTGGTCTCCGAACGACGCGCTGTACGGCCTCTTCGAGACGTGGAGCTTCCGCGGTCTCGAGGGTGTGGTCTCGAGCGGACTCGGCGGCGGTTCCCTCATCTACGCGAACGTGCTCCTGCGCAAGGACCCGGAGTGGTTCGTGCACGACTCCCCGCTTCCCGGTGGGGGCTACGAGAACTGGCCGATCAGCCGAGAGGACCTCGATCCGCACTACGACAGCGTCGAGCGGATGATGGGCGCGAATCCCTACCCCTACACCGACACGTCCAAGACCGTGGCGTTCGAGGAGGCCGCGCAGCGCGCCGGGCTGCGCACCTTCCGCCCGCCGATCGCGGTGTCGTTCGCCCCCGAACGGGAGGGGCGGCCGTCGATCGGACTCATCCCTCCGTCGGAGTACGGCAACGTCCACGGCTCGGAGCGCTTCACCTGCATGCTGTGCGGCGAGTGCGACATCGGCTGCAACTACGGCGCGAAGAACACGCTCGACCACACGTACCTCTCGGCCGCCGCGCACGCCGGCGCCGACATCCGCACGTTGCACGAAGTGAAGGGCTTCCGGCGCGTCGACGACGTGTGGGAGGTGCGATATCGCGTGCACGACCCCGACACGGCGGCGAGTGCGGATCGCATCATCTTCGCCACCCGGCTCATCCTCTCGGCGGGCACGTTCGGCTCGACCTATCTGCTCCTGAAGAACCGCGCGTCGATTCCGGGACTCAGCACGGCGATCGGCACGCGGTTCTGCGGCAACGGCGATCTGCTCGGCTTCCTGTTCAACGCGCGCGAAAGCATCGAACGCACCGCGAAGGCGCGCTCGCTCGTCAGCAGTCGCGGCCCGGTCATCACGAGCGCCGTGCGGGTGGGTGACCGGCTCGACGGTGACGACTCCGATTCGAAGGGCCGCGGCTACTACATCCAGGATGCGGGGTATCCCGGGTTCCTCAACTGGCTCATGGAGCTCACCCAGCTGCGGTCCGTCATCTCCCGCAGCACCCGCGTCGCCACGCGGATGCTCGCGTCGCGGCTCTTCGGCGAAGCCCGCTCGAATGTGTCGCGCGACCTGGCCTCGGCGATCGGCAAGGTGTCGCTCTCTTCCTCGTCCATGCCGGTCCTCGGCATGGGGCGCGACCTCCCCGACGGCATGATGTACCTCGAGGAGGGCCGCCTGCAGATCGATTGGACCACGGCGACCTCGATCGACTACTTCGATCACATGCGCGCCACGATGGCGAAGATCGCCGACCAGCTCGGCGCGGACTACGCCGACAACCCGCTGTGGTGGGCGAAGCGGGTCATCACCGTCCATCCGCTCGGCGGCGCCCCGATGGGACGCCATCCGTTCGAGGGGGTCGTGGACGAATGGGGCCGCGTCTTCGGCGTCGACGATCTGTGGGTGCTGGACGGTTCGGTCATGCCGGGACCGGTCGGCCCCAACCCCGCCCTCACGATCGCGGCGTTCGCCGACCGCGCGATCGAGCACGACCTCGAGACACCCGCCGCCGCCCGTCCGCGCAGGCCGCGCCGGGCCGCCCGTCCGGAAAGGACACCCGCCATGGATGCCGCTCCCGTCGATCCCACCGCGACCACCGTGCGCTTCACCGAGCAGATGAAGGGCTTCGTCAAGCTCGACGCGAGCGATCCGCGCGAGGCGTACGAGGACGCCCGCGTTCTCGACGAGAAGTTCATGTTCGAGCTCACGATCGAGACGAGCGACATCGACGGCTTCGTCTCCGACCCGGCGCACCCGGGCTCGGCATCCGGCTACGTCGACGCCGACATCTTCGGCGGCCGCGTGCCGGTCGAGAAAGGGTGGTTCCACCTCTTCGTCCAGCCGGGCGACAGCGCGGAGCGCCGGATGATCTACCGGCTGTGGCTCACTCTCGACTCCGGCGCCCCGTTCACGATGCTCGGTTTCAAGGACGTCCACGACGACCCCGGCTTCGACCTCTGGGAGGACACGACGACCCTGTACGTCCAGCTGCTCTCGGGCCACGTCCCGCCGCCCGAGAGCGGCGAACTCGGCGACCTCCATCCTGTCGGGGATCCCGCCGTCGCCGGCGCGGGGGTTCTGCGGATCAAGCCGCTCGACTTCGCGAAGCAGATGACGACGTTCCGCACGACCGGTCCGGGCGGCGCCGCCGCGATCGCGGACTTCGGACAGCTGTTCCTCGGGCAGCTCTGGGACACCTACGCCGCACTCGCGCCGCGGCAGGAGTGATCCCGATGGCGACCACGACCCCCACGACCCGCGGCCTCCGTCAGAGGTACGTGCGCCCGGGCACCCGCGGTCAGGACACCGAGATCATCCCGTTCGACGCGGATGACGGGGTGCCGCTGACCCTGCTCCATGTCACCCGCCCGGGCGCCGACACCCCCCGCGGTCCGGTGATGCTCGTGCACGGCGCGGGCGTGCGCGCCGAGATCTTCCGACCGCCCTTGGAGCACACTCTGGTCGACGCCCTGCTGGACGACGGATTCGACGTGTGGATGCTCAACTGGCGTGCCTCGATCGACCTCCGGCCCGTCGCGTGGACGCTCGACGAAGCGGCCGCCTACGACTACCCCGCCGCCGTGCGCGAGATCCTCCGTCGCACCGGTTCGGCGACACTCAAGGCGTTCGTGCACTGCCAGGGGTCGACGTCATTCACGATCGCCGCCGTCTCCGGGCTCGTGCCGGAGGTCACGACCGTCGTCACGAACGCGGTGTCGCTGCACACGATCCTGCCGGCCTGGTCGACCCTGAAGATCCAGACGCTCTCACCGCTCGTCCGGCGATACAGTCCCACGCTGTCTCCGAAGTGGGGATACAAGACCGAAGGCGGCTTTTCGCGGATGCTGCGCAGCGTCGTGGTCGCAACGCACCCGGAGTGCGACAACCCGGTGTGCGCCATGGTGAGCTTCACCTACGGCGCCGGGCATCCCGCCCTCTGGGCCCACCGCAACATCGACAGGGCGACGCACGACTGGATCACGGGCGAGTTCGCAGGCTCGCCCATGACGTTCTTCGCGCAGATGCGCGAATCGGTGCGAGCCGGTCACCTCGTGCCGACCGGCGAGGTCCCCGCGATCGCGTCGGATCTCATGGCGCCGCCGAAGACGGAGGCGCGGTTCGCCTTCCTCGCCGGTGCGGACAACAGGTGCTTCCTGCCCGAGAGCCAACGACGGTCGTTCGCCCACTTCGACGCCCACGCCCCCGGGCGCCACTCGCATCACGAATTCCCCGGTTACGGCCACCTCGACGTCATCTTCGGTGCGAACGCCTGGCGCGACACCTACCCGGTGATCGTGGACGAACTGCGTCGCTGAGGACCGCCCGGGTGCCGTCGGACTCGCGTCACCGGGTCAGTCCCGGATGCGCACCGACAGGCACGTGACGCAGCCTTCCAACTTCTCGAACTCGGTCACGGGGGTGGTCACGACATCGAGTCCGCGTGCGCGGAACAGCTCCGCTGTCCGGGGTGCGTCGGCCGACATCACCACGGCATCCGGCCCCAGAACGACCACGGCTGTGCCGTGCTCCTCGGGGACGGCCTGGAAGACGGGGAACAGCGACGGATCGTCCACGAGCGGCTCGAAGCCGACGACGGTGCCGTCCGGGAGCGCCGTGACACCGCTCTTGAGGTGCAGCACTTTGGACACGGGGACCTCGCGCACGTTCCAGCCCCGCGGGTGCAGGGCTGCGCGCAGCTGGGCGATGCCCTCCGCGTTCGTCCGCGACGAAGATCCGACATACGCTGTGCGGCCGATCTTGAGGACGTCTCCCCCGTCGAGCGTGCCGGGCGACGCGATCTCGACCGTCTCCACGCCGAGCGTCTCCACCGCCCGTCGGACGGAAGACGCCTCACCGCGACGGGACTGCGCACCGGCTCGGCACAGCACCGCGAGCGAGTCGAACATCACGACCGCGTCCTCGACGAACACCCCATCGGGGTGCGCATCGTCGGGCTCGATGTCGACGACGTCCCAGCCGCGGGCACGGAAGACGTCCACGTACGCCTGCCACTGACGCAGCGCCAGCCCGGGATCGACGGGCACGCGTCCCAAGTGGGTCAGCTCACCGTCGGCGAGGGACGGGGACGGACGACGGACGAGGAGGCGGGGCACCCCCCGACACTATCGCCGACGACGGATCAGACCGTACCGGGGTAATCGCGCTTCTGCGCACCGACGTAGAGCTGCTGCGGGCGCCCGATCTTCGTCTGCGGGTCGCTCTGCATCTCGCGCCAGTGGGCGAGCCACCCGGGCAGTCGTCCGATCGCGAACAGCACCGTGAACATGCGGGTCGGGAACCCCATGGCCTTGTAGATCACGCCGGTGTAGAAGTCGACGTTCGGATACAGGCGACGCTCCTTGAAGTAGTCGTCGTTCAGCGCGATCTCCTCGAGCTCTTTCGCGAGGTCGAGAAGGGGATCGTGCACGCCCAGTTCGCGCAGGACTTCGTCCGCCGACTCCTTGACGAGCTTCGCGCGCGGATCGTAGTTCTTGTAGACGCGGTGCCCGAAGCCCATGAGCTTGACACCGTCCTCTTTGTTCTTCACCCGCTCGACGAAGCGCTGCACGCTCTCCCCGGAGTCCTGGATGCGCGCAAGCATGTCGAGCACCGCCTCGTTGGCGCCGCCGTGCAGGGGACCGTACAGCGCGTTGATGCCCGCCGAGATCGACGAGAACTGGTTGGCGCCGGTGGAGCCCACGAGACGGACCGTCGAGGTCGAGGCGTTCTGCTCGTGGTCCTCGTGCAGGATGAGCAGCCGCTCGAGCGCCCGCGACATGACGGGATTGACCTGGTAGATCTCACTGAGCACGCCGAAGTTGAGCTTCAGGAAGTTGTCCACGAAGCTCAGGCCGTTGTCGGGGTAGAGGAAGGCCTGCCCGACGCTCTTCTTGTGCGCATACGCGGCGATCACGGGGAGCTTCGCCAGCATCCGGATCGTGTTCAGCTCGACGTGCTCGGGGTTGTGCGGGTCGGACTCGCCCTCATAGTAGGTCGAGAGAGCCGAGACCGCCGACGACAGCACCGACATCGGGTGCGCGGTGTGCGGGAGGGCGGAGAAGAACCGCTTCAGGTCTTCGTGCAGGAGCGTGTGGTGACGGATGCGGTCATCGAACGCCGCGAGCTCGTCCGCGGTGGGGAGCTCGCCGTAGATCAGGAGCCAGGCGACCTCGAGGTACGTGCTGTTCTGCGCGATCTGCTCGATCGGGTAGCCGCGATACCGGAGGATGCCCTGGTCGCCGTCGATGAACGTGATCGCCGACTTCGTCGCGGCGGTGTTCACGAAGCCGTAGTCCAGCGTCGTGTGACCGGTCTGTCGCGTGAACGTCGAGACGTCGACACTCGGCGTTCCGTCCGTTCCGCTGACGATGGGGAACTCCGCCCGCCGATCGCCGATCGTGAGGATGGCCTTGTCCTGCTGGGTTCCCGCGTCGCTCACGGCGCCTCCTCGCGATTCCTGGTCGTTCCGGGGGTTTCGAGGGCTCTGCGGTTCGCGATCGGAAGCGGATCCGAGAGCCGGCGTGACGACGAGGGATACCTCGGAGGGACACCTCGCATCGCGCTTTTACAGCCTAATGGCGCAGGAGACATACTGCGGACACGACCAAAGCCATCCGGCATCCGATAGAGGAATCCTCCCATCGACAGCGGTGATGCGCCCTGCGTCTAGCCTGCGGCGCGCAGCCGTCGCGCCGCAGCGGCGACGCGCTCGTCGGTCGCGGTCAGCGACAGGCGGACGTGCTGCGGGAAGTGGGGGCCGTAGAAGTACCCCGGGCCGACCAGGATGCCGAGGTCGGCGAGGCGCTCCACGCTCTCCCACGCGTCGCGTCCCTCGGTCGCCCACAGGTACAGCCCCGCTTCGCTGTGGTCGATGCGGAAGCCGGCGGCCTCGAGGGCCGGCTTGAGGGTGTCGCGGCGAACCCGGTACAGCTCCTTCTGCGCGGCGACGTGCGCGTCGTCGCCGAGCGCGGCCGCCATCGCGGTCTGAACCGGCGCCGGGAGCATGAGTCCCAGGTGCTTGCGCGCCGTCAGGAGTCGCGCGACCAGTGCGTGGTCGCCGGCGAGGAAGGCCGCGCGATAGCCGGCGAGGTTCGACTGCTTGCTGAGCGAATACACCGACAGGATGCCGCGCACGTCGCCGCCGGTCACGCGCGGATCGAGCACGGACGGGATCGGCCGGACGTCCCACGGTGCGTCCCAGCCGAGCTCGGCGTAGCACTCGTCGGAGGCGATCACCGCTCCCAGCTCGCGCGCGCGCGCCACCGCCGACCGCAGGTAGGCGGCATCCCGCACCTGCCCGTCGGGGTTGCCGGGGGAATTGATCCAGATGAGGCGCGTCGCCGCGGGCCACAGCGCGGGATCGTCCGCGGCGACCGGAGTCGCGTCCACGAGACGCGCGCCGACGTCGTACGTCGGGTACGCCGCGCGCGGGTGCACCACGACGTCGCCCGCCCGCAGGCCGAGCAGGAGGGGCAGGAGTGCCACGAGCTCTTTCGAGCCGATCGTCGGCAGGACCTGATCCGGCGTCAGTCCTTCGACTCCCCGGCGACGTGCATACCAGTCGACGATCGCCTCTCTGAGCGCACCGGTACCCACTGTCTGCGGGTACGCGTGCGCATCGGTCGCGGCGGCGAGGGCCTTCGCGACGAGTGGCGGCGTCGGATCGACGGGAGAGCCGATCGAGAGGTCGACGATGCCGTCCGGGTGGGCGCGGGCACGCGCCGCGAACGGCGCGACCGCGTCCCAGGGGTAGTCCGCGAGGTCGGCGACGCCCATGTCGCGGCTACGGGGCCTGCGGCGGAAGCGCCTCGATGATCGGGTGGTCCTTGTGGATGACCCCGACCTTCGCCGCACCGCCGGGCGACCCGACGTCCTCGAACCACTCGACGTTGGCCTTGTAGTAGTCCTGCCACTCGTCGGGGAGGTCGTCCTCGTAGTAGATCGCCTCCACCGGGCACACGGGCTCGCAGGCACCGCAGTCGACGCACTCGTCGGGGTGGATGTACAACATCCGGTCACCCTCGTAGATGCAGTCGACCGGGCACTCGTCGATGCAGGCGCGGTCCTTCACGTCGACACACGGGAGAGCGATCACATACGTCACGGGTTCATCCTAATTCGCCGGGAGCGTTCTCGTCGGCCGCGGCGGGGCGGAACCGCGGGTTCGGCCACGCCACGACCGCGACGATCACGATCGGGAGCGCGATGACCCACGCGATCGCCAATTCGGTCTGCGGCACGATGACCGAGCCGCCCGGACCGCGTCCGGAGAACACCACGGTCGCGATGAGCATGCCGAGCCCCGTCGCCAGTGCGGTCCATCGGTCGCCCGTGAGCAGACGCACGGCGATCAGGAGCGCGACGCTGCCGATGACGGCCAGAAGGAGTCCGAGAGGGAGCCATCCCCAACGGTAGGCGTGCGCGATCGTCCCGGCCAGACCGTAGACGGCTCCGACGGCGAATGCCACGGCCCACGTCGCCACGCGCGGCGCCCGGGAGCGCAGGCCGGGCCTCGGCGGTGTCTCAGTGGTCACCGGGCAAGCTTACGGCGGTCACGCCGCCCACCCCCACAGGCGCAGGAGCGCGGCCGTGAGGGCTGCGGCGGCGACCACGACGAGGAACGGCGCACGAAGCAGCAGCAGCCCGCCCGCCACGAGCACAGCGGGGATGCGGGCGTCCACCTCCACCGCCTGCCCATCCCCGAGCGTCTGGACCGCGACGAGCGCGGACAGCAGCGCCACGGTCAGCAGGTCGGCGATGCGCGCCGGTCGTGGCGCGTCGAGGAGCCGCTGCGGCACGAGGTAGCCGAGCGTCTTGAGTGCGACGCAGACGATCGATGCGACGAGGATCGCGTTCCAGAGGGTCATCACACCTCCCGCGCCGTGGCGGGCATCGTCGTTCGTCGTGTCACGGCAGGCCCACCCTTTCCGCCACGTCGCCCGGCTCCTCCGGCGGGGTCTCCCCCGCTCCCAGCCAGTTGAACCACCCCACGACGACCGCCACGACGGCCGCGACGAGGACGGGCAGGCCCGGCGTGAGCGAGGGCGTGAGGATCGTCGCCACCACGGCCGCCGCGATCCCCACCGCGATCGGCTGCCGGTGCCGCAGGCGCGGCCACAAGAGGGCGAGGAAGGCCGCCGCAGCCGCGGCATCCAATCCGTACGCGCGTGGGTCTCCGAGCACGTCGCCCAGCAGCGCGCCGCCGAGCGTCGAAAGGTTCCAGCCGACGTAGATCGCGATGCCGGTCACCCAGAATCCCAGCGTGCGGGCGTGCGACGTGGTCTGGGCGAGCGAGACGGCCGTCGACTCGTCGATCGTGAACTGCGCCGCGGCCGCCCGCCTCCAGAAGCCGGTCCCGATCACGGACGACATCCGCATGCCGTAGGCGATGTTGCGCACGCCGAGGAGGGAGGCCGAGGCGATGGCCGCGGGAGCTGCGGGGAGCCCTCCTGCCGCGATCACACCGACGAAGGCATACTGCGACCCGCCCGTGAACATCACGAGGCTCAAGACGCACGTCTGCCAGACGTCGAGTCCGGCTGCCACCGCCAGGGCGCCGAAAGACACCCCGTACGCGCTCGTGGCGAGGGCGACGCCGAGTCCCTGCCGGACGGCCCGCCGTGACTCGCCCGGGGTGGGGGCGTCGTCGAAGTGTGGATCGGGCATCACCCGCCCGATCGTAGCGACCGGCTCACCCAACCGAGGAAGTCCACCCCGGCGCGCGTGGCCCGGGAGGTGCCGCCCGTGCGCTCACCCGCACCGGCGCGGGGTCGATGTCAGACGCCGGCGTCCTGGCGCTTCAGTCGCGACGCCGCCCGGGCACGCTCGGTCGCGTCGAGGTTGACCTTGCGGATGCGGACGATCTCGGGCGTCACCTCGACGCATTCGTCGTCACGCGCGAACTCCAGGCTCTCCTCGAGCGAGAGCTGGCGGGGAGGCGTCATCGATTCGAAGGAGTCCGACGTCGACGAACGCATGTTCGTGAGCTTCTTCTCCTTCGTGATGTTCACGTCCATGTCGTCGGCGCGCGAGTTCTCGCCGATCACCATGCCCTCGTAGACCTCCTGCGTGGGCTGGACGAAGAACGACATGCGCTCCTGGAGGGCGATGATCGCGAAGGGCGTCACAACGCCGGAGCGGTCCGCGACGATCGAGCCGTTCTGGCGCGTCACGATGTGGCCGGCCCACGGCTCGTACCCGTGCGAGATCGCGTTCGCGATGCCGGTGCCGCGCGTCGTGGTGAGGAATTCCGTACGGAAGCCGATCAGGCCGCGTGACGGGACGATGAACTCCATGCGCACCCAGCCGGTGCCGTGGTTCGTCATGTTGTCCATGCGGCCCTTGCGCGAGGCCAGCAGCTGGGTGATCGCACCCAGGTACTCCTCCGGTGCATCGATCGTGAGGTGCTCGAACGGCTCGTACGTCTTGCCGTCGACCTTCTTCGTGACGACCTGCGGCTTGCCGACGGTCAGCTCGAAGCCCTCCCGGCGCATGTTCTCGACGAGGATCGCGAGCGCCAGCTCGCCGCGGCCCTGCACCTCCCACGCGTCGGGACGCCCGATGTCGACGACCTTGAGCGAAACGTTGCCGACCAGTTCGCGGTCGAGGCGGTCCTTCACCATCCGGGCGGTGAGCTTGTGACCCTTGACCTTGCCGACGAGCGGGCTCGTGTTGGTGCCGATCGTCATCGAGATCGCCGGGTCGTCGACGTGGATCTGCGGGAGCGGGCGCACGTCCTCCGGGTCGGCGATCGTCTCGCCGATCGTGATGTCCTCGAAGCCGGCGATCGCGACGATGTCGCCGGGGCCGGCGCTCTCGGCCGGATAGCGCTCGAGAGCGCGCGTTTTGAGCAGCTCGGTGATGCGGGCGTTGCTCACGGTGCCGTCCGCGCGCACCCATGCGACGGTCTGCCCCTTCTTGAGCGTGCCGTTGAAGACGCGCAGCAGGGCGAGACGACCGAGGAACGGGCTCGAGTCGAGGTTGGTCACCCACGCCTGGAGAGGCGCCTCGTCATCGTAGGACGGTGCCGGCACGTGCTCGAGGATCGCCTCGAACAGCGGCTCGAGGTCGTCGTTGTCGGGGAGGGCGCCGTTGTCGGGGCGGGTACGCGATGCCGCGCCCGCGCGACCGCTCGCGTAGACGACCGGCACATCCAGCAGCGCGTCCACGTCGAGATCGGGCACGTCCTCGTGCAGGTCGGAGGCCAGCCCCAGGAGCAGGTCGTGCGCTTCCTCCTCCACCTCGGCGATGCGGGCGTCGGGACGGTCGGTCTTGTTGACGAGCAGGATCACCGGCAGCTTCGCCTCGAGCGCCTTGCGCAGCACGAAGCGCGTCTGCGGAAGCGGCCCCTCGCTCGCGTCGACGAGGAGCACGACGCCGTCGACCATCGAAAGGCCCCGCTCGACCTCTCCCCCGAAGTCGGCGTGGCCGGGCGTGTCGATCACGTTGATCGTCACGGGACCGTCCGTCGCGTGCGCGCCGGAGTAGGTGATCGCCGTGTTCTTGGCGAGGATCGTGATGCCCTTCTCGCGCTCGAGGTCGTTCGAGTCCATCGCGCGCTCTTCGAGGTGCTCGTGCGATCCGAACGAGCCCGTCTGGCGCAGCATGGCGTCGACGAGCGTCGTCTTGCCGTGGTCGACGTGGGCAACGATCGCGACGTTGCGGAGGTCTGAACGGAAAGCGCGCACCATGAAAAATCCTTGCAGAGCGGGGAAGCGCCCGGAGCCGGGCATCCCCAGTCTACCGGGCGCTTCCTGAGCGTCCCTCTCGCCGCGTCGTGGCGCGGCTCAGCTCGCGTGCTGCTCGGCCTCCAGGAGCAGCGCCCGTGCCTCGCGGCGCACACGCTGCTGCTCGGGATCGGGGACCGGCACGGCGGCGATGAGGCGCTGCGTGTACGGGTCGGTCGCTCCGCGCAGGATCTCGTCCCGCGTGCCGACCTCGACGAGCTTGCCGAGGTGCATCACGGCGATCCGGTGGGCCAGGATGTCGACGACCGCGAGGTCGTGGCTGATGAACAGGCACGCGAACTGCAGCTGCTGCTGGAGCTCCTGCAGCAGGTCGAGGAAGCGGGCCTGCACCGAGACGTCCAGCGCGGACGTGGGCTCATCCGCCACGAGCAGCTCCGGAGCCAGTGCGAGCGCCCGCGCGATGCCGACGCGCTGGCGCTGACCGCCCGACAGCTCGTGCGGGAAGCGGTTGCGGTACGAGCGCGGCAGTTCGACCTGCGTCAGGAGGGTCTCGACGCGCTTGTCGAGGTCTTTGCCCTTCGCCTCACCCGCCAGGAGGATCGGCTCGCCGATGGACTGACCGATCGGCATCCGGGGATTGAGCGATGAGGCAGGATCCTGGAAGACGATGCCGGTCCGGCGCCGGATCGCGAACAGGTCCTTCTGAGACGCATGCGTGATGTCGGTGCCGACGGCGGTGAGACGTCCCTCCGCCACCGGCAGGAGCCCGATCGCGGCGCGCCCGAGCGTCGTCTTGCCCGAGCCGGACTCGCCGACGAGGCCCACGATCTCGCCGGGGTAGATCTGCAGGTCGATGTGCTCGGCGGCCCGGAACGCGGGAACGCGTCCGCGCTTCGGGTAGTCGATGGCGACGTCCTCGAATGACAGCACCGGGGCGCGCGTCTCCGTCACCTCGGCGGATTCCGAGGCGCGCTCGCGGATCGCCGCGACCGCGGGAACCGTCGAGGTGTCCGAGACGACCTCCGTCTGATCGACCTGGGAATCGTCGAGCACTCCGAGACCGAGGTGGGGCACCGAGGCGAGCAGCTGCTGCGTGTAGGGGTGCTGTGCGTCGTGGAAGATCTCCTCGACGGTGCCCGACTCGACCACGACACCGTTCTTCATGACCATGATGCGGTCGGCGAGGTCGGCCACCACACCCATGTCGTGGGTGATGAGGATGATCGCGGAGTCCAGTCGCTTGTGCAGATTGCGCATGAGGTCGAGGACCTCGGCCTGGACGGTCACGTCCAGAGCGGTCGTCGGCTCGTCGGCGATGAGCAGCAGCGGATCGCACGAGATGGACTGCGCGATCATCGCGCGCTGACGCTGACCGCCCGACAGCTGGTGCGGGTACTTGTGGAAGGACTTGTCCGGACTCGGCATCTCGACGAGGCGAAGGAGCTCGATCGCCCTCTCCTTCGCGATCGACGGCGCCATCCCCCGGTCGTGCGAGCGCAGCGCCTCCATGATCTGGAAGCCGATCGTGTAGACCGGGTTCAGCGCCGTCATCGGCTCCTGGAAGATCGGAGCGATCTCGTTGCCGCGCAGAGACCGCAGCGTGGGTTCGTCGACACCGCGCAGTTCACGTCCCAGCAACTTGATCGACCCCGTCACCCGGGCGTTCTCGGGAAGAAGACCCATGAGCGCCATCGCGCTCGTGCTCTTGCCGGAGCCGGACTCGCCCACGATCGCGAGCACTTCGCCGCGCCGTACCGTGTAGTTCATGTCGATCGCCGCGGGGTAGAACTCGCCCTCGACCCAGAACTCCACCCCGAGGTTCTCGACCTCGAGGATCGTCTCCGGAAGGGCCTTGTGCGACGCCGCGATCTCGGCCTCGATGCCCGTCGTGTCAGTCATTCGGTGTGTCCCATCTGCAAAGCTTGAGGTCATGGCGTTCCAGGAGGTTCTGTATCGGCCGGCATTCGGCCGCACGCTCGCTGTCGTGACCGTGGTCGTGTGCGCTTTCGGTGTCGTCGCGCTGTTCTGGGGTGATGCGGCGTCGGCGATCCGCTACGTGTGGCCGATCGTCCTGGTCGCCGCGCTCGCCTGGGCGCTGTTCTGGCGACCCAGCCTGCGGATGCAGGAGCACGGCGTCACGGTCGAGAACGTGTTCCGCACCTACTTCATCCCGTGGCCGTCGATCCGCGGCATCGACACCCGCTACTCGCTGACGATCGAGACCTCGCGCGGCCGCATCCCCGTGTGGGCCACGCCCGCGCCCGGCCGCCATCGGGCGTTCGGCCTTGCGCGCAAGGACTTCGAGGGCGTCGGCCAGACGGCCCTCGGCGAGCACGGCAGCCTGCGCCCCAGCGACGCGCTGAGCACGCCGTCCGGAAACCTGGCGCAGGCGATCCGCGGTCACTGGGAGCGCCTGAGCGCGTCGGGCGCGTTCTCCGGCGGAGAAGACCCGGAGGCGTTCACCGTCACGTGGCACTACGGCACCGTGACGGTGATCGCTGCGCTCATCGCGGCCACGGTGCTCGGCCTGCTGGTGTAGCAGCGTCACCGTCACCGCTCCGGGTTGAGGGGTTCGTCCTGCACGTCACCCGGCTCTTCACGGCGCGGATCGTGGTAGTTCACGATGTCGTCACCGGTGTACACCGCTTCCATCGGCACGGTGACGGATGCCGGCTTCTCCGGCTCCGTCCGGTCGAGGATCGGCACGACAGGACCGCTCGCGCGGCCCGCACGGCGCATCGCGCGCTCACTCGGCATCTTCTTCTGGCGCGGATCGAACGCGTCGCGCAGACCGTCGCCGATGAAGTTGACGCACAGGGCGATCGCGATGATGAAGATGCCGGGCCACCAGAACAGCCACGGACGCGTCGAGAACGCGGCCTGGTTGTCGGAGACGATCTTCCCGAGCGATGTGTCGGGCGACTGGACGCCGAACCCGAGGTAGCTCAGCGCCGACTCGAGGAGGATCGCCCCGGCCATCAGCAGCGTCGCGTTCACCACGATGACGCCGACGGCGTTGGGCAGGATGTGGCGGAAGATGATCCTCCGGTCACGCGCACCCGACACGCGCGCGGCATCCACGAATTCGCGCTCGCGAAGACTGAGGAACTCACCGCGCACGAGGCGGGCCATCGTCGTCCACGCGAAGATGCCGATCACGACGCCGAGGACGGCGGCGCCGAGGCTTCCGAACGTCTTTCCGAGCACCGCACCGATGACGATGAGCGGGATCGTGATGATGACGTCGGTGAAGCGCATGAGCACCGAGTCGGTGGTCTTGCCGTAGTAGCCGGCGACCGCACCGATGACCACGCCGATGATGGTCGCGACCACACCGGCGATCACCATGACCATGAGGGACTGCTGCGCACCGCGCATCACGACCGCGAAGATGTCGCGACCGACCTCGTCCTGGCCGAACGGGTGCTCGCCGAACTGCAGCGGGAACAGGCTCAATGTCGGCACACCGTTGTTGAGCTTCGGCGCGATGTCGGTCCAGGTGTAGATCCACCAGCCCGGGATGCGCAGGCCCCACAGATCCACGCCCACCGAGGTGAAGGCGAGGACGACGATGAACGCCAGCACGATCATGGCGACGAGCGCGCCGCGGTGACGGAAGAAGCGCCGACGGACGATCTGTCCTTGACTGAGGCCCTCGGTCTCCTTCTGCTCGATGGAGACTTCCGCGGCCGCAGCCGCGTCGTTGACGTCCGGGTCCTGGGTCACTGTGGTGTTCATCAGCCCACCTTGATTCTCGGATCGAGGGCCGCGTAGACGAGGTCCGCGATGAGGTTGAAGAGCACGGCGAGCGTGCCGGTCACGACGAAGAAGGCCATGACGGGGTTCGGGTCGACGGCGTTGATGCCGTCGACGAACAGGCGGCCCATGCCGGTCCACCCGAAGACGGTCTCGGTGACGACCGCGCCGCCGACGATCGCTCCCACGTCGAACGCGATGATCGTCGTGATGGGGATCAGGGCGTTGCGGAAGGCGTGACGGACGACCACCGTGCGCTGCGTGAGGCCCTTGGCCTTCGCCGTGCGGATGTAGTCCTGGTTCATCACCTCGAGCAGGCTCGCGCGGGAGTACCGCGTGTAGCCCGCGAAGGAGATGAGGATGATCGCGATCGTGGGAAGCAACAGATGGGTGTACAGGTCGATGCCCTGGATCCAGAAGTTGCCGCCGAGGCCCGGCGTCGATGCTCCCACCGTGGCGATCGGCCGACCCCGGATGCGGCTGGAGTTGGCGTAGATCTCCCAGTAGGACATGTACTTCTCGAGCGCGATGAGACCGGCGACCAGAAAGCCGACGATCGCCGTGGTGCGCACGACCGGGCCGCGGTCGGCGCCGCCCATGAAGAAGCCGATGAGCCCGGCGACGACCACGGCGAGGACCGCCAACAGCAGGAAGAACCACAGCGTCATGCCGTTGAGGATGTAGTTCAGCATCGGGTAGTACAGCGCGATGCCGATGAGCGCGACGACGAGCGAAGCGTAGAGCGCCCGACGGTTGCGCAGGCCGGTCGAGATCGCGGTGACACCGAACGCGATGCCGATCGCCGAGGCGCTGAAGACGACGATGCCGATGCTCGGGTCGGCGAACCACTGCGTCGCCGACAGGTACGTGAGCACAGCAGCGGTCGCGACGGTCGAGATGCCGAAGACGATGAGTCTGCGCTTGGCCTTGCCCCCGAGCAGCGACATCCACAGCACGCCGGCGATGAGCGACATGACGATGATCACGGGTATCGCGATCGTCGGTTCGGCGAGCCAGTTGTTCAGCTGGATCGCACCGTACTGCTTGAGGAGCACGGCGACCCAGAAGATCGGGAGCGAGAAGAAGAGGAACGAGATCAGCGTGACGCTGTAGTCGAACCCGCTGTACTGGCGCAGCGCCGAGACGATGCCGACCGTGAGGCCGAGGATGATGGCGACCACCGTGGCCGTCGTGACGAGCGTCAGCGTTGACGTGATCGCGTTCGACAGCAGGATGTTCACCGGCTGGTTCTGGACACTGACGCCGAAGTCACCGCGGAAGATGCCGCCGAGCCAGAGGAAGTAGCGCAGCGGGGGTGGGACGTCGAGGTTGAGGAGCTTGGTGCGAGCCTCGATGAGCTCGTTCTTGTTCGGTGCGTTGGATTGCCTCAGTTCCTCGAGGGGATCACCCGCGAAGGAAGTGAGGACGTACATCAGGAAGGTCGCGGCGAAGAGCACGAAGATCGACGCGATCAACCGCCGGATGATGAATGAAGCCATGGTGTGGCCGCCTGCCAATCGATGAGTCAGCGGGAACAGGCCGCGCCGACATCATGACCGGCCGCATGCTCTACCGCTGCGTAGAAGTGTAACGGGTGGGGTGCAGGTCCCTCAGGGACCTGCACCCCACCGCGATTCATGGGAGCCGGAGCTCAGACTGAACCGCTACAGCTGTTTAGCCCTCTTCGGAGCCGCTGTCCGTGACTGCCCAATCCCAGGCGTTCCAGAAGATCGTGGGAGCGAGGATCGACGGGTCGATGCCCTCCACACGGTCGCTGAAGGCGGTGACGCCGGGGAACTGGAAGATGGTGACGCCGTAGAAGTCGTCCCACAGGAGCTTGTCCAGTTCGATCTGCAGATCGATCTGGGTCTGGGGGTCGAACTCCACGTTCAGCTGCTCAACGATCTCGTCCACACGCTCGTTGGAGTAGAAGTTGAGGTTGTTGATGCCACCGGTCTGGAACGTCGGGAGCGAGTTGGTCACACCGAGGCTCGTCGACTGCCATCCGAAGAACACCGCGTCGTACGCACCGGGGGTGCCGAGGAGGCCACCCCACTCGTCCGAACCACAGTCGGTGACGTTGAAGCCGGCCTGGTTGGCCGACGCCTGGATGAGGGCGAACTCGTTCACACGACGCGGGTTGTTCGTCGCGTAGAGGATGCAGACCGAGGTGTCGGTGATGCCCGACTCGGCGAGCAGCGCCTTGGCGCCCTCGATGTCGACCTCGGCGAACGCGTCGGAGCCGTTGTTGGCCACCGACTCGTCGTAACCCTCGGCACCGGGCACGAAGATCTGCGAGCTGCGCAGGAGCGCGTCCTCGCCGGCGATCGGCACGATGAGCTTGTCGAGGATCTCCTGGCGCGGAACCGTCTTGAGGAACGCCTCGCGAACCAGCGGGTTCGAGAAGATGTTCTCGGGGTTCTTGCCGTTCTCGAACTGCAGGTCGAGGTGCTCGTACGTGCCCTCGACGCCCGTGATGACCGTGATGCCGTCGAGCGCGTCGAGCGCGGTCTTGATGTCGGCGGTCGCCTGGGGCGAGATGATGTCGACCTCACCGTTCTCCAGCGCCTGAACCGCTGCGAGCGGGTCGGGGATGAAGCGGATCGTGATCTCCTCGATGTTCGGAGCGTTGTCGCCCGTGTACTCGGGGTTCGCGGTCAGCGTGATGTACTGCTCGGCGACGAAGTCGCTGATGACGTACGGGCCGCTGGCGAGGTAGAGCTCCGGGTCGTCGGGAAGCTCGGTGAAGTTGAAGCCACCGTTCCAGAAAGACGAGATCGGCGCGAGGGCCGCGTCGTCCTCGTTCTGGATCGCGTCGATGACGGCCTGCTTGGCCTCTTCGTTGTCGTCCAGTCCGAGGGCGTTCTTTCCGACCACGTGCGCGGGGAGCGGCGCCGGGAACGAGAGCTCCCAGTCGACGAACTGCGCGTCGTACTTCATCGTGATCGAGCGGCCGTCGTCGCCGATCTCAGGCGTTTCGGTGACGAGTCCGAGACCGGCGGTCGGCGTCGCGCCCGAGTCGAAGTAGACGACGTCGGTCGGGAAAGCGTCGGTGAACTCACCGGTGTCGGGGTCGGTGAACTCGCCCGGGTCGAAGTCCGGAGTGTCCAGCGCGCGCGAGAGCGCGGCCCACTGCAGCATGAGGTCGGCCGCGTCGACGGGGGTGCCGTCCGACCAGTTGACGCCTTCGGCGATCGTGTACTTCACGGTCAGCGGGTCTTCTTCGACGACCTCGTACGTGCCGAAGGACGTGTCCTTCACGAGCTCAGGCGTGTTGTTGTAGTAGTTGAAGCCGCCGAGCGTCAGATACGTGATGTTGTTGTTGGCGGTCGCGTTACCGAACGAGGTGTTGCCGTTGTACGAGTAGAACGGCTGGTTCCACGCGGCTGTGATCGACGAGCCTTCGACGAGGCCCGAGTCATCGCCGCCACCTTCGGTGGCGGCGCAGCCCGAGATAACGAGTGCGCCGACTGCGGTGAGAGCCACCGCCGCCGAGATGCGCTTCATTCTCACTGATTCCTCCTGTGCAGGGTTGTGCGCACTCGTCAGGGCATCCCTGACCGGGGCGCGGATACGGAAACGATAAGCACGGGCTCTGTCATGTTCAAAACGACTTGCCAAAACGTTACAGAGCCTTAACTCAATCGATGTTGAGTGTGGCAATCTGACAAGATGCCCTCCCCGACCGGCCCGCTGGATGTGAGGATCACCACGGACCCGGCCGCCCGCGCACGCCTCTGGTGGGAGATCTCGATCGTCCTTGCGGTGACCGTCGGACAATCCGCGCTCTACTCCGTGCTCTCGCTCGTGCGTGCATCGCTTCGGACGACCCCGATCGGACAGCAGCAGACGCAGCTCAATCCGAATCGGGATGCCGAGATCTTCTGGAACGTGCTGTACCAGTTCCTGGGCATCGTGTTCGGTCTCGCCCTGGTCGCGCTGGTCGTCTACCTGCTGTGGGAGCCCGGACAGAACGCGCTGCGGCGCCTCGGTCTGGACTTCACGCGGTTCGGCGGCGACATCGGCCGCGGCATCCTGCTCGCGGCGGTGATCGGCGTGCCGGGGCTCGGGCTGTACGCGGTGTCCCGGGTGCTGGGGCTCAACGTGGCGGTGGTCGCCTCCCCGCTCGACGCAGCCTGGTGGACGATGCCGCTGCTCGTGCTCGCGGCGCTGCGCGCGGGGTTGACCGAAGAGGTCATCTTCATCGGCTACCTCTTCGACCGGCTGCGCCGGCTGGGGTGGTCGTGGTGGGCGATCATCCTCTCGACCGCCGCGCTCCGCGGCGCGTACCACGCGTACCAGGGCGTCGGCGCGATCGTCGGCAACGTCGTGATGGGCGTCGTGTTCGGCTGGTGCTATCGCCGCTGGGGCCGCGTCATGCCGCTCGTGATCGCCCACACGCTCCTGGACATCGTCGCGTTCGTGGGCTACCCGCTCGCCGCCGCGCTCTGGCCCGGCGTCTTCGCCCCCGCTCCCGCCCCGACCGGCACCCCGACCCCGGTCGTGAGCCCCAGCCCGACCCCGACGCCGTAGCGGCGCCGTAGCGGTTTCCGGCGTCGCGGCTCCCCCGCCTCGGCATCCCCGGCTTCCTCCCGCCCTGATCACCGCGAGACTGCAACGGGGCGCCGAGACGGAGGGGAATCCCCTCGTGTTCGGCGCACCGTTGCAGTCTGGCGGAACGCCGAGCGTCTCCGCGCCGCGGTTCCTGCGGAGGAAGTGAAGGATCCGCCGCTCCTGCACAGGCCGCTCCGAACACCGGGCTGTCCACAGCGCGCCGGTCTCGGCAGCCGTCGCTGCCGGGGTGGCGGCAGAGTGCCCCCATGACCCTCAGCATCGTCGCTGCCGATCGAGTCCGCCTTCTGCCGCCCCCTCCGATCCCGTTGCTCCGGACGTCCTCCATCCCGCACGCCGAACGCGAGGTCCACCTCGGCACGCTGATCCGCGTGCGCCGGGGAATCGTCGCCTCCACGCAGTTGTGGAAGAGACTGCCGCCGTGGGAGCGCTACGCGGCGCGGGTGCACGCGGTGATGATGACCCACCCGGATGTCGTGATGTGCCTGGAGTCCGCCGCGGTGCTGCTGGGTCTCCCGGTCATCGGCGAACCGCGCGATGTCCATGTCCTCGCCGTACCGGGTGGCACGTCCCGCCTGAGCGGCGGAATCCGGGTGCACACGACCGTGGGCGACCGAGGCCTCGTTGGCCTGGGTGCCACGATGGTCACGTCGGTGATCGATACAGCGATCGATCTGGCCCGCGCCAGGCATCCCGCGGCCGGACTGACAATCGCGGATGCGAGCCTGCGACAGGAATCTTGGCTGTCCGTGGAAGCCCTCGTCGCACACAACGAAAGCCGACTCGGTAGCCGCGGACGCCGACACGCGCGCTGGGCGCTGCATCGGGCGAACGGCGATGCCGAGACGGCACTCGAGTCCGTCAGTCGCGCGGCGATCGAGTGGCTCGGCTTCCCTGAACCGGTCCTCCAGCAGGTGTTCACCGTCGACGGCGAGGTGGACCGGTCCGACATGTGGTGGCCCTACGAGCGCGTGATCGGCGAGGCAGACGGCGAGCTGAAGTACGACGGCTCGCTTCAGGATCCGATCGTCGCCCTGCGCCGCGAGAAGGCCCGGGACAAGCGCCTTCGGACCGTCGCCTCGGGGATCGCGCACTGGAGCTGGACCGACGTCGCGCGGGTGGCACCCGTGCGATCGGCGCTCATGCAGGCGGGTCTGCGCACCATCCGTGCGGAGTCGTCGCCCGAGCTGGCGACTCTGGGCGCCCTACTCAGCGCACGCCCTACCTTGTGAGACTGCAACCGGGCGCCGAGACGTAGGGGATTCCCCTAGGTTTCGGCGCCCGGTTGCAGTCTCGCGGTTGAGGTCTCAGCGGAAGAGGAGCACGGTCAGGCGAAGGCCTCCACCGGCGGGCACGAGCACACCAGGTTGCGGTCGCCGTAGGCCTGGTCGATGCGCCGGACGGGTGGCCAGTACTTCGTCCGCACGAGCGAGTGCACCGGGTAGACCGCGAGCTCGCGCGAGTACGGGTGCTCCCACGAATCCGCCACGACGGACTCGGCGGTGTGCGGTGCGTTCACGAGCGGGTTGTCGCCGGCCGGCCACTCCCCCGCCGCGAGCGCGAGCGCCTCCGCCTTGATCGCGATCATCGCCTCGATGAAGCGCTCGATCTCGCCGAGATCCTCCGACTCGGTCGGCTCGACCATGAGCGTCCCCGCGACGGGGAATGACATCGTCGGCGAGTGGAAGCCGTAGTCGATCAGCCGCTTCGCGACGTCGTCGACCGTGACGCCGGTCTCCTCCTTCAAGGGACGCAGATCCAGGATGCACTCGTGTGCGACGAGTCCGCCCTCGCCCGTGTACAGCACCGGGTAGTGGTCCTTCAGGCGCGTCGCGATGTAGTTCGCCGAGAGCACCGCCGCGGCGGTCGCGTCGCGCAGGCCGTCCGCACCCATCATGCGCACGTACGCCCACGAGATCGGCAGGATGCCGGCAGAGCCGTGCGGCGCTCCGGAGACGGCTCCGCCGTCGAAGACGAAGCCGCCCGCGTGATCGGCGCGCTGCGACAGCGGGTGCGAGGGGAGGAAGGGCGCGAGGTGCGCCTTGGCCGCCACCGGACCGACACCGGGACCGCCGCCGCCGTGCGGGATCGCGAAGGTCTTGTGGAGGTTCAGGTGCGACACGTCGCCGCCGAGGTCGCCGAAGCGCGCGTACCCCAGCAGCGCGTTCAGGTTCGCCCCGTCGACGTAGACCTGGCCGCCGGCGTCGTGGACGGACTGGGTGATCTCGAGCACGTCGTGCTCGTACACGCCGTGCGTGGACGGATACGTGATCATGAGCGCGGCGAGGGACTCGGCGTGCTGCGCGATCTTGGCGCGCAGATCGTCGAGGTCGACGTTGCCGGCCTCGTCGCACGCGACGACGACGACCGTCATCCCCGCCAGGACGGCGGATGCGGCGTTCGTGCCGTGCGCGGACGACGGGATGAGGCAGACCGTGCGGTCGAGATCGCCGTTCGCCCGGTGGTAGCCGCGGATCGCCAGGAGCCCGGCCAGCTCGCCCTGCGAGCCGGCGTTGGGCTGGAGCGACACCGCGTCGTACCCCGTGACCTCCGCGAGCCACGACTCGAGCTGCTCGATCATCGCGAGGTATCCGTGCACATCGGCCTCGGGGGCGAACGGATGCACGCGCGAGAACTCCGGCCACGACACCGCCGCCATCTCGGTCGCGGCGTTGAGCTTCATCGTGCACGACCCGAGCGGGATCATGCCGCGATCAAGCGCGTAGTCGCGGTCGGCGAGCTGCTTGAGGTAGCGCATCATCGCGGTCTCGCTGCGGTGCGTGTTGAAGACCGGATGCGTGAGGAAGTCGTCGTCGCGCAGCAGCGCGTCCGAGACGCCGGCGAGGGGATCCGCATCCCCGAAGGGGAGCGCGCGGTCGCCGTGCTCGTCTTCGTCCGGCAGCCCGAACGCCCAGGCGACGGCTGCGAGGTCGTCGGCGGTGGTCGTCTCGTCGACCGAGACCCCCACGATCGCATCGGACGCCCAGAACAACTGGTAGCCCCGCGTCCGTGCGCGGTCGATCACGCGCGCGGAGGGACCGGGCGTGACGACGCGGATCGTGTCGAAGAACGCGTCGTGCTGCACCGTCAGGCCGTACGAGCGCAGCCGCTCGGCGAGCGCCTCGGCCTTGCGGGCCACGTCGGTCGCGATCGCGCGCAACCCCTGCGGGCCGTGGTACACGGCGTACATCGCGGCCATGACGGCCAGAAGCACCTGCGCGGTGCAGATGTTCGAGGTCGCCTTCTCGCGGCGGATGTGCTGCTCACGCGTCTGCAGCGACAGGCGGTAGGCCGGGTGGCCCGCGGCATCCTGCGACACCCCCACCAGACGGCCCGGAAGCTGCCGCTCCAGGCCCGACCGCACGGCCATATAGCCCGCGTGCGGGCCGCCGAAGCCGAGCGGCACGCCGAAGCGCTGCGTCGTGCCCACGGCGACGTCCGCTCCCATCGAGCCCGGCGAGCGCAGCAGGGTCAGGGCGAGCAGGTCCGCGGCGACGACGACGAGGCCGCCCTGGGCGTGGACGGCGCCGATCACCTCGGACGGGTCCCACACGAGCCCGCTCGCGCCCGGGTACTGGATGAACGCCCCGAACGCCTCGCCGACCTCCGCATCGGCGGCGTACGCCACGTCTCGCAGCTCGATGCCGAGGGCCGCCGCGCGATGCGCGAGGACGGCCTTCGTCTGCGGAAGGGCATCGGCATCCACGAGGAAGACGTTCGAGGCCGACTTGGAAGCGCGCCGCGCCACGAGCATGCCCTCGACCACCGCGGTGGACTCGTCGAGCATGGAGGCGTTCGCGGTGGCGAGCCCGGTGAGATCGGTCACCATCGTCTGGAAGTTGATGAGCGCTTCGAGACGGCCCTGCGAGATCTCGGGCTGGTACGGCGTGTAGGCCGTGTACCAGGACGGGTTCTCGAGGACGTTCCGCGTGATGACGGACGGCGTGAACGTGTCGTAGTAACCCAGGCCGATCATGGGGCGCGCGGTGCGGTTCTGCGACGCGAGCTCGCGCAGCTCGGCGAGGGCCTCCGCTTCGGTCGCTGCCGGCGGGATCGCCGAGCTCTCACGGGGACGCACGTGGATGGATGCCGGGACCGCGGCCCCGACGAGGGCGTCGACGGTGTCGTAGCCGAGCGCGCCGAGCATGAGCGCCTGCGCAGCGGCGTCGGTGCCGATGTGCCGGTCGACGAACCCCCGCCGTTGGGCCTTCGAGGACGCCTCCGCGTTCGGGTGCGCGCTCACTCCTCGCCGCCCGTGAGCGCCACGTACGCCTCGCGGTCCAGGAGCCCGTCGGCTGCGGACGCGTCGACGCGGATCTTCACGAGCCAGCCCTCGCCGAACGGGTCGCTGTTGACGAGCGAGGGGTCGTCGACGACGGCGTCGTTCACGGCGACGACGTCACCCGAGAGCGGCGCGTAGAGTTCGCCGACCGACTTCGTCGACTCGATCTCGCCGACGACCTGGCCGGCCGTGATGCCGGAATCGACGGCGGGCAGCTCGACGAAGACGACATCGCCCAGCTTGTCGGCGGCGTAATCGGTGATGCCGACCGTGGCGACGTCGCCGTCCACGGCGATCCATTCGTGCTCGGCGGTGTACTTGAGGGTGTTGAGGTCGGTCACGGGTTCCTCCGGTGGATGGATGCGGTGTCGAAGCGGAGACGCGTCACGCGGCGCGTCGGTAGAACGGAAGGGCTGTGACGGTCGCGGGGATGCGGGTTCCGCGGACGTCGATCGTCAGGACGGTTCCGGGCGCGCTGAGCGCGGGCGGCACGAACGCCATCGCGATCGGATGCCCGAGCGTGGGACTGAGCGCACCGCTCGTGACCTCACCCACGGCGCGTTCGCCGTCGAAGACGCCGTAGCCGGCGCGACCGGCACGCTTGCCCTCCGAGACGAGCCCCACGAGGACCGGGGCGTCGGCATCCGCATTCTCGAGGCCGGTCCGACCCACGAAGTCCTCTTTGTCCGTCGCGACCGCGCGGCCGAGACCCGCCTGCGCGGGCACGATGTCGAGCGAGAGCTCGTGGCCGTACAGCGGCATGCCCGCCTCGAGGCGCAGCGTGTCGCGCGCGGCGAGGCCGGCCGGCACGAGTCCGAGCGGGCCACCGGCCGCGAGGAGGGCGTCCCACATGTCGCCCGCGGAGGCGTTAGGGATGAGCAGCTCGTACCCGTCCTCGCCCGTGTAGCCGGTGCGGGCGACGAGCACGGGATGCCCGTCGAAGGACGCCGCCACCGCCGCGTAGTACTTCAGGTCGTCCAGCGACTCGGAGTACTCGCCGAGCCGGCTCGTCGCGTCGAGCACAGCGCGGGCCGCGGGGCCCTGCACCGCGATGAGCGCGTAGTCGTCGGTCGCGTCGACGACCTCGACCGCGCGTCCCTCGGCGCGCGCCGCGAGCGCGGCGGCCACCGGCTCGCGGTTGCCCGCGTTCGCGACCACGAGGAAGCGCTCATCGCCGAGGCGGTAGACGATGACGTCGTCGACGATGCCGCCGCTGTCGGCGAGGACGAGCGAGTACTTCGCCTTGCCCACGCGCATGGTCGACAGCCGACCCGCGAGCGCGACGTCGAGGAAGGCCGCGGAATCCGGTCCGTCGACGAAGAACTCCGCCATGTGGGAGATGTCGAACAGGCCGGCGGCCGTACGCACGGCGTGGTGCTCGGCGAGGTCCGAGCTGTAGCGGACGGGCATCGCCCAGCCGCCGAAGTCGGTGAAGGAGGCGCCGAGCGCCTCGTGGCGCTCCCGGAGCGAGGTGTAGCGAAGGTCCGTCATGAGTTCTCCCGGAACAGTGCGGGCAGACGCCGGGCGGCGCCTGTGAACTCCCCCTCTGTCATGGGCCTGAGAGCTTCACCTCGGCATCCGATCGTCGTGATCGGGTGGCGGGATTTTCACCGTCGGCGGATCCTCGGAGGATCGCTTTTCAGAGTGGCCGAGCCCGGGCGGTACGCGTTACCTGAGAGATTGGCGGGGAGGCTTGCTCCTTCGGTGCCCGGCAACGATCTGCCGAGGCTCTCCCGTCCGGGTTATTGGCCTGTTGACTTGCTCTGTCAGCATAGCGTCCGCGGCCGGGAATGCCCCTCACCCCGTGCACGAGCCGGACGAGACCGCGTCGGTCCACCCTCCGGCGCCGGCGAGCACCGGCTCGAGCTCGGCCGTCGTCATCGCGTAGCCGCGATCGACATCGTCCTCGGCGCGCGCGAACACGACTCCGGCGACCGCACCGTCGGCTGTCAGCAGCGGTCCTCCGGAGTTGCCCGGATTGACCTCGGCGGCGAGTGCGTAGATGTCGCGCAGGGACGACGAGTCGCCGTAGATGTCGGGCACGAACACGGAGCCGGCCGAGATGACCTCGGCGCCGACCATTGTGAAGGGTCCCCCGAACGGGTAGCCCTGCACGACGGCGGCCGTGCCCGGCGACAGCGGGGCGACCACGGGGAGCGCGGCCGCGCCGAGACCGTCCACGGCGATCAGGGCGAGGTCGTCCACCGGATCGAAGTAGACGATCCGCCCTTCCCGCGCGGGAAGGCCCGGGAGCTCGACGACAGGCGTCTCCACCCCCGCCACGACGTGCGCATTCGTCACGACGCGGTCCGGGGCGATCACGAAGCCGGATCCGGTCGCGCTCGTTCCGCAGGCGAATGCCACGCCCGACACACGGGCGACGGATGCCGCCGCGACGGACAGTTCGGGATCGTCGAGGGCCACCGGGGGTGCGCTGGGCTGGACATCGAGATCCAGGAGCGCACCCAGCTGCGGCAGCCCGTCGTCGAGGACCGCGGAGCGCACCCGGGCGAGTGCTTCGGTGACGGGTCGGGGGGTGAACGCGTCGATCGTCCGGAGCACCTGCGAGGACGCGATCGCGGTGGAGATCAGCGGCGCGCCGGTCGCGGCGATGCTCGAGCCGATGAGGCTGAGCGACAGCGCTCCGGCCAGGACCGCGAGCGCGCCCCCCAGGATGCGGTCGATCACCCGCAGCGGTCTGCGGCGATCGACTCCGCGCCGCAGGGCGGCGCCGACCGCTCCGCCCGCACTCGCCCCGATCACGAGCAGCAGGATGACAACGCCGATGACCGTCACCGCCCGCGTGCTCTGCCACGGCCAGAAGTCGTTGACGACCGGGACGAGCCAGAACCCCGCCAGCCCGCCGAGGATGACGCCGATCACGACGCCGAGGCTCGCGAGCAGCCCGCGCTGCAGCCCGACGACGAGGGCGAACACGAGGAGCGCGATCAGCACGATGTCGATGACGACCAATGCGTGTCCTCCCCGGTGCGATGCCGGCCGTGTGCGATGCCGGCGGTCCAGCGTACGCATGCCCGGCTGTGTCTCGGCTTCAAGGGCTGGTTTGCACTTCAGGTCACTCTGACCCTAAGATGATGCGAGAGGTAATGGTCATAATGACACTAACAAGCACGGAGCCCCGCACCCCGGCGCGGACGGACGCGGACGACGACATCACGCGCGTCGCCGTGTCGACGGTGATCTTCACGCTGCGTCGTGATCCCGCTGCGGACCACTCCTCCGTCGTGCTCCCGATGGTGCGGCGGACCCGCGATCCGCACGAAGGCCTGTGGGCGCTTCCCGGCGGCTGGCTCGGGTCGCACGAGAGCCTGGACGCCGCGGCGGCGCGTACGCTCGCGGAGACCACGGGCATCGCACCGAGCTACCTCGAGCAGCTCTATGCGTTCGGAGCCGTGGACCGCTCCCCGTCCCGCGTGGTCTCGATCGTGTACTGGGCTCTGGTCCGACCCGACGAGATCCCCGATCGGGACGTCGAGAACGTGTCGTGGTTCGACGCTGCGAAGCTCCCCCGCCTGGCATTCGACCACAACGAGATCGTCGAATACGCGCTGTGGCGACTGCGCAACAAGGTCGGCTACAGCCGCATCGCGCATGGACTGCTCGCCGACGAGTTCACGCTCGCCGAGCTGCGCGAGGTGTACGAGTCGATCCTCGGCCGGCGCCTGGACCCCGCCAACTTCCGCCGCCAGGTGGAAGGCTCCGGAAACCTCATCCCGACGGACGGCTTCCGCACGGGAAGCCATCGACCCGCCCGCCTCTACCGCTACAACCAGGATGTCGAACTCGCCGATCGCGGCCCGCTCGTCGTCCGACACTGACCCGCGAATCGAGCACACCATGTCCGCGCACACCCCCACTCTTCCGCCGCTCCCGGTCGACCCCTCCGTCGACCACGCGATCCAGGCGATCGTCGCCGGCGCGTCGACCGCCGAGACCTGCAACACCGATCTCGCCGCGGGCCCGTGGAACTTCGACGCGCGCCCGGGCTACGGCCCGGGCTCGTCGATGGGCGACGTGATCCCCGTCGGCTCACCGCGTCAGGGCGAACTGCCTGCCGAGTACCGCGACGCGACACCCGACGAGCTCGACGCCCGCGTGCGCGCAGCGAAGGAGAAGCTCGGTGACCGCGTCGTGATCCTCGGGCACTTCTATCAGCGCGAGGAGGTCGTGCGCCACGCGGACTACGTGGGCGATTCGTTCCAGCTCGCGAACGCCGCGAAGGCGCATCCCGAAGCGGGGGCGATCGTGTTCTGCGGCGTGCACTTCATGGCCGAGACCGCCGACCTGCTGTCGCAACCGGAACAGGCGGTCATCCTCCCCAACCTCGCGGCGGGCTGCTCGATGGCCGACATGGCCGACATCGACCAGGTGGAGGAATGCTGGGAGCAGCTGGCCGACGTGTACGGCGACATGGACGCGCGGGATGCCGACGGCCTCGTGCCCGTGATCCCCGTGACGTACATGAACTCCTCGGCCGCGATCAAGGGCTTCGTGGGGCGGCACGGCGGGATCGTCTGCACGTCGTCCAACGCGCAGACGGTCCTGGAGTGGGCGTTCGAGAGAGGTCGCCGCGTGCTGTTCTTCCCCGATCAGCACCTCGGTCGCAACACGGCGAAAGCCATGGGCGTGCCGCTCGAGCAGATGCCGATGTGGAATCCGCGCAAACCGCTGGGCGGTGCCTCGATCGCCGAGCTCGACGCTGCCCGCGTGATCCTCTGGCACGGCTTCTGCTCGGTGCACCGCCGGTTCACGGTGGATCAGATCGACGAGGCGCGCGCCGATCATCCCGGTGTGCGTGTCATCGTGCACCCGGAATGCCCGATGGCCGTCGTCGACGCCGCCGACGAATCGGGCTCGACCGACTACATCCGCCGCGCGATCGAAGCGGCATCCGAGCCCACGACCTTCGCGATCGGCACCGAGGTCAACCTCGTGCAGCGCCTGGCCGCGGCCAATCCGCAGCACACGATCTTCTGCCTCGACCCCGTCGTCTGCCCGTGCTCGACGATGTACCGCATCCACCCCGGCTACCTGGCGTGGGTGCTCGAAGGTCTCGTCGACGGCGAGGTCCGCAACCGCATCACGGTCCCGGCGGACGTCGCCGAGCCGGCACGACTCGCGCTGGAGCGGATGCTGGCCGCCAAGCCGCCGGCGGCCCCCGCCGCGGCGTGGGAGAACGCGTCGTGAGCACCTCGGTGCACGCGGTCGTCGTGGGTTCGGGCATCGCCGGACTCACCGTCGCCCTGCACGCCGTCGAGCACGGGTGCCGCGTGACGCTCGTGACGAAGGACGTCCTCGAGCACGCGAACACCCGCTACGCGCAGGGCGGCATCGCCGGCGTGATGTTCGAGGACGACCGGCTCGAGGACCACGTGCGCGACACGCTCGTCGCCGGCGCCGGGCTGAGCGACGAAACAGCGGTCCGCGTTCTCGTCGACGAGGGTCCTGCCCGCATCCGGGAGCTCATCGCCCTCGGGGTCGCGTTCGACCGTGGCAGCGACGGTGAGTTCGTGAAGGGACTCGAGGCCGCCCACTCCTATCCCCGGATCCTCCACTCGGGCGGGGACGCCACAGGCACGGCGATCGAGAAGGCGCTCGTCGCGCGACTGCGCTCGAGCGACGTGCGGGTGATCGAGCACGCCTTCCTCATCGACCTCGTCGTCGACGCCGGTCGCGTGACCGGGGTCGAACTGCTGATCGGCGACGTCGCGGCATCCGCCCACACGCCCCACGTCGCCGGGCGACGAGAGCGTGTCGAAGCCGACGCGGTCGTGCTCGCGACCGGAGGGGCAGGCGAGCTCTACGCGCACACGACGAACCCCAGCGTGGCGACCGGCGACGGCATCGCCGCGGCCCTGCGCGCGGGGGCGGATGTGACCGACCTCGAATTCTTCCAGTTCCACCCGACGGTGCTCCCGGGCGCGGAATCCGGCCCCGCGACCGGCGAGGCGTTCCTGGTCTCGGAGGCGGTCCGCGGCGAGGGGGCGACGCTGATCGACGAGGATGGACGACGCTTCGCGTTCGACGCGCACCCCGACGGCGAACTCGCGCCGCGCGACGTCGTCGCGCGGGCGATCGCCCGGCAGATGGAGGCGCAGGATGGACGCCCCGTGTTCCTCGACGCCCGACACCTGCGAGACTCGCCCGAGGAGACCGCCGCGTTCCTGGCCCGGCGCTTCCCCACGATCGACCGGGCGGTGCGCGACCGCGGACTCGACTGGGCGCGCGAGCCGATCCCGGTGACGCCCGCGGCGCACTACCTCATGGGCGGCATCACGACCGACCTCGACGGGCGCTCGACGTTGCCCGGCCTGTACGCGGTCGGCGAAGTGGCGCGCACGGGCGTGCACGGCGCGAACCGCCTCGCGTCGAACTCGCTGCTCGAGGGCGCCGTGTTCGGTGCCCGTGCGGGCGACGCGATCGCCGAGGATGCGACATCCGGCGTCTGGCCGGACGCCGCCGCTCGGGTCGGTGAGTCCTCCGGGACGAGCCCCGCTCGGCCCACGAGGGTGCCCGCGCTGTCACAGCCGTTCTCGCGCGCCGCACTCCAGCGCCTGCTGTGGGATGACGCGGGACTCGTGCGGGACGGCGACGGGCTCCGGCACGCGGCGTCCGTCATCGCGGAGTGGCGCCGCGATCACCGGTCGCCGGTGACGGAGGCCGAGTTCGAGGACGAGAACCTCCTCCTCGTCGGCGAGCAGCTCGTGGCGGCGGCGCTGCGGCGCGAGCACTCCGTCGGGGCGCACTTCCGCTCCGACGAGCCCGCTGCGGCCGCGGGAGGGCACGCTCACGAGGCCGGAGATGCCGTCACGGCGGGCGCGACGACGGGCGGAGGACTCTGATGCTCACACGCGCGACGATCGACCGCGCCGTCTCGGCGGCGCTGGAGGAAGACGCGCCCTGGGGCGACCTGACGAGCGAGATGCTCATCCCGGCATCCGCGATCGCGCGCGCCGAACTCGTGGCACGCGAGCCGGGGGTGTTCAGCGGCGGCGAGGTCTTCCGCGCCGCGTTCCGCCTGACCGACCCCGCGATCGAGGTCGAGCTGCACGTCGCCGACGGCGACGCGTTCGAGGCGGGCGCCGTGCTCGGGTCGGTCGCCGGATCCGCGCGCGGAGTGCTCACGGCCGAGCGGATCGGACTCAATTTCGTGCAGCGGATGTCGGGCATCTCGACGCTCACCGCCCGCTACGTCGCCGAAGTCGCCCTCACGGGCGCGCGGATCGCCGACACGCGCAAGACCACGCCGGGCCTGCGCGCGTTCGAACGTCACGCCGTCGTGAGCGGCGGCGGGCACAACCACCGCTTCTCGCTGTCGGATGCCGTCATGGCCAAGGACAACCACCTGGCCGTGCTCACGGCGAGCGGCCTCTCGGTGACCGCCGCGCTGCAGGGGGCGATCGCCCGGCTGCCGCACACGACGCACGTCGAGGTCGAGGTGGACCGGCTGGATCAGATCGACGCGGTGCTCGCTGCCGGCGTGGGCACGATCATGCTCGACAACTTCTCGCTCGACGACCTGCGCCGCGGTGTCGAGCACATCGGCGGGCGCGCGATCGTGGAGGCCTCCGGGGGTGTCACGCTCGACACGGTCCGCGCGATCGCCGAGACGGGCGTGGACGTGATCTCGGTCGGCGCTCTGACCCATTCCGCGCGCGCGCTCGACCTGGGCCTCGACATCGACATCCTGGATCTCGACGTCCGAGTGCCCTGATGATGCCGTGAACATGCTCTACCTCGACAACGCGGCCACCACGCCGGTGCGCCCCGAGGTGCTCGAGGCGATGACGCCGTTCCTCACCCGGTGGTTCGGAAATCCCTCGAGCCACCACACGGTCGGCGAAGCGGCGGCCGGTGCGCTCGAAGACGCGCGAGCGCGAGCGGCGCGCGTCCTCGGGATGCGCGCGGGCGATGTGATCTTCACCTCCGGCGGCACGGAGGCGAACAACCTCGCCGTGAAGGGCATCGCGATCGCCGCGCACCTGAACCGCGGCGCGCGGCACGTCGTCACGTCCCCGATCGAGCACGAGTCGGTGCTGGAATCGGTGCGCTACCTCGCGCGTGTGCACGGCTTCGATGTCACCGAGCTGCCGGTCGACGGGTTCGGCAGGATCTCGCCGACGGATGCCGCCGCCGCCGTGCGCGCGGACACCGCCGTCATCTCCCTCGGGTATGCGAACAACGAGGTGGGCACGGTCCAGGACGTCGTCGGGATCAGCGCGGCCGTCGCCGCGACCGGACTCCGCGTGCCCGTGCACATCGACGCCGTGCAGGCGGCGGGATGGCTGCCGCTGGACGCGACGGCGCTCGGGGTGGATGCGATCTCGCTCGCCGGTCACAAGCTGGGCGCGCCGAAAGGCACCGGCATCCTCGGGATCCGCGGTCGGGTGCCGCTCGAGCCGCTCCTGCACGGAGGCGGTCAGCAGCGCGGGCGTCGCAGCGGCACAGAGGACGTGGCCGGCGCGATCGGCATCACGACCGCGCTCGAACTGGCCGAGCGCGAGCGCGCGGAGTCCGCGGCCCGCACCGCGCTCCTGCGCGACCGGTTCATCGCCCGCGTGCTCGCCGCCGTGCCGACCGCGCGTCTCACGGGCCATCCCGTCGACCGGCTGCCGGGGACGGCGAGCTTCACTTTCGCGAGGACGAGCGGCGAAGCCGTGCTCCTCGAGCTCGAACGCCGAGGCGTCGTCTCCTCGAGCGGATCGGCCTGCGCCGCCGGCAGCGACGAGCCCTCGCACGTCCTGCTCGCGATGGGCGTGCCGCCCGATGTGGCGCAGACCGCTGTCCGCTTCACGCTCCCGCATACCCTGAGCGAGCCGTTGGACGCCGTCGCCGACGCCGTCGCGGCATCCGTCTCCGCCGTACAATCGGCCGGATGACCCCCTCCGCCCGCGCCGCCGCCGTCACGGTGATCGTGCCCGGCTTCGACGTCGCCGCATACGTGCCGGAGGCGCTGGAGTCCCTGCGTCGGCAGACCCTCCAGGGGTGGACCGCCGTCCTGGTGGACGACGCGTCGGGCGACGGGACCGGCGCTCTCTTCGATGCCGCCGCGGCGCGGGACGACAGATTCCGTGTGGTCCACCAGCGGGATCGCACCGGCTTGGGTGCGGCGCGCAACGCCGGTCTGGCCCAGGTCGACACGCCCTTCCTGGGTTTCCTCGACGCAGACGACGTGCTCGTGCCCGACGCGCTGGAGCGCCTGGTGGGCGTGCTCGACGACACGGGCAGCGACTTCGTCGTGGGCGCGTACGTGCGGCTCAGACCCGACGACACCGGCGGCTACACCGCCGGCGCGGTGCAGCCGTGGGTCGCCGCCTCGACGAGCCCGGAGCGCCGCCGCACGACGATCGACGAGCATCCGGAGGCGTCAGGCAACATCGTCGCGTGGTCGAAGGTCAGTCGCACCGAGTTCTGGCATCGGGCGGACCTCCGCTTCCCCGAGGGACGGCTCTACGAGGACCAGCTCGTCGCCCAGCAGATGTACGCGCGGGCGCGGACGTTCGACACCGTTCCGGACGTCGTCGCGCACTGGCGCGTGAGGGCGGACGGCTCCTCCATCACGCAGCGCGAGGCGCAGCTCGACGTGCTGCGCGATTGCCTCGAGGCGATGAGCGCGGGTCTTCACGTGCTCGAATCGAGCGGCCACCCGGCGGCCGCGCAGGCGCGCATCGGCCAGATCCTGCGCATGGACATCCCGAGACTCGCGGACATCGCACGTCGGCATCCGGATGCCGCCTATCGGCGCACCCTCGGAACGTTCACGCGCGAGATCTGGGACCACGCAGGCTCAGCGCGCGCGGGACTCGACGGCGCTTCAGCCGATGCCGTCGCCGCCGCACGCCTCTGGTGACGTCTCGGTGCAGGTTCTCATGACAGTTCTGGTGCCGGCAGCGGCCGCAGGCAGCGACACCTGACGGGCGACCGCCGACCGCGCGTCAGACGTCGCCGATGCGGGGCCAGGCCCGCTCGTCCGGCGGGACGTCAGGGTCTCGCGCCGGCCGCGGTGGGGTGAGCGAAAGGGAGCCCGTCAGCACGACGACCGGATCGTCGATCGGCAGCGGTGCCGGGTCGTCGGGCGCCCGGTCCGCGCGGCGTGAGGGCATCGCCCCCGCCGGTTCGGTCGCCTCGACCTCGAGGATGCGCGACGCGGCGAGCTGCTGCGCGGCCAGTTCGGCGTACAGGCCGCCCTCCGCGAGCAGGGACGCATGCGTGCCCGATTCGACGATGCGACCGGCATCCACGACGTGGATCACATCGGCGCCGATCACGGTCGACAGGCGGTGCGCGATCGACAGCGTGGTGCGCCCGCGCGCGGCGGCGTCGAGCGCCTCCTGGACGACGCGCTCGGAGACGGTGTCGAGAGCCGACGTCGCCTCGTCGAGCAGGAGCACCGGCGGATCCTTCAGCAGCACCCGCGCGATCGCGATGCGCTGCTTCTCACCACCGGAGAGACGGTAGCCGCGTTCGCCGACGATCGTGTCATAGCCGTGCTCGAACCCCGTGATGATGTGGTGGATGTTCGCGGCGCGGCACGCGTCCTCGAGCTCCTCCTGCGACGCGTCGGGCTTGGCGTAGAGCAGGTTTTCGCGGATCGTCGCGTGGAACAGGTACGTCTCCTGCGACACGATCCCCACGTGGTCGATGATCGACTCCTGCGTCAGGCGCCGCACGTCCGCGCCCGCGAGGAGCACGGCGCCGCCCGACACCTCGTACATGCGCGGTGTCAGGTAGAGGATCGTGGTCTTGCCCGCGCCCGAAGGCCCCACGAATGCGACGTGCTGGCCGGGTGCGGCGGTGAACGACACTCCCTGGAGGGTGGGCCGCGCGGCGTCGGCGGCATCCGGATAGCGGAAGACGACATCGCGGAACTCGATCCGTCCGATCGGACCCGGCGCGTCCGCGACGGTGATCGCATCGGGCGCGTCCGTGATCGCGGGCACCAGGTCGAGGTACTCGAAGATGCGGGCGAAGAGCGCGGCGGAGGTCTGCACGTCGAGGGCGACGCGCATGAGCCCCATGAGCGGCATGAGCAGGCGTGCCTGCACGGTCGTGAACGCCACGATCGTCCCGGCGGTGATCACGTCGGTCCCGCCCGTGATCAGGTACCCGGACACCAGGTAGATCACGGCGGGGACGCTCGCCATGAGCACCTGGACGACGGCGAAGAAGCCCTGTCCGCTCATGGCACGCCGGACCTGCAGGCGCACCTGGTTCACGTTCTCGGCGCCATAGCGGGCCGACTCGGTGCGCTGCCGGTTGAACGACTTCGACAGCAGGATGCCCGACACGCTCAGCGTCTCCTGCGTGATCGCCGTGAGCTCGGAGAGCGACTCCTGCGTCTCACCGGCGATGCGTGCCCGCACCTGCCCCACCCGCCGCTGGACGAAAACGAGGAACGGCATCATCACGACCGCGATGATCGTGAGACGCCAGTCGATGATGATCATCGCGACGAGCGAGGCGATCACCGTCACGACGTTGCCCAGGATGCTCGTCACGGTGTTCGTCAGCACGCCCGACACCCCGCCGACGTCGTTCTGCAGACGCGACTGGATAACGCCGGTCTTCGTGCGGGTGAAGAACCCGAGTTCCATCGCCTGCAGGTGCTCGAAGAGCTTGACGCGCAGATCGCCGGTCACCCGGTTGCCGACCGTCGAGGTGATCCAGGTCTGCAGGACCCCGAGGACGGCCGAGAGCACGAACAGCCCGATCATGATGAGCACGAGCCGCAGGAGGAGGGGAAGGTCGGGTGGCCCGCCGTCGACGGGGAAGAGCGCCTCGTCGAAGATCTGCTGCACGATGAGGGCGGGCACGACCGCGATCGCGGCTCCCGCGATCACGAGGACCGCCGTGAGGAAGATGCGGAAGCGGTACGGGCGGAACAGTGCGATCACGCGCCGGCCCAGGTGCGGGATGCGCGGCGCCTGGGCGTTCAGCTTCTTCTGGGCCTCGATGTCGACCGGGCGGAATCCTCCCCCGGCTCCCCCGCCCCGTCCGCCCATGCTCACGCCCGCAAGCCTAGTGAGGGCCCCGGACGTGAGGGCCGGGACGCTCAGCCGAGGTCGATGACCAGATTCACGACCGTGCCGATGATCACCGCGCCGAACAGATAGGCCAGCAGCGACTGTGCGATCACGAGTCGGCGGATCTCATTCGTGCGGACCGCGCTGTCGCCCACCTGGTAGCCCATCCCGACGCCGAGCGAGAAGTACGCGAAGTCGGTGTACGACGGGTCCTCGTCCTGATTGAAGTCGATCCCGCCGACCGGGTCGCCGTAGTAGATGTGCGCCACCCGCAGCATGTAGTCGGTCTGGATGAGGGCCCAAGATGCCGCGACGCTCACGACCGCGATCGCCGCGAGCACGTACGACTCGAGTTCGGAGGTGTTCTGCGTCTGGATGAGCACGACCGTCACGGCGCCGAGGCTCGCCACACTGCCGACGAGGGCGACGAGACGGGCGATCGACCTCCCGGGGTCTTCGCCGGTCGCGTGCGCCCGCGTCTGCGCGGCATCCATCGGCCACACGAGGAGCGCGACCCATGTGACACCCGTCACCGCGAACCCGGACCACCCGGCCAGGAGGCCGGCGGCGAGCCCGAGGAAGGGCGCCGCAAGAAGACCGGCGCCGATTCCGACGCACGCGGATACGGCCGCCCGCGCGAGCGCGGCGGCACGGACGGGACTCAAAGCCATGAGCGAATGTTTCCACGCGAATCGGGAATGCGGTGTCCGACAGGGCCGTTATGGTTGGGGCTTGCTTCTTTCCGCGTGACCCGCCCCCAGGACGGCCGTCGTGCGCGACGACCCTCAGGAGATCGCCTTTTGGCCGCCACCGACATGACCCCGCGCACCGACAGCGTCCGGATGCCGTCCTCGTCCGAAGCGCCCGCGCCCTCGCTCAGCCGCGCCGACAGCCGCGTCATCTGGCTCCTTCTCGGTGCCGCGTTCGTGGCGATCCTCAACGAGACCACGATGGGTGTGGCGATCCCGCACCTGATCGACGACCTCAGCATCACCGCGGTGGCCGCGCAGTGGCTCACGACGGCGTTCATGCTCACGATGGCCGTGGTGATCCCGATCTCGGGCTTCCTCCTGCAGCGCTACACCACCCGCACCATGTTCATCGCGGCGATGAGCCTGTTCTCCCTCGGCACGCTGATCGCATTCCTCTCGCCCGGCTTCCCGCTCCTCGTGGTCGCCCGCGTCGTGCAGGCGTCCGGGACGGCGATCATGATGCCGCTCCTCATGACGACGATCATGAACACCGTGCCGCCGCACATCCGCGGACGCATGATGGGCCGGGTGAGCGTCGTCATCTCGCTCGCCCCCGCGATCGGACCGACGATGTCGGGTCTGCTGCTCGACACGGTCGGCTGGCGCTGGATCTTCGGCATCGTGCTGCCGCTCGCCCTCGTCGCACTCGCGGTGGGAGCCCGCTGGATCCACAACCTCGGCGAGCCCACGGACGCCCCCATCGACGTGATCTCCGTCATCCTCTCGGCGTTGGGATTCGGTGGCCTCGTCTTCGGTCTCAGCCAGATCGGCGGCTCCGCACACGGCGGCAGCGGCGCCGACGCGGCGGCGGCGGACGCCATGTCGACCGTGACTCTCGTGGCCTCGTTCGTGGTCGGCGGTGTCGCGCTCGCCCTCTTCGTGTGGCGCCAGCTCATCCTGCAGCGCACCGACCGTGCCCTGCTGGATCTGCGGGTGTTCCGCTCGTTGAACTTCAGCCTGGCGATCTCGCAGATGGCGGTCATGTCGCTCGCGTTCTTCGGCGCGATCACGATCATCCCGCTGTACATGCAGAACGTGCTCGACGTGTCGGCGCTCGTGACCGGTCTCGTCGTGCTCCCGGGTGCGCTGGTCATGGGCCTCGCGGGTCCGGTGATCGGCCGTGTCTACGACCGGTTCGGCACGCGCATCCTGCTGGTACCGGGCGCGCTCGTCGTGAGTGCCCTGCTCTGGACTTTCACGACGTTCGACCAGAACACCCCGGTCTGGGTCATCGCAATCGCCCAGACCGTCCTGTCACTCGGTCTCGCGCTGTCCTTCACCCCGCTCTTCACCGCGTCGCTGGCTTCGCTGCAGCCGCGCTTCTACTCGTACGGCTCGGCGATCGTCGGAACCGTGCAGCAGGTGGCGGGCGCGGCCGGAATCGCGCTCATGGTCACGGTCTTCGCGTCGGTCGGCGCCTCCGCCGCGAGTGCCGGCCTCGACGAGTTCGCCGCCGGCGCGGAGGGAGCACAGGCCGCATTCACCATCGCCGCGATCCTGTCGCTGCCGCTGATCGTGGGCGCGTTCTTCATCCGCAAGCCCGCCGACCAGCCGAGCTCCGCGGGGATGCCCGCGCACTGAAAGCCGCCGACCCCCGGCATCCGGCGGATCGATCGCGGGCGCCGCGCCTGCGCTCAGTGGTGGATGAAGGCCTTCAAGAGGATGAGGATGCCGCCGAACGCGGCCGTCGTCAGCGCGCTGCCGACTCGGAGCCAGACGTTCGTCGTCCACTTCGCGACCGCGAGCCAGCCCAGGATGCCGAGCGCCACCGCGTCGACGGACAGCGCCACCCACACCGCGAGGTCGTCATCGATGAACCGCGAGACGCCGAGGAAGAGGACGGCGATCGGCAGCAGGGAGATCAGGAGCATGCCGAGGGAGTGACGTACCGCCGCGCGCAGACTCTCCGGCAGCGTCGCGCGACCCTCGCTGGCCGCCAGGCGCGCGAGGGTTCCCGCGTAGACGTGCGCGGCGAAGAAGACCAGGACGGTCACGACGACGGTGACGAGGGCACTCAGAGACGTGCCGGTCGCGGTGTAACTCACGACGATCATCCCCGAAACGAGGATCAGGCCGTAGACGGCCTCCTCCGACATGAGGATCCTCGATACTCGAGGAGTCGTCCCCAGCAGCTGCTCATCGGTCATGCCGCGGACCTCCGCTCGGCGACGTCGGCGCCGGCGGCGGTCAGTCGGCGGTGCCGCAGGCGGAGCCGCCGCAGCACGAACCGGCGGACTCGTTCACGGCGAGCAGGTTCTTGTCCTCGCCCACGGGGAGAAGGGTCACGGGTGCGGGCTGCTGCGAAGTCGTCATGGTTCCATCGTAGCCGCGGTCGCACCCGGCGACCCGACGCTCCGGATCGGGCATCCCCTCATCCCAGAACCGCCCCGCCCGTCTGGCACGTCGGACAGTACTGGGCTGCCGCCCCGGAGAACGTGAACGAGCGGATCTCGTCGCCGCAGACGGGACATGCCCATCCGGCTTTGCGGTGCACACGCAACGCCGCGTGCTTGGCGGCCCGCAGGTCGGCGGGCGCGACGCCCCGTCGAGCATCCACAGCCCCCTTCAGCACGCTGAGCATCGCGGCATGCAGCCGGCCGACCTCGGGCGGGGTGAGAGTGGCGGCGTGGACGACCGGTGAGATCTTGGCGGCGTGCAGGATCTCGTCGGAGTACGCGTTGCCGATGCCCGCGAGGGCGGTCTGGTCCTGCAGCAGCGCCTTGATCTGCTTGCGCCGCCCCGCGACGATCGCGGTGAATGCCGGAAGATCAACGTCCCCGGCGAGCGGGTCCGGGCCGAGCTTCGCGATCGCCGGCACATCCTCCGGCCGGCCGACGACGTGGAGCGTGAGCGACTTCCACTCACCGGCATCCGTCAGATCGAAACCCGGCGCATCGTCCGCACCCTCGAGGCGGATGCGGGCCATCAGCGTGGCCTCACCCGCGCGGGCGCGGTCCGCCGGGGCGATCGGATTCCACAGCACCCAACCGTCGTGACCGAAGTGCACGACGAGGTGGAGGGCGTCGCCTTCCGCGTCGTCCGCATCCCCGCCCATCGCGATGTCGATCATCTTGCCGCGACGCGTCACCGCGCCGATCCGGCGTCCGACGAGGGCGGCCGGTGGCGGCTGGGTCGTCTTCAGCGCTTTCGGCAGCACGATGTCCACGGACGCGACCCGACGCCCGCTCGCGTGGTCGCCGAGGAAGCGGACGAGCTCCTGCACCTCGGGCGACTCGGGCATGGGGCCATGATGGCACGACCCTCCGACTGAGTCCTCGGCCGTGACCCGCGTCAGGCGCCGACGGGCGCTCCTTCGAGCTTCGACAAGCGCAGCCACGTCTCCACGACCGTGTCGGGGTTGAGCGACATCGACTCGATGCCCTGCCCGACGAGCCACTCCGCGAGGTCGGGGTGATCGCTCGGCCCCTGGCCGCAGATGCCGACGTACTTGCCGGCGCGACGGCACGCCTCGATCGCGAGCGACAGCATCCGCCGGACGGCCGGATCCCGCTCGTCGAACGTCGCGGCGACAAGCGAGGAGTCGCGGTCGAGGCCGAGGGTGAGCTGGGTCATGTCGTTCGACCCGATCGAGAAGCCGTCGAAGTGCTCGAGGAACTCATCGGCCAGCACGGCGTTCGATGGCAGCTCGCACATCATGATGACGCGCAGTCCGTTCTCGCCGCGGCGCAGCCCGTTCTCGCCGAGCAGTTCGATCACCGCCTGCGCTTCGCCGACGGTGCGGACGAAGGGGACCATGATCTCGACGTTCGTGAGACCCATCTCGTCCCGGACGAATTTCAGCGCCTCGCACTCCATGTCGAAGCACTCGCGGAAGTCCGGGGAGATGTAGCGCGCCGCGCCCCGGTAACCCAGCATCGGGTTCTCCTCGTGCGGCTCGTAGATCTCGCCGCCGACGAGGTTCGCGTACTCGTTCGACTTGAAGTCCGACAGACGCACGATCACCGGCTCGGGGGCGAACGCCGCCGCGATCATCGAGACGCCTTCTGCGACCCGCTCGACGAAGTACCCGCGCGGCGAGGGGTAGGCCGCGATGCGCTCGGCGATGTCGGACTTGAGGCCCGGTTCGAGGCCGTCGAAGTCGAGCAGAGCGCGCGGGTGGATGCCGATCTGCCGGTTGATGATGAACTCCAGGCGTGCGAGCCCGACGCCCTTGTTGGGAAGCTTCGAGAACGCGAAAGCCTGATCCGGCGTGCCGACGTTGAGCATGATCTTCGTCGGGCTCTCCGGCATCTCGTCCAGGCGCGTGACCACCTCTTCGAACGCGAGGATGCCTTCGTACACCACGCCGTCATCGCCCTCGGCGCACGAGACCGTCACATCCTGCCCGTCCTTCAGGATCACCGTCGCATCTCCCGTGCCGACCACGGCAGGGATGCCGAGCTCCCGCGCGATGATCGCCGCGTGGCACGTGCGGCCGCCGCGGTTCGTGACGATCGCCGAAGCGCGCTTCATGATCGGCTCCCAGTCGGGATCGGTCATGTCGGCCACGAGCACGTCCCCCTCCTGGAATCGGTCCATCTGCGCCAGCGAGGTCATCACGCGCACGGGCCCCGCGCCGATCTTCTGGCCGATCGCGCGTCCGATCGTCGCGATGCCGCCGTGCTCGCCGAGCACGAAACGGCGCGTCACGTTGCCGTCGGTGCGAGACACGACGGTCTCGGGCCGGGCCTGCAGGATGTAGAGCCTGCCGTCGACGCCGTCCTTGCCCCATTCGATGTCCATGGGCCGCCCGTAGTGCTCCTCGATCGTGAGCGCCTGCCGGCCGAGCTCTTCGACCTCGGCATCCGTGATGCTGAACCGCACGCGGTCCTCGTGCGGGACGTCGGTGAAGACGGTGCTGCCGCCGACGTGCGTGCCCTCCGCGTACACCATCTTCACCGCCTTCTCCCCCACCGAGCGCTTGAGGATCGCGGGCCGGCGCTCACGCAGCGCCGGCTTGTAGGCGTAGAACTCGTCGGGGTTGACCGCACCCTGGACGACCGCTTCGCCGAGACCGTACGAGCTGGTGATGAAGACGGCGCGATCGAATCCCGATTCGGTGTCGACGGTGAACATGACACCCGACGCGCCGATGTCCGAGCGGATCATGCGCTGCACGCCGGCGGAGAGTGCGACGTCGTGATGCTCGAAGCCGTGGTGCACGCGGTAGGCGATCGCCCGGTCGTTGTACAGCGATGCGAAGACACTGCGGACCGCGGCGAGCACGTTGTCGATGCCGCTGATGTTGAGGAAGGTCTCCTGCTGCCCCGCGAAGGACGCGTCGGGAAGGTCTTCGGCCGTCGCGCTCGAGCGCACCGCCCACGACACCGCCGCGGGATCGGGATCGTTCTCGATCAGGTGCGCGTACGCCGCGCGGATGTCCGCTTCGAGCTGCTGCGGGAGGGGCTGGTGCTCGATCCATTCGCGCACGTTGGCGCCGACGCGTGACAGCTCGGCGACGTCGGAGACGTCGAGCTGCTCGACGACGGTCTTGATGCGGTCGTAGAGGCCGTCGCCCGCGAGGAAGTCCCGGTAGGCGTCGGCGGTCGTCGCGAATCCGCCGGGCACGCTCACGCCCAGGTGCGAGAGGTTCGACACCATCTCGCCGAGTGACGCGTTCTTGCCGCCGACCTGGTGGACGTCGGACATGCCCATCTCGGTGAACCAGAGGATGTTCGTCATGTGAGTCTCCTGATGTGAGGGCGTCGCGCGCCGGTGGTGGGAGTGATGTGCGGAGGGGAAGGACGCGGCCTCAGCTGCGCAGCCGCATGGACTGCATGATGACCGCCGACATCTCTTCGACCGACTTGGTCGAGGAGTTGAGGAAGGGGACCCGGTTGCGCCGGTAGAGGTCTTCGGCACGGCGGAGCTCGAGCGTGCACTGGGCGAGGCTCGAGTACGTCGAGTTCGGCCGACGCTCGTGGCGCACCTGGCTCAGCCGGAGCGGGGTCGTCGTGAGCCCGAAGCACCTTTCGGCGTACTTCGCGACCGTTGCGGGCAGGCCGTCGGAGGGGAAGTCGTCGTCGGTGAGCGGGTAGTTGGCCACGAGCAGTCCGTACTGGAGGGCGAGGTACATCGTGGTGGGCGTCTTGCCGCAGCGCGACGGCGCGATGATGATGACATCGGCGATGTCGAGCGCGCGCATGCTCTGGCCGTCATCGTGCTCGATCGCGTACTCCACCGCCCGCATCCGCGCGAAGTACCGCTCGATGTCGCCGACGCCGTGGTACTGACCCAGCTGCTCCGATGCCGTGCTCCCGAGCGCCGCTTCCACTTCCCGCAGATGCCCGCCGAGCAGGTCGATGACGACCGCCCCCGATGCGACGAGCTCGCTCAGGATGTCGGTCGACTTCACGGTGGCGAACACGATCGGCTGGGCACCGTCGCGCACCGACTGCTGGATGTCGCCGACGACCGCGCGCGCGCCGTCCACCGAATCGACGAACGGGATGCGGTGGCGTTGGAAGGCGACGGCCGGGAAGTTCGCCAGCAGGGCGCTGCCGAGGGTCTCCGCAGTGATGCCGGTGCTGTCGGACACGAAGAACGCGGCCCGGACCGGAACGACCTCTGAACGGTCGGCGATGGCTGGGCTCTCGATGGCTGGCTCCTCGATCAGGCGATGCGGTCGGGATCAGCATAGGAAAACTTGAGCGGTTCTCCCGGCCAGTCTCGCCGTAAGGAATCGACGAATTTAACGTCACGTTATCCGAGCCGAACGATCGCGCTGTCGACCCCGTATGACGACGTTCGCAGTTGCCGGATCGACCGACCAGGGCCGGAAGTCCCACGAACCCCGGGCCGCGCCGTCGAGTCAGCTCGGAAGCCGGAGACCCGCCATCCCCCCGTCCACCGCGAGCAGAGTGCCGGTCGTCGACGAGGACAACGGCGAAGCGAGGTACACGATCGCATGCGCGACTTCCGCCGCCGTCACCAGTCGCCCCATGGGCTGACGCGCACGCAGAGCGGATGCCGCCTCCGCGGGATCATCGGCGGCATCCAGCAGCCGCCCCACCCAGGGGGTGTCCGCCGTGCCCGGGGTGACCGCGTTCACACGGATCCCCTCGCGGACGTGATCGGCCGCCATCGCCAGCGTCAGCGCCGACACCGCCCCTTTGCTCGCGGAATACAGCGCCCGGTTCGGCACGCCGACGGTCGCCACGACCGACGAGGTGTTCACGACCGCCGCGCAAGCGGAGCCTCGCAGGTGCGGCAGCGCCGCGCGGGTCACCCGGGCGATGCCGACGACGTTCACGTCGAGCACGCGGTGCCACTCCGCGTCGTCGTTCGCGGACACGTCGCCCGCCGCACCGATGCCCGCGTTGTTGATCACGATGTCGAGGCCGCCGAAGTGCGCGACGACCGCGTCGACCGCGATGCCGACCTGACGCGCATCGGTCACGTCCGCCTCGACCGCGAAGTGCGGCACGTCGGCGACCTCCCGGTCCAGGACCGCGACCCGTGCGCCGCGCTCGGCGAGCAGGACGGCGACCGCCTGCCCGATGCCGCTTGCACCGCCGGTGACGATCGCGACCGCCCCGTCGAATTCGCCCATGGCTGTTCCCTCCCGCACTCAGTGCGATTCGCGACCGACGCCGGACCCGCTGGATCCGACGAGGAAGTCCAGGTCGGCGCCGGTGTCGGCCTGCATGACGTGGTCGACGTAGAGTCGCGCCCAGCCGCGCGCAGGCGCGGCGTACGCGGCCTCGGTCGCCCCCGTCGCACGCCGCGCGGTGAGTTCCTCATCGCTGACGTCGACGCTCAGCACCCGTTTCCCCACGTCGACCGTGACGAGGTCGCCGGTGCGGACGAGAGCGAGCGGCCCGCCCGCTGCGGCCTCCGGCGCGACGTGCAGGATCACGGTCCCGTACGCCGTGCCGCTCATGCGCGCGTCGCTGATGCGCACCATGTCGCGCACGCCCTGCTCGAGAAGCTTGCGCGGCAGCGGCATGTTGCCGACCTCGGGCATGCCCGGGTAGCCCTTCGGACCGCAGCCGCGCAGCACGAGCACCGAGTCGGCCGTGACGTCGAGGTCGGGATCGTCGATGCGGGCGCGCATGTCCTCGATCGAATCGAACACGACCGCGGGGCCGGTGTGCTGCAGCAGCTCAGGAGTCGCGGCGGCGGGCTTGACGAGCGCTCCGCGCGGAGCGAGGTTGCCGCGGAGCACCGCGATGCCGGCATCCGCCATGAGGGGTTCGCCGCGCGGTCGGATGACGTCGGCGTCGTGGACCGGGCGATCGTCCAGGTAGTCCACGAGTGGGCGACCGGTGACCGTGATCGGCTCGGGACGCAGCAGATCGCGCACCTGCGCGAGCACGCCGAGCACTCCCCCCGCGCGGTACAGGTCATCCATCAGGTAGGCGCCGCTCGGCTGCAGGTTCGCCATGAGCGGCACGCCGGCACCCGTCACGTCGAAGTCGTCGAGGGTCAGGTCGACGCCGAGGCGCCCGGCGATCGCGAGGAGGTGGACGACCGAATTCGTCGATCCGCCGACCGCGGCGACGGCGACGATCGCGTTGAGGAATGCGTCACGCGTCATGATCCGACTCGGGGTGCGGTCAGCGGCGACCATGTCGACGATGAGCCTGCCGGTCTCGTGCGAGAGCGCGAGCAGGCGTGCGTCGGCGGCGGGCGTGCCGGCGAAACCGGGGATCGTCATGCCGAGCGCTTCGGCGACGACGGCCATCGTGGATGCCGTCCCCATCGTGTTGCAGTGCCCTTTGCCCCGGATCATGGACTGCTCGGACGCGAGGAACTGGGCGCCGGTGATCTCGCCCGCGCGGGCTTCTTCGCTCAGGCGCCACACGTCCGTGCCGCAACCGAGCGCCTGACCGCGGAAATAGCCGGTCATCATGGGCCCGCCGGGGACGACGACGGCGGGGATGTCGACGGATGCCGCTGCCATGAGCAGCGCCGGGATCGTCTTGTCGCAGCCGCCGAGGAGCACGAGCCCGTCGATCGGGTTGGCGCGGAACATCTCTTCCATGGCCATCGCTGCCATGTTGCGCCAGAGCATCGCGGTGGGCTTGACCTGGGTCTCGCCGAGCGAGACGACCGGGAGGTTGTACGGTACACCGCCCGCCGCCCACACGCCCTGCTTCACGCTGTCGGCGACCTCGTTGAGGTGCATGTTGCACGGCGTGAGGTCGGACGCCGTGTTCGCGATCGCGATCTGCGGCTTCGTCCCGTCGAGCGCGTCCTCGGGATGGCCGCGCCGCATCCACGCGCGATGGATGTAAGCGTTGCGATCGGCCCCCTCGTACCAGTCGGCACTGCGGAGACGGCTCATCGGCGACCCTGACGCTGCATCATTGCTTTCCATCAATTCGAACGCTGCACTAGCATTCTGAATCATGCCATCTTTCACCCGCCCACCCCAAGCCCCGTGATGACCTTTCGCGCGACGCCCGCGACCAACGCGGTGCACGAACTGGCCGAGGGCATCGTCTGGGACGACCGCGCCGACCTCGTCCGCTGGGTCGACATCAACGCCGGACGCGTGATGCACGGGTCCCTGCGCGATGGGCGCATCGTCGACATCGGCGGCGTCGAGCTCGGGCAGACCACCGGAGCCGTCGCCCTCGCCGAGGACGGCGGCGTGCTGATCGCGGCGGCCCGCGGGCTCGCGGCGATCTCGCCCGAAGGCACCGTCACGTTCGGCCCCGATCTGCTCGGCGATCGCGGCGACGTGAGATTCAACGACGGAGCGGTCGACCCGCAGGGGCGCTTCGTGGTGGGCACGCTCGCGCTCGGCCCGGACAGTGGTGACGAGGTGCTCCTGCGCATCGCACCCGACGGCGCGGTCGAGACGCTCAGGAGCGGCATCCGGCTCTCCAACGGCATCGCGTTCTCGCCCGACGGCAGCATGATCTACCACGTCGACACCCTCGCGAACACGGTGTCGCGCCATTCGTACGGCGACGGCGCGTTCGACCACGACGAACCGTGGGTGCCGGTCCTCCGCGACCTGCCGCATTTCCCCGACGGCCTCACGGTCGACGCCGAGGGGATGCTGTGGGTGGCGCTCTGGGGTGGATCCAGCGTCCGCCGCCACGCGCCCACGGGCGAGTCGCTCGAGACCGTCGAGGTCGATGCCGCCCAGGTCTCGTGCCCCGCGTTCATCGGCCCGCAGCTGCGGACGCTGGGCATCACGACGGCGCAGGAGGGTCTGGCGGACTGGACCGATCAGGCCGGCGCCCTCTTCACCGCCGACGTCGGCGTCGCTGGATTCCCTTCGCCGCGCTGGCGCGGCAGCACCACCACGCCGTACTGGCTTGATCAGGAAGAAGACTCATGAGACTCGTCCGCCTCGGCCCCGCGGGGTCGGAGATCCCCGCCGTCCTCGTCGACGGCGACACGTTCGTGGACGTGTCGGATGTCATCCGCGATTTCGACGAGGCCTTTTTCGGCTCGGGCGCCCTCGCGACGCTCGGCGACGTCGTCGCCGCGAAGGTCGCCGCCGGAGAAGCGCAGCCTGTCGACGGAAGACGCTTCGGCGCCCCGTTCAGCCGCCCTCACCAGATCCTCTGCATCGGCCTGAACTACAGGGATCACGCCGCCGAGACCGGGCAGGCCGTGCCCGAAGAGCCGATCCTGTTCACGAAGTCTCCGAACACCCTGATCGGTCCGGACGACGATGTGCAGATCCCCCGCGGTTCGGTCAAGACCGACTGGGAGGTCGAGCTGGGCATCGTCATCGGGCGGCGCGCCTCCTATCTGGCCGATGAGGCGGAGGCGGCCGACGCGATCGCCGGGTACGTGCTCGTGAACGACATCAGCGAGCGCGAATGGCAGATCGAGCGCGGAGGCCAGTGGTCGAAAGGCAAGTCGGCGCCGACCTTCAACCCGGCGGGCCCGTACCTCGTGACCCCCGACGAGGTCGGCGACGTGCTCGACCTCGACATGCGGCTCGAGATCGACGGCGTCGTGCGGCAGAACGGCTCGACGTCGACGATGATCTTCAGCCCGGCGTACATCGTGCACTACGTGAGTCAGTTCCTCACGCTCGAGCCCGGCGACCTGATCAACACCGGCACCCCGCCGGGTGTCGGTCTCGGCCTGACTCCCCCGGTGTACTTGCACGGCGGCGAGACGATGACCCTGTCGATCGCGAAGCTCGGCACCCAGACGCAGCGCGTCGTCGCCGATCCGACCGCGGCCGGCTGATGCGCGCGCTCGTCGTCACGGCTCCGCGGGAGGCCACGGTGCTCGACGTGCCCGATCCCGTGCCCGCCGTCGGCGAACTCCTCGTCGACGTCGAGCGCGTCGGGATCTGCGGCACCGACGTCGAGCTGTACACGGGCGAGATGGCCTACATCGACCAGGGGCATACCCGATTCCCGCTGCGTCTCGGTCACGAGTGGACGGGGCGCGTGAGCGCCGTCGGCGATCCCGCCGACACCGCCTGGATCGGGCGGCGCATCACGGGCGACACGATGCTCGGATGCGGCCGCTGCAGGTACTGCACCGCCGGTCACCACTACGTGTGTCCCGACCGCTCCGAGGTCGGCATCCGCGGCCACCGGCCCGGCGCGCTCGCCGAGAAGGTCCTCATCCCGACGCGCTACGCGTATGAGATCCCCGAGCACGTGAGCCTCGCCGCCGCCGCGCTCGTCGAGCCGGGCGGCAACTCTCTGCGCGCCGCACGCGCGGCCGCGATCTCGCCCGGCGACGAGGTGCTCGTGCTCGGATCGGGCACGATCGGGCTCCTCGCAGCGCAGTTCGCCCTCGCCGCGGGCGCCGAGGTGCACGTCGGGGGCGTCCGCGAGGGCTCGCTCGCCCTGGCCCGCACTCTCGGCGTACCGCACACCTGGCCCCTCGACGAGCTCGAGGGGACGGCATCCGATCGGTTCGACGCGGTGATCGAGGCGACGAGCAACGCCGCGATGCCCGCGCTGTCGGTGCGACTCGCTCGCCCCGCCGGGCGGGTCGTCTACATCGGGCTCTCGTCCACCCCGAGCGCCGTCGACAGCCGCGACATCGTCCTCAAGGACATCACGGCGGTCGGCATCCTCTCGGCCTCTCCCGGCCTCGCCGGGGCCATCGCGCACTTCGCAGACGGCTCGGTCGTGCCTGACCCGCTCGTGAGCGAGGTCATCGCGCTGGACGAGGTGCCGTCGCGCCTCGAGGGTCGACGCGGAGCGGACGCGGGACCCGGACCCAAAGTGCACGTCGACCCGAGGGCGATCCCATGAGCGATTCCGACCGCCTGGTCGGCGCCGACCGCGTGATCGCGGTGCTGATCGAGCTCGCTGAGCATCCCTCGGGCGTCACCCTCGACGAGCTCGCCGGGACCCTGCTGAGCTCGAAGCCGACGGTGCATCGTGCGCTGGCGACCCTGCGGCGTGCGGGCCTGGCCGACACGATCGGCCGCGGCGTGTACATCCTCGGCGACGAGTACCTGCGGCTCGCGTTCCGGAACCTCGACGGCAGACCTGAGGCGGCGCGTGTGCAGCCTCTTCTGGAAAGACTCGCGACGCAGTTCGGCGAGACCGCCCACTACGCCGTCCTGTCGGGCACCGACATCGTGTACCGGGCGAAGATGGACCCACCGCAGGGGGCGGTCCGGCTCACCTCGGTGATCGGCGGCCGCAATCCCGCGTATCGCACCGCGGTCGGCAAAGTGCTGCTGAGCCGCCTGTGCACCGATTCCGGTCAGCTCGTCGATCTGCTCGGCCCGCCGCCGTGGGAGCGGCGGACGGACCGCACGCTCGTCGACGCCGAATCACTCTTCGCAGAACTGCAGTCCACCCGATCCCGCGGATACGGGGTGGATGATCAGGAGAACGAGGTCGGGATCAACTGCATCGCGATCCCCGTCCACCTCGACGGCTCGGGCTCTCCCACCGGAGCGATCAGCATCAGTGCCGTGGCCTTCCGCTGCCCGCTCGAACGTCTCGTCGCGGCGGTTCCGACGATTCGCGCGACGATCGGCGAGGCGTTGGGCCCGGGCGCGCTCGGCGCCGGCGGCTCAGACGACGGCATGACCGGCGACGAGTGATCGCGCCGTTCCACCGCGCGGGATTCACGACGACAGGCGCACCGTCTCCAGCTGCTCGGGCACACGGGCGTTCCAGCCGAGCTCGCGCTTGATGCGCGCGCGCAGGACGTCCGCCGCGGCCGGTTCCCCGTGCGTGACGTACACGCTTCGCGGCGGTCGTCCGACCCGCGACATCCACGCCATGATCTCATCGGCATCCGCGTGCGCGGACAGGCTGGCGAGCGAGACGACCTCGGCGCGGATCGGGACGTCACGCCCGAAGATCCGGAGCGTCTGCGCTCCCGCCAGGAGAGCGGCGCCGCGCGTGCCGGCCGCCTGGAAGCCCGTCAGCACGATCGCATTGCGCCGGTCGTCGCCGTACGCGGCGATGTGGTGGAGGATCCGCCCTCCGGTGATCATCCCGCTCGCCGAGATGATCACCATCGGCCCACCGCGCAGGTTCAGCAGCTTCGACTCGTCGACGGAGTGCACCGGGGTCGCGATGGAGTACATCAGGTCGATGTCCGCGGCATCCAGCCGATGCTCGCCCGGATGCCGGTGGTAGATGTCGGCGACTTCGATCGCCATCGGGCTGTTGAGGTAGATCGGCACATCGGGGAGCCTGCCGGCCTGCCGCAGTCGGGCGAGCTGCAGCAGGACGGACTCGGTCCGCCCCACGGCGAACGCCGGGATCAGGACGACGCCCCCCGTGCGGGTCGTCCGACGGATGACGTCCTCGAGGACGTCCGCCGCATCCTCGTCGGCATGCCGGCGGTCGCCGTACGTCGATTCCACGACGAGCACGTCCGACGGCTCCAACGGGGCGGGCGGTCGCATCACGGGGTCTTCCGCACGGCCCAGGTCGCCCGAGAAATGCACCGACGCACCGGCGACGTCGGCGTGGACGCCCGCCGCCCCGAGGATGTGGCCCGCGGGGGTGAAGGTGACCTCCACGCCCGGGGCGACCTCGCGGGACGTGTCGAACGGCACGGGTGAGAACCGGGCCAGCGACCGCTCGGCATCCGCTGCCGTGTAGAGCGGCTCGGGCACCGCGTGGCGCGACCACTTGTGGGATGCCGCGTGCCGCGCCTCCTCTTCGAGCAGGTACCCGCTGTCGGGGAGCATGACGCCGGCGAGCTCCACCGTCGCGGGCGTGGCGTACACGCGGCCGCGGAAGCCGTCGCGAACGAGCGCCGGGATGTAGCCCGAGTGGTCCAGGTGCGCGTGCGAGACCACGACCGCATCGATGGACTCCGGCGTGACCGGGAACGGAGCGCGGTTGCGCTCGCGGAGCACTTTGAGCCCCTGGAACAGACCGCAGTCGACCAGCACACGGGAAGATCCTGTGTCGATCAGGTATCGCGAGCCCGTGACGGTGTCGGCCGCGCCGAGGAAGCGCAGGCGCGCGCCGCCATCTTGAGGACCGTTCGCCGGAGAAGTCTGAGTCGTGTCGCGCATGATGCGGATCCTCTCTCGCGCCCCGGGCGCGGCGCCGCGCCCGGGGATGCTTCGAAGCTGACAGCGCGGCTTTCGGGACGACAGGGCCGGAGGTCCCGTCACGACGCCGACCCGGCACCCTGCCTCCCGCGCGCCGACCCACGGGACGTTCGACCCGGGCGCGGCGCGCGCCGCGGGCGGAGACTGCTCGGAGGGACCAAGTGCAGTCCCTCCCCCGGAAGGAGCATCCGACATGGACACCCCCACCGAAGCACGCCGCGCGATCGTCGTCGGCGTCGACGATTCGCCCTCGTCGATCGCGGCACTCCGCAAGGCGGCGGAGCTCGGCGCGGTCCTGGATCTTCCGATCGAGGCCGTCACCGTGTGGCACTCCCCCGCCACGTTCGACGGGACGTTCGCGACGGAGGTGTGGTCACCGGAGCGCGAGGCCGAGGAGATCCTCGAGGCGTCCCTCGAGAACGCGTTCCCCGAAGGACTGCCCGCACGGGTGTCCGCGACGGTCGTCGCGGGCCCCACTGCCGCAGCGCTGATCGACAAGAGCAGCACGGCGGAGATGCTCGTGCTGGGGAGCCGCGGACGTGGCGGGTTCCGGGGACTGCTCCTCGGCTCGGTCAGCGCGGCGTGCGCTCAGCACGCCCACTGCCCCGTGCTGATCATGCACGGCGCGAAGGACTGAGCATCCGCGGGTCCACCGCCGCCACGACGTGAAGGACCGCCGTCGTCACAATCCGCGGAGGGCGACATCCCGCAGCACCCCGTCGGCGACGGTCGCCGTCATGAGCGTGCAGTGCGGCTGGCGCCGGCGATCGGTCGGCGAGCCCGGGTTCAGCAGCCGCAATCCGTTCGGCGTCACCGTGTCCCACGGAATGTGGCTGTGACCGAAGACCAGCACATCGGCATCCGGAAAGGCGGCGTCCATCCGCGCGTGCCGTCCACCCTTGTCGCCCGTCTCGTGAATGACGGCGAAGCGCACGCCTTCGATCTCGAGCCGCGCGATCTCGGGCAGCCGCGCACGGAGGTCGGATCCGTCGTTGTTCCCCCACACGCCGAGCACCTCGCCGTGCTGGGAGAGGTCGTCGAGGACGGATTCCGTCACCCAATCACCCGCATGGATGATCAGATCCGCCGCGTCCGCGCTCTCGCGCACTGCTGTGGGGAGTGTGCGTGCCCGGCCGGGAATGTGCGTGTCGGAGATCAGGAGCAGGCGGGTCGCCACGTTCTCACCCGTTCGTCGGAGTCATCGGACGCGGTCACCGGTCGGCGGACTCAGTCCCAGTCGAGGTACTCCTCGATGATGACCGCCGTCGCGATGGGGTGGGTCATCGGAAAGAGGTGCCCGGCGCCCGAGACGGTCTTGATGCTCGCGCGCTCGGGCGCCGTCGACTGCAGTCGCTCGCCGTTCTCCGGCGGGTTCACCTCGTCATCGGCCCCCTGGACGATCAGCACGGGGATCACCGGCGCGAGCGGGATGTCGGCGTCCTCGACGCCCAGCAGCAACAGGCCGTCGACGCGCTCGTGATGGGATGCCGCGAACGCGCGCGCGACGCGGCCGCCGGATCCGTGACCGCCGATCCAGGTGTGCTCCAGGCCGACGTGGTCGATCACGGCGAGCGCGTCCGCGGCCCGGTCCTCGATGCCTGCCGCGCCCTCGCGCGCACCGACGCGCACGACGTGGAAGCCCGCCTCCTCCGCGAGGTAGTGCGCGACGACGCCGAGAGCCGCCGCCTCGAGTCCCGCCTCGGGGATCAGCACCAGGCCGACCGGCCCGTCACCCTCCACGGCATACGGGATCTCGCGGCCCTCGATCTCGAGGATCTGGATGTCAGTCACTTTCAGTCCGTGCCTTTCGATTCCGGTCGATCTCAGACGTTGAAGCGGAACTCGACCACGTCGCCGTCGTGCATCACGTAGTCCTTGCCCTCCAGACGCGCCTTGCCGGCCGCGCGGGCGGCTGCGACCGATCCCGCCGCGATCAGGTCGTCGAACGAGATGACCTCCGCCTTGATGAAGCCCTTCTCGAAATCGGTGTGGATCACGCCCGCCGCCTGGGGCGCCTTCCAGCCCTTGCCGATCGTCCACGCGCGCGCTTCCTTCGGTCCCGCCGTGAGGTAGGTCTGCAGGCCCAGCGTGTCGAACCCGATGCGGGCGAGCTGGTCGAGCCCCGACTCCTCCTGACCCGTCGACGCCAGCAGCTCGGCCGCGTCCTCCGGGTCGAGATCGATGAGCTCCGACTCGATCTTCGCGTCGAGGAACACGGCGTGGGCGGGGGCGACGAGCGCCTCGAGGGCCTCTTTCGCCGCGGTGTCCGTGAGGATCGCCTCGTCGACGTTGAAGACGTAGATGTAGGGCTTGGCGGTCAGCAGGCCGAGCTCCTTGATCGGGGCGAGGTCGAGTCCGGAGTGCGACAGCAGGATGCCGCGCTCGAGCGCGTCCTTCGCCGCGAGCGCGGCTTCGAGCACGGCGGGGTCGGACTTCTTGCCCTTGACCTCCTTCTCGATGCGCGGAATCGCCTTCTCGAGCGTCTGCAGGTCGGCCAGCTGCAGTTCGGCGTTGATCGTCTCGAGGTCGTTCTGCGGGTTCACGCCGCCCTCGACGTGGACGACGTCGTCGTCGGTGAAGCCGCGGACCACCTGCGCGATGGCGTCGGCCTCGCGGATGTTCGCGAGGAACTGGTTGCCGAGCCCCTCACCCTCGCTCGCGCCGCGGACGATGCCGGCGATGTCGACGAAAGAGACCGTCGCGGGCAGGATCCGCTCGGAGTGGAACACCTCGGCGAGCTTGGCCAGACGCGGGTCCGGCAGCGACACGACGCCGACGTTCGGCTCGATCGTCGCGAACGGATAGTTCGCCGCGAGCACGTCGTTCTTGGTCAGTGCATTGAAGAGGGTGGACTTGCCGACGTTGGGCAGGCCGACGATGCCGATAGTGAGAGCCACGGGAGTCCAGTCTACGCGGGCGCGGCCGGCCGGCCGGAGGCTCGCCCCCGGCCCCGCGCCGCGTGCGTCACGGGCGCATGGTCCGCGAGGTCAGGGGCGGACGAAGCGGTAGGACGCCGTCACGTAGAGGAGCGGGATGGACTCCCCCGCCGATTCCGGATGCCGCTCGAGCACGTCCTCGACCGCCGCCAGCGTCTGCCGCCTCTCGCCCGGCGAAAGCAGCGCGAAGTAGCTCCGGGATCGGACCATGTCGGCGATCGCCGACCGGGTCGTCGGCTGCACCCACTCGATGGAGGAGCGCTCGCCCGCTCCGAACGGCTCTCCGACCGCGGGGTCGTCGTCGACGCCGCGGTAGTGGTCTCCGTCCGCGCGCATGGCCTCGCCGAGTTTCCCTCACCCAGTCGACGCGCTCGTCGCGCAGGTTCCACACCAGGCCCAGAATCCCGCCCGGCCGCAGGACCCGGCCGACCTCCCGCGACGCCGACGGCACATCCACCCAGTGCCACGCCTGCGCGAACGTGATCGCGTCGGCGGAGGCGTCGGGCAACGGCATCCGCTCGCCGGAACCCTCGAGCACGTCGACCCCGGGAAGCGCCGCGCGCAACTCGGCGCGCATCGCCGCCGACGGCTCCACCCCGATCAGGGTGCAACCCGGACGGGCGAGCAAGCGGGTGAACTTTCCGGTGCCCGCGCCGACGTCGACCACGGCGGCGGCCCCCTCCGGCACGAGCCACTCCACCGCCCCGGCCGGATACGACGGACGCGCCGCGTCGTACCGGCGGGCGACCGCATCGAAGGACGACGCGTCCGTCACGGGCGCACGGCCCGGTACGCCCTGGTCACATACGGCAGGTCGACGACCTTGTCGCCCACGGCGCCGATGTCGTCGAGCAGCTCGTTCACACCGGCCTCGATCTGCGCGCCCAGGTCGGGCGGCGCAGTGATGACGTAGCTGCGCGAGCGCGCCATCGCGAGCATCGTCTCGCGGTTCATCGGACGGACCCACCGCCATTCGGCGCGTTCGAGGTCGTCGAACGGGGCGCCGAGCTCGGGGTCGCCGCCCGCGAGCATCTGCTCCGCGTGACTGCCGTGCATGATCTGCGTGAGCCGCGCGACCCAGGGCACGGTGTCGTCGCGCACGTTCCAGACCAGTCCGAGCACGCCGCCGGGCCGCAGCACACGCGCCGCTTCGGCCGCACCGCGGACCGGATCGACCCAGTGCCACGCCTGTCCGAGCACGACGGCATCCACACCGGCGTCCGGGAGCGGAAGACGCTCAGCCGACCCGACGAACGTGGGTACGGCGTGCACGTTCGCCCGCAGCGTCTCGAGCATCTTCGGGTCGGGATCGACGGCGACCACCTCGGCGCCGAGCTCCTGCAGGGCACGTGTGAGCTTGCCGGTGCCGGCTCCGACATCGGCCACGCGGATGCGGCGCTCTCCGCCCACGACGGGTTGCAGCATCCAGTCGACGGCCTGGATCGGGTAGTCGGGACGACCGGTCTCGTACACGGCGGCGGCGGAGCCGAACGACCTCGCCATCTCTTCTTCGCTGGCCATGCGTCCGAACCTACCCCCGCGGCATCCACCGCACATCGGACGTTCGTCCCACCGCATCGCCGTGCTCTCGCGCGGCCACCGGCGCGCCTCCGCCGGGCAGAGGTGCATCACGGCGACGCTGGGGTCGTGCCCTTGGACTTCACCGCGATCGACTTCGAGACGGCGAACTCCAGCAATGCGTCGGCGTGCGCCGTCGGCCTCGCCCGCGTGCGGGACGGACAGGTTGTCGCCACGGCCGGCTGGCTCATCCAGCCGCCCCCGGGACACGACCGCTTCTTCGAGCTCAACACGCGCATCCACGGGATCACGGCCGATGACGTCGCGGACGCCAAGTCGTGGAGTGCGCAGCTCGACGACCTCGCCGCGTTCGCGGGCGCCGACGTCCTCGTCGCGCACAACGCCGGCTTCGACATGACCGTGCTCCGGCGCGCGTGCGAAGCCACCGGAGACCGGCATCCGCCGTACGAGTACGTCTGCAGCCTGCAGGTCGCCCGCAAGCTGTACGACCTCGATTCGTACCGTCTCCCCTCCGTTGCCGCCGCAGCCGGGTTCATCGACTTCGCACACCACGACGCAGCCGCCGATGCCCTCGCGTGCGCGCACATCATCATCCATGCCGCACAGCTCGTGGGAGCGCGCGACATCCGTGCACTCGCGGAGGCCGCCGCCGTGCGCGTCTCGCGGAGTCACACCCCGGAACCGGTCGAGAAGGTCGAGGTCCCGCTCGCGGCACCGTCGCTCATCGGCGCCGTCGCCTGACCCGACATCCGCACGACACGCCGGACGTCCCGGCGATGTCGCAGGCGCCGGGCATCCTGGTCCACATGGACGCACTCACCCTGTCGATCGTCGTCGTCGGCTGCCTCGCGGCCGGGCTGTTGGCGGGCTGGTTCGCCGGTGCGGCGCGCGCCACCACGCGGGCCGCGCAGACCGGAGCCGACCTGCGTGCGCGCCTGGCCGCGAGCGAGGCGAGCCGTCAGGGTGTGCAGGCCCAGCTCGAGCATCAGCACGTGCTCTATCGCGAACTCGCGGCTCAGGCGCGCAGCGATCAGGCGCTGAGAGAAGAGCGCGAACGCCGCGAACAGGCCGTGCTGCGCGCTCTCGCGCCGGTCCACGAGACCCTGCAGACCATGCAGAGCAAGGTGGACGACCTCGAGCGCGACCGGCACGCGCAGTTCGGCGCGCTCGCCGAGCAGCTGCGGCAGGCGCAGCGCTCCGACGAGGCATTGCGCGCCACGACCGAGTCCCTGGCGAGCGCCCTGCGGTCGGGCAGCACGCGCGGCGTCTGGGGCGAGACCCAGCTGCGCCGCGTGGTGGAAGCGGCGGGTCTGACGCGCTACATCGACTTCGACACGCAGTCATCGATCACCTCGGATGCCGGGGCCGGGCGTCCCGACATGGTGATCCGCCTTCCCGGCGAGAAGGCGATCGCGGTCGACGCGAAGGTGCCGCTGGACGCCTACCTCGAAGCAAGCGCCATCCCGCTGACCGCTGCGGGGGCGGAGGGTGCCCGGCGCAAGGCGCTGATCGAGAAGCACGTGAAGGCCGTGCGGGCGCACATCGACGCCCTCGCACGGAAGACCTACTGGGCGGGTCTGATCTCGAGTCCCGAGTTCGTCGTGTGCTTCGTGCCGAGCGAGTCGCTGCTCTCCGCGGCGCTCGAGGAGGACCCCTCACTTCTGGACTATTCGTTCGGCAAGCGCGTGGCACTCGCCTCGCCCGTCAACCTGTGGGCGGTGCTCAAGACGGTGGCCTTCACCTGGACCCAGCAGGACGTCTCCCAAGAGGCCCGCGCGCTGTTCGCTCTCGGCAATGAACTCTACGAGCGGCTCTCGACCCTCGCCGGCCACGCTGACGACGTGCGCCGGGCGATCGAGCGCACCGTCGACAGTTACAACCGGTTCGCCGGCTCCCTCGAGTCGAGGGTTCTCGTGACGGCACGGAGGTTTCCCGGCATCGATCAGACCAAGCTCGACGCCCTCGCGGAACCGGCCGTCATCGACAAGACGCCGCGACGCCTGACGGCATCCGAACTGCTCGATGTCCCGCGGGGACAGGACGAGGGGTCATCGAATGCCGCTCACGTCGCCGCGGATTCCCGAGAACTCGACGGGGAGGTCGATCTGCACGTCACCGCGGACCTGGGTGATGTGCGCGCACGCATCGCACCTGCCGCGGACTGAAGGTCAGGCGCCGCCCGGCACGAAGCTGAGCAAGGCGATCACCGCCACCGACACGGCGACGAAGGCGCCGATCATCCACCACGCCGACACCTGGTGGTCCTCGTCGCGCCGGACGCGGAAGAGGACATCGGGGCGACGTGCCGGGTCCGTGGCATCCGCGACGACGGCGATCGCCCCGGTCTGCGGCTTCGCGCCACTGGGCGGCTTCTGTGTGGACTGCACCGGAATCGGCTGTGCTGACATGGTCAACCCCCTCGGGTCTGAGAACGCTGGTGCGTCCTCATCGACACCGGTTCGATTCTGCCAGACATGCCGGTCGGCGCGCGTAACGACCCCGTCACGGCTGACACTCCGTCCTCAGGAGCATCAGCCGTCATACGGGCCCAAGCGGATCGAGGGACTCTTCCTCAGAGCCACTTCGAGGTGAGGTGCTCCGACACGATGCGGCGCAACGTGCCCGACCGTCCCCGCAGCACGACGCTCTCGCTGTAGATGAAGTCGCCTTCGCGTCGGACGCCCGCGACCAGCTGGCCGTCGGTCACACCGGTGGCGACGAAGATCGTGTTCTGACCGGTGACGAGCTCATCGGCCTCGTACACGTGACCGTCGGTCTTCAGACCGTGGTCGGCGCCCTTCTGCTTCTCGTCGTCGTCGCGCGGCCAGAGGATGCCCTGGATGTGGCCGCCGAGCGCCTTGATCGCGCACGCGGTCACGATGCCCTCGGGGCTGCCTCCCACGCCCACGCACATATCGGTGCGGGCGTTGTGCCGCGCGGCGTTGATGCCGCCGGCGACGTCGCCGTCGGACATGAGGCGTGTTCCCGCGCCCGCGGCGCGGATGTCGGCGATCAGCTGTTCGTGGCGCGGGCGGTTGAGCACCGAGACGACCATCTCGTCGATCGGCTTGCCGAGCGCTTTGGCCAGCAGTCGGATGTTCTCACCGATCGGGAGGCGGATGTCGACGACGCCGACCCCTGCGGGACCGGTCACGAGCTTGTCCATGTAGAAGACGGTGGATGCGTCGAGCATGCTGCCCCGGTCGGACACGGCGATCACCGACAGGGCGTTCTGGCGCCCTGCCGCCGTGAGGGACGTGCCGTCGATCGGGTCGACGGCCACGTCGCACTGCGGGCCCCGGCCGTTGCCGACCTTCTCGCCGTTGAACAGCATGGGCGCTTCGTCCTTCTCGCCCTCGCCGATCACGATCGTCCCGTCGAAGTTCACCGTCGCGAAGAACGCGCGCATCGCATCGACGGCGGCGGCATCGGCGGCCAGCTTGTCCCCCCGTCCGATGAACGGCACGGCGCGGATTGCGGCGGCCTCGGTCGCGCGCACGAGTTCCAGCGCGAGGTTGCGGTCGGGGTGCAGCGGGCTCATGTCCGCGGTAAGGCTCACCATGAGGTCAGCCTAGCCAGGCGCGGGCCCGCCGGCCGGGCAAAGCCCGACCGGCGGAACGAAGGAATCGCGATTCTTGCGCTCACGGCAGAAGCCGCACCCGAAGAGGTCACGCTGCGGCACCCCCGACGAGCAGCCACACGACGAACGTCAGGAGGAACCCGACCACACCGAGCACTGTCGTGAGGACCGTCCAGGTGCGCAGGCCATCAGCGACGTTCAGTCCCAGGTAGCGGGTCACGACCCAGAAGCCGGAGTCGTTCACGTGCGAGAGGCCGAGCGCGCCGAACGCGATCGCGAGGGTGATCACGACGATCTGGATGGGGCTGAAGCCCCCGGATGCGACCGCCTCGGACAGGAGTCCGGCCGTGGTCAGGATCGCGACCGTCGCCGAGCCCTGAGCGGCACGCAGCGCGAGCGAGACGAGGAAGGCGAGCAGGATGAGCGGCAGACCGGTCGCGAGCAGCGTGTCGGCGAGCGCACGGCCGATGCCCGACTCGGTGAGGATGCGGGCGAACGCACCACCGGCACCCGTGACGAGGATCACGATCGCCGCCGGCGGCAGAGCGGACTCGAACACATCCGAGATGTGCGCGCTGCTCCAGCCGCGACGGACGCCGAGGAAGAAGCCTGCGAGCAGCACGGTGACCAGGAGCGCGAAGATCGGCGCGCCGATGAAGCCCAGGATGTCGCGCGCCGGCGAGCCGGCGGGGAGGACGGTCGCAGCCGTCGTGCCGAGGCCGATCATGACGAGCGGCGTGAGGATCAGCGTGAGGATCATCGCGGCCGACGGCGGCGCCTCGGTGCGCGTGAGGGTTCCGGTCATGGTCGTGCCCGGTCCGACGCCGGCGACGCCGGTGTCGTCTCCGCCGCCGAAGTCCTCGAACATCACCTTGGTCGAGGCGAGCATCGGGTAGTCCTTGCGGTTGAGCCACTTCGACACGAAGTGTGACAGCACCCCGAGCGGGATCGCGATCGCGATGCCCAGCAGCGTCAGCATCCCCACGTCCGCACCGAGCAGCGCGGCGCCGCCGACGACTCCCGGATGCGGCGGTACCGCCACGTGGACGGCGAGCATGACGCCGGCGATCGGCAGGCCGAACTTCACCGGGTTGAGGCCGGCAGCGTGGCTGAAGCCGTAGATGATCGGCACGAGGATGATGAAGCCGACGTCGAAGAAGACCGGGATCGCGAGGATGAGGGCGGCCGCGGTGAGCGCGCCCGACACGCGACGAGGCCCGAGGAGCTTCGTGAATCGCCCGGAGAGGCTCGCTGCGCCGCCCGAGAGCTCGATGATGCGGCCGAGCATGGAGCCGAGCGCGACGAGGATCGCGACCGACCCGAGTGTGCCGCCCATACCCGCGATGATCGCGGGGATGATGCCGAGCTTCTCGGGGGAGTCCTCCGTGGCGGGGATCGTCGCGAGCGGGATGCCGGCCGCAAGCCCCACCAGGATGCTCGTGATCAGCAGGGCGAGGAAGGCGTTGACTTTGAACTTCACGATCAGCAGGAGCAGAAGCAGGATGCCTCCGACTCCGATCGCGAGCAGGACGGGAACGGGCATGGTGGTGTCTCCTTCGACGGGGGGTGTGGATCAGGCGGGGATCGGAGCGGTGCGCCGTTCGGGGGCGATCACCTTGATGACGGCGGAATCGTCGTGGGCGGCGAGACCCTGCGCCTCGCCGATGAGGTAGAGCTGCTCGGCCGCCGCGGCGACGGGGGTGGCCAGGTGCGCGGCGCGCGCGGCCTTCGTGACGATGCCCATGTCTTTGACGAAGATGTCGAGGCGGCTGAGCACCTCCGCGCCGTCGGCGTCGTACGCCTGGAGCGCGCGCGGACCGCGGTTGGCGAGCATGAACGACGCCGCGGCGCCGGCACCGAGCGCTTCCAGGGTGCGCTCGGTGTCCAAGCCGAGGGCGTCGGCGAGGGCCAGCGCCTCGGCGGCGGCGGCGATGTGCACGCCGCACAGCAGCTGGTTGACGGTCTTGAGCGCCTGCCCGTCGCCGGGGCGGTCCCCGACGACCGTGAGCGTGGAGGCCAGCCGGTCCAGCACGGGGGCGGCCTTCGCCCGGGCGTCGGGGGTGGCCCCGACGACGATGAGCAGATCCCCGGCGCCGGCGCGCGCCGGTCCTCCGCTGAGCGGCGCGTCGACGAGGTCGACGCCGAACTCCGCGAGCCGCGCGACGATCTCGGCGAGCCCGTCGGTGCCGACCGTGCTGGTCAGGATCACGATCGATCCGCGCGACAGGCTCGGCGCGATGCCGTTCTCGCCGAACAGCACGTCGGAGAGCTGCGCCGAGTCGCGGACGGCGAGCAGGACCGCGTCGGCGGTCGAGACGGCCTCGAGGGCGGACGCGCAGCGCACGATGCCGGCTTCCGCGGCGAGGTCGAGGCGTACCGGATTGATGTCGAAGCCGTGCACGGTGAGGTCTTCCGCGAGCCGGGTGGCCATCGGAAGGCCCATGGCGCCGAGCCCGAGGACGGCGACGGTCGGAGTGGTCATGAGGATGCCTTTCGTGTTGCTCAGCGACGAGCGGTCGAGTGGGATGCGGGGGCCGAGAGCTTCTCGACCGCCTCGGTGAGGGTGCTGTCGGAGCCGACGTTGCCGGCGAAGACGATGTACGGGATGCCTGCCGCGGGTCCCTCGGCGGGTTCCCACACCGAGACGATGCCCGGGAACAGCGATCCGCGCACGATCGCACGGCGGATGGACAGTCCGCGGCTCGCGACGTCGCTCGAGGTGATGCCGCCCTTCGCGATCACGAAGCGCGGCGGCTTCGCGGCGAGCGTGCGGCTCACGACGGCGACGAGGGCGTCCGAGACCTTGCGCGAGATGGTGAGGCTTTCGTCGGGGTCGTCCGTCCGGATGAGGGTGCGACTGGAATGCACGATGACATCGCCGTCCTCGAGAGAACGGACGACCCGGTCGACGGCGGCATCGAGGGTCACGGCGGACGTCGAGTCGTCGAGGATCGACGGCACGTCGAGTTCGACGACGACGGCGTCGGACCGACGTGTCGTCAGATCGGCGAGCTGGCGGCTCGTGAGGCCCACGTGGGAGCCGACGACGATGAGCCCTCCGCGGGGCGTCGCGGAGGCGGCATCCCGATCGTCGATCTCGAGCGGGGAACGCGGAGCCTGCCCGATCCTGGCGCGCACGAACGGCGGGCCGACGCGGTACACGAAGCTGCGGCCGCTCGCCTCGGCGAGTTCGAGGCCGAGCGCGAGCTGACGCATGTCGTCCTCCACGACGACATCGGCGGCGAACACCGTCCCGGGTGCGGCCGATGACAGCGCCTCGGCGATGCACTCGGCTCCCGCGCGGATCGTGTCGAGGGTGAGTTCGACGACCTGTGCGGCGGCGATGCGGCCGTCGCTCTTCTCCTCGACCCAATCGGCGAGTCGAGAGGAGCGGTAGCCGAACGTGGAGTCCCCGGCGAACTCGGTCTCGCCGATCGGTGTGAAGCCGCCGTCGGTCGCCATGCCGTGCACGCCCCCGATCGTGACGCGCCCCGCATCGGGGAATGCGGGCACGAGCACGACACCGTCGACGGCCGGCTCGCCGAGGTCGGCGAGCGTCGCGGCGATCACGTCCGGCTCGAGCGGGAAATGACCCCGCAGCGTCGAGTCGCCGCGGCTGGTGAAGACCGGGCGGATGCCGCGGGCGCGCGCCGCGGCAACCGCGGCGGTGACGACCTCGCGGTTGATGCGGGCCGCGGTCTCGGCATCGAAGCTGCGGGAGTTCGTCAGTACGTAGATCGCCGGTGCACCCGTGTCGAGCGCCCAGTCGAAGTCCGCGATCTCCCACTGCGTGAGGACAGGCAGGTCGGCGACGGACTGCGTGCCGGTGGGGTCGTCGTCCAGCACGATGTGCACGCGGCGCGCGCGGCGGACGCGGTCGGCGATCACCGCGGGATCGGCGGGCCGTGCGGCCGGGTAGGCCGCCAGAAGGGACTCGAGCGTCATCGCAACTCCATCGTCTGCTGAACATCTTCGTCAGAAACCTGCTGTCAGGTGTCATACAGGTTGCCAGAAGACGATCCGCGGTGTCAACCCCTCCCCGCGTCAGGCGTTCGGGCGCAGGACGAACTCGTGCAGGTCGTCGAGAGTCTGCTGCATGTGGTGGTCCATGGCCGCGCGCGCCGCGACGGGGTCCCGATCGACGAGAGCCGAGAGCACATGGGCGTGCTCCTCGATCGCGTGCCGCTGGATCTCGGGCACGCGCGACGTCTGCGCCCGCCGTTCCGCCAGCACGCGGGTGAGCGGCTCGAAGAGCGCGGCCAGGAACACGTTCGCCGACCCGCGCAGGATCACGTCGTGGAATCGGAGGTCCGCCGTGACGAAGGCATCGACGTCGGATGCCGCGCTTGCGGCCCGCATACGCTCGACGCACTCCGCCAGTTCGGCGAGCGCGGCTTCGGTCAGACCCGTCGCGGCGAGCGCGGCGGCCTCGGTCTCGAACATGCGCCGGACCGAGATCAGCTGTGTGGCCACTTCGCCGTCGTCGCCCCGCGCCGACCGGTAGCGCAGGATCGCGGCGAGCGACTGCCACTCCTCGAGCGGATTGACGACCGAGCCGATGCCGGAGGTCACGCGGATGATGCCCTGCGTCGTGAGGATGCGCAGCGCCTCCCGGACGGTCACGCGGCTGACGTCGTGCGCCTCGCCGATCTCCGCTTCGCTCGGCAGCGCCCCGCCGACCTCGTACTCCCCGGCGATGATGCCGTCGAGAAGGGCATCGGCCACGACCGAAACGAGGGACTTGCGGGGCATCTCGGCTCCTCTCCCGCGTGATGTCGTCCGTAGCCTAACCGAGCGGCGCAGCGTGGACCGTGAGCCCGTGGGCGGGATCGGTACACTCGACCCGTCAGCCCTATCACCGAAGGAGCATCATGCCCGTCGCCACCCCCGAGCAGTACGCCGAGATGCTGGACCGCGCGAAGGCCGGCGGTTTCGCCTACCCCGCGTTCAACGCCTCCAGCTCGCAGAGCGTCAACGCGATCCTGCAGGGTCTGACCGAGGCCGGCTCCGACGGCATCATCCAGGTCACCACGGGCGGCGCCGACTACTTCGCCGGCCACACCGTTAAGGCGCGCGCCACCGGCGCCCTCGCATTCGCGAAGTTCGTGCACGAAGTGGCCAAGAGCTATCCGATCACCGTGGCGCTGCACACCGACCACTGCCCGAAGCCCGCTCTCGAGGACTTCGTGTACCCGCTGATCGCCGAGTCGGAGAAGGTCGTCGCCGACGGCGGTCAGCCGATCTTCCAGTCGCACATGTGGGACGGCTCCGCCGTGCCGCTCGATGAGAACATCGAGATCGCCAAGGAGCTCCTCCCGCGCCTGAAGAACATCAACGCCATCCTCGAGGTCGAGATCGGCGTCGTCGGCGGCGAAGAGGACGGCGTGAAGCACGAGGGCTCGAACGAGGCCCTCTACACGACCGTCGCCGATGTCACGAAAGCCGTCGAAGGCCTGGGTCTGGGTGAGAACGGACGCTGGATCGCGGCGCTGACCTTCGGCAACGTGCACGGCGTCTACAAGCCCGGCAACGTCAAGCTCCGCCCCGAGCTCCTCGGCGAGATCCAGGAGGGCATCGCCGCGAAGTTCGGCACCGGTCCGAAGCCGCTCGACCTCGTCTTCCACGGCGGCAGCGGATCCACCGATGAGGAGATCGCCCTCGCGGTCGCGAACGGCGTGATCAAGATGAACATCGACACCGACACGCAGTACGCCTTCACGCGGGCCGTGGCGGGATTCATGTTCCAGAACTACGACGGTGTGCTGAAGGTCGACGGCGAAGTGGGCAACAAGAAGGCGTACGACCCGCGCGCCTGGGGCAAGATCGCCGAGTCCGCGATGGCCGCCCGCGTCGTGCAGGCCACGCAGCAGCTCGGATCAGCGGGCAAGTCCGTCAGCTGACGCCCGCACGCCCTTCACGGATGCCCCGGCCGCACGGTCGGGGCATCCGTGCGTGCGGGACCAGAATGACCGAAACTCGGCGGAGCGTCATGCGCGGCCGAGGATCGGACGAGCGCGATCCCTCCGGATGCGCGATCCCGACGACCTGAGGACGCGACGATGCCCCGCACTCCGACCGACACCCGCACTCCGCGCGCGACGGCGGCGGACCGGCGAGCCCTCGATGCCGCGATCGCGAGATCGTGGATGCTGCGCTCCCCGCTCGGCGAACTCGACCCGACGGCGGCGGATGCCCTGGTGATCGACCTGGAGGACGGCCTGCCCGCGGCGCGCAAGGCCGAGGGGCGGGCGATCGCCGCCGCGTTCCTGCGCGCCTCCGCCGCATGGCTTCGGATCAGCGCCCACGGCACCCCGGAATGGGAGGCCGATGCGGCGGTGGCAGCGGATGCGCCCGGCCTGCGCGGCGTCATGCTGGCTGTGACGGAGTCGGCGGCGCAGATCGAGGCGACGGCGCAGAGGCTGCCGGCCGGCACCCCGGTGATCGCCCTGATCGAGTCCGCGATCGGCCTGGAGCGGGCGATGTCCATCGCCTCCCACCCCTCGACGTTCCGTCTCGCGTTCGGCACCGGGGACTTCCGGCGCGACACGGGCATGGCCGACGATCCGGTCGTGCTGTCCTGGCCGCGCGCACGCCTGGTCGTGGCGAGCGCCGCGGCGGGCATCGCGGCGCCGATCGACGGGCCCACGCTCGGCGACGCCGACACCGCACGCGCGGCATCCCGGCATGCCCTCGACATGGGCATGACCGGCAAACTCGTCCTCCGCGACGATCACGTCGCCGCGGTGGAGGCCGGACTCTCCCCCGATCCCGACGCGATCGCGCACGCGGTCGCACTGCTGCAGAGCGCGCAACAGGGCAGCACGGCCCCGAGCGACGACGCCGTCGACGGCTCCTATGCGCCCGCGCTCGCCCGTGCCGAGCGCCTTCTCGACCGCGCCGCCGCGTTCGGACTCGTGCCCGTCCGCTGAGGGCTAGGCGGCCGGCGACTACGCGGGGTCGCGGTAGATCTCGAGCACGGTCGGAGCGTCGACCGGACGCGAGACGACCTCGATCGCATCTCCCGCGGTCACCCACCCGTTGCGCCGCACCCGCAGGTAGGGTCCGAGCCGACGCTCGGTGGAGAAACGCTTGACCCAGCCCTTCTGCTCAGGTCCCCCCACCCAGCGGGCGAAGGTCTGGCAGGGCGTCCGCGGCATCGTCACCTCGACCGTGACGGTCTCGCCGATGCGCCAGACCTCGCCGATCCGTGCCGCGTTGACGTCGATGCCGACGGTGCGGAGGTTCTCGCCGAAGAATCCGGGCGGCAACTTCCGTCCGAGTTCGGCCTCCCAGAAGGCCGCGTCCTCCTCCGCGTACGCGTAGAGCGCCTTGTCCAGACCGCCGTGGTGCTTCCGATCGGCCTGGACGTCGGCGCCGACGCCGAAACGGCCGATCTTGACGCGCCCGGCAAGCGGTCGCTTGTCGATCGCCGTCACGCGGTCGCGGCCGCCGTCGGGACGCAGCTGCGCGACGGCGCAGACGGCGACGAGGCGGGCGGAGGAGCTCTCGGCCATGGGGGTCAGCGCATACTCCCGACGACCGCGTCCCACAGCGCCGGGTCCGAGACGATCGGCACCATCAGGAGTACGCCCGCGACGAATGTGAAGACGACGCCCGCGACGAGGGGGATCCAGAACGTCACGCGTCCGCGCCCGAGGCTCCGCCACGACACGTACGCCGTGAGCAGCCAGCCGATCGCGAGCACGAGCGCGGCGGCGATGCCCCATGGTCGCCCGGCCGTCGGGTCGGCGAACTGCGCCTCGACGCCGAGGAGATCGAGGACGGTGCCCGCGTACGCGCGATAGTCGACCATGGTCGGGATGCCGGTCACGACGTTCACCAGCCCATAGACCAGCAGCGCGATCGTCGCAACGCGATCGGCGAAACGCCCGCGGCCGGTCGGCGCGGCCTCGGGCTTCGCAGAGGTCGACGACGAAATCGACGGGGAGTCCGCCGGCACCGCGCCTTTCAGCGCATCCGGATCCTGTCCGGTCTCGAGCAGTCGCGTCATGTCCGGCTGACGGATGCGTGCGCGCTGCTCCTCGGGCGTCGCGTACTCGCCGTACTGCGGACGCGGACGCGGGTCGGCGGACTCGCTCCGGCCGGCTTCGCTCACGCGTCGACCCGCCCGCCGAGCGCGCGGTCGTCGCGGCGGCCGGAGGCGTCCTGCCGCAGCTCCTTCGGCAGGGAGAACATGAGGTCCTCCTGCGCCGTCTTCACTTCCTCGATGTCGCGGTAGCCGGCATCGGCGAGATCGGCGAGGACCTCCTCGACCAGGACCTCCGGGACGGATGCGCCGCTGGTCACACCGACCGTCTGGACGCCATCGAACCACTCCTGCCGGACTTCGTCGGCGTAGTCGACGCGATAGGCCGCCTTCGCCCCGTACTCGAGCGCCACCTCGACCAGACGCACGCTGTTGGACGAGTTCGCCGAGCCGACGACGATCACCAGGTCGGCATCCTTCGCGACCTTCTTGATCGCCACCTGACGGTTCTGCGTGGCGTAGCAGATGTCGTCCGACGGCGGATCCTGCAGCTGGGGGAACCGCTCGCGCAGACGTCGCACGGTCTCCATTGTCTCGTCGACCGACAGCGTGGTCTGCGACAGCCAGACGACCTTCGAGGGGTCCTTCACCTCCACGGTGTCGGCGTGCTCGGGCGAGTTGACGACGGTCACGTGATCGGGGGCCTCGCCCGCCGTACCCTCGACCTCTTCGTGTCCTTCGTGGCCGATCAGGAGGATCTCGAAGTCGTCGCGTGCGAAGCGGACGGCTTCGCGGTGCACCTTCGTCACGAGCGGACACGTCGCGTCGATCGCCTGCAGACCGCGATCGGATGCCGCCGACACGACGGCCGGCGAGACGCCGTGGGCGCTGAAGACGACGTGCGCACCCTCGGGGACCTCGTCGACCTCCTCGACGAAGATCGCGCCGGCCGCCTCGAGCTCGGTCACGACGTGGATGTTGTGCACGATCTGCTTGCGCACGTAGACCGGCGCCCCGAACCGCTCGAGCGCCTTTTCGACCGCGATCACGGCGCGGTCGACGCCCGCGCAGTACCCGCGGGGGGCCGCCAGCAGAACCTTCTTCTGTCCGGCGACGGGGATATCCTGGAGGCGCTCTCGTCGCCGCGGAACGCGAGGGACGGGCATACGGACGGCCGAAGTGGTCACACTCCGAGTCTACGGGGGCGTCCTGGGCACGGGCCGTGCGAGCGATGCGGCCCGACACCCCATCGGCGACAGGAGTCCGCCAGACGAGAGGACCGGATGACGACGTTCCAGGCCGAGCCCGTGGCGGGCGAGCCGCCCCCGCCCGACTCCGTGCGCCCGCGCGACTCCACCTCCGCCGCCCCGACCTCCGTCGGTCGACTCAACGACACGATCCGCGGCTTCGTCGAGACATGGGGCTCCGTGTGGGTCGAGGGTGAGATCACGTCGTGGAACGTGCGCACGGGCAACGTGTTCGGTCGTTTGAAGGACCTGTCGACCGACGCGACGATCTCCTTCCGCATCTGGTCGAGCACCCGGCAGCGGCTGCCCGCCGACCTCTCCGTCGGCGATCATGTGATCGCGGCGGTGAAGGCGGACTACTTCGTCAAGACCGGCGACTTCAGCTTCGCGGTCTCATCCATGCGGCACGTCGGCCTCGGCGATCAGCTCGAACGGCTCGAACGGCTGCGCGCCGCTCTCCGGCGCGAGGGCCTGTTCGACGCCGCCCGCAAGAAGCCGCTCCCCTTCCTCCCCCACGTGATCGGACTCATCACGGGCGAGAAATCGGATGCCGAGAAGGACGTCCGCCATAACGCCGAGCTGCGCTGGCCGCACGTGCGCTTCCGCACCGCATACGCAGCCGTCCAGGGCGACCGCTGCGTCCCCGAGACGATCGGCGCGCTGCGCGCGCTGGATGCCGACCCCGACGTGGACGTCATCGTGATCGCCCGCGGCGGCGGCGATCCGCAGCATCTCCTCGGCTTCAGCGATGAGCGGCTGCTGCGCGCCGTGGCGGCGGCATCCACCCCCGTCGTGAGCGCGATCGGCCACGAGAACGACCACCCGCTCCTGGACGACGTCGCCGACCTGCGGGCATCGACCCCGACCGACGCCGCGAAGCGCGTCGTTCCCGACGTCGTCGAGCAGCGCGCCGTCGTCGCGCAGCTCAGATCCCGACTGACGATGCGTCTGTCCCAGCGCGTGAGCCACGACATCGCCCAGCTCGAGCAGTTGCGGTCGCGCCCGGTCCTGCGGGCACCCGAGACGATGATCGACGCCCGCTCGCAACAGCAGTGGCTGCTCGTCGCGCGCGGTCGCGACGTGGTCGAGCGCGCGCTCGAAGCACAGGCCCGACGCACCGCCGAACTGCGGGCGGCGCTGCGCACCCTGTCTCCGGCATCCACTCTGGCGCGGGGCTATGCGATCGCGCACCTCACCGACGGTGTGATCGTGCGCGACGCCGCTCAGGCGCCCGCCGGCGCCGCGGTCTTCGTCACCGTCGGCCGCGGCTCGTTCGCGGCCCGCTCGGACGGCCCGATCGAGTGACCGACTCTAGAATGGAAGCCATGACCGCAGCGAGCGAAGGCGTCACCGACGTCGCGACCCTCTCGTTCGAGCAGGCGCGCGACGAACTCGTGCGCGTCGTCGCCGAACTCGAGCAGGGTGCGCCGACGCTCGAGCACTCGCTCGCGCTGTGGGAGCGCGGTGAAGCGCTCGCCGCCCGGTGCGAGGAGTGGCTGCTGGGCGCAAAGCGCCGCCTGGATGCCGCCCGCAACCGCCCCGTCGGCGACGAGACGGAAGGGTGAGGGTCGCGCGATGATGGCACAGAGCCGCCGCGTGGTCGCCGAGCTCGGCCGGCCCGAAACCCCCGACGAGGCCGCGTCACGCAAGGCGGAGTCCTCCCGCGTCTACCGGGCGAGTCAGAACACGCGCAACCTGATCGCCGCACTGCTCGTCACCCTCGCGGTCGTCGCCGTCATCGTCTTCGGCGTCCCGCGCGGAACGCCGCCGGAGCGGGATCCGATCGACGTCGCGGCGGTCGCCCAGACGATCGAGGCGGCCGAGTCCCGCACGGTGATCGTCCCCGCCGTCCCGGCCGAGTGGCTCGTGAATCAGGCCTCTGTGGAGGGCGACGCGGTGTCCGCCTGGACAGTCGTCTACGTCCCGGGCGAAGACGCGGGATTCCTGCGCGTCGCCCAGGGCTTCGACGCGGATCCCGCCTGGACGACCCGGGTGCTGACGGGCGCATCGGTCGAAGACACCGTCACGATCAACGGCGTCGTCTGGGACCGCTACGACATCGACGACCCGGCTCGCGCCGGAAACGTGACGGGCGCACTGAGCACGGATGCCGGCGCGGACGTCGTGCTCGTGTACGGCTCGACCGACGACGCGACGCTCGAGCTGGCGGCCGCGTCGATCGCCGATCAGATCCTCGCGCTGCGCACCGAGGCCCCCACCGACGAGGATCGATGAGTCCGGAGCGCTGACACGGCCCGGGGCCCGCATCACGACGCCCCGTCTGACGATCCCCGCCCCTGACAGACGCCCAGATCGGACTGAGGCCGAAGACGAAGCATGACCGAGGAGGAACCGTGACCGCACCCACCCCGCTCAAGGCCTGGCAGGAGATGCAGCGCGGCAACGCCCGCTTCGTCGCCGGCGAACCGCGCCACCCCCGCCAGGATGTCGAGCGTCGTGCAGAACTCGCCGCCGGGCAGCGGCCGCGTGCCGCGCTGTTCGGCTGCTCCGACTCGCGTCTGTCGGCCGAGATCATCTTCGACAAGGGCCTGGGTGACCTCTTCGTGGTCCGCAACGCGGGCCAGGTCATCTCCGACTCGGTGGTCGGGAGCCTCGAGTACGCCGTCGCCGTGCTCGAGGTGCCGCTCATCGTGATCCTCGGCCACGACGCCTGCGGGGCGGTGAACGCCGCGATCGACAGCGTCGCAGTCGACGCGCCGAACCTGCCTCCGCGCATCTGGCGTCAGATCGCGCCGATCGTGCCGGCTGTCCGGCGCGTGCAGCGCGAGTCGGCCGTCGACGGCACCCTCCCCGACGCGATCGACGCCGACCTGGTCGGTCGCGAGCACCTGCGCGACACCGTCGCCGAACTGCTCCACTCGTCCGAGCTCATCAGCGACGCCGTGGCGGAGGGGCGCCTCGCGATCGTGGGAGCCAACTATCGACTGGCCGAGGGCACGGCCGTCCCCGACATCATCCTCGGCGTCGAATCCGACGCCTGAGCAGACCACCCCGACCTCTGGAGGAACGAAGACGTGACCGACATCGAGTACCGCATCGAACACGACACCATGGGTGAAGTGCGTGTGCCCAAAGACGCGCTGTACGCGGCGCAGACCCAGCGGGCGGTGGAGAACTTCCCGATCTCGGGCGATGCCCTCGACCCCGCGCAGATCGTCGCGCTCGCGCGCATCAAGAAGGCTGCGGCGCTTGCGAACAAGCACCTGGGAACCCTCGATGCCACGATCGCGGATGCGATCGCGCGCGCCGCCGACCGCATCATCGCGGGCGAGTACGCCGACCAGTTCCCGATCGACGTCTACCAGACCGGCAGCGGCACGTCCTCGAACATGAACATGAACGAGGTCCTCGCGACGCTCGCGACGCGCGACCTCGGCGCGCCCGTCCACCCCAACGACCACGTCAACGCGTCGCAGTCCTCCAACGACGTCTTCCCCACGTCGGTGCACATCGCGGTCACCCAGGAGCTCATCGACGACCTGATCCCCGCCCTCGACCACCTCGCCGTCGCACTGGAGGCGAAGGCGGAAGCGTGGAAGGACGTCGTCAAGTCGGGCCGCACCCACCTCATGGACGCCACGCCCGTGACGCTCGGTCAGGAGTTCGGCGGCTACGCCCGGCAGATGCGCCTGGGCATCGAGCGCGTGCAGGCCGTGCTCTCGCGCGTCGCGGAGGTCCCGCTCGGCGGAACCGCGGTGGGCACCGGCATCAACACGCCGCTCGGGTTCCCGCAGAAGGTCATCGAGCTCATCGTCTCCGACACCGAACTGCCGATCACCGAGGCCAAGGACCACTTCGAGGCGCAGGCCAACCGTGACGGCCTGGTCGAGGCCTCCGGGGCCCTGCGGACGATCGCGGTGTCGCTGACGAAGATCAACAACGATCTGCGCTGGATGGGTTCAGGTCCCAACACCGGCCTGGCGGAACTGCACATCCCCGACCTCCAGCCCGGTTCGTCGATCATGCCCGGCAAGGTCAACCCGGTCGTGCCCGAAGCGACGCTCATGGTGTGCGCGCGGGTCATCGGAAACGACGCGACCGTCGCCTGGGCCGGCGCCTCCGGCGCGTTCGAGCTCAACGTGGCGATCCCCGTGATGGGCACCGCAGTGCTCGAGTCGATCCGCCTCCTGGCGAACGCGATGCGCATCCTCGCCGACAAGACGATCGACGGGCTCGAGGCCAACGTCGAGCGCGCCGCCGCCTACGCGGGCATGTCGCCGTCGATCGTGACTCCGCTCAACAAGCTCATCGGCTACGAGGCTGCGGCCAAGATCGCGAAGCACTCCGTGGCCAAGGGCATCACGGTGCGCGAAGCGGTCATCGATCTCGGCTACGTCGAGCGCGGCGACATCACGCTCGAGCAGCTGGACGAGAAGCTCGATCTGCTCTCGATGACCCACCCGGGCTGACGGGCACGGCATCCCGCGAATGTCGCTCCGGCGCGATAATCGGGAGGTGACCCGCGCGTCCCGACCGCTCTCGGCGCGCGCCCGCATCCTGGGCGCGATCCTCGCGGTGGCGTGCATCGGGCTGGCGATCGTCGGCAGCGTCACGTTCCTCGTCCAGCGTGAGCGGGTGATCGCGGAGGTGCGCGATCGTCTGGTGGCGCAGGTCGATCGACTCGAGACGGTCGCCGACGGCACGTCCGCAACCGACGCGGCGGATGCCGGGCCCTCCGGCGCCACGACGGCACAGGAGAACGTCGACGTCGATGAGTTCCGCTCGGTCGAGGAGTACCTCCGAGCGGTGGTCGCCCGCCTGGTCCCGGCCCGGAACGAGGGCGCCGTCGCGATCATCGACGGCGAGCCGCGTTTCGTGCCGTCGACGCTCTCGGGCTTCGACATCTCGGGAGACGAGCGCTTCATCGAGCGGGTCGTCGCGGAGACGGCGGACGGCGCGACGAAGACGGGGACCGCCGTCACCGAGGCCGGGTCGCTGAGGTACATCGCCATCCCTGTGTCGATGGAGGGGGATCCGCAGCGCGGGATCTACGTGCGCGCGATCGATCTGGGTGCCGAGCTCAGTCCCGTGACCGCCGCGATCACGACGTACTCGATCGCGGCGGTCGTCATGCTGGGAGCGATCGGGTTCGTCGGATGGTTCGTCGCCGGACGCCTCCTCTCCCCCATCCGCGACCTGCGCGACGCCGCGGATGCGATCACCCTGGGTGACATGTCACCGCGCCTGGCGCCGCAGGGCAACGACGACATCTCCGACCTGACCCGCACCGTCAACTCCATGCTCGATCGCCTGGAAGGTTCCGTCGATGTGCAGCGTCAGCTCCTGGACGACGTGCGCCACGAGCTGAAGACCCCCATCACGATCGTGCGCGGTCATCTGGAGATGATGAACCCCGGCGATGCCGCCGACGTCGCTGCGACGCGCGAGATCGGCATCGCCGAACTCGACCGCATGACCCGTCTGGTCGAGGACATCGACCTGCTCGCCACGGTCGAGGGAGACGGCTTCACGCTGTCCGAGATCGATCTCGGCGCGCTGACCGAACGGATGTCGGAACTGGTGGCCGTGATCCCCGATCATGCGTGGAGTGTCGACGGCCGCGCCGACGGTCGCCTCATCGGCGATTCCGACCGTCTGCTGCAGGCGTGGCTGCAGCTGGCCGACAATGCCGCGAAGTACACGCCCGCCGGGTCGCCGATCCAGTTGGGGAGCGCGCAGGACGAGACCGGGGCACGCCTGTGGGTGCGCGACCACGGACCCGGCATCCCGCCCGCGTCGCGGCATCGGATCTTCCGTCGTTTCGACCGCGCCCAGGGCAAGCGCACGGTCGGCGGGTCGGGCCTGGGCCTCGCGATCGTGGATGCGATCGCGAAGGGTCACGGCGGTCAGTGCGTCGTGACCGACACCCCCGGCGGCGGTGCGACGTTCACGATCCACCTGCCGCCGCCCGCGGCGGATCTGCCCGCACCCGTGCGGGCCGGCGACGTCGTGCTGCAGAGAGAGGCGGTCGAATGACGACGATCCTGCTCATCGAGGACGAACCGCAGATCGCGGCCTTCGTCAGTCGCGGCCTCGAATCCGCCGGCTACACCACGGTGCTCGTCGAAGACGGGGCGGAGGGTCTGCGCAGGGCGCTCGTGGGAGACATCGACCTGGTCCTGCTCGATGTGGGCCTGCCGACCCTCGACGGCTTCGCGGTGCTGCGGGAACTGAGGTCGCGCGGGTCGAGCGTCCCCGTCATCATGCTCACGGCCCGGTCGAGCACACGTGACACGGTCGAGGGGCTGGATGCCGGCGCCAACGACTACGTTTCGAAGCCCTTCACCTTCGAGGAGCTGCTCGCGCGTGTGCGCTCGCGGTTGCGCGAGAGGAGTGGTGGGGGCGGTGTCTCGGTGTCATACGGCGATGTCGTGCTCGACATCCTCGCGCGACGCGCGACGGTGGCGGGCCGCGAGGTGGAACTCTCGGCGCGCGAGTTCGCGCTCGCCGAACAGTTCCTGCGCAGCCCCGGTCGTGTGCTGACCCGCGAACACCTGCTCAGCCGGGTCTGGGGGCTCGACTTCGACCCCGGTTCCAACGTCGTCGACGTCTACGTGCGCTATCTGCGGGGCAAGCTCGGGAGCCACCACATCGTCACGGTGCGCGGCGCCGGATACCGCTGGGAGTGAGCGGCCGCCCCCGGAGCCACCACACCCCCGCAGGCGCACACGGAGAAGCCCCCGGTGCTGGGGGAGCACCGGGGGCTGGGAGAGGCCGGGCTGGGGGAAGCCGGCCGTGGCGATCGCTTCAGTCTGGGGGAACGAGCGATCGCTCTCTCTTCGCCCCGGACGACGGACCAGATAGGTCGCGTCCGGACGTGTCGTCCGCTTCCGGGGGAAGCGGTGGTGCGGTGCGGTTGCCGGACGTCGTGTCCTTCACCGTGAGTTCTGCCGTGTCGTCGTCTTTCTCGCGGCCGGTCACGCGGGATGCGAGCCGCTCGATCAGCGCATCGGCGCGCTCGGACGACCATCCGCGTTCCCGGGCCCACACGTAGACGACGTCCCAGGATCCGGAATCCTCCACCTCGGCGACGAGCTGATCCTCCTGCGCACCGGAGGGCTGTGCATCGGACGGCGCCGGCTCGGCCGGCGCGGCTTCCGGAGCCTGGACGGGCGACGTGACCGGTGGCGCGGCGACGTCCTCCGGCTCGGGGGCGGGAACAGTCTCGGGCGCAACGATGCCGGTTGCGGGGGTCGCCCGCGGTGCGGGGGACGATGTCGGAGCGACCGACGCGGAGGCACTGCCGGAGGCGATCGGCACGACGACCGCCCGCGCGTCGACCGTGACGCCCGCAGCGTCGACGAGGGCGCCCGATGTGGTCATGGCGACGGCACAGACGACGGCGATGCTCGCGGTCGCGGTGGCCATGCCACCGAGCGCGAGACGCGTCCGACCTTCCACACGAGCCCTTTCCGTCACGGCGCGACCGACGCGCCTGATCAATCGTGACAGACCGACCGCCGCGGGCGCGGCCCCTGCGCATGAGACTCTTCTCATACTGGAAAGGCCGGGATGCGGCATCCCGGCCTTTCCGCGTGAGGTGCGGCGTGTCCCTCGGATCAGGCGAGCTCGCCGGCCTCCAGAAGGTCCGTGACGAGCGCGGCGATCGCGGAGCGCTCGGAGCGGGTGAGGGTGACGTGCCCGAACAGGCCGTGGCCTTTGAGCGTCTCGATCACCGAGGCGACGCCGTCGTGGCGGCCCACGCGCAGGTTGTCGCGCTGACCGACGTCGTGCGTGAGCACGACGCGCGAGTTCTGGCCCATGCGGCTCAGGACCGTCAGCAGCACGTTCCTCTCGAGCGATTGCGCCTCGTCGACGATCACGAACGCGTCATGAAGCGAGCGCCCGCGGATATGGGTGAGCGGCATGACCTCCAGCAGGCCGCGGGCGATGACCTCTTCGACGACGTTGCCGGTCACGACCGAACCGAGGGTGTCGAAGACGGCCTGCCCCCACGGGTTCATCTTCTCGCCCTGGTCTCCGGGAAGGTAGCCCAGTTCCTGCCCGCCCACCGCGTAGAGAGGACGGAAGACGATGACCTTCCGCTGCTGCTGGCGCTCGAGGACCGCCTCGAGACCCGCGCACAGCGCCAGCGCGGACTTGCCGGTCCCCGCGCGCCCGCCGAGGGAGACGATGCCCACGTCGGGGTCGAGCAGCAGGTCGATCGCGATCCGCTGCTCAGCCGAGCGTCCGTGCAGTCCGAAGACCTCGCGGTCGCCGCGCACGAGGCGGTACTCCCCGTCGCCGACGACGCGCCCGAGGGCCGAGCCTCGCTCCGAGTGGATGATGAGCCCCGTGTTCACGGGCAGGCCCTTGACCTCGTCGCCCGTGGCGATCTCGGTCTCGTACAGGTCGCTGATGTCGTCACCCGAGACGTCGATCGTCGCGATGCCCGTCCAACCCGAGTCCACCGCCTGCTCGGCGAGATACTCCTCCGCGATGATGCCGAGGGAGGCCGCCTTCACCCGCATCGGCAGGTCCTTCGACACGACGGACACGTCCTGTCCGTCCTGTGCGAGGTTCATCGCGACCGCGAGGATGCGGGTGTCGTTGTCGCTCAGGCGCATGCCCGACGGGAGCACCGTCACATCGGTGTTGTTGAGCTCCACCCGGAGCGTGCCGCCTTCGCCGACCGGCACCGGGAAGTCGAGGCGACCGTGCTCGACGCGCAGCTCGTCGAGGTGCCGGAGCGCCTGACGGGCGAAGTAGCCGATCTCCGGGTCGTGGCGTTTGCCCTCGAGTTCGGTGATCACCACGACGGGGATCACGACGTTGTGCTCGGCGAAGCGGAAGAACGCCCGCGGATCGCTCAGCAGCACGGAGGTGTCGAGGACGTACGTCCGCAGATCGGAGGACTGCTCCGCGATCTCGTCGAGGTCCCGGCGGTGCTGCTGCTGTGGTGCTCGTGTGGTCACAACCCACTCCCGACCCGGGTGGGATCACCCGGCAGTCACGAGTCGACCATGGGGTCACGAGTCGCGATCCAGAAGGCCGACCCGACCGGGCACCTTGCCCGATGACACGACGCTACGACTGCCGGACGACACGCACGTTACCGACACGCTGAGTCATGTTACGAGCCGGTGAATTCCCGGAGGACGCGCGGTGATCACCACACCCGGGTCGATGAGAACGCCGCGAGCGCGTCGCCGAACAGCCGCAGCGTGTCGGCTCCCGTGCCCACGTGCGGAGAGACGCGGACGAGCCCCGCGCGCACCGTGACCGTGATGCCGTGGTTCGCGAGCGACGCCGCGAGCGGGCCCGCGTCGTGCGCCGCGGGAGCCAGCGTCACGATCCCGCCGCGGCGCTCGGGGTCGAGGGGGGTGACGACGGGCACCTCGTAGCGGTCAGCGACGAAGATCACGTCGCGCGTCCGCTCCGAGAGCTCGGCATCGATCCGGTCGATCCCCACGTCGCGGACGTCCCGCAGCGCCGTCGCCAGTCGCGCGATCGCGAGCGGGTCCGGATGGCTCACCCGGAAGGCTTGGGCGGATGCCGAGGGCGGAGGCACCACGTCGATCGGGAGGTCGCCGTCGATGCCCGCCCACCCTGAAAGCGTCGGCGCGATGCGTTCGAGCGCACGCTCGCTGAAGCGCGCGAAGCCGGTCCCCCGCCCGGCGCGGAGCCACTTGTAGCCGTTGCCGCACACGACGTCGGCTGCCGCGTAGTCGGCATCCACGGCCCCGAATCCCTGCATCACGTCGACGATGAGCAGCCGGTCCCCGATCACGTCGCGCAGTGCGCTCAGATCGGCACGGTACCCCGTGCGGTAGTCGACGAGGCTCACGGCAAGTGCCTGCGTCTCGTCGGTGACGGCCGCCGCGACCGCGTCGGGGGTGACGAATCCGTCGGCCGGTTCGAGCCACTGGAGGTCGATCGAGCCGAGGGCCGCGGCCGCCCGCGAGGCGGTCACCGTGAGGCTCGGGAATTCCGAGCGGGAGAGCATGAGCCCGCCCCCGAGTCCGTACATCGCGTGCATGAGGCCGTACGTCGTCGACGGTTGAAGGACCACCTGCTCAACGTCTGCATCGAGAAGCTCCGCGAGCAGTTCGCGCGCCTCGACGACATGCTCGCCGACCAGGTCGATGGCCCCCCGGCGGCCGGACCCGAGGAGCTCGGCGTCCGCGTGGACCTCGGCACGCACCGACGGCGACAGGGGGCCGAACGCGGCCCAGTCCAGGTATCCCGGTTCTCCGTCGAAGGACGCCAGAAAGGCGTGCAGGTCCATCACCGTCACATTCTGGCACGGAGGCGTCGACGAACGACAGAAGATACCGCGGGGGGTATGATCCGCGCTCAGCTGCCGTATCGCCGGTCGCGTGACGCGTAGTCGCGGATGGCCCGGAGGAAGTCGACCTCTCGCAGGTCCGGCCCCAACGCCTCCACGAAGTAGAACTCCGAGTGCGCCGACTGCCAGAGGAGGAAGTCGCTCAGACGCTGCTCCCCCGATGTGCGGATCACCAGGTCCGGGTCGGGCTGACCTCCGGTGTAGAGGTGCTCCCCGATCTGCTCGGGCGTCAGACTCGCGGCGAGCTCCTCGAGCGAACCGCCGTCTTCGTCGTGCTGGGCGATGATGCTCCGGACCGCGTCCACGATCTCGCCGCGGCCGCCGTAGCCGACGGCGAGGTTGACGTGCAATCCGGTGTGATGCGCCGTCCGTCGCTCGGCGTCGGCGAGGACGCGGGCCAGCTCGGGCGGGAGCAGGTGGGCGCGCCCCATGTGGTGGACGCGCCAGTCGCGCTCGTGCGAGAGCTCATCCGCCAGCTCGGCGATGATCTCCAGCAGATCCTCCAGCTCACGGGAGTCGCGCTTGCGCAGGTTGTCGTTGGAGAGGAGGTACAGCGACACGACCTTGACGCCGACGTCGTCGCACCAGCCGAGGAACTCCCGCATCTTGGCCGCTCCCGCGCGGTGCCCGTGCGCGGCGGAGTCGTAACCGAGCTGACGGGCCCACCGCCGGTTGCCGTCGATCATCATCGCGACGTGCCGCGGCACCGCGGACGGTTCGATCTCGCGACGGAGACGGTTGATGTACAGCCGGTAGAGAGGCCCTCTGCCCTCGCGCGCCGCACTCACACGCCTACGCTACCCGTCCGTCCTCCCCCGCGTGCACCTCGGGGCATGCGGCGGAGCGTAGGCTCTGATCGTGGCCCGGAGGACGAGTTCAGACGCGCGATCGGACGAGTTCGCGGACGGCGGCGCGGAGATGCCGCAACTGCCTCTCCTGGAGGCGGCCGAGCTCGATGCGAACTCCGAGATCCGCCCGACGTGGCGCGGATGGATCCACGCGGCGACGTTCCCGATCGCGATCGCCGGTGGCATCGTCCTCATCGTGCTCGCCCAGGGCACGGCGGCGAAATGGGCCTGCGCGGTCTTCATGGCGACATCGCTCCTGCTGTTCGGCAACTCCGCGCTGTATCACCGGTTCGACTGGTCGCCGCGCACGCGCGCGGTCCTCAAGCGGATCGACCACGCCAACATCCTGCTGCTGATCGCCGGGACCTACACGCCCATCGCGGTGCTCGCCCTGCCCACGGACAAGGCGATCCTGCTGCTGTCACTCGTGTGGGGCGGCGCGATCCTCGGCATCCTGTTCCGCGTCTTCTGGATCGACGCTCCGCGCTGGCTGTATGTCGCGCTGTACCTCGTGCTCGGCTGGGCCGCGGTCATGTATATGTTCGACCTGTTCCAGGCGAACGCCGCGATGATGATCCTCGTGATCGTGGGCGGTGTGCTCTACACGGTCGGAGCCGTCGTCTACGCCCTCAAGCGGCCGAATCCCTGGCCCGGCCACTTCGGGTTCCACGAGATCTTCCACGTCTGCACGGTGCTGGCGTTCTTGTGCCACTGGACCGCGTGCCTGCTGATCGCACTGAATCCCGCGTACCACGGCTGAGGCCGACCTGCCGGGGACGCGCGCCGCGCGTCGGCCGCGCGATCAGGTGCGCGCAGCGCCGGGACCGCTCGCGCCGTCGCCCGGTGTGTGACCCGCGGCCGTGTCGTCGGCGGCAGTGTCGTCGGCGGCAGTGTCGCCGGCGACCGCGGCCGCGGCCGCGCGCTCCTCGGCATCCAGCTCTTCGTTGATGTCGGCGCGCACACGACCGCGACGGATGCGGCGCATCATGTCCCACACGAGGGCGACGACCGCGAAGGACAGCAGCGCGATCACGACGAAGCCCACAGGGCCCGGGGTCACGAGGACGGGATCCACGGTCGGCTCGGGGATGGGCGTCGTCGTCGCAGCGTGCCGCAGAGCGGCGAACGCGTCGTGCATGGGTGTCCTCGTTCCGCGCGGGAGCGCATAGCCTGGATACTCCAGCCTAATCTTCACCCCGGCGCACAGACTCTCCGACAGGGCCCCGATGACCACACAGGACATGCTCGACGAGCGGTACGGCCGCACGGTCTCGCCGCGCCGCCGGTGGACGGTGGGGATCGCGGTCGTGATCGTGGTGGCGGTCGTCGGCCTCTTCGCCTGGATGACGGTCTCGAGCACCGTGGACGACGTCGACGTCGACACGACCGGATTCGCCGTCGACGATTCCCGCTCGGTCACACTGTCGTTCCAGATCACGGCACCCGCGGGTCGCTCGGTCGCGTGTGCGCTCGAGGCGCAGGACGAGGAGCACGGCGTCGTCGGCTGGAAGATCGTGGAGTACGAAGCGTCGGACCTGCGCACGCGTGCCTTCCGGGAGACGATCCCCACCACGGCGGAGGCGACGACAGGTTTGGTCAACGACTGCTGGGTGACGTAGTCTGACGGCACCGCGAGAAACAGACGCCCTGGCCGGAGCCGGGGCGTTTGCCATACCGAGCCCGCCCGGGAAGAGCCGGCTCGGTGCCGCGACCGACGAAGCCCCTCGCTGCAGAACGAAGGAGACACTCGTGTCCAACGATGCCCCGGTGACCTTCCTCACCCAGGACGCCTACGACCGCCTCGCCGCGGAGCTCGAACGCCTGTCGACGACGGGCCGCGAGGAGATCGCCAAGCGCATCGAGGCGGCGCGCGAAGAGGGCGACCTCAAGGAGAACGGCGGCTATCACGCCGCGAAGGACGAGCAGGGCAAGCAGGAGGCGCGCATCCGCACGCTGCAGCACCTGCTCAAGAACGCGACCGTGAGCGAGGCGCCCGAGAGCACCGGCGTCGTCGAGCCCGGCACGGTCGTGACCGCCGTGGTCGCGGGCGGCGAGGAGGTCTTCCTGCTCGGCAACCGCGAGATCGCGGCCGATTCGGAGCTCGACGTCTACAGCGAGGCCTCCCCGCTGGGCGCGGCGATCCTCGGGCTCAAGGAGGGCGAGAAGACGTCGTACGCCGCTCCGAACGGGCGCGACATCACCGTGGAGATCGTGAAGGTCGAGACCTACTCGGGGCAGTGATCCCGCGGCCTCGGGAGATGTCCGAGGCCCGGCTCAGTCCGGGACGACCGTCGGGTCGAAGCCCGCGCCGCGCAGGATGTCGATCACATGCGCCCGGTGCTCTTCACCGCGGGTCTCCACGCTCAGCTGCAGGATGACCTCGCTGATCTGCAGACCCTGACCGTGGCGTGTGTGCATGACCTCGATCACGTTCGCGCCGGCGTGGGCGAGCAGCTCGGAGACACGGGCGAGTTGGCCCGGACGGTCGGGCAGCGGGATGCGCAGGGTCATGTAGCGGCCGGATGCCGCCAGCCCGTGCGAGACCACCCGCTGCAGCAGGAGCGGATCGATGTTGCCGCCCGAGAGCACCGACACCGTCGGACCGGTGCCTGTCACCTTGCCGGCGAGGATCGCCGCGACCCCGGCGGCGCCCGCGGGCTCCACGACCTGCTTCGCACGCTCGAGCAGGACCAGGAGCGCGCGGGCGATGTCGTCGTCGGTGACCGTGACGACCTCGTCGACGAGCTCGTGGATGATCTGGAACGGCAGGTCCCCCGGCCGCGCGACCGCGATGCCGTCGGCGATCGTCGGCCGCGTCTCGACCTCGAGCGGACGCCCGGCCGCCAGCGAAGACGGGTAGGCCGCGGAGTTCTCGGCCTGCACGCCGATGACCCGCACGGTGCGACCCACGGCTGCGGCGCGCGCCTTCACGGCCGCCGCAGCGCCGGCGATGAGTCCCCCGCCGCCGATGCTGAGGAGCACGGTGTCGAGATCGGGCACCGCGTCGAACAGCTCGAGCCCGAGCGTCCCCTGGCCGATGATGATGTCGCGGTGGTCGAACGGGTGGATGAGCACCGCACCCGTGCGCTCGGCGAACTCCGCCGCGAGGCGCAGCGGCGTCTCCACCGTCGCGCCCTCCAGGACGACCTCGGCACCGTAGCCGCGCGTGGCGAGGAGCTTGGGCACGGGAACGCCGAGAGGCATGAAGATCGTCGCGGCGATGCCGAGCGCCTGGGCCGCGAGCGCGACACCCTGCGCGTGGTTGCCGGCGGAGGCCGCCACGACGCCGCGCGCGCGCTCCTCGGCCGTCAGCCGCGACAGACGGTAGGTCGCACCGCGGATCTTGAACGAGCCGGTGCGCTGCAGGTTCTCGAGCTTGAGGTGCACCGGCACGCCCAGCAGCTCGCTCAGATGCTGCGACCGGTCGACGGGCGTCCGTGTGATGACGCCGTCGAGGGAGGCGGCGGCGTCCTCGAACTCCGCCAGAGTGGGGATGCTCACGGACGCACCTTTCGCGGACGGGGAACGGTGGTCCAGATGTAGTCGCCGGGCGCCGCGCTCTCACCGGTCTCCCACGAGCGCTTGCCGATGTAGACGACGACGACGTTCACGAACGCCGCGAGAGGCACGGCGAACAGGGCACCGGGGATGCCGGCGATCATCGCGCCGCCCGCCACCACGAGGACGACCGCCAGGGGATGCACCTTCACCGCCGAGCCCATGAGCAGCGGCTGCAGGACGTGGCCTTCGATCTGCTGGACGGCGAGGACGACGATGAGCATCCACAGGGCGATCCACGGCCCGTTGTAGACGAGGGCGAGGAACACGGCGATCGCGCCGGTCACGACGGCGCCGACGATCGGCACGAACGCGCCGAGGAAGACCAGGACCGCGACCGGGATCGCGAGCGGCACGCCGAGGAGGAACGCTCCGAGCCCGATGCCGACCGCGTCGATCGTCGCGACGAGCAGCTGCGTGCGCGCGTAGTTGACGACCATGACCCAGCCCGACCGCGCCGCACCGTCGACGGCGGGACGGGCACTCACCGGGAACAGCCGGGTCGTCCACCGCCAGATGCCGCCGCCGTCGGCGAGGAGGGTCAGCAGGATGAACAGCGCAAGGAGCGCGCCGACCACGACGTGCCCGAGCGTGGAGCCGAGCGCGAGCGCGCCGGACCACAGCAGCTGCGCCTGCTGCTGCAGCAGCGCGCCCGCCTGCGCGAGCAGGTCGTCGATCTGCGCGGCGGTGAGGTGCAGGGGGCCGTCGATCAGGTAGTCACGGAACTGGTCGACCGCCGCGATCGTGCGCTCCTGCACCGAAGCCCACTGACGGCTCACCTGCCAGATGACGAGCCAGAGCAGTCCCGCGACCACCGCGAGCGTGCCGAGCACGGCGATGACGATCGCGAGCCAGCGGGGCACCCGGTGACGCAGCATCCAGCTGAAGGCGGGCCACAGGAGAGCGGTCACCAGGATCGCGACCAGCAACGGGATCACGAGCAGCTTGAGCTGGATGATGAGCCAGATGGCGACGCCGATCGCCGCCGCGACGACGAGGAAGCGCCACGAGTAGGCGGTTGCGACCTTCAGCCCGCGCGGGATCGTGCCGGAGACATCGGTCGAGACGACGCGCGTGCGATCGCGCAACGCGTCGAAGACGGAGCCGCGCGGCTTGTCTTCGGGGCTCATCCCTTCAGTTTAGAGTCGCGCCGGGTCGATGCCGCGTCGCGGCGTTGTCGGATGGCCTGCGTAGGCTTGCCGCCGTGAAGGACACGCTGAGCGCCGCCGAGGCGCGCCGCGTCGCGCTGGCCGCGCAGGGGTTCGCGGCGCCCCGTCCGCCGCGTCCCGGTACCCGCCAGCTGAACCTCGCGATGGCACGCATGGCGACCCTGCAGATCGATTCCGTGAACGTCTTCGCGCGCTCCCACTACATGCCGCTGTTCGCGCGCCTCGGCGCTTACGACGTCGCGACCATGGATCGCCTGCTGTTCTCCCGGCGGGCTCCGTACGTCGAGTACTGGGCGCACGTCGCGTCGTTCATCCCCGTCGCGGACTGGGGTCTGTTCCACTTCCGCATGGACGACATGCGCCGCAAGTACGGCACCGAGCCGGACGACTGGTTCGCCTCGCACCGCGACATCGTGGACTGGGTCCGTTCCGAACTCGCCGCGCGCGGTCCGCTTCGTCCCGCGCAGATCGAGCACGACGCGAAGACCGCGTCGCGGGGAGCCTGGTGGGACTGGGATGTCGTCAAGAACGCCCTCGAACATCTCTGGCTGTTCGGCGAGGTGGCGATCGCCGGTCGTGCCGGCTTCGAGCGGCGGTACGCGCTCGCCGAGCACGTCCTTCCGTCTGAGGCGCTCACCCCTGTCCCGCGCGCCGATGCGGTCCGCGAGCTCGTCGGACGCGCCGCACGGGCATGCGGCGTCGCGACCGCGTCCGACCTCGCGGACTACTGGCGGCTCAAGGACCGACGCGCCGTCCTGACGGCGATCGCCGAGCTCACGGATGCCGGAATCCTGCGCGCGGTCACGGTGCAGGGGTGGACCTCCGGCGGGCGACCGGCGAAGGCGTGGGTCCACCGCGACGCCGTCCTCCCCCGCCGGGTCGACGCGGCCGCCGTTCTCACGCCGTTCGACCCCGTTGTATGGTTCCGCGACAGAGCGCATCGACTCTTCGACTTCGATTACCGCATCGAGATCTACACACCTGCTCATCGCCGGCGTTTCGGGTACTACTCGCTGCCGGTGCTGATCGGCGACGACCTCGTCGGGCGCGTCGACCTCAAGGCGGACCGGGCATCCTCGACGCTGCGGGTGCAGTCCGCGTGGTGGGAGCATGTGCGGCCCGCCGACGCCGCGGCGCGCCTGGGCGACCAGCTGCGTCTCGCCGCCCGCTGGCAGGCGCTGGACTCGATCTCGGTGTCGCACCGTGGTGACGCGGCCGACGATCTCGCCGACGTTCTGACCGAGGCCCGTCGGCACGATCCAGGAGAAGGCGATCCGCGCGCCGATGCCGACCCGGCCGGCCCCCTCCCCGCGCCGGGCGAAGCGTTCCGGGATAGCGTGGACGGGTGAAGCGCTCCACGGCCGTGATCCTCGCGCTGACGGGCGCAGCGGTGGTCGCGGCCGGTGCGGGGATCGCCGTCTGGAGCACAACCCACTCCCCCGGACCGTCCGATGTCGCGATGACGTACTTCACGGCGCTCGCCTCCGGCGACGCGCAGGCCGCTCTCGCCGTCACCGACATCCCGGATGCCGAACACGGCGACCTGACGGCGGCGTACGAGGGCGCGCAGGAGCGGGTCGCCGACCCCCGCGTGACCGAGACGGTGCAGTCTGCGGATTCCGCACAGGTCGTCGTCGCCTACGACATCGGCGGAGAGCCTCACGAGAGCGCGCTCGAGCTGATCCGCGGCGCAGACGGCGCCTGGGCGCTCACCGCGGTGACCGGTCGCATGATCGCGACGCCGACGATCGGGGACGCGTCTGCGATCGGCGAACTCACCGTGCCGGCGGGCGACGAGGTCGCGCTGCTACCCGGGGGTTACGGCGTCGACGCGCTCCCGCGCGGTCTGGTGGAGGGCGCCGCGTCCGCGGTGATCACGCCCGGCGAGCTGACGACCGTCGCGCTCGAGGCCGCGGTCGCCCCCGCGGCGACCGCCGCGGCGCAGGAGCAGCTCGACGCCTACGCGGCCGCGTGCACGCAGCCGGCGGCCGCGGTCCCCTCGAACTGCGGCATCCGTGTGCCGTGGGCGGCGGATCTGGCGGCTCTCAGCTCGATCGCGTACCGCGTCGAGCGGCTTCCGACCGTCGCGCTCGCCGAGGACGCCGCGACGTTCGCCGCGACCGACGGGATCGTGGTCGCCACCGCGACCGGGACCACGCGAGACGGGGCGACCGGCACCTTCACCTACCGGACCGACGAGTGGGCGCTCCGGGGCACGATCACGTTCTCCGGCAACGAGATGGTGCTGGCCGTCGGCTGACGCGCCGAGCGCTCACGATCCGTCGATGCCGACGACATCCACGCCGAGCCAGGCGGCGAGGTCGCGGATTTCCGCGTGGACGGCCTCGGCGACGTCGGTGCCGAAGTCGACGTCCTCGTGGATCGCGTTGACGCGCAGCACACCGCTGCGCCGGTCGGCGACGGCGTCGAGCTTTCCGACCAGTCGGTCACCGTGGAGGATCGGCAAGGCGAAATACCCCCATCGCCGCTGTGCGGCGGGCTTGTACATCTCCACGATGTACTCGAACCCGAAGATCTCCTGCGCGCGCCGGCGATCGAACACGAGCCGGTCGAAGGGCGACAGGAGCGCAGTCCGCGGAACCCCCTCCATAGCCACGTCGAGCAGCGACGGATCCACGCGCCACGAGCCGTCGACACCCTCGATGACGGCCTCCTCGCCCACGGGTCCGACGTCGAGCGGCTCGACCGGCTGTTTCAGGGCGGTGCTCCGCGCCACGCCGAGGTAGCCCAGACGCCGCTCCGCGCGCCGCCGTGCGGCATCCTCGGCGGAGATCTCCTCGACCGGAAGCGGATAGACGCGCTCGGCGACGTCCCACCGTCGCTCCTTGCCCTCGCGGCCCGCGATCGCGACCTCACCGCCCAGCACAAGGAACTCGAGCATCTGGGCCACGTTGCGGTCGTTCGTCCATCCCGACGACTTCCACGGCACCTGGCTGGTGTCGGGGATCTCCCCCGTCCGCAGGGGGCCGTCGGCGCGGAGCCGGGCCATCACCTCGCGACGGAAGCCCTCGTTGGCGGCGAGCCACTCGCGGTGCTGCCGGTACGGGGGCCACGCGCGCATTTCGGGGAGGAGGAGCGGCAGATCCTCCATCGGGCGATAGAAGCCCGCCCACTCGAAGACCGCCCTGTCCACCTCGACCGCACGGATCAGATCGTCCGGCTGATACGGCCAGCCGATCCGGCTCCACAGGATGTGATCGGCGCTCGGTGCGATCGCCGCGGTCGGGTCGATGTTGACGATCGACAGCCCCTCGACCGCTTCGACGATGCCGCCCGGGCGGTCGGCGGTGAGCAGCTGTGCTCGGACGGCGATCCGTCGCGCCTCCGCCCGCGTCAACCGATGGACCATGCGGCTTAGAACTTCCCACCCATGGTCTGCAGACGCTCGATCCGATCGGCGATCGGCGGATGGGTCGCGAAGAGCCGGGCGAGCGCGTTCGGCTGGAGCGGGTCGGCGATCCACAAGTGCGCCATCGAGGTGTTCGCCCGCCGGAGCGGACGCCCGAACTCGCCGAGCTTCGCCAGCGCCGTGGCGAGCCCGTCGGGGTCTCGCGTGGTCATCGCGCTCGTGGCGTCGGCGAGGTATTCGCGCTGACGCGAGATCGCCGCCTGCACGGCACCGGCCAGGAGCGGCGCGACGAGGGCGGCGACGACGCCGAACAGCAGGAACAGCAGCTGCGCCTGTCCGTTGCCCCGCCGACCGCCGCCGAAGAAGGCGAAGCGCATGAACAGGTCGGCCAGGATGCCGACGGCCACGACGAGCCCGAAGACGATCAGCGAGACACGGATGTCGTAGTTGCGGATGTGGCCGAGTTCGTGCCCGAGGACGCCCTCGAGTTCGCGGTCTGTCATGAGTTCGAACAGTCCGGTCGTCACGGTGATCGACGCCTCTTCGGGGGTACGGCCGGTGGCGAACGCGTTCGGGGCGGGATCGTCCACGACGTACAGTTTCGGCATCGGCGTCCCGGTGGCGATGCAGAGGTTCTCGACCAGACGATGGAACCGGGGCGCGTCTGCGGCGCTCACCGGCACCGCGCCCGCCATCGCGATCGCCTCACGGTCGGCGAAGAAATACTGGAAGGTGGCGTAACCGGCGGCGAAGACGAGGATGAACGCCGTGATCCACCAGTTGTTCCCCGCGAGCCACCCGGCGAGCAGTCCGATCGCGCCGAGCAGCAGGATGAAGGCGCCGAGGATCAACCAGGTGTTGCGCTTGTTGCGCGCGATGGCACTGTACATCGAGTGATCCCCAGATCTCGATACGGCGCTGACGCACCTACTCGATCTTGAGCCGCAGCCGCATCAACGCGAGCTGCGCTTGCATTGATCCGGCTCGGCTCAGAATTGCACGCGGGGCGGCTCGCTGATCGCCGCGCCGTCGACCACCTCGAAGAACTCGCGCTCGGTGAAGCCGAGGTTGCGGGCGAAGAGGTTGTTGGGGAAGACCTTGATCTTGGTGTTCAGCTCGCGGATCCCGCCGTTGTAGAAGCGGCGCGAGGCCTGGATCTTGTCCTCCGTGTCGACGATCGACTGCTGCAGCTGCAGGAAGTTCTGGCTGGCCTGGAGCTGCGGATACGCCTCGGCCACCGCGAACAGCGATTTGAGCGCCTGCTGCATGTGCCCTTCCGCGACTCCTGCTTCGGCCGGCCCTCCGGCGCTCAAGGTCTCCGCCCGCGCGCGGGTCACGTTCTCGAACACGGCCTTCTCATGCGCGGCATACCCCTTCACCGCCTCGATGAGGTTCGGCAGCAGGTCGGCTCTCCTCTTCAGCTGCACGGTGATGTCGCTCCACGCCTCGTCCACGCGTACGTTGAGCGCGACAAGAGAGTTGTATGTCGCCCACAGGTAGATGCCGGCGATGACGGCGAGCGCCACGACGATCAGTACCGGGATCAGCCATTCCCACATGCCCGTGACTCCGTTCGAGGTTTGAACTCATCCTAGCCACGGGGGCACGCGCACATGAGAGCCGTCTCACGACTCCCAGGCCTTACTCACCGAGGACACGCGCGAGGTACGGGTTCCCGAAGACCCGGTCCGGGTCCAGCCGCGCGCGCAGGGCGACGAAATCATCGAACCGCGGGTATCGGGCGCGGAGGGCGGCGGCATCCAACGTGTGCATCTTCCCCCAGTGCGGTCGCCCGCCGTGCTCATGCATGATCTGCTCGACCGCGGCGAAGTAGTCCGTCGGATCCTCGCGCCAGTAGCGGTGCACGGCGATGTACGCGGACGCGCGCCCGTACGCCGTGGACAGCCACACGGCGTCTTCGGGGGCGAACCGCACCTCGACCGGGAAGGAGATGCGCCATCCCCGATCGTCGATGAGAACGCGCAGGGCGTCGAACGCCGGTCGGACGCGCTCGGCCGGCAGCGCGTACTCCATCTCGCGGAAGCGCACCGATCGCTGCGTCGTGAACACGCGATGCGACAGGTCCGTGAACTCCCGGTCGCCCCACAGGCGCACCGACGCGCGGTTGACGGCGGGCACGAGCGGCGGCAGCGCGCGCGTCAGACTGCACGCGATCTGGTGCAGCCCGTTGCCGACGAGGACGTCGTCGACCCATTTCCCCACCGCCGGGAGCGGATGCCGGACGGCGCTCTCCGGCAGACGCGTGTTGGTCTTCGTCATGGCGCGGTCGGTGTGCGCGAACCAGTAGAACTCGAAATGATCGGATGCCGCGACCCGCGCCTCCAGTCCGTCGAGGACTCCCGCGAGCTCCTCTGGTCGCTCGACCGCGTGCAGCACGAACGCCGGGACGCACTGCAACGTGACCTCGACGAGCACGCCCAACGCACCGAGCCCGAGGGACACCGCGGGGAGCATCTCGCCGTTCTGCTCCTCGTCGACGATCAGGAGTCCGCCGTCGGCGGTCACGAGCGTCGCGGCCGTCACCTGTGTCGCGAGACCTCCGAAGCGCGCCCCGGTTCCGTGGGTCCCCGTCGAGAGGGCGCCCGAGATCGACTGGCGGTCGATGTCGCCCAGATTCGTCATCGCGAGCCCGTACGGTGCGAGCAGGGCCGGGATGTGATGCAGGCGCGTGCCGGCACGCAGCGTGACACGCGCCCGTTCGCGGTCCACCGACACGAGACCCGTGAGGTCCGTGAGATCCAGGAGCACGCCCGGAGCCACCGCGATCTCGGAGAAGCTGTGTCCCGCGCCGACGGCCTTCACGCGCAGACCGCGCCGCGCGGCCGCGGTGACCGCGCGCTGCACGGCCGCCGTCGAGCTCGGGAACTCGACACGCTGAGGTCGCGCGTGCGCCGAACGGCCCCAGTTCTGCCACGTCGCCCCCGGACGCGTCACAGGAACGCCTTCCCTTCGCCGCGATAGGTCGGCGTCTCCCCCGCGAGGCCGAAGGGCCCGACGAGGTGGTAGCGGTCGACGCGCTCGGCGAGTTCGCCGCTCTTGGCGTGCCGGAACCACACGCGGTCCCCGACGTGCAACCCGCGGGCAGATGCGCCCCGGAGCGGCGTCTGCACCTCTCCGGCGCCCTCGCGCGAGAGCGTGTGCAGTCCCTCCGGCCAGACCGGGACGGGCTGGCGTGACGCGGACGCCGGACCGGAGGCGATCCAGCCGCCGCCGAGTACGGTGACGATGTCGGGCGTGGGCTTGCGCACGACATCGAGCGCGAACGCGGCGGCGGGCGCCGGGTCGAACGCGCGGTATCCGTCGAAGAGACGGCCCGCCAGAAGTCCGCTGCCGGCCGTCAGCTCCGTCACCGCGGTGTCGGCGGCGGTGAACTCGAGCGATCCCGTGCCGCCGCCGTTCACGAAATCCAGCGGGGCGATCTCACGCAGGGCCGACACGATCGCGACCCGACGGTCGAGGAGCTCACTCGCCGAGCGCCGTTGCATCCACCGGATGACCCCGTCACCGGACCCGGTCGCGTCGCCCTGGCCGGCGATCTGAGCCTCATACATCATGAGCCCGACGAGGCGGAATCCGGGACGGCGAGCGACGTGCCGGGCGAGGGCCGCGACTTCGTCCGGCGTGTGCACGGGCGAGCGTCGGACGCCGACGTGACCGAGCCCGGGGGCGCGCCACGAGGCGTCGGCGTCGATCGCGACGCGCAGCCGCGCGCGACGGCCCGCAGGCGCGACCGCATCGACCACATCGAGCTGAGCGACGTCGTCGATCATGAGCGTCACCCGCTCCGCGGCGCGCTCGTCAGCGGCGAGCGCGCCGAGCGCAGCCCGATCGACCGTCGGGTAGCCGAGCACGACGTCGTCGTGGGACTCGGCGAGCCACAGCGCCTCGGGAAGAGTGAAGGCGAGGATGCCGCGGTACCCGGGGATCGCGAGCACGGCGTCCAGCAGCTCCCGCACGCGGACGGATTTGCTCGCGACCCGGATGGGGACCCCTCCGGCGCGGACCACCATGTCGAGGGCGTTGTAGCGCAGGGCGGCAAGGTGGACGGCGGCCACCGGCCCCGAGACGGAGGAGACGGCATCCGTCATCGCTCCCCAGTACAGCGCGGGCTCCGCCCACGGCGTCGCACGAGCGGACTCCTGGAGCAGATCGAGGGTCATGACGCCACGCTCGACGTCGGAAGGGCGCGCATGGGCCCCAGCCTAGAGGCCGACGAACGTGGACGTCGGACCCGACGGTACCCCCGGTCAGATTCGAACTGACACTCGAGCGATTTTAAGTCGCCTGCCTCTGCCGATTGGGCTACGGGGGCGCAGACGCACCTCCACCGTACCGGTCAGTTCGTGGCGGACACCTTCTGCGGGGTCTCCGCGACTGCGAGGGGCTTCGCCGCCGACGCCTCCACCGGCTGCGGCGGGCGCGGTCGGGCCGCGAACTCCTCGAAGACGTAGCGCGGATCCTGTACGGCCTGCAGGTTCACCAGGTCGCGACCGAGCCACAGGTTGTTCCACCAGCCCCACACCACGCGGAACTTGCGCTCCCACGAAGGCATCGCCAGGCCGTGGTACCCGCGGTGCGCGACCCAGGCGACGAAGCCCTTCAGGGCGATCTTGCCGGACTGGAACACGCCGTTGTAGAGGCCGAGGCCAGCGACGGCACCGAGGTTCTTGTGGAAGTACTCCCGCGGCTCCTCGCCGCGCAGCACCGCCACGATGTTCTTCGCGAGGAGCTTCGCCTGGCGCACCGCGTGCTGCGCGTTCGGCACGCAGTAGCCGCCCACGCCACCGCCGGACAGGTCAGGGACCGCCGAGACGTCGCCGGCCGCCCACGCGCCGTGGACGATCTCCTCGTCCGTTCCGACACGGAGGTCGGCACGGGTGCGGATGCGGCCGCGCTCCTCGACCGGGAGGTCGCCGCCGCGCACGACGGTGGGGTTGGCCATGACACCGGCCGTCCAGATGATGAGATCGCTCGGGATGACCTCGCCCGTGGACAGTTCCACGTTTCCGCCGACCGCGCCGGTGACCTGTGTGTCGAGGTGCACCGAGGCGCCGCGCTTGGCGAGATCCTTCAGCACCCACTCGCTCGTCTTGAGCGACACTTCCGGCATGATCCGGCTCATCGCCTCGATCAGGTGGAAGTGGGTCTCGTCGAAGCTGATCTCCGGGTACTTTCCGACCAGCGCCGAGGCGAAGTCGCGCAGCTCGGCGAACACCTCGATGCCGGCGAAGCCGCCGCCGATCACCACGACGGTGAGCAGTCGGTCACGCTCCGGCCCCGGAGGGAGCACGGACGCCTTGTCGAAGTTGGACATCAGGCGGTCGCGGATCGCCACGGCCTCTTCGATCGTCTTGAGACCGATCGCGTTGTCGGCGATGCCCGGAATCGGGAAGGTCCGCGACACGGCACCGGCCGTGACGACGATCTGGTCGTACTCGAGTTCGTAGGGGTCACCCGCGATCGGCGTGATGGTGGCGACCTTGTCGGCGTGGCGGATGCCGGTGACCTTGGCCGCGACGATCTTCGTCTTCTTCAGGTGACGGCGCAGCGCCACGACGGAGTGGCGGGCCTCGATCGAGCCGGCGGCGACCTCGGGGAGGAACGGCTGGTACGTCATGTACGGGAGCGGGTCGACGATCGTGACCTCAGCCTCGCGCCGGCGCAGGTGCTTCTCGAGCTTCCACGCCGTGTAGAAGCCTGCGTACCCACCACCGACGATGAGGATCTTGGGCACGGTGTTCGTCACAGGCGCAGTGTTGCTCACGGTGGGGAGTACTCCTGGGGTGTCAGCGGCTCGGCGTCCGTGACGCCAATCGGATACGTCGGACAGCTGCGGTGACGCCGAGAGCCACCAGTATAGCGGTGGCCGACGCGGCCATCAGCGGAAGCGTCCCGTAGAGCAGGGTGTCGGTCGTCGGGAGCAGGGGCGACGCGGCGCGCGTGGCGGGGTCGGCCGGTGGCAGCGGCGCCACCTCGACGGGTTCGAGCGTGGGCACGGGCGCGGGCCCGGCGTCCGCGCGCCGATACACGCGGATCCACTCCTCGAGACTGCCCATCGGGTTCGCCGTGACCGCCGCGACGTTCGCCGACACGGCGGCTTCGGCATCGACGAGCCCGTATCCGTAGAGCAGCCGATCGGCGGCGCTCGCCGCGGGCGGCGGGCTCGCGGTGCGGATGATGCGGTTGATCACGTTCGCGGCATCCAGCTCGGGGTGGGCGGCCCGCACGAGCGCGGCGACGCCCGCGACGATGGGCGCGGCACCGCTCGTGCCGTTCCACAGGACGAGCCGTCCGTCGGCCGAGACGCCCACGAGGTCTTCGCTCGGCGCGGCGACGCCGAGGGTGATGCCCTGCGTCGAGGCCTCGACGCTCGCGCGGCCCTCGGGATCGACGCCCGCGACGGTCAGGACCCCCGGGATCGTCGCGGGTGCGCCCACGCGCGACGTGCCGCTCCCCCGGTTGCCGGCCGCGACGACCACCACGACGTCGTTCTCGAACGCGTAGAGGAACGCGGAGTCCCAGCTCTCGTCCCAGTCCGGGGTGTTCGTCGTGAGCGACAGGTTGATCACGTCCGCGCCGTTGTCGACCGACCAGCGGATCGCCTCGGCGATCTGGTCGGTGAACGGCACTTTCGCCGACGAGCCGAACCCGACCGACACGGCGAGGAGCTCGGCCTCCGGCGCGACGCCGATCATCCCGGTGTCGGGTCCGGTGCCCCGCGCTCCGGCCAACGAGGCGACCCAGCTGCCGTGGTTGGCGTCGACCGCACCGATCGGCGTGCGTCCGTCCGGGGTGCCCACCCCCGACACATCGGTCCCCCCGACCACCGCGCCCTCGAACTCCACCGGGCCGCGACCGACACCCGTGTCGATGATCGCGATCCGCACACCCGCGCCGCGGGTCGTCGCCCACGCGTCGCGGATGCCGTAATCGTCGAGCCAGTATTCCGCGTCCCGGACGGGATCCGTCCGGGGTTCGGCCGACACCGCTCGCGGTGCGGGCCCGACAGCCGCCGCCGGCAGGACGGCGGCGCCGGTCAGGATGGTCGCGGCGAGGACGGCGGCGACGGCCGCGGACAGGCGACGCGTCACACATCACCCCCGGACTCGGCGGCATCGGGAGCAGCGGCACCGGTCTCGGTGGCGCCGGTCTCAGCGGAACCGGGCTCGGCGCACACGCAGCGCAGGGGCGACCACGTCGAAAGCTCCAGCGCGCGGTCGCCGATCGGGTTCACGCCCGGACCCGCCGCGAGCGAATGCGCGGCGAGCGCATGCAGGCACTTCACCCGCGTCGGCATCCCGCCCGCCGAGATGCCCTCGATCTCGGCCACGTCGCCGAACTGCGCGCGATCGCGGAGATACGCCTCGTGGGCGCGGCGGTAGGCGCCGGCGACGTCCGGATCGTCGGCGAGCTCGTCGGTGAGCGACCGCATGACCTGCGTGGCCTCGAGCCCCGACATCGCGGCGGTCGCCGCCGGGTGCGTCAGGTAGTAGAACGTCGGGAACGGCGTGCCGTCCTCGAGCCGCGGCGCCGTCGCCGCCACCGTGGGATTGCCGCACACACATCGCGCCGCAATCCCCACGACACCGCGCGCGGGGCGCCCGAGCTGGGCGCGCAGCACGCGCAGGTCGGACTCGCTGACGGGTGCGAAGGGGGGTGTGCTCACGCCGCCCAGGCTATCGCCAGCGGCTGTGAGCGAGCTTCGGCGGACCGCCGTGCTCAGGGTGCGGGCGACGGCGTCGATGCCGGGTCGGGCACCCCGATCGTCGGTGCGCGCACGGTCTGCGCGAGCCCCGCTTCGGTGACCGAACGCACGAACTGGGCCATCCAATCGGTGCGGGTCTGCTCGACCTCGTCGCTGACCGGTGCCTGCTCCTGGGGGACGAGGGCGGCGGGCAGGTCGTCCTGGACGAGGTAGACCACTTCTCCCGGGCGCACGTAGTAGAGCCGCTCGCGCGCCTGCGTCGTGATGTAGGCCGGGTCGCTCCAACGATCGCGCTGGGCCTCGAGATCGGCGACGTCTTCACGGCTGACCTCGACCGCGGCCTGCAACGCCGCGATCTGCTGGCGCTGGTCGAGGTACGTGCCGATCGTCGGCACGAGGACGAAGGCGGCGAGCACCACGAGGCCCATCATGATGACCATGAATCCCGACAGGCGGATGCCGCCGAGCCAGCCCCGGACATCCACCGGCCTGCGCGCCGTCCGGCGGGGCCGCCGGGCACGCGAAGGGGGAGCCGTCGTGGATGGCACGGCTCCCCCTCACGTGGGCCGCGGTCGGCCCGGATGTCTGCTCTACGCGCGGTACCTCGGGAATGCTGCGCGACCGGCGAACTCCGCCGCGTCACCCAGCTCTTCTTCGATGCGCAGAAGCTGATTGTATTTCGCGACGCGCTCGCTGCGGGCAGGCGCACCGGTCTTGATCTGACCCGCGTTCACGGCGACGGCGAGGTCGGCGATCGTGGTGTCCTCGGTCTCGCCGGAACGGTGCGACAGCATCGAGCGGTAGCCGTTCTGCGTCGCGAGGGCGATCGCATCCAGCGTCTCGGACAGGGTGCCGATCTGGTTGACCTTGACGAGCAGCGCGTTGCCGACGCCGAGGTCGATGCCGCGCTGCAGGCGTACCGGGTTCGTCACGAACAGGTCGTCGCCGACGAGCTGCACCTTGGTGCCGAGCTTTTCGGTGAGCGACTTCCACGCGTCCCAGTCGTCCTCGGCGAGCGCATCCTCGATCGTGACGATCGGGTAGTTCGCGACGAGGTCGGCGAAGTAGTCGGTGAGCTTCTCTGCAGACCACGTCTTGCCCTCGACGGTATAGACGCCGTCCTTGAAGAACTCCGTCGCCGCGACGTCCAGGCCCACCGCGATGTCGGTGCCGGGGGTGAAGCCGGCCTTCTCGATCGCCTTCAGGAGGAAGTCCAGGCCCTCGCGGTTGCTGGGCAGGTCGGGGGCGAAGCCGCCCTCGTCGCCGAGCGCCGTGTTGAACCCCGCAGCCTTCAGCTCGCCCTTGAGGACGTGGTAGACCTCGGTGCCCCATCGCAGCGACTCGGAGTACGTGTCGGCGCCGATCGGGGCGAGGAAGTACTCCTGGAAGTCGATGCCGTTGTCGGCGTGCTCGCCGCCGTTGATCACGTTGAACAGCGGAACGGGCAGGACGTGCGCGTTGGGCCCACCCAGGTAGCGGAACAGCGGCAGGTCGGCACTGTCTGCGGCGGCTTTGGCCACGGCCAGGCTGACGCCCAGGATGGCGTTCGCGCCGACGCGCTTCTTGTTCTCGGTGCCGTCGACCTCGATGAGGATCTCGTCGACGATGCGCTGCTCGCTGGCCTCCACGCCCTCGATGGCCGGGCCGAGCTCGTCGACCACCGCGGCGACGGCCTTGAGCACGCCCTTGCCGCTGTAGCGCGTCTTGTCGCCGTCGCGCAGTTCGTACGCCTCGAAGGCGCCGGTGGACGCGCCGGAGGGGACGGCCGCACGCTGGACGATGCCGTCGTCGAGCAGAACCTCCACTTCGACGGTCGGGTTTCCGCGCGAGTCCAGGATCTCGCGCGCGTTGACAGCCTCGATTAGTGCCACAGAGGACTCCTTGTGTGGTGGAGGGTGGATCGGGAGCGTCGTCGGTCCGCCGTCAGTCTATCGACGCGGATGCCGAGACACCGAGTGTGGGCGGACGGGGCGCGCCTCTGTCATGACCGAGCGACGCCGGCCGTCATGCCCGCGCCGCGGCATCCGTCACGACCGCGATCGCGACGCCGTCCCACCCCTTGAGGTCGAGCGTCTGCAGGGCGGTGGCATCGAACCGCGGGTCGCGACCGAGCATCTCGAGGCCGCGCTGGGTGCCGATGACGTTCGAGGCGATCGTCGCGGGATTGGCCACTTCTCCCCCGCGGCCGATGTTGTCCACCACGACGACCGTCCCCGGATGTCCGAGCCGCGCGGCCCAGTCGAGGTAGATCGTGTTCGACTCCTTGTCGGCATCGATGAACACGAGATCGAACGCATCCGCCGCTCCGGTGAGGATCGGCTCCTCGAGCGTGGGCAGCACCTCGTCGCCGCGACCGATGCGGATTTCGACCTTTGCGCCGACGCCGGCGCGATCGAGGTTGGCGCGCGCGATCGCCGCGTTCGCGGGCTCGGCCTCGATCGTGACGATCGTGCCGTGCGCGGGGATGCCCCGCGCCATCCAGATCGTGGAGTACGCGCCGAGCGTGCCGATCTCGAGCACGCGCCGCGCACCGGAGATGCGCGCCAGCAGGTGCAGGAGCTTGCCCGAGACCGGTGCGACCTCGATGGCCGGCAGGCCCGCGTCGTGCTGGGCCGCGACCGCGGTCTCGAGGTCGGGGTCGTGCCCGATCAGGGTCTCGGTGAGGTAGGCGTCGACGCGGCGCCAGGCCGCGGGAGTCGGGGCGGGTGCGGGTTCGGCCATTCCGCCAGCCAACCCCGCCGCCGGTCCGTCCGTCAAGCCTGCCTCACAGCTGCCCTCCCCCTCTCCTTCAGGCGCCGAAGCCGAAGGTCGGCGCCGAGGGCGCGCCGCCGGAGCCTCCTCACGCGTCGGTGGCCGACCTCGAGCGCCGACACCGGGACGCGTCAGGCGAGGGGCTTGAACTCGATCGCGGATGCCGCGGCTGCGGCGCCGACGAGCGCGAACTCCGTGAAGCCGTCGGATGCCGCCCGCTCGAGGAGCGCCTTGAGGTTCTTGGGGCGCTGCTCGAGCCGGACGCGCGCGCCGTCGGCGGTCAGGGCGGCCTTCAGTGCCAGCAGGTCCGCGAGAGACATGTCGCGGTCGTGCACGAGCACGACCGCGCGGCCGTCGTCGTGCGCCGCCTCGTCGACGAGGTCGACGAGGCGCTCGAAGCCGAGCGAGAACCCGACGGCAGGGACGTCCTGACCGAGGAAGCGGCCGATCATCCCGTCGTACCTGCCGCCGCCACCCAGGGAGTAGTCCACGCTCGGGTGCGCGAGCTCGAAGATCGTGCCGGTGTAGTAGCCCATCCCCCGCACGAGGAACGGGTCGAACACGAGCGGGAGATCGCCGAGGGCGGCCTGGTCGGGCCGGGTCGCACCGACCGCGACGCCGATGCCGGCGAGGTGTGCGACGACGTCGTCGGGGGCGCCTTCGGGGAGCGCCTTGCGGATCTGACGCTCTCCGAAGGGCACGTACTCGAGGGTCTGCGGCCGCCGCAGGAACGCGTCGAAACGGTCCACCGCCCCCGGTGTCGCCGCGCGCTCGCGAAGCTCGGCGACGACGCCGGCCGTGCCGATCTTGTCGAGCTTGTCGATCGTGATGAGGACGCCCGGGCGCTCCTCCGCAGCGAAGCCGAAGTTCTCCAGCATCCAATCGAGCGCTCGTCGGTCGTTGATCCGCACGGTCGCTCCCGCGAGACCGAGCGCATCGACGGCATCGAGGGTCGCGACGATGAGCTCCGCCTCGGCGCGCGAGGACGCATCGCCCACGATGTCGATGTCGCACTGCACGAACTGCCGGTACCGACCCTTCTGCGGCCGCTCCGCCCGCCAGACCGGGGCGATCTGGACGGCCCGGAAGACGCCCGGCAGCTCGGCGCGGTGGCTCGCGTAGAACCGCGCGAGCGGGACGGTCAGGTCGTAGCGCAGCCCGAGATCGGCCAGTTGCGCGGGATCGTCGGCTGCGGCGCGGATCGCCTCCGCGTCGAGACCACGCTTGAGCACGTTGTACGCCAGCTTCTCGTTGTCGCCGCCGATGCCGGCGTGCAGACGGGCGTGGTCCTCCATGACCGGCGTCTCGATCTCGTCGAAGCCGTGAGCGCGATAGCGCTCGCGGATGACGGCGAGGACGCGCTCGCGACGGGCTTTTTCGGCGGGGAGGAAGTCGCGCATGCCGCGCGGCGGGTTCACAGAGGGCACCCGACTAGTCTCTCAGCCCGGCCTCCGCGGCTCGAATCTCCGCCTGCAGCGCGCGCAGCCGCTCGCGCAGCGCGCGCTCGGCATCCCATCCGTTGCCCCGCGCACGCGCGACGAGCGCGAGCAGCGCGTCGCCGAGCTCCGCCTCGGACCCCGGTTCCCTCGCCGCTGCCGCGGGTGCGACATCGACCTGCGCGGCCTTGCCGACGAGCTTCTGCGCGAGGGCGAGGGAAGGCATCCGTTCGGCGACGCCGTCGAGCACGCTCGTGCGCTCGTGCTTTTCGGCGGCCTTGGCCGCGTTCCACAGCACGAGCACCTGTTCCGGCGTCTCCGCGACCTCGCCGGCGAACACGTGCGGGTGGCGCCGCACCATCTTCGCGGTGAGGCCCCGGGCCACGTCGTCGATGTCGAACGGGTCCTCGGCGTCCCGCGAGGCGATCTCGGCGTGGAAGAGCACCTGCCAGAGCAGGTCGCCCAGCTCTTCTCGCAATTCGTCGCGCGAGCCGGCCTCGACGGCGTCGATCAACTCGGCGCTCTCCTCCACGAGGTACGGCACGAGCGAACGGTGGTCGATCTGCTGCGTCCACACGCAGCGGTCGCGGACCGCACGCATCGTCTCGGCCGCCTCGCGGAGCGCGTCGGGCTCGCCGGGCGCGCCGACGTCCGCTCCTTCCGCGCCGTTCATCCCAGCTGCCCGCTCGTGGGGGTCGACGGCGGCACGGCGGGCTCCGCTTCGACGACGGCATCCGGGGCGATCTTGCGATAGTGCCGCGCGCGCTGGGCGACGAGCGCGCCGGCGATGATGAGCGAGATGAGCGATCCGCCGAGGACCCCCAGCGTGGCCTCGTCGCGCAGGAGCGGGGCATCGGCGAACGCGAGCTCCGACAGCAGCAGCGAGACGGTGAAGCCGATCCCGCCGAGCGATCCCGCCGCGAGCAGATCGGCGAACGACAGGTGCGGAGTCGCTCCCCGGTTGCCGATCCGCAGCGACACCCACCCGAAGAGCGTGATGCCGATGATCTTGCCGAGCGGGAGCGCGATCAGCACGCCCCAGAACACCGGTTCGAGCTCGGACGGCGAGACCGCGGGGATGACGACGAGCGCCGCCGAGAACGCGAAGAGCGGCAGGACGATGCCGTTGACCCAGGGCTCGAGGGCGTGCCGGGTGCGCAGTGCGGGCTGCTGCGCCATCGCGAGACCGAGGGCGACGCCGGCGATCGTGGCGTGGACACCCGACAGGTACACGAGCACCCACGTCAGGATGCCGAGGATCACGAGCGCGACGATGAGCGGCCCTCTGGCCCGGCTGTCGAGCTGGCGGCTCAGCACGCCGAACACGATCACGGCGAGCGCCGCGAGCGCGAGCATGAGGAAGTCGACGCCCGTCGTGAACAGCACCGCGATGAAGATGATGCCGACGATGTCGTCGAGGATCGCGAGTGCGAGCAGGAAGATGCGGATGCCGGACGGCAGGCCCTTGCCGAATACGGCGAGCACGCCGAGGGCGAACGCGATGTCGGTCGCGGTCGGGATCGGCCAGCCCTGTGCCGACTCGGTCCCCCAGGTGAACGCCAGGAACACCGCGATCGGCACGAGCACACCACCCGCCGCCGCGATCGCGGGCTGCAGGGCCTTGCGCGCCGAGTTCAGTTCGCCGTTCGTGAGCTCGAACTGCAGCTCGACGGCCACCATGAAGAAGAACACCGCCAGGAGTCCGTCCTGGATCCAGTGCCCGATCGACATCTCGAACACACCCGGGATGCCGACATACGTGTCCTTCAGCGCGAGCACGCCGGGACCGAGCGGCGAATTGGCGAGGATCAGCGCGAGGACGGCGGCCGCAAGGAGGACGATCGCGGGGAAGCGGGCAGAGCGAAGCAGGGACACAGGGGTCCTTTCATCGAGGGGGCCGGTGGGCGTGCGCGCACCGCCGCCGACCAGACTTCCCGGCACTCCAGAAGACCAGTCTACCGGGGCCATGTGGCCGGTCTCGGCGGATGTCACACGTGACGAACAGGAAACACAACCGCACTACCGTTGTGGCCATGCGTGAGTTCACCCAGACCGAAGCGATCGACCTCGTGGGACGGTTCGAGGCCGGCCAGGAGATCCCCGAGCGCATGCGGGCCGATGTGCGCCTGCTCGGCTCGCTGCTGGGCCGCGTGCTGCGCGAGAGCGGCTCCCCCGGCCTGTACGAGGACGTCGAGCGACTGCGGCTCGCGACGATCCACGCGTACACGGATGAGACCCCCGAGGCGTTCGAGACCGCGGCGCAGATCGCCGATTCGTTCACCCTCGAGCGCGCCGACGAGGTAGCCCGCGCGTTCACCGCGTACTTCCACCTCGTGAACCTCGCCGAAGAGCACCAGCGGGTGCGCATCCTGCGCGAGCGCGACGGCCGCCCCGACCGCGAGGGCGCGAGCGACTCCGTGGCGGCGGCGTTCGTGCGGCTCGCCGAGGAGGTCGGCGACGACACCGCCCTCGCACGACTGCAGAACCTGCGCTTCCACCCCGTGTTCACCGCGCACCCCACCGAAGCACGGCGGCGCGCGATCTCCTCCAGCATCCGCCGTCTCGCGACGTTCCTGGAGGAGCACGACGCGTCGCTGCGCAACGGCGCGGACCAGCGCCGCGCGGAGCGCCGCATGCTCGAGGAGATCGACACGCTGTGGCGGACCGCGCCGCTGCGACGCGAGAAGCCGTCCCCCACCGACGAGGTGCGCGCCGTGATGGCGGTCTTCGACGAGACGCTCTACACCGCCGTCCCGCACGTCTACCGCCGCGTGGACGACGCACTGCAGGGACCGGCCGCCGGCGGCCGCGCGCCCGTCGTGCGCCCGTTCGTGCGGATCGGCTCATGGGTGGGCGGCGACCGCGACGGCAACCCCTTCGTGACGGCATCCGTCACGCGCAAGGCCGCCGCCATCGCGAGCGAGCACGTGCTGCTGGGCCTGGAGCGCACCGCGAACCGCATCGGTCGCGGTCTGACCCTCGACGCATCGACCACGCCGCCGAGCGACGCGCTCCTGGCACTGTGGCGGCGACTGCGCTCCGCCGACGAGGACGCCGCGGACGAGATCGCGAAGCGCTCGCCCAACGAACCCCACCGCCGCATCCTGCTGCTCATCGCCCGCAAGATCGCGGCGACGCGGGCGCGCGACGCGGATCTCGCGTACCGCGATCCTGAAGAGCTCCTGTCCGACCTCCGCATCGTGCAGGACTCGCTCGTGCGAGCCCGCGCTCCGCGACAGGCTTACGGCCACCTGCAGCAGCTGCTGTGGCAGGTCGAGACGTTCGGCTTCCACCTCACCGAGCTGGAGGTGCGCCAGCACTCCGCGGTGCACGCCAAGGTGCTCGCAGAACTCGACGAACTCGAGAAGACCGGCGGAGCGCGCTCCGAGCTCGCGGAAGAAGTGCTCGACGTCTTCCGCGCCGTCACGTTCCTGCAGCACCGCTACGGCCCGCGCGCCGCGGGGCGCTACATCGTGTCGTTCACGCAGTCGGCGCAGGATCTCGCGAACGTGCACCGGCTCGCCCGCTACGCCGCCGGGGACGGCGCAATGCCCGTCCTCGACGTCATCCCGCTGTTCGAGACCTTCGCCGACCTGCAGGCGGCACCGCGCATCCTCGCCGAGATCGTGCAGCACCCCGAGTTCGCCGCGCGCCTCGACGAGACCGGCCGACGCCTTGAGGTGATGCTGGGCTACTCGGACTCATCGAAGGACGTCGGTCCGGTCGCGGCGAACCTGGCGCTGTACGAAGCGCAGGCGGCCATCTCCGCGTGGGCGGAGGAGAGCGGCATCGAGCTCACGCTCTTCCATGGCCGCGGTGGGGCTCTGGGGCGCGGCGGCGGTCCCGCGAACTCCGCGATCCTCGCCCAGCCGCCCCACTCGGTCGACGGACGCTTCAAGCTCACCGAGCAGGGCGAGGTCATCTTCGCCCGCTACGGCGACCCCGCGATCGCGATGCGCCACATCGATCAGGTGGCCGCAGCCGTGCTCATGGCCTCCGCACCCTCGATCGAAGAACGCAACCGCGGCGCGGCGGAGCGCTACGCCGACGTCGCGGCGACGATGGATGCCGCATCCCGCGCCCGCTTCTTCGACCTGGTCAAAGCGCCGGGGTTCGCCCCGTGGTTCGCGCAGGTCACGCCGATGGAGGAGGTCGGCCTGCTCGCCCTCGGCTCGCGTCCCGCGCGCCGAGGGCTGTCGGTCGAGTCCCTCGCCGATCTGCGCGCCATCCCGTGGGTCTTCGCCTGGACGCAGGCGCGCATCAACCTGGCGGGCTGGTTCGGACTCGGCACCGCGCTCGAAGCCGTCGGCGACGAGGACACGCTCCGTCGCGCGTACCAGGAATGGCCGCTGTTCCAGACGATGGTCGACAACGTCGCGATGAGCCTCGCGAAGGCCGATCCGCGGATCGCCCGGCGTTACCTGGACCTCGGCGACCGCGACGACCTCGCGCGCATCGTGATGGACGAGATGGCCCTCACCCGGGACTGGGTCGTGCGGGTCACCGCCGGATCGGACGTGCTCGACAACAAGCCCGTCCTCCAGCGCGCCGTGAAGATGCGCAGTCCCTACGTCGACGCGCTCTCGCTGCTGCAGCTGCGGGCTCTGCGCTCGCTCCGCGCCGATGCCGCGTCGGGCGCCCCGGCGGACCCGGATCAGCAGCGGCTGCTGCTGCTGTCGGTGAGCGGCGTCGCGGCGGGACTGCAGAACACCGGCTGAGCGTTCAGTCGAGCCGGATGTCGCGCTCGTGCCGGGCGAGGCTCCGGCCGTAGCGCTCGGTCAGCTGCACCATGAGGTCGGGTGTCTCACGGTCGATGCCGAACACGTAGCCGGGGAAGTCGAGTTCCTTCTGCGCCTCCCAGATCTCCTCGTGGCGCTCGGGGGGCAGGATCTTCGCCGGGTCACCCACGGCGACCCAACCGATCGGGACGACGCTCTGCGGGGGAAGGACCGAGCGCAGGTGGACGACGGCGTTGATGCGCACTTCGCTGCGCTCGCCGATCGTCGCACCGTTGAAGATGCGGGTGCCGGTGGCGAGGAACACCTCTTCCCCGATGCTGGCGCCTGACACGCTCGCCATCGGGCCGACCAGGGTGTGGTCGCCGATGTGGACGGCGTTCGTCGCGCTGGCGCGGATGAGCGCGTTCTCCATGACGATCACGTTCGTCGCGAGCGTGATCGGTCCGCCCTCGGCGGTGATGACGGCGCCGTGCAGGATCTGACAGTCCGCGCCGATCATCACGTCGCCGCTGATGACGGCGGTGGGGGCGATCACGGCGTCGGGGTGGATGCGGGGCCGCGCCCCGAGGTGCTCGAACTGCATGGTCACTCCCCTGACGTGAGGCGGTAGACGGAGATGTGGCTCGTCGACTCGGCGGTGAAGGGTGAACCGCGCCAGTCTGAGGTTCGGGACTCGAGGTGGAAGCCCGCCAGCCGCGCCATCAGGTCCAGTTCACTCGGCCAGATGTACCGGTGGGGTGATCGCGAAACCTCCGCCGAGCGTCCGCCTGCGATATCGGCGGCGAACCGCACGTGGTGCGAGGTCAGGAGCTGCGTGAGCGGATCGATCACATCGACCAGCAGGTATCCCGGTTCACTGATCTCGACGGTGCCTGAGCGCCCCGGTGCGAGCGCACGCAGCTGCGGAACCCAGAGCTCGATCACGAAGCACCCTCCGGGCGCCAGGTGGCGCGCGGCGTTGCGGAAGCATTCGATCTGCAGCTCCTGCGTCAGCAGGTTCGCGATCGTGTTGTAGACGAGGAACACGAGGGAGTATCCGCGGCCGGCCGTCGTGGTCGCCATGTCGCCCTGGACGACGGGGAGGCGGTCGTCGCCGACCTTCTCGCGCAGCCGCTTGATCATGGCGTGCGACAGCTCGATACCCGACACGCGCACTCCGGCGTCGGCGAGGGGGATCGCCACTCGGCCCGTTCCGACGGCGAACTCCAGCGCAGCGCCTCCGGCCGCCAACCGCGCCAGCGTCTCGACGGTCGGTCCGAGCACCTCGTCGGAGAACATGTGCGAACCCGGCGCGTCGTACGCCTGGGCTGCGCGTTCATCCCACACCTGCTGTTGATCGACCATCGACTCATCGTGGCGCGCGGCGCGGTCGAGCGTCAATCGCGACGCTCGTCACAGCCGCCTCATGATCACGCTCAGCCGACGCGGCGCTCGGCGCGGGCCGGTCGTCGGACGGAACCGCCGCACGGCGCCGCACCGGTCGCTCGAGAGGACTTCCGTCACACTGTTTCCGACGACTGGCCTGAATCGACCGCGAAAACTCGGAGCCGGGCCGGCCCGCTGGGCGCCGGCCGCACTCGCGTCCATGCGTCAGACCGTCGACGCTGCGGTTCAGCCGGGCTCTCCGGACGCGGCCGGCGCCGTCGGCTGCGGCCAGAGCTGGTCCAGCAGCTGCCCCACCCAGGCGATGAGCTCGGCGTCGCCCACCCGCTCGCCTCCCGCGGTCGGGAGCGGGACCACGAGCGCATCGCCACCGGAGAGCAGCTTCGCCTTCGGATACAGGCGCTGCACGCGGACCTTCATCGAATCCGGCAGATTCGCCGGGGCGATCCGCAGGTTCGGCCCCATCGCGACCACATCGGCCAGGCCCGCCTGCGCGGCGCGCCGACGCAGCCGCGCGACGGCGAGCAGGCCCTCGGTCTCTGACGGCAGCTCTCCGTACCGGTCGCGCAGCTCCTCGACCACGAGGTCGATCGCGTCATCCTTGGCCGTTGCGGATGCTGCGGCCGACAGCTTCTGATAGGCCTCGAGCCGCAGCCGTTCGCTGTCGATGTAGGACTCGGGGATGCGAGCCTGCACGGGCAGCTCGAGTCGGAGCTCGGTGGGCCCCTCGACCTCGTCGCCCCGGAACGCCGACACCGCCTCGCCGATCATCCGCAGGTAGAGGTCGAACCCGACACCCGCGATGTGCCCGGCCTGCTCGGCGCCGAGCAGGTTGCCCGCACCGCGCAGCTCGAGGTCCTTCAGCGCGACCTGCATGCCGCTGCCGAGGTCGTTGTTGACCGCGATGGTCTCGAGGCGGTCGGCCGCCGTCTCGGAGAGCGGCTTGTGCTCGTCGTACAGGAAGTACGCGTACGCCCGCTCGCGCGCGCGTCCGACGCGTCCGCGCAGCTGGTGCAGCTGCGAGAGGCCGTACTTGTCGGCGCGGTCGATGATGATCGTGTTCGCGTTCGCGATATCCAGGCCTGTCTCGACGATCGTGGTGGAGACGAGTACGTCGGCCCGCCGCTCCCAGAAGTCGTCGACGACCTGCTCGAGGGCGTGTTCGCCCATCTGGCCGTGCGCGACGGCGATGCGCGCCTCCGGGACGAGTTCGGCCAGGTGCGCCGCGACCCGCTGGATCGACTGGACGCGGTTGTGCACGTAGAACACCTGGCCCTCGCGCAGGAGTTCGCGGCGGATGGCGGCGGCGATCTGCTTGTCGTTGCGCGCCCCGACGTAGGTGAGGATCGGATGCCGATCCTCGGGCGGAGTCTGCAGCGTCGACATCTCGCGGATGCCGGTGACCGCCATCTCGAGCGTGCGCGGGATGGGCGTCGCACTCATCGCGAGGATGTCGACATTGGTCTTGAGCTTCTTCAGCTTGTCCTTGTGCTCGACGCCGAAGCGCTGCTCCTCGTCGATGATGAGCAGGCCGAGATCTTTGAACACGACGCCCTCGGTGAGGATGCGGTGCGTGCCGATCACCATGTCGACGGTGCCGTCGGCCAGGCCGGCGAGGGTGTCGCGCACCTGCTTGTCGGTCTGGAAGCGCGACAGAGCGCGCACCTGCACCGGGAAGCCGGCGAATCGCTCGGTGAACGTCTCGAGGTGCTGTTTCACCAGGAGCGTCGTCGGGACGAGCATCGCGACCTGCTTGCCGTCCTGGATCGCCTTGAAGGATGCGCGTACGGCGACCTCGGTCTTTCCGAACCCGACGTCGCCGGAGAGCAGTCGGTCCATCGGGACCGGCTTCTCCATGTCGGCCTTGATCTCGTCGATCGTCTGCAGCTGGTCGGCGGTCTCGGCGAACGGGAAAGCCTCTTCGAGCTCGCGCTGCCACGGTGTGTCGGGGCCGAAGGCGTGCCCCTTGGCCGCCATGCGCGCGGAGTACAGCTTGACGAGCTCGACCGCGATGTCGCGCACCGCGCGTCGCGCGCGTCCCTTCGCCGCAGCCCAGTCGCTGCCCCCCATCTTCGACAGCACCGGCGCTTCACCGCCGACGTAGCGCGAGAGCAGGTCGAGCTGATCGGTGGGGACGTACAGCTTGTCGCCGGGGTAGCCGCGCTTGGACGGTGCGTACTCGAGCACGAGGTACTCGCGGACGCTCTTGACGGCGTTGCGGCCGCCGCTGGACACCTCGCGCTGCGTCAGCTCGACGAAGCGGCCGATCCCGTGCGTGACATGGACGACGAAGTCGCCCGGCTTGAGCTGCAGCGGATCCACCACGTTGCGCCGGCGCGACGCGAGCTTCTTCACGACACGGCTGTCACCGCCGATCGTGCGACCGTAGAACTCGGTCTCGGTCAGGACGGCGAGCTTCGCATCGAGCGCCTCGAATCCGCGCTCGAGCGGCGACAGCACGACGTGCGCGACACCCGGCTCGGGCACGGCGAGCACGTCGTCGACACGACGCGCCGCGATGCCGCGCTCGGCGAGCACGTCGCGCGCACGCTCGACCAGACCCGCGCCGGTCGCGCAGACCACGACCCTCCACCCGTCGGCGAGCAGATCTCCGACGTGGCGCGTCGCACCGTCCACGTTGCCCTGGAACGACGGCACCGCGGACCCGGGCACGCGCACCGCGGCACCCGCGGCGACCTCGAGGAGACCGTCCGCAGACGCATCCGCCTCGCCCGAGTCGAACGCGCTGAGGGTCCACCAGGCGATGCCGCGGTCGCCCGCCGCCTCGCGCAGTTGCGGCAGGCTCACGAAATCACCCGAACCGAGGTCGACGGGGCTCGCGGCGCCCGCGGTCGCGGCGTTCCAGGCGGCCTCGAGGAACTCCCGGTTCGTCTCGAGCAGCGTGAGGGCCCGGGTGACGGCGCGCTCGGGCTCGACGAGCGCGATCGCGGAGCCCTGCGGCAGGTAGTCGACGACGGTGACGATCTCGTCGACGAGCGCGGGGATGAGCGATTCCATGCCCTCGGCGGGAATGCCCTCCGCCATCTTCTCGAGCATGCCGCGGATGCCGGGGAAGTCGTCCTTCAGTGCGCGGGCGCGGTCGCGCACGGCCTGCGTGAGCAGCAGCTCGCGGCTGGCGGGCAGGTCGATCGCGGCGACATCACCGGGGAGCGACCGCTGATCGGCGACCGAGAACGCCCGGATCTGATCGACCTCATCTCCGAAGAACTCCACGCGATACGGGTGATCGGCGATCGGGGGGAAGACGTCCAGGATGCCGCCGCGCATCGCGAACTCGCCGCGGCGCGACACCATGTCGACCCGGTGGTAGGCGAGTTCGACCAGGCGCGCCGACACCTCCGCGAGGTCGTGCCCGCGCCCCCCGACGGCGAGGTGCACCGCGACGGCATCGGCGAGCCCCGCGGCCAACGGCTGCAGCGCGCCGCGCACGGAGGACGTGACCACGAGCGGAGTCTCGCCGCTCCAGCGCGCGATGCGTCCCAGCACATCCAGGCGACGACCGACGGTCTCGGGGCTCGGGCTCAGGCGCTCGTGCGGGAGCGTCTCCCACGCGGGGAAGTGCATGACCTCGGCGCCGGGCAGGAGGGCCTCGAGGGCGGGTCCGAGCGACTCCGCACGACGCCCGGTGGGCGCGACGACGAAGATCGCCCCGGCGCGGCCGCCGGCACGACGGCGCTCCAGGAGCGACGCGAGCAGGGGCGCGTCCAGGCCCTCGACGAGCGAGAAGTCGGCGTCGGCCGGTGCGGCTGCGACGGCATCCCCGAACGAATCGGCCTGCTCGAGGGCGCGCACGATCCCGGGAACTGTCACCGGACGAGTCTACGGGCGCGCGCCGACATCGGACCACGCGACGGGTGCCCGCCTGGCGGGTGGGGTCGCGGGCGGCTCCTAGGATGAGTGCCGTGAGCGACCGACCGATGCCCGGCGACGAGCCCCGTGACCAGTTCCGTCACGACGACCCCAGTCACGACGACGCCAGTCACGACCAGAGCCGTCACGACCGAAGCCGTCACCACGACGGAACCCCTGCGGTGGGCGCGATCCCGTCCGACGCCCAGGCGAGTGCGCCTCCCCCGCCGCCGGTTCCGCCCTACTTGGGGGCGACCCCGTCCGCCTACGGGACCGCGGCGTCGCACGGTCCCACGCCGGGGTATGGGCCGGCCGCCATCCCGAACGCCGTCCCGAACACCCCTGCGCCCGCGTACGCGCCGCCGGCGGGCTATGTCCGACCCGCGCAGGGCTATGGACCCTACGTCCCCCAGCAGAGCGCACCGCCGTCCTCGGGCGGCGCCGGGCTCGGCGTGATCGCGCTCGTGCTGGCGCTGGTCGCCGCCGTGGGCGCGTCGATCGCCGGGGCGGTCGCGGCGTTCAACATCGGCGTGGGGACCGGTCGCGGGATCGCCCTGCAGCCGACGAGCACCGACTTCGACTGGTCGATCTTCACGCCGGTGCGCGAATGGGTGCTGTTCGGCGAGATCGCCTTCTGGGTCGGCACGGTCCTCGGCACCTGGGCGCTCGTCCAGGGGATCGTCGCGACCGTCAAGAACCGCGGCCGGGGATGGGGCATCGCCGCGATCATCGTCGCGGTCATCGGACCGGTGGCCTTCGCGATCGGCCTGCAGGCCTTCGCGGTGCTCGGTCTCGCCTCGGGCGCCGCCGTCAACGGCTGACGGCGGGCGCGAAGACGCGCTCAGACGCGCGGCGCGTGGTGCTTCTGCTGCGCCGCCAGCAGACCCTCGTCGATCAGCTGCTCGACGGCGTCCGCGGCATCCCCGAGGAGGATCGGCAGGTTCTTGCGCTCCGTCGCCCCGAACGGGTCGAGCACCCAGTCGGCGGCGTCCTGGCGTCCCGGCGGACGACCGATCCCGACGCGCACCCGGGCGAAGTCACCGGTGTCGAGCGCCTTCGCGACGTCGCGTACGCCGTTGTGTCCGCCGTGCCCGCCGCCGATCTTGAGCTTGATCGCATCGAAGGGGATGTCGAGCTCGTCGTGCACCACCACGAGGTGGTCGGGCTCGATGCCGTAGAACTTCGCGAGGCCCGCGACCGGGCCGCCCGAGACGTTCATGAACGTGTTCGGCTTGGCGAGGATGAGCTTGGCCCCGCCCGGCCGCAGCCAGGTCTCCGCCACGCGCGCCTGCGCCTTGTGCGCGCGGAAGGTCTCCCCGCGGCGAGCGGCGAGCTCGTCGAGCACGAGCTGACCGACGTTGTGCCGGGTCAGTTCGTAGCGCGGGCCCGGATTGCCGAGACCCACGATGAGCCAGGTGTCCGCCATATCCGCCATCCTTCCGCAGCATCCCACAGCATCGTCGCGACGTGCGTCGCGAACCCCGTCGCGACCTGCGTCGCGCCGGAAACGGATCGGAGGGGGTGCGGATCCGCACCCCCTCCGATCGTCAGAGTCTTACTCGGACGCGGACTCCTCGTCCTTGGCCTCTTCGGCCTCCTCCGACTGCTCGGCCGCGATCGCGGCATCCGCCTCGGCGATCTCCGCCTCGGCCTCGAGCGTGTCGACCGGGATCGCCACGGCGACGACGAGCGTCTCCGCGTCCGTCACGAGCGTGGCGCCGCGGGGCAGCACGAGCTCGCCGGCGGTGACGTGCGTGCCGTCCTCGAGCCCCTCGACGTCGAGCTCGATGCGCTCGGGGATGTGGGTCGCCTCGACCTCGAGGAGCACCGTGTTGGCGTCCTGGGTCGCGACCGTGCCCGCGAAGGGCTCACCGATCAGCGTCACGGGGACGTCGACCTGGATCTTCTCGCCCTTCTTGACCACGAGCAGGTCGATGTGCTCGATGATCTGGTGCACAGGGTCCTTCTGCACGTCCTTGACGAGCGTGAGCTGCTCCTTGCCGTCGACCTCGAGCTCGAGGACGGCGTTCGCACGGCGGATCAGCAGCGCGACCTGGTGGCCGGGCAGCGCGACGTGCACGGGATCGGTGCCGTGACCGTAGATGACGGCGGGGATCTTGCCGGCGGCGCGGAGGCGGCGGGCGAAGCCCTTGCCGAAGTTCTCGCGGACCTCGGCGACGACCTTGGTGTCGATCTCTTTCGTGGCCATGATGTCTCTCCTTGCGGGCACGCGGCCCGGTGTGATGTCGGGCCCACGGGCCCAGGTGTGTGGGGTCTGCATTCGACTCGAACGCGAGCGCGTGAGGAAAGCCGTGAGCCTGCATCACCGCGTCGATCACGGATGCCGCATCCGGCTGTGTCGGCCGGAGCGAGGCATCCCTCGCCGAAGTTCAAACCCCGAGTCTACCAGCGGCGGCGCGGGCGGACGGACGGCTACGATGTAGACGCCCCGCTACGCGACCCGGAGGAAACGACGATGGACATCCAGACCGCCCCGGCACTGCTCCTCGGCACCATCGGTCTCATCTCCGCGCTGGGCCTGATCGGCACCGTCCTCGCGTTCTGGGAGATGGGTCGCGCGGGCTACCGCAAGGACTGATTGCTTTCTGCGCGGGCATCGCACCGCTCGCAGCGCGCCCGCACGCCGCCTCGCCCCGCTCGTCACCCGCCGTAACGCCAACCGCGGAGACTCTAGGCTGGATGTCATCCCAGACGTGGAATCCCGAGGAGTGCGTGTGTCTGAAGCAGTGGCGAACATCGGTGTGGTGGGTCTCGCGGTCATGGGGTCGAACCTGGCCCGCAATCTGGCCTCCCGCGAGGGCAACACGGTCGCGATCTACAACCGCAGCCACGACAAGACCGCGCACCTGGTCGCGACGCACCCCGAGGCCGAGTTCGTCCCCGCTGCGACGTACGAGGAGTTCGCGGCGTCGCTGAGCAAGCCGCGCACGGCCATCATCATGGTCAAGGCCGGCGCCGGCACCGACGCGGTGATCGACGCGCTCGTGAACGTGTTCGAGCCGGGCGACATCATCGTCGACGGCGGCAACGCCCTTTTCACCGACACGATCCGCCGCGAGAAGGCGGTCCGCGAGACCGGGATCAACTTCGTCGGCGCGGGCATCTCGGGCGGCGAGGAGGGCGCACTGCTCGGCCCCTCGATCATGCCCGGCGGCTCGGACGAGTCCTGGGTCACGCTCGGACCGATCCTCAAGTCCATCGCCGCGGTCGCGGAGGGTGAGCCGTGCGTCACGCACGTCGGCCACGACGGCGCGGGGCACTTCGTGAAGATGGTGCACAACGGCATCGAGTACGCCGACATGCAGCTGATCGCCGAGGCCTACGACCTCATCCGCCGCGGCACGGGAAAGAGCCCCGCCGAGATCGCGGACGTGTTCGCCGAGTGGAACCGCGGCGAACTGGAGTCGTACCTGATCGAGATCACCGCTGAGGTGCTCCGCCAGGTGGATGCCGAAACCGGAAAGCCCCTCGTCGACGTGATCCTCGACCAGGCCGGCGCGAAGGGCACCGGCGCCTGGACCGTGCAGACCGCCCTCAACCTGGGCGTGCCGGTGTCGGGGATCGCCGAAGCGGTCTTCGCCCGCTCGCTCTCCTCGCACCCCAAGCAGCGTGAGGTATCCGGCGCACTCCCCGGCCCGGTCGAGGGGCTCGCCGTCGAGGACGCGGACGCGTTCATCGAGGACGTGCGCCTCGCCCTCTACGCGTCGAAGATCGTCGCGTACTCGCAGGGCTTCGACGAGATCCGCGCGGGAGCTGCGGAGTACGACTGGAACATCGACCTCGGCGCCGTGTCGAAGATCTGGCGCGGCGGCTGCATCATCCGCGCGCAGTTCCTCAACCGCATCGCCGACGCGTACGGCGTCGCCCCCGACCTGCCCGTGCTCCTGACCGCGCCCTACTTCGTCGAGGCCCTCGGCCGTGCACAGGGGTCGTGGCGCCGCATCGTCCAGACGGCCGCCGGTGCCGGCATCCCCGCCCCGGCCTTCTCGTCGTCGCTGTCGTACTACGACGGGCTGCGCGCCGAGCGGCTTCCCGCCGCGCTCGTGCAGGGTCAGCGCGACTTCTTCGGTGCCCACACCTACAAGCGCATCGACAAGCCCGGCACCTTCCACACCCTCTGGTCGGGCGACCGCACCGAGATCGAAGCAGAAGACACGCACTGAGCGCGTGCCGACACGCAGCTGCACGCAGACGGCGCGTACCCGGTGAGCAGAGTCGCCCGTCGCACCGGCGCGCTGATCGCGGCCGTCGGCGTGCTTCTTCTCGCGGCGGTCATCGCGTCCATCGCGGTGACCGCTCCCCCTCAGCGGTCGTCCGTCGAGGGCGGGCAGAGCGCGTCGCCGTCACCGGCGGTGGTGGTCGCCGAGCCGGCCCGAGTGATCCTCACGCCGACCGAGACACCTGCGACGTCCCAGTCGATCTCCTGGCTCGCCGGCGACGTGTCGCATACGACGGGGCGGGTGCAGATCCGCACGACAGGCGGCGACGCGCGCACCGTCGAGGCTCAGGACGTGGGAACGGTCAACGACAACCCGCTTCGCCATTTCTCCACAACCGTGACCGGGCTCGAGCCCGCAACCACGTATGAGTACCGGGTCGGCCTCGAGGGCAGCTGGAGCGGATGGCGAAGCTTCTCCACCGCCGACCCGGCCGACGCCGACTTCCAGTTCATCTACTACGGCGACGCACAGATTGGCCTCGACTCGACCTGGCCCTCGGTCGTCCAGCAGGCTGAGGCCACCGCCCCGAACGCGATCGGCTCGGTGCACGCGGGCGACTTGATCAACCGGCCCGGGGATGAGACGGAGTGGGTGAACTGGTTCGCCGGAATGGGCGAGTCCGCGGCGACGAAGAATGTCATCGCCGCGCCCGGAAACCACGAGTACATCGACGACCCGCTGCTGCGGGCGTGGAAAGCGAACTTCGAGTACCCCCACAACAACCCGACCTATGCAACGAGCGGCCCGCTTGCCGATCTTGCGTTCGCCGGCACCGACATCGCGCGCCAGTACGCCGCCTACGTCGATCACTGGTCCGAATTCGCCGCGGAGACGGTGTATTTCACGGATTACCAGGATGTGCGCTTCATCGCGGTGAACGCAACACAGGACGTGGGGTTCCTGACCCCGGCGGCTCTGCCGGAGTGCGTGGGTGAGGGCTGCCCCTCAGGCGACGTCGGCGAGCTGTGGACGCGGTTCCAAGCGGCATGGCTCGATCACGTACTCACCGAAAGTCCAGCGAAGTGGAACGTCGTCACCTTCCACCAGCCCGTCTACTCGGCATCCGTCGGACGAGACGAGCCGGTGCTGCGGGCGTACTGGGTGCCGGTTTTCGAGGAGCACAACGTGGACCTCGTCCTGATGGGCCACGACCATGTCTATGCGCGCGGCTATAACAACGAAGACGAAACGGCTGACGCCGGTGTCACCGACGGCCCGGTGTACGTCGTGTCCAACTCCGGCGCGAAGCACTACGAGCTGACCCCCGAGGACGACAACGTCTGGACGGCCAACGATGCGACCCAGGTGCGTCGCGGCAGCGGAGTGACGACCTACCAGGTGATCGACGTATCGGAGGATCATCTCGTCTACCGCTCGTACCTCGCTGAGAAGACGAGGGAGTCCACCTCGAGCAGGGCTGTCGGCGCGATCTTCGACGAGTTCACCATCACGAAGGATGCTGCAGGACAGAAGTGGGTGACGGAGGCCGGGGTCGCCCCTCCCCGGTGACGGACCTGAGGGCCGGCCGATCGCCTTCTCGCTGCCCGCGACCACGTCGCCGGACGCCGGCACGCGCTGCGCTCCGACGAGCTGATCGGCCGCGAGGACGACGGCCGGACGCCTGCTACAGCCAGCCTTTGCGCTTGAAGATCGCGTACAGCGTGATGCTCGTCGCCGCCATGAGCCCCAGCGCCATCGGATACCCGAACGTCCAGTGCAGTTCGGGCATGTGGTCGAAATTCATGCCGTAGACCGTGCCGACCAGGGTGGGGGCGAACAGGATCGCCGCCCAGCCGGACACCTTCTTCACCTGCTCGTTCTGCGTGAGGCTGAATTCGGTCATCTCGGCCATCGCGTCGTTCTGCCGCTGGGTCACGAGCGTCGAGTGCAGCATCAGCGCGTTCTCGAGGATCGTGCGGAAGCTTGCGGCGCGCTCCACGATGCGGATCACGTGGTCGTGCACGTCGCGGAACGCGCGCCTGATCTCCAGGTCGATGCCGAAGACCTGGGCATCGCCCTGCAGTCGTTCGAGGATCGGGATGAGCGGGCCGACAGCCCGCTGGAAGTCGACGACTTCGCGGGTCAGGCCGAAGATGCGACGCGCCACGGCGGGATCGTTCGCGAAGAGCTGGTCCTCGATTTCGTCGATGTCGTTCTCCAGGCCGGCCACGACGGGCTCATACTGATCGACGACTTCGTCGACGATCCCGTAGAGCACCGCCATCGGGCCGCGCGCGAGCAGCTCGGGATCGGCCTCGAGCCGCCGCCGCACGCGTCCGAGGTCGGGCGACTCGGCGTGACGCACCGTGACGACGAAGTCCGGGCCCGTGAACACGTGGACCTCGCCGAACTCGAGCTCCTCCGTGGAATCGACGTAGCGCGCCGGACGCAGCACGGTGAAGACGGCGTCGTCGTAACGGTCGAGCTTCGGGCGCTGATGCCCGTTCAGCGCGTCCTCGAGAGCGAGCGGGTGCAGCCCGAACTCCCTCTCGATGTCGCGCAGCTCCGGCTCACCGGGCCGGTAGAGGCCGATCCACGCCATGCCCCCGCGGTCGCTCATCTCCTCGAACGTCTGGTCGAGTGAGGACGGGTCGGACGTGCGGCGCCCATCCACGTAGATGGCGTTGTCGACGACGGTCATGGGAACCTCCGCGCACACTCTATGCGTCGCGCGGCGCGGCATCGGGCACGATGGCAGGATGAGCGCGAAGCGAGTCCTGTACATCGGCGGCACCGGAACCATCAGCGCGGCGTGCGTCCGCCGCTCCTTGGACCTCGGACACGAGGTGACGGTGCTCAATCGCGGGTCCGGACGTCGACCACTTCCGGACGGCGTCAGCGAGATCGTCGCGGACGTCCGGGATGCCGCCGCCGTGGCGCGCGCGGTCGACGGCGCCGAGTTCGACGTCGTGGCGGAGTTCCTCGCCTTCACCCCCGAGCACGTCCGGGCCGACCTCGCGCAGTTCGCCGGGCGCTGCGGCCAGTACGTCTTCATCAGTTCGGCATCGGCCTACCAGAAGCCGCCGCAGCGTCTTCCGGTCACGGAATCCACACCGCTGCGCAACCCCTTCTGGCAGTACTCCCGCGACAAGATCGCGTGCGAGGACCTGCTGGTGTCCGCATACCGCGAACGCGGCATCCCGATCACGATCGTCCGCCCGTCGCACACGTACGACGAGCGCCTGATCCCGACGATGGGCCACTGGACCGACATCGCACGGATGCGGCAGGGCAGACCGGTCGTGATCCACGGTGACGGCACGAGCCTGTGGACGCTCACGCACAGCGACGACTTCGCGGTCGCGTTCGCGGGCCTGCTGGGCAACCCCGCGGCGATCGGCGAGGCGTTCACGATCACGGGCACCCACGCACCGTCGTGGAATCAGATCTACGGCTGGCTCGCGGATGCCGCCGGTGTGAGCGATCCCGAATTCGTCCACGTCGCCTCGGAGGCGATCGCCGCGTTCGCGCCGGACCTCGGGCCGGGGCTGCTCGGCGACAAGGCGCACTCGATGCTTTTCGACACGAGCAAGGTCACCGCCCTCGTGCCGGAGTTCCGCACGACGATCACGTTCGACGAGGGCGCGCGACGCATCGTCCAGCACTACGGAGCGCACCCCGACGAGCAGATCGTCGACGTCGAGCTGAGTGCGACTTTCGATCGGATCATCGAATATGCACGGCCCACCGGCTGAGGGCTGTCGAAGCGAATCGCCGGTGCGGATGAGGCGGGCGGGGTAGAGTCCTGAGAACGACATCTATGGGGAGAGTCGATATGCGACGTGGGGTCACGAAAGACAAGATGGCGCCGAGCCTGGTCGCGCTGGGACTGACGGCGATGCTCGTCCTGGGCGGAGGGTCGAGCCCCGCGCTTGCGAACGCTGTGCCCTCCCCGACCGGGCCTACGCCGTCTCCGTCCGTGACACCGACTCCGGAGGTCGCCCCGTCGCCGGCCCCCTCCTCCGGTGCTCCGGAAACGGATGCGGAGTCGCCGGCCCCCTCGGCCAGTCCGGAACCGACTCCGAGCGAGCAGGTCCCCGCTCCGCCCCCTCCCGAGGTCCGCACGCCCAGCTCCGAAGAGACGCTCATCAGTGAGGCCGTCCCCGTGAGCAATCTCCCGATGCTGTCGGTCGAGCTGCCCGCCGGCTACACACTCGACGACCTGAACGGATCCAAGAACGACATCCCGGCGGACCCTGCGCTCGAACCGCACGCAGTCCTCGATCTGGTCGATCCCTCCAACCCGGCGAATGATCTGACCGGTGTGACTCTCGAGGAGATCAGAAGCCGCGGCAACTCCACGTGGGGCTTGGAGAAGAAGCCCTATCAGATCAAGTTCGACAGCTCCACAGCAGTCCTCGGGCTCCCGAAGGCGAAGACGTGGATACTTCTGGCCAACCATGCCGATCCATCGCTGATGAGGAACAAGCTGGCGTACGACCTCGCAGTGGCGTTCGGTCTGCCGGCCTCGCCGGATTCGCGTTTCGTCGATCTGACGATCAACGGCGAGTTCCTCGGCAACTACCTTCTCACCGAGAAGGTCGAGGTCAAGACCAACAGGCTCCAGCTGCAGGACCCGGGCGGCCTGCTGCTGGAGTTGGACAGTTACTACGGCGATGCCGAGCAGTTCAAATTCAGAACCGCCACCAGCAACTCGCTCTTCGTCCTCAAGGATGCAGTCCAGGATGTCGAAGAGCCTCTTGCGCCGGAACTGGCCGCATCGTACGAAGACACCCAGGCCTACGTCGAGGAATTCGAGGCCGAACTCTACGCCGCTGATCCGGACTGGACGCGCATCAGCGCGATGATCGACGTCGAATCCTTCATCAAGTACTACTTCGTCTTCGAAGTGGCTGCGAACCCCGAGATCACCGAGTCGAGCGTCTTCTTCTGGAGGGACGGCACGACCGACGTCCTGCACGCCGGTCCGGTGTGGGACTTCGACTACTCCTTCGCGAATGATCCTCGGGCATTCCTGGGTGCGGATCCCATCCAGGACTACGTCAAGAATGCACAGGTGATCCGAAACCGCGGCAACGGATGGTTCCAGGAGCTCTTCCGCAACGAGGAGTTCGCCACGCTGGCGGCAGAGATGTATGCGAGCGAGCTGGAACCCGAGGTCAACGCGCTGGTCGGCAAGATCGACGCGCTCGCTGCAGAACTGGCTCCCTCCGCGGAGCTCAACTTCCAGCGGTGGACGAACGTCCTGGGCGAACCCTCGGTGGCCTCGGGCATGCGCACCGTGGCGCCCACCTGGGCGGGGGAGGTGACGTATCTGCGCAACTGGGTCTCGACCCGTGTCACTCACCTTGCAGCTGCATATGGATCGGCGATGCCGCTCCTGAGCTACTCGTCGCACGTAGCCGACATCGGCTGGATGCCCGACCATACTGCGGGGCAGATCGTGGGGACGACGGGCCGCGGCCTGCAGATGGAAGCCCTCGACGTCGCGCTTCTCGGCAACGCTCTCGGTGGCGCCGTCCAAAGCCGCGGTCACGTGCAGAACATCGGCTGGACCGGATGGCAGACGGGCGACACGCGGCTGGGAACGACCGGCAAGTCCCTTCGGCTGGAGGCGGTCCAGTTCGCCCTCACCGCGCGACTGGCCGCCGTCTACGACATCGAGTACCGCGCCCATGTGCAGAACGTGGGATGGATGCCCTGGGTGCGCAACGGGGCCACGGCGGGGACACTCGGAAAGTCGCTGCGAATCGAGGCGGTGCAGATACGCCTTCTGGAGAAGCCGGACCCCGTATCGGGTACGGCGTTGGAGTACCGCGCTCATGTCGCCACGCTGGGATGGCTTGCGCCCGTCGGCGGCGGGAACGTTGCCGGGACCGAAGGCAGGGCCCTTCGCATGGAAGCGCTCGACGCGGCTGTCGTCAGCTCGGAGTACGACGGCGATCTCGTCTATCGCGCCCACGTCCAGGACGTCGGCTGGATGACGTGGACGGGCTCAGCCGATTTCATCGGCACCGTCGGGCGCAGTCTGCGAATCGAGGCATTGCAGATCAAGCTGAGCGGTGAACTCGCCGAGCACTACTCGGTCCGCTACACGGCGCACGTGCAGGACGTCGGCTGGCAGCCGTGGGTCTCGAACGGGCAGACCGCCGGAACCACGGGACAGAGCAAGCGCGTGGAGGCCGTGAAGATCGAACTGGTGCCGTCACCCTGAACATGCCGAGCGTGCACCGCGGCCTGTGATTCAGGCCGACCGCGACGTGTCCAGCCGCGTCGCGCAGCGTGGCCGGCCTTCGCGACGGAATCTCGGCCGGGAGAGTGCGGATCGCGCCGCAGGTGTCACAGCCGACTCATAGCCCTCTCCATAGGAACCGCATAGGAACACTCGCACAATGGAGCCATGACCAGCCCCGCCGCCGCCCCGTCGCTCCGCCGTCTCGACGGCTCCGCCCTGCGTGTCCTCGTCGTGGACGACGAGCAGATGCTGACCGATCTGCTGTCGATGGCGCTGCGCATGGAGGGGTGGGACGTGCGCACGGCGGGCTCGGGCTTCCAGGCGCTGCAGGCCGCGCGCGACTTCGATCCCGACGCGATGGTGCTCGACATCATGATGCCCGACCTCGACGGGATGGCCGTGCTGCAGCGGCTGCGGCAGTCCGGGAACGACGTTCCCGTGCTCTTCCTCACCGCGAAGGATGCCGTGAGCGACCGGGTCGCGGGACTCACCGCGGGTGGCGACGACTACGTCACGAAGCCGTTCAGCCTCGAGGAGGTCGTCGCCCGGCTGCGGGGTCTCATGCGGAGAGCCGGAACGGCGCACTCGGCGGATGCCGAGCCGATCCTCCGCGTCGGCGACCTGACCCTGAACGAGGACAGCCACGAGGTCGAGCGCGGCGGCGATCAGTTCGAGCTCACGGCGACGGAATTCGAGCTGCTGCGGTTCCTCATGCGCAATCAGCGCCGCGTCGTGTCGAAGGCGCAGATCCTCGACCGGGTCTGGAACTACGACTTCGGCGGACGATCGAGCGTCGTCGAGCTCTACATCTCGTACCTGCGCAAGAAGATCGACCAGGGCCGAGAGCCGCTCATCCACACCGTCCGTGGCGTCGGCTACATGATCAAGGCTCCGCAGTGACCCAGGCTCCGGTCGAACCGACGACCGATGCCGCGCCTCCCGCTCCGGCATCCCCTCCTTCGTCGAGCCCACCGCAGGCGACCGCACGGCGCCGCGGACGGCGCACGTGGAGCCTGCAGACGCGGCTCATGGCGACCGTGATCGGCATCGTGTCGCTCATCCTCGTCATCGTCGCGATCGCGACGAGTGCCGCGCTGGGGAGCGTCCTGGAGAACAACCTCGACTCGACTCTCGAGAATTCGGCACAGCAGGCGGGGCGCGCCCTGCAGCAGCCGACGTTCCCGGGCGACAGCCGGGACGCGTACGACGTGCTGAACGAAGGCCGGCAGGAGCCCGGGTTCCTCTTCATCGCCCAGGCGATCGACGGCGGCGTGTCGGGAGCGTACGTCGCCGAGGACGGCGAGATCGTGCGCATGACCGACGCGCAGATCGAGGACGTCGTCGACGCGATCGGCCAGGGCGGATTCACGACCGTTTCGCTCGCCGACGGCATCGGCGACTACCGAGTGGTGCCCGTCCGTGGCGACACGTTCTTCGCGATCGCTGGGCTCCCGGTGACCGAGGTCCGCAGCACGATCGCGCAGACCCTCACGACGGTCGCACTCGTGACGGCCGGCGGTCTGCTCCTGCTCGCGTCCGCGATCGCCGTCGTGATCCGCGCAGGGCTCAAGCCGCTGCGCGCGGTCGCCGACACCGCCACGCGCGTGGCGGCCCTGCCGCTGTCGGAGGGAGCCGTGTCGATCACCGAGCGCGTGCCCGACGACGAGACGGACGAGCACACCGAGATCGGCCGGGTCGGCCATGCGCTGAACACGCTCCTGGACCATGTGGGAGAGTCGCTCGACGCCCGCCAGCGCAACGAGGAGCGCATGCGGCGCTTCGTCGCCGATGCGAGCCACGAGCTGCGCACGCCGCTCGCATCGATCCGCGGGTTCTCCGAGCTGTCGCTGCGCGCCCTGCGCCAGTCGGAGGGGCCCGACACGACGCCTCGCCCCGATGTCGTCGAGACGACGGAGGCCTCGCTCGAACGCATCCAGGCCCAGTCGATCCGCATGACAGGCCTCGTCGAAGATCTGCTGCTTCTCGCCCGGCTCGACGAGGGTCAGGAGCTCGTGTACGGCACGGTCGACCTGTCGCGCCTCGCGATCGAGGCGCTCGCCGATGCGACGCCTGCGGGCCCGGAGCACGTCTGGGAGCTCGACCTCGACGAAGAGCCCGTCGTCGTGACCGGGGACTCGTCGCGCCTGCACCAGGTGGTCGCCAATCTGCTGGCCAACGCCCGCACGCACACCCCCGCCGGGACGAACGTGACCCTGAGCGTGGCGCGGGTGGGAGCGGATGCCGTGCTCCGCGTGCACGATGACGGCCCGGGTGTGGACCCCGCCATCGCCGACGAGCTGTTCGAGCGCTTCTCGCGCGCCGACCGCTCCCGCGCACGCAAGACCGGGGGGACGGGTCTCGGCCTCTCGATCGCGCAGGCGATCGTCCACGCGCACGGCGGAACGCTGGCGGTCGACAGCGTTCCAGGCTCGACGACGTTCGAGGTGCGGCTGCCCCTCACTCCCCCGCGTCACGACGAGACGTCGGCCGCGGCGTCATCGACGGCCGCGGCATCCGGTCCGGCGTTCCCCCCGCCGCCACCGTTGCCGCCCTCCGCACACCCGCTCCCGGCCGCTGCCGAAGACGGACCTGCGGAGGCGGCACCGCCGCGCCCGCCGGCACCCTGAGGTGCAGGCGCCGGTCAGTACCCGCTGAACGCGTCGGTCGTGATCGAGCGAGCGCGCTCGAGCGCGGGCGCGAGGTCGGCGATGAGACCGGCGGGACCGGAGATGTACGCATGGCGCGCGCCGATGTCGGGCACGACCTGCAGGAGCCCCTCTGCGTCGAGTCGGACACCGCGGGCCCAGAACCAGTTGCCGGGCATGTCTTTCGGCTCGTCGCGGGTGAACACGATCACGGGCACCCGTGACGCCTCGAGCTCGTCGCGGAACGCGAGCTCGGACGCGTCGGGCGCGACGTAGACCACGATGATGTCGCGGTCCTCCTCGGCCAGCCGGATGTGTCGCAGCTGCGAGGCGAACGGCGTGATGCCGATCCCGGCGGCGACCATGAGCACGGGCGCCATCGCACGCTTCGGCAGCAGGAAGTCGCCCCACACGCCGGTGACGGCCAAGGTGTCGCCGGGGACGACCTGCGCGAGCGCCTTCTTGTAGGAGCTCTGCGGCTTCTTGCTCGGCACTTCCTTGAACGCGACGGTCAGCAGCGGCAGATCCTCCGGCGCCGAGGCGATGCTGAACTCGCGTCGCGTGCCGCGCGCGTCGGGATGCCGGTGCGGCACGTCGAGCTCGAGGTACTGCCCCGGGATGAAGGAGAGCTTCCGGTGCGTGCGAAACGTCAGCGCCTGCACCGTGGGCGTCAGTTCGGCGCGCGACTCGAGCGTCAGCTTGACCGCGGAGCGCATCGAGAACGCGAAGACGAATGCGACGAGGTTGCCGACCAGGAGTGCACGTTCCTGACCGAGACTGATGGCGCCGAGGTCGATCGGCCAGCCGGCGAGGACGCCGACGACCGCCGCGACGGTGAACTGCTGCCAGCGGCGCGGCGGGAGCGTGAGCGGCTCGGAGAGCATGAACGCGCCGAGGAACAGGAACGGCGACGACCAGAGGACGCTCCACAGGATGTCGATCGTCTCGACGTCCAGTCCCGCGTCCTCGTACTGGATCGTCGTGCGCAGCACGGCGACTGCGACGGCGATCAGCAGGAAGACGGCGATGACCCGCACCTTCTCGGTGCGCAGCAGCACGGCGAACCCGAGGACGATGACCGGGAGCGCCAAGACGGGTGTGCCGACCCACCACGCCGACGCGCCGACGCCCGGGAGCGCGATGCTCAACAGGGTCAAGGCGGTCGCGCCGACCGCCGCAGGGTTGAAGATGTGCCGACCTCGCCACGCCAGGATGTACTTCGACAGCGACGCGACCGCGCCGGCGAACGCGATGCCGGCAAGGCCCACGGGGTCGAGGGTCGGGCGCAGCACGAACACGAGGATCGCCGCCGTGATGAGCGAGGATTCCAGGCGCCACGGCAGCTTCAGCAGCGCCTGCGCGGCCGCATCCGCCGCGACGCACACCGCGGCCAGCACGGCGGCCGTCACGAGCAGCTCCAGTGGCTGCGGCGAGACGGCTCCGAAGAACGACAGGACGAGCGCGATCGCCGTCAGGATGCCGAGCGCGATGAGCGCGAGCCGGTACATCGAGACGCGGCCCAACACGGAGAAGACGCGATTCCACAGCGAGGTGAGGGTTCCGATCACACGAACAACTCTGCCTTACTCCCCGGCGACCATTCGACGCGGCCGTCGGTCGTCATGCGCACCCACTCCACTCCCCACTCGTGGGCGAGTTCGGGTCCGCCGTCGAAGAACAGCGCCGTCGCGATCGCGTCCGCGTGCATGGCCGGACTGTCCAGCGACGCCGGCACGGTGGCCCACGTCGCCGCGATCGTACGCACGGGCAGGCCCGTGCGCGCGTCGAGCACGTGATGGAGTCCGTCACCCCACGCGCGGCGGTTCGTCGCCGAGGCGCAGAGCGCGGCATCCGTCACCTCGATCACGCCGATCGCCCGCCGGGCGTCGTACGGATGCTCGAGCCCGACGCGCTGCGGCGTCCCGCGCACCCTGAGATCGCCGCTGGCGTCGACGACGATGTCGCCGTCCACGTGCGCGACGAGCACCTCGAGCACGCGGTCGACCACCCGCCCTTTGCCGAGCGCGCCGACGTCGATCGCAGCCGGCACGGCAAGGGCGAGCTTCTGCGGCGTCCAGGTGAGCAGCCGACGCCAGTCGGGCGGTGCGCTCACCGCGCCGCTGTCGCGGAAGGAGTAGTCCGGGTCGTAGCCGAGGGCGGCGAGCGAGGCTCCCACGAGCGGGTTCACGGCTCCGCCGGTCGCCCGGTCCAACGCGTCGTACGCCTCGAGCATGTCGGGCGCATCCGGAGGGGCTGTGACCTCGCCGCCGGCGCGCGCCAGCGACGCCACGACGGAATCCGGGCGGAAACGCGACCACTCGCGGTCGAACTCCGAGATCGTCTCCTCGACCGCCGCACGCGCATCGCTCGCGAGGGGGACGGCGGTCTCGATCTGCCAAGGAGCGCCGATCGCGTCGAACCGCCACACCTCGGGCGTGGCGGGGTCGTTCGTGCCCATGGGACTACGCGGCGGCCTCGGCCTTGATCGCCTCGATGGCCTGGTTGAAGCCGCCACTCGTCAGCGACGAGCCGGCGACGCGGCTCACGGAGATCTCGTCGATGTCTTGCCCCACGACCACGTCGGCGATGCCGCCGATGAAGCGTCCCTGATACTCCTCGGACTCGCTCTTCTGCGGGTCCCCCGTGACCTCGACATCGGTGATGACGTCGTCGGCGAGCGTGACGGTCACCTCGATCGTCTCCACCGACTCGGGCGTCGCGTACGAGCCCTCGGCCGTGTACGTGCCGTCGGCGTACGCACCGCCGCCCGCGGCGGACCCGGAGTCGGGTGCCGTCGAGGCGCCGGCGTCCGTGTCGGCCGGTCCAGTCGTGGCGACGCCGGATGTGCTGCATCCGGCCAGCGCGAGTGCGCCGACGACGCCGAGCGTGGCGACTCCCACGCGAACGGGACGGGGTACGGCGGCGGTGTGGATCATCGGTCCTCCTTGTGCGGTGCCTCGGGTCTCCACGCTAACGGGGTGCGAAGCGCGCGCAGACCGTACAGCCTAGGAAGCCGCTATGAATGCGTGCGCATGCATCACAGCCCGGAGGCCGACGATACGGGCGAAGTCGGGATGCCGCTTATGCCGCGCCGTCGAACATGCTCGTGACCGAGCCGTCCTCGAACACTTCATGGATCGCCCGTGCAAGCAGCGGCGCGATCGGCAGGATCGTCAGCGAGGCGAAGCGCTTCTCGGCCGGGATCGGGACCGTGTCGGTCACGACGACCTCGTCGATCGCCTCCGACTGCAGACGCTCCGCGGCCGGGTCGCTGAAGATCGCGTGGGTCGCTGCGACGATCACCCGCTCGGCGCCGTTCTTCTTCAGCGCCTCCGCGGCCTTCACGATCGTGCCGCCGGTGTCGATCATGTCGTCCACCAGCAGGCACACCCGGTCATCGACCTGACCGACGATCTCGTTGACCGTGACCTGGTTGGCGACGTTCGGGTCGCGACGCTTGTGGATGATCGCGAGCGGCGCGCCGAGGCTGTCCGACCACGTGTCGGCGACACGGACACGGCCGGTGTCGGGCGAGACGACCGTGAGCTTGGCACGGTCTGCGGCCGAGAGGTTCTGCTCGAAGTACTCGAGCAGCACCGGCTTGGCGAACAGGTGGTCGACCGGGCCGTCGAAGAAACCCTGGATCTGCGCGGCGTGCAGGTCGACGCTCATGACGCGGTCCGCGCCGGCGGTCTTCAGCAGGTCGGCCACCAGGCGCGCGCTGATCGGCTCGCGGCCTCGGCTCTTCTTGTCCTGACGCGAATAGGGGTAGTACGGCGCCACGACGGTGATGCGCTTCGCGGAGGCGCGCTTGGCGGCATCCAGCATGATGAGCGTCTCCATGAGCCACTCGTTGACCGGAGGTCCGAAGCTCTGGATCAGGAAGAAGTCGCACCCGCGGATCGACACCTGGAACCGCGTGAGGATCTCGCCCGACGCGAACGTGCGGTACTCCGTCGGGACGAGCTCCGTGCCCAGGGCACCGGCGACATCGGCGGACAGCTCGGGATGAGAGCGACCCGACGCGACGACGAGCCGCTTCTTGGTCTTCGCCACCAGTCCCGGCGCGATGTCATTCTCGCGGTCGAGGTCGACCGTCTTCCGTTTGCGCGCCATCGTCCGCTTTCTGTGCGGACCGGGCTTTCGCGGCAGCATCGGCCGCCGCGGTGCCCGGTCGGTTCGTCTCGACCCACCCCTCGACGTTGCGCTGAGGGGCCACGCTGAGCGCCAGGGCACCGGCGGGCACATCCTTGCGGATGACCGCTCCGGCCCCGGTCTTCGCGCCTTCTCCGATCCTAACGGGCGCCACGAACACGTTGTGCGACCCGGTGTGCACCTCGTCGCCGATCTCGGTGCGGTGCTTGGCGATGTCGTCGTAGTTCGCGGTGATCGCACCGGCGCCGAGGTTCACTCCGGTGCCGATCGTGGTGTCGCCGATGTACGACAGATGCGGCACCTTGCTGCGCGCGCCGATCGTGGAGTTCTTCGTCTCCACGAACGTGCCGATCTTGCCCTTGTCGCCGAGGTACGTGCCCGGACGCAGGTACGCGAACGGTCCGACCGTTGCGCCGGCGCCGATCACGGCGAGCGTCGCATCGGTGCGCGTGACGACGGCGTTCTCGCCGACCTCGCAGTCGACCAGGCTCGTGTCGGGGCCGACGGTCGCGCCCTCGGCGACCGCCGTCGAGCGCAGGATGTGGGTGTTCGGCAGGACGGTGACATCGGGCGCGAGCGTCGCGGTCACGTCGATCCACGTCGTCGCGGGGTCGAGGATCGTCGCGCCCTCGAGCTGCCACCGGCGCACGGTGCGCGCGTTCAGCAGCCGCGCGGCCTCCGAGAGCTGGACCCGGTCGTTCACGCCGAGCGCGGCCGCGGCATCCGACGCCTGCGCGACGCCCACCGACAGTCGCGCGTCGCGCAGCAGGGCGACGACGTCGGTGAGGTAGCGCTCGCCCTGTGCGTTCGCGGTGCCGACGAGCGAGATGTGCGCGCGCAGCGCGGGCGCCTGGAAGACGTACACCCCGGCGTTGATCTCGCGCACGGCGGCCTCGTCGTCGGTCGCGTCCTTCTGCTCGACGATGCGCTGCACGCCGCCCGCCGAGTCGCGGATCACGCGGCCGTATCCGGTCGCGTCCTCGACGACGGCGCTCAGCACGGTCGCGGCCGCGCCGCTCTCGCGATGCGTGCGGATGAGGCGGCCCAGCGTCTCGTCGTCCAGCAGCGGCACATCGCCGCTGAGGACGAGCACGTCGCCGGTGAAATCGGGCACCTGGGCGAGCGCGACCTCGACGGCGCGCCCCGTGCCGGGGATCTCGTCCTGGTCGACCACGACGATCTCGGGGGCGATGTCGGCCACCGCATCGGCGACGAGGTCGCGCTCGTGGCGCACGACCACGAGGATGCGCTCCGGGCCGAGGTCGCGCGCGGTGTCGAGGACGTGCCCCACGAGGGGACGCCCGCCGATGCGGTGCAGCACCTTCGGGAGCGTCGACTTCATGCGCGTGCCCTGACCGGCGGCGAGGATGATGACGGCGAGCTGAGGCTCGCTTGTGCTCTGGTTCTCAGACATGCTCCGCCGCCAGGATTCGAACCTGAACCTCACAGCTCCAAAGGCTGTCGTGCTGCCGTTACACCACGGCGGACCGCGACCTCACCGACGAGGCACGGCCGCGCGACAAGTCTGCCAGACCGCCGTCCGCAGCCCGCCTCGGACCGCTCGCGTGAAAGCCCGGGGAGATTTCGACCCAACCAGGCCGCCGCGGCGCCTCGGAGTGCGATTTCTCCCCGGGCTTTCGCGGGAGGGCGCTGTGCCGGCGGCCGATGTGCAGTCGCGATCGCGCCGCCGCGATAATGGGCGCATGGCCCATGAGACCGACGAAGTCGACCGCATCGTCGAGGCGTGGGTCGCCCAGCGCCCCGACCTGGACTTCTCTCCGCTCGAAGTCCTCTCGCGCGTCGACCGGCTCTCCCGTCACCTCGACCGCGCGCGCCGCGACGCGTTCCGCCGCAGCGACCTCGAGCCGTGGGAGTGGGACGTCCTCTCCGCTCTGCGGCGCGCGGGCGAGCCGTTCCAGCTGAGCCCGAAGGCCCTGCTGCAGCAGACCCTCGTCTCGAGCGGGACGATGACGAACCGCATCGATCGGCTCGTCGGACGCCGGCTCGTGCACCGCGAGGCCGACCCCGGCGACGGGCGCAGCATCCTGGTCACCCTGACCGGCGACGGACGGACCAGGGTGGATGCCGCGATCACCCGACTCGTGGATGCCGAGGCCCTGCTGCTGGATACGCTGTCGCGCGCCGACCGCGAGCGCCTCGCGGGGTTGCTGCGCAAGCTCAGCCTCGGCTTCGACGCCTGAGCTCACCCCGGTCCTCCGGTGGCGGCAGCCGGAAGCGCACGACAGGCCTCGAGGGCCGCTCCGGGTAGAATTCCGTGTGCCCTCCGCCGATGACTCCACCGCGCTCCCGCCGAGCGGTATCGACCCCACCGAGCTGGAGATCACCCTGCGCGTGCTCGGCCGCCTCCACGAGGTCGACGAGTCGCACCCCGACTACATCACGGTCCGCCGGGCGACGGCGGCGATGTTCAAGTCCGCCAAGAAGGAGCGGCGCCTCGCCAAGCGCGCCGAGATCGCCGAGGCCGACCGCGCGGTGATCGGCGCCACCGCGACCGGCGCGCCGGACCGCATCGACGACGAGACGCGCGGCATCCCGCTCGAGACGCGTGTGAACGCGCCGACCGCAGGCACCCTGATCGTGGCCCGGCCCTGCTACATCTGCAAGCAGCCCTACACGCAGGTGGACGCGTTCTACCACCAGCTCTGCCCCGCATGTGCGGCGATGAGCCATGCGAAGCGCGAGGCGCGCACCGACCTGACCGGCAAGCGCGCGCTCCTGACCGGCGGGCGCGCGAAGATCGGCATGTACATCGCACTGCGCCTGCTGCGGGACGGCGCGCACACGACGATCACGACCCGGTTCCCGAGGGACGCCGTCCGCCGCTTCACGAGCCTGCCCGACTCGGCCGAGTGGATCGACCGGCTCCGGGTCGTCGGCATCGATCTGCGCGACCCGGCGCAGGTGATCGGTCTCGCCGAATCGGTCGCCGAGCAGGGGCCGCTCGACATCCTCATCAACAACGCCACGCAGACCGTGCGGCGCTCCCCCGGCGCGTATCAACCACTCGTGGATGCCGAACTCGCGCCCCTCCCCGACGGACCGCTCCCCGAGCTCGTGACGTTCGGCCACACGAACGACGCGCACCCGCTCGCGCTCGCGCAGTCGGTGAGCGCGCACCCGATCCTCGCCGCCGCGGCCGCGAAGGCCGAAGAGCTCACCGAGCAGGCGATGGCCGCGGGCTCGAGTTCGCTCGATCGGCTCGCCGACGGCACCGCGATCGACGCCGGCGGGCTCGTGCCCGACCTGCATCACGTGAACTCCTGGACCCAGCACGTGCAGGAGGTCGACCCCCTCGAGATGCTCGAAGTGCAGCTCGCGAACACGACTGCCCCGTTCCTGCTCGTCTCCAAGCTCCGGCCCTCGATGGCCGCGAGTCCCGCGCGTCGCAAGTACGTCGTGAACGTCAGTGCGATGGAGGGCGTGTTCGGTCGCGGCTACAAGGGCCCCGGCCACCCGCACACCAACATGGCGAAGGCCGCGGTGAACATGCTGACGCGCACGAGCGCGCGCGAGATGTTCGAGACCGACGGCATCCTCATGACGAGTGTCGACACCGGATGGATCACGGACGAGCGTCCGCACCCGACGAAGGTGCGCCTCGCCGAAGAGGGCTTCCATGCGCCGCTCGACCTCGTCGACGGGGCGGCTCGCGTGTACGACCCGATCGTGCGCGGCGAAGCTGGCGAGGACGTGTTCGGGGTGTTCCTGAAGGACTACACGGTCGGCAGCTGGTGAGCCGCTCCGCGGACGTGCTGCGCGGCATCCGGATCGGCTCCCGCGTCGTGGCGCGATACCTGCTGCCCGACGGGAGCGCGACGGACGCGCTCGGCTATCTCCGTTCGCGGGATGCCGACCACGTCGTCATCGAGACGAAGCGGGGTCTCGATGCGGTGCCGCTCGGTGCCGTGATCGCGGCGAAGGAAGTCCCCCCACCGCCGGCGCCGCGCCCCCGCTGACGCGCGGCCGATTCACACGAGCTCCGACAGCTCCAGCCAGCGCTCCTCGAGCTGCGACACCTCGGTCTCGAGCTTCTGCAGGGCCGTCGTCTGCGCGGCGACACCCGTGTAGTCGTTCTGATCGTGTTCGGCGATCTTCACGTGGGCGGCGTCGATCAGCGTGGCGAGCTTGGCGAGCCGCCGCTCGATCGCCGCGACCTCCTTCTGCGCGGCGCGCAGCTCGGCGCCGGTGAGGCCGCCGGGCGCAGGGACGGCAGCCGACGCGGATGCCGCTGCGGCGGCATCCGCCTGCTCCTCCTGCCGGTGCCGCAGGCGCAGGTACTCGTCGACTCCCCCGGGCAGGTGCCGGAGCCTCCCGCCCAGGATCGCGTACTGCTGATCGGTGACGCGCTCGATGAAGTACCGGTCGTGCGAGACGACGAGGAGTGTGCCGGGCCAGGAGTCCAGGAGGTCCTCGATCGCGGCGAGCATGTCGGTGTCGAGGTCGTTCGTCGGCTCGTCGAGGATCAGCACGTTGGGCTGGTCGAGCAGCACGAGCAGGAGCTGCAGGCGCCGCTTCTGACCGCCGGAGAGATCCTTCACGGGGGTGGAGAGCTGGGCGCTGGAGAAGCCCATGCGCTCCAGCAGCTGTCCGGGGGTGAGCTCCTGCGCCTTGGACCCCGCGCCGAACGTGTACGTCGTGCGCAGTCGTGCGAGGACGACTCGCACGGGATCGTCCAGGTGCGCGTCGAGCTCGTCGAGGCGCTGGGTGAGTGTCGCGACCTTGACGGTCTTGCCGCGCTTGACCCGCCCCGACGTCGGCTCGACCGTGCCCGCCACGAGTCCCAGCAGCGTCGACTTTCCGGCCCCGTTGACGCCGAGGATGCCGGTGCGCTCGCCGGGGGCGATGCGCCATTCCACGTCCGTGAGCACCGGCCGGTCGTAGGCGACCGAGACATCGAGCAGGTCGACGACGTCTTTGCCGAGGCGTGAGACCGCGAGCGAGCGGAGGGCGACCGGGTCGCGGATCTCGGGGACGTCGGCGATGAGCGCGTTCGCGGCATCGATGCGGAACTGCGGCTTCGAGGTGCGCGCGGGGGCGCCGCGGCGCAGCCACGCGAGCTCCTTGCGGGCGAGGTTCTGCCGTTTGGCCTCGGACGCGGCCGCCATGCGGTCGCGCTCGACACGCTGGAGGATGTACGCCGCGTAGCCGCCCTCGAACGGCTCGACGATGCGGTCATGCACCTCCCACGTGCGGGTGCAGACCTCGTCGAGGAACCACCGGTCGTGGGTCACGACCAGGAGAGCCCCGGAGTTCGCCGCCCAGCGGCGCTTGAGGTGCTCGGCGAGCCAGGCGATCGCCTCGACGTCGAGGTGGTTGGTCGGCTCGTCGAGCATGAGCACGTCGTGGTCGCCGATCAGGAGCTTGGCGAGCGACACGCGACGACGCTGACCACCGGAGAGATCGGAGATCGGCGCGTTCCAGTCGATGCCCGCCAGCAGGCCCGCCGTCACGTCGCGCACGCGCGGATCGCCCGCCCATTCGTGTTCGGGCAGATCGCCGACGACGGCCGAGGCCACCGTGTCGCCGTCGTCGAGCGTGTCACCCTGATCGAGCACACCGACGGAGACACCGCGCCGGACGGTGACGCGCCCGCCGTTCGGCTCGAGGCGTCCGGCGAGCATCGCGAGGAGGCTGGACTTGCCGTCGCCGTTGCGTCCCACCACGCCGATGCGATCGCCTTCGTCGACGCCGAGAGAGACGGAGTCGAAGATGATGCGCGTGGGGAACTCGAGTTGCAGGGCCTCGGCCCCGAGAAGATGTGCCATGTCCCTCCCAGGTTACGCGCGCGCCCGGTGCCCCAATCGACCGTGAGACGACAACTGCACGTCCAGACCATGGGGTTCACCCACAGTCTCGACGTGCAGATGTCGTCTCAGCGAAGAGAATCTCTGGTCAGAGCAGGTTGTTCTCGGTCAGCCACGCCGTCGCGATGTCGGGCGTGGACTCCTGGTCGACCGTGCTCTGCACGTTCAGTGCCACGAGGCCCTCGGGGGTCAGCGCGGCGCTGATCTCGTTGATGATCTCGGCAGCACCGTCGGGCAGCTCGCCGCTGACGACCGGCACGACGTTCGACGCGAGGAAGAGCCCCTCGGGGTCCTCGAGCACGACGAGGTCCTGGGTCTGGATCGAGGGGTCGGCGGTGTAGATGTTCGCGACCTGGATCGTGTCCGCCAGCAGCGCGTCGAGCGTGGTGTCCGCCGTGGGCGAGAACTCGACGGTCACGCCGTAGGTGTCGAGCAGACCGGTCGGGCCGTAGGGCCGCTCGGCGAGCTCGGGCGCCCCGCCGAGCGTGAGCGTGCCTTCCACGTTCGCGAGGTCGCCGATCTCGACGAGCGAGTTCGCCTCCGCGAAGGCGGCCGTCACGGTGTACGAGTCCTGGTCGGTCGCGGTCGACTGGTCCAGCACGCTCAGCCCCTCGGGCAGCGCATCGGGCAGAGCCGCGTAGACCTCTTCGGACGTACGCGCCTCGGTCTCGGGGTCGAAGAACTGCAGCAGGTTGCCGGAGTACTCGGGGAACAGGGTGATCTCACCGGACTCGAGCGCCGGGATGTACGCGTCGCGCTGACCGGAGTTGAACGCGTCGCGCGACACGTCGAAGCCGGCGTTCTCGAGGGCCTGGGCGTAGATCTCGGCGATGATCTCGTTCGAGTAGTACGCCTGCGAGCCGATGACGATCGTCTCGCCGCCGGCGGCGGGCGCCTCGGTCTCGGGGGCGAGCGGGTCGCTCGACGCGCAGCCCGAGGCCACCAATGCGACGCCGGTCAGGATGGCCGCGGTGAACGCGACCTTGGACTTGTTGATGGTGAACATGGTTCTTTCCTCTGTGTGTGGTGGTGCAGGACTTCAGGATGCGCCGGCAGCCGCCGTGCGAGCGGATGCCGATCTGCGGGGAACGGAATGGTGGGACTGACCCGCGCGGATGCCCGCGGGGACCGAGGCGCGCTGCAGCAGCGCGAAGACGCCGTCGAGGACGAGCGCGAGCGCGGCGACCAGCAGGGCGCCGCCGAGCACGACGTCGAAACGGCGCAGCGGGATGCCGGCCAGGATGTACTGGCCGAGACCGCCGAGGTTGACGTACGCGGCGATCGTGACGGTCGCCACGACCTGCAGGGTGGCCGAGCGCAGACCCGCGACCAGCAGCGACAGCCCGAGGGGCACTTCGACGCGCCAGAGCATCTGCCACTCGGTCATGCCCATTGCCCGGCCCGCGTCGATGACGCGGCGGTCGATCGCCTCGAAACCGGCGTACGCACCGGCGAGGATCGACGGAATCGCCAGCAGGACGAACGTGATGATCGCCGCCTCCGTCGTGCGGAGCACGCCGAGGAGCAGCACGAGGAGGATCAGCAGGCCGAACGACGGGATCGCGCGCGCGGCGCCCGAGATCGCGACGGCGATGTCGCGTCCTTTGCCGGTGTGACCGATCAGCCAGCCCAGCGGAATCGCGATCACCGCCGCGATCGCCACCGACAGGAACGTGAACCACAGATGCTGGGCGAGGGCGACGGGTACGGGCTGGAGTCCGCGGCCCGGGTCGCCCGAGAAGATCCACGCGATCGCGTCGAGGATGAGGTTCACGCGACGCTCACCTCCAGCGGGAGCGCGCCGCGTCGCGCCCGTCGGCGCTGTGCGCGCGTCCACGGCATCATGACGCGCCCGGCGGCGATCAGCAGCGCGTCGATCACGAGGGCGATCACCACGACGGCGACGATGCCGGCGAGCACTTCGGGGATGATGCGACGCTGCGACCCGTTCGTGAAGAGGTATCCGAGGTTCGTGATGCCGACGAGCGCGCCGACGGTCGCGAGGGCGATCGTGCTGACCGCGGTCACGCGCAGGCCGGCGAGGATCACCGGTCCCGCGAGCGGGAAGTCCACCGCGAAGAACCGCCGCACGGCTCCGTAGCCCATCGCCGTCGCCGACAGCCGCACGGACTCGTCGACCGATCCGAGCCCGTCGGCGACCGAGCGCACCATGAGCGCGATCGCGTAGATCGTGAGGGCGAGGATGAGGTTCACCTCGCTGAGGATCGGCGTGCCCAGCAGCACCGGCAGGATCGGCAGCAGGGCGAGCGAGGGGATCGTGTACAGCAGACCCGTCACGGTCAGGATGCCGCCGCGCGCGACCTTGAACCGCCATGCCAACCAGCCCAGCGGCAGCGAGAGCACGAAGCCCAGCACGATCGCGATCACCGACTGACGCAGGTGGACGAGCGTCAGCTCCCAGATCAGATCGAGGTTGTTCGCGACCCAGTTCACGGGGCGCGCTCCGGTGGAGCGCCCGCCTGCGGGGCGTCGCCGATGATCGCACCCTGCGTGCGGCCCTCGCTGTCGACGACGACGGTGCCGCGGGCGGTCTGCTTGAGGGTGAGGGCCCGCGTGCCGCGGTCGACGCCGATGAAGCTCGCGACGAAGTCGCTCGCGGGATCCTCGATGATCTCGCTCGGCGAGCCGACCTGGGCGATCTTGGCGCCCTTCTCCAGGATCACCACCTGGTCGCCGAGCAGGAACGCCTCGTCGATGTCGTGCGTGACGAAGACGACGGTCTTGCCGAGTTCGCTCTGCAGGCGGATGAGCTCCTGCTGAAGATCCGTCCGCACGATCGGGTCGACGGCGCCGAACGGCTCGTCCATCAGGAGGATGTTGGGGTCGGAGGCCAGGCCGCGCGCCACACCGACGCGTTGCTGCTGGCCACCGGACAGCTGGCTCGGATAGCGCGTGGCGAGGGACCGATCGAGGCCGACGGTGTCCAGGAGCGTCAGAGCCTGCTCGCGCGCCCTCTTCTTGGGCACGCCGCTGAGCACGGGCACCGTGGCGACGTTGTCGATCACGGTGAAATGCGGCATGAGGCCCGAGTTCTGCATCACGTAGCCGATGCGGCGACGCAGCTTCACGGCATCCGTCTGCAGGATGCTCTCGTCGTCGATCGTGATGTCGCCGCCCGTCGGCTCGACCATGCGGTTGATCATCCGCAGGAGCGTGGTCTTGCCGCACCCCGAGGAGCCGACGAACACCGTCGTCTTGTGCGACGGGATGAGCAGGCTGAAGTCCTCGACGGCGCGCGTGCCGTCGGGGAACTCCTTCGTGACGTTCCGGAACTCGATCATGCGCTCGCCCTGCTCAGGCCGCGGCCCTGACGTCCTCGCAGAACGCGGAGGGGCGGGCGAGGTCCGGGCCGATGAGGACGAGATCATGCTCGTGCGCCGCGACGATGACGGTGCCGTTCAGGTGCGCCTTCATGATTCCTCCGGGAGGCGCTCGCAGCGCCGGTTGTGATCGCAGCGCGCTGGCCGCTTTTCGAGCGTAGCGAACGCCGCGTACACGGGATCCGAATGACCGGATCGTTGCAACACCGCGAAATGAACGCTATGTTCCGCCGCTCACATCACCCGGGCGCCGTGCACGGGACCATGCACGTGCAGAGCTTCGTACCCCGCCGCCGAGAGCACTACCTGCAGCTCGAGCGCCGATTCGGCGTCGCCGGCGAGGAACGCCAGGGTGGGTCCCGACCCCGAGACCATGCCGGCGAGCGCCCCGGCCTGATCGCCGAGTTCGAGGACGTCGCGCAGCTCGGGACGAAGCGACAGCGCCGCGGCCTGCAAGTCGTTGCGGGTGTGCTCGGCGAGAACGACGGCGTCGCCGGCACGCAAGGCGTGCAGGACGCCGGGGTCGACGACCGGTGGGCGCGGCGAAGAGACGATGTCGGGCCGCGCGCGCATCGCGTCGAGGTGGGCGTACACCTCGGGAGTGGAGAGGCCCGCCGTCGACGGCACGACGACCCAGTCGAATCGGCCTTTCGCGAGCGCGGGGCTCAGTTCGTCGCCGCGCCCGGTGCCGATCGCGGTGCCGCCCATCAGGGCGAACGGCACATCCGCCCCGAGGCGCGCCGCGAGCTGATGCAGCTGCGCGGCGCCGAGGTCGGCGCCCCAGAGCGCATCGCACGCGACCAGGGCGGCCGCGGCGTCCGCGGACCCCCCACCCATCCCGCCCGCGACGGGCACGTGCTTGACGATGTCGAGGTGCACCCCGCCGTCGTACCCGACCTTCTGGGCGATGAGGCGCGCCGCGCGCAGCGCGAGGTTGCGGTCGTCGGCGGGCACTCCCGACACGTCGACGGTTCCCGAGATCGTCACGGAGAAGTCCGCCGCGTGCTCCGCCCACACCTCCTCGTACAGGGAGACCGCCTGGTAGGCGGAGGCGACGTCGTGGTAGCCGTCGTCCTGCACCTCACCCACCTCGAAGAAGAGGTTGAGTTTGCCCGGCGCGCGCACGTGCACGCGACCATCCACGACGGCGTGACTCACAGCTGCGCCGACTCCGCCCAGAGATCGACGTCGAGGCGGCCCGAGAGCGCATCGATCTGCTCGAGCTCCTCGGTGTCGAACGCGGGGCCGGACAGTGCGGCGACGTTCTCGTCCAACTGTGCGGCGCGCGACGCGCCGATGAGCGCCGAGGCGACCACGGGGTCACGGAGCACCCACTGGATCGCCATCTGCGCGAGCGTCTGGCCGCGCTCCTTCGCGATGACGTCGAGTCCGCGCAGCGCCGAGAGTCCGCTCGCGGAGAGCTGCTTGTCGGGCATCGACGAGCGCTTCTGGGCGCGCTCCGCGGTGCCGTCGCCCAGGTACTTGCCGGTCAGCAGCCCCTGCGCGAGCGGCGTGAACGCGATCGCGCCCATTCCCTCCTGCTTCAGCACACCCGTGAGCCCGTCCTCGACCCAGCGGTTCAGGATCGAGTACGCGGGCTGGTGGATGATCAGCGGGGTCCCGAGGCTGCGCGCGACGGCGGCGGCGACCGCGGTGCGTTCGGCGCTGTAGGACGAGATGCCGACGTACAGCGCCTTGCCCTCGCGGACCAGGGTGTCGAGGGCCCCGATCGTCTCCTCGACGGGCGTGACCGGGTCGACCCGGTGCGAGTAGAAGATGTCGACGTAATCCACGCTCATGCGGGCCAGTGACTGGTTCGCGCTCGCGAGGATGTACTTGCGCGAACCGTGATCGCCGTACGGGCCCGGCCACATGTCGTAGCCCGCCTTCGACGAGATGATGAGCTCGTCGCGGTACGGCGCGAAGTCCTCGCGCATCATGCGCCCGAAGTTCGTCTCGGCCGAGCCGTAGGGGGGGCCGTAGTTGTTCGCGAGGTCGAAGTGCGTGATCCCGATGTCGAACGCGTGGCGGAGCACCGCGCGCTGATCATCGAACGGGATGTTGTCGCCGAAGTTCCACCAGAGCCCGAGCGAGATCGGCGGCAGGTGCAGGCCCGAGGCCCCGACCTGCCGGTATTCGGTCGCACGGTAGCGGTCTTCCGCGGCCGTGTACGGCCGGTGGAGCTCTTTGACGTCGGGGCGGAATCGGGGCGCATCGGTCACGTCCCGAGCCTAGCCCCGCCGATGCGCGACGGACACGGACCGCCCGATCCACGCCGGAGGAAGCGAGAGGGCACGTCGACGGGCGGAAGTCAACGCCGCGCCGACGAAATACGGGCGAAACGCGCACCGCTTAGTCTTGCCGTCTGTCCCCCCGAGAGGAGCCCTATGGCGACGCTGTCCGCACTGCCCACTCAGCCCCGCAGCTGGGCCGCGCTGCTCGAGCGCGACGACATCGTCCTGGACGGCGGCGTGCTTCGTGTCACCCACGAGACCACGACTCCCGATGAGGCCCGCACGCAGGACCTTCACCTCGTCGCCGACGCGCTCGAAGCCGCCGGCATCCCGCTCGTGCTCATCCGCCACGACGTGCGGATCCCGGCACTCGTGGTCGACGTCCGGGATGCCGCCGCCGCGGTCGCCGCACTGCGCGACGTTCCCGAGCCGCTGTACGTCAAGCGCAAGGGTCGCGGCACGACCCTCGCCGCCGAGCTCGATGAGCCCGCCGCCGCTCCCGCAACGATGCGCGTCTTCCGGCCCCGCCTGTCGGAGCACGGCGGCCTGCGGTACGACCACGAGATCGGCATCCGCGTGGAGTTCTGGCGTTTCGGCGAGGACGTCGTGGAGGCGCCGAACGACAACGCGGTCACCCGACGAGTCACCCCGGCAGCGGACCTCGGGTTCGTGGAGGTCGAACGGTACGGACGTCGCTGGCGCACGATCTCGGGCATGTTCGACGTGCATCCGGCGGAGTTCACCGAGCCCGTCGACATGGTCTTCTCCTGGGTGGACGGCTCCTCGACCGACTTCCAGAGGCAGCGCGCGGCGCAGATGGCGGAGTACGTCGTGGGCGAGGGCGACGACGGTCCCGCGCGCTACCGTCACGTGGACGAGCTGCGCTACGCCCTGCGCAGCGTCCACATGTACGCGCCGTGGGTGCGCCGCATCTTCATCGCGACCGATTCCCCCGCGCCCGCGTGGCTGCTCGACCACCCCAAGGTCACGATCGTCCGCAGTGAGGAGTTCTTCGGCGACACGTCCGTCCTGCCGATCCACAACTCCCACGCCGTCGAGGCGCAGCTGCATCGCATCGACGGGCTCGCGGAGCACTTCCTGTATTCGAATGACGACATGTTCTTCGGCCGCCCGGTCGAGCCGGAGCTGTTCTTCTCGCCTGCGGGGCTCACGCACTTCGTCGAGTGCGGCGTCCGCATCGGCACGGGCGGCTCGGCCACGCACCGCAGCGGTCACGACAACGCACTGCGGGTGAACCGCGAGCTGCTGCGGGAGCGCTTCGGCCGCACGATCACCCGTGACCTCGAGCACTGCGCGACGCCGTTGCGGCGCAGCGTGATGACCGAGCTCGAAGAGGCCTTCCCGGACGATTTCGCCCGCACGGCGGCATCCCGATTCCGCTCCGCGACCGACATCTCGGTGACGAACAGTCTCTACCACTACTACGCGCAGTTCACCGGGCGGGCGATCGCGACCATGCGGCCGCGCGTGCGCTACGTGCAGACGACGCTCGCCGCGTCGCTGGCCGGAATGGAGCGACTCGCGCGACGTCGCGACGTCGACATGTTCTGCCTGAACGACGGCGGCGCGGGAGAGATGCCCGAAGAGCTGCGCGTGCGGACGGTCACCGACATCCTCGAGCGGATGTTCCCGGTGCGCGCGCCGTGGGAGCGCGCGGAGGTCAGTGCAGAACGGGGATCGGCTCCGTCGGTGCAGCTCCCCGCCTAGAGGGCTCGGCGGGTCGCACCCCGGCGTCGGCGAGTCGGCGTCGGGCCTCGGCGGCGTCGATGTGCTCGAGCGTGCGCGGCGCGTCGACGGGGACGACCGAGTGCACGACCGTGTCGGCGTAGACGTGCACCATGTTGAACGCCTGCGCGCCGTCCTGCGGTCGGGTTCCGCCGACCGGGACCGTCAGGTCCTGCGCGTAGCAGGTCGAGGACGCCACCGACACCGGGATGCCGGCGAACGTGGCGAACGTGGAGTAGTGCAGGTGCCCGGCGATGATCGCGCGCACGTCCGTGCCGCGCAGCACGCGCGCGAGGCGCTTCTGGTCGCGCAGCTCGACGCTCCCGGCGAGCGGGAGCACGCTCGGCACCGGCGGGTGGTGCATCGCCAGGATCGTGCCGAGCGGAGCCGGCGTCGCGAGCACGTCGGCGAGCCAGGTGAGCTGCGCGTCGCGCAGTTCGCCGTGGTGCGCGCCGGGGACCGAGGTGTCCAGCGTGACGAGCCGAAGCCCGTCGAGCTCGTCGACGCGGTCGAGGGGTGGTTGGTCGATGGAGGAGGCCTCGCCCAGCAGCCGCGTGCGGAACTGCGCCCGGTCGTCGTGGTTGCCCATGACCCAGAACAGCCGGGTGCCGAGACGGGCGGCGAAGGGTTCGACGAGCGCCCGCAGGTCCGCGTAGGCGGCGCCCTCCCCGAGATCGACGAGGTCGCCGGTGAACACGACGCCGTCGGGCGCGATGCCCGAGGTCTCGATCGCGGCGAGCGCACGTGCGAGGTGATCCCGAGCGTCCACGACATCGAACAGACGAGATCCCGCGGCGCGCAAGTGCGTGTCACTCAGGTGCAGCAGCACCCGTTCGGCCTCCGGATACTCCGCGGTGCGCATGACCCCTCCGATCGGCGCCGTCCGGGAGCGGATCGGGGCCCCCGCCACCCTGACGGTTCGCGGGAAATGTTACAGGCATGTTTCGTGAACGGGCCGGAGCCGGCCCGCGAACGGCGCCTGAACGCGGGGTCAGGACGCCCGCGCGATGCGGAGGAAGTCGTCCACACCGAGCTCTTCGCCGCGCGCGGTGGGCGCGACACCCGCGCGCTCCAGGATCTCGGATGCCGCAGCCGCCGATCCGCCGACTACCCCCGACACCGCCTGACGGAGCATCTTGCGGCGCTGCTGGAAGGCGGCATCCACGATCTCGAACGTGCGCACGCGCTCCGCTTCCGTGCCCCGGAGCTCCGCGTCGCGCGTGAATGCCACGAGGACGCTGTCGACGTTCGGCACCGGCCAGAACACCTGCCGTGACACGGAGCCCGCGAGTCGCCACGGCCCGTACCAGGCCGCCTTCACGCTCGGCGCGCCGTACGTCTTGCTCCCCGGCGGGGCGGCGAGCCGCTCGCCGACCTCGGCCTGCACCATCACGACGCCGCGGGAGATCGCGGGGAACGACTCGAGGAAGTGCAGGATCACCGGCACCGACACGTTGTAGGGAAGGTTCGCCACGAGCACTGTGGGGTCCCCCGGCAGCTCGGTGACGCGCAGTGCGTCGGCGTCGACGACCTCGAGCGCACCCTCGGCGACCCCGTGCGCGGCGGCCGTCACCGGCAGCCGCGCCGCGAGTCGGTGATCGATCTCGACCGCCGTGACGGCCGCGCCCGCCTCGAGGATCGCGAGCGTGAGCGAACCCAGGCCCGGACCGACCTCGACCACCCGCTCCCCCGGCTGCACCCGTGCGACCTGCACGATTCGGCGCACGGAATTCGCATCGACCACGAAGTTCTGACCGAGCTTCTTGGTGGGCGTGACGTCGAGTTCGGAGGCGAGCGCGCGGATCTCGGCCGCGCCGAGAAGAGTCACGGGCATGCGTCAACTGTAGTCGCGCGCATCGGCGCGTCCTCCTTGACACCGTCCCGGCGCGCAAGCCAGGGTGGGCGAACGGGCAGGGCCGCTCGCCGGATGCGGGATCGAGGAGGACACGGATGATGAGCTCGAGCCACACATCTGGAGCGAACGTGAACGTGCCGCTCACACGCGTCGTCCTGGTCGCGGCGACAGCCGCCCTGGGCGGATTCCTGTTCGGATTCGACACCGCCGTGATCAACGGCGCGGTCAGCGCGATCGGAGAGCAGTTCCAGACCGGCGACCTCCTCCTCGGATTCGCCGTCTCCTCGGCCCTCATCGGCTGCGCGATCGGAGCGTGGTTCGCCGGCCGCATCGCCGACCGGTACGGCCGCATCCGCGTCATGGTGATCGCTGCGATCCTGTTCATCGTGAGCGCTCTGGGCTGCGGCCTCGCGTTCTCGGTCTGGGACCTGTCGTTCTGGCGCATCGTCGGCGGACTCGGCGTCGGCGCGGCATCCGTCATCGCCCCCGCGTACATCGCCGAGGTCTCCCCGGCGCCCTACCGTGGCCGGCTCGGCTCGCTGCAGCAGATGGCGATCGTGACGGGCATCTTCGTGGCCCTCCTGACCGATGCGGCGATCGTCGCCGTGGCCGGAAGCTCGACCGCGACGTGGCTGCTCGGGCTCGAAGCGTGGCGGTGGATGTTCCTCTCCGAGCTCGTCCCCGCCGTCCTGTACGGCGTGCTCGCCCTCACGATCCCCGAATCGCCGCGCTACCTCATCGCCCGCGGCGAGATGGCCAAGGCGAAGGAAGTGCTCACCCGGTACGTCGGCGGAGACATCGAGAAGACCTCGACCGACATCCTCCGGACGGTCGAGGGCAAGTCCGACAAACCGCGCTTCCGCATCCTGCGCGGGCCGGCGTTCGGGCTGCTGCCGATCGTCTGGGTGGGCATCGGGCTGTCGGTGCTGCAGCAGTTCACCGGCATCAACGTGATCTTCTACTACTCCTCCACCCTGTGGCAGGCGGTCGGATTCACCGAACAGGACTCGCTCACGATCACGGTCATCACGTCCGTCACGAACATCGTGACGACGATCGTGGCGATCATGCTCGTCGACAGGGTCGGACGCAAACCGCTCCTCCTCGTCGGCGCGATGGGACAGTTCGTGTGCCTCGCCGTTCTGACGATCGTCTTCGCCACCGCGCCGATCGAGAACGGCCAGCCGGTGCTCGCCGGCGCGGCGGGCACGACCGCCCTGATCGCCGCGAACCTCTACGTCGTCTTCTTCGGGGCTTCGTGGGGACCGGTCGTGTGGGTGCTGCTCGGCGAGATGTTCAGCAACAGGATCCGCGCGGTCGCCCTGTCGGTCGCCGCCGCGGCGCAGTGGGCGGCGAACTTCGTCATCTCGACGACGTTCCCCTCGCTCGCAGCCGTCGGGCTCGGCCTCGCGTACGGCATCTACACGTTCTTCGCGTTCGCGGCGATCTTCTTCGTGATCAAGTTCGTCCGAGAGACGAAGGGGCGGACCCTGGAGTCCATGAGCGACGAACCCGCGCGCACGCCCGCCTGACGACCGCGGCCGCGCCCCGGTCGTTCGCGGACGAAGTCAGGGACCGACGGCCGTCCTGACCGTCGAGGGCCTCACCGACGACCGGCGGCCGTCCTAGGATCGAAGGATGCGTTCGCTCGGTGATGTCGTCGCTCCACGGCGGCTCGGGCGGGATTTCCGCTGGCTGCTCGCGTCGTCGTGGACGAGCAACCTCGGCGACGGCATCGCCCTCGCGGCCGCTCCGCTCCTGATCGCCTCGCTCACGTCGTCGCCGATCCTGGTGGCGGCCGGCGCGATGATGCAGTTCCTCCCCTGGCTGCTTTTCGGCCTGCTCGCCGGCGCGGTCGCGGACCACCACGACCGGCGACGGCTGGTGATGCTCGCGAACGGCCTGCGGGCGGTCATCGTGCTCGTGCTCGTCGGTTTCCTCGTGATCGGTTACGCGAACGTGTGGCTCGTCCTCGTCGTGTCGTTCCTCTACGGCACCGCCGAGGTGTTCGCCGACTCCGCCGGAAGCACGCTCCTGCCGATGCTCGTGAAGCCCGGCGACCTCGGGATCGGCAACGCGCGCATGCAGGCCGGATTCCTCGTCGCGAACCAGCTCGCCGGTCCCCCGCTGGGTGCGTTCCTGTTCGCGCTCGGCTCGTTCTGGCCGTTCCTGTTGCAGGTGCTGTGCGTCTCGCTCGCCGTGCTCATGATCTCGCGTATCGCGCGCACGCCCGTGCCGCGGCATCCCGCCGGCGAGGAGACGTCGAAGTCTCACGCGATCCGCGAGGGATTGCGGTGGCTGCGCCACAACCCGCCCGTGCGCACGCTCATCGTGATCATCCTGGTGTTCAACGTCACCTGGGCGGCGCCGTGGGGCGTGCTCGTGCTGTACGCGACCGAGTACCTCGGCATGGGACCGGTCGGCTACGGTGCGCTCACGACGGCCTCGGCACTCGGCGGCATGATCGCGATCTTCAGTTTCGGCTGGCTCGAGAAGCGGGTGCCGTTCTCCACACTCATGCGCGTGTGCCTGACCCTCGAGGTGCTGATGCACCTGGCGTTCGCGCTCACGACGGCGGCGTGGGCGGCGTTCGCGCTCATGTTCGGCTTCGGCCTGTACGCCTTCGTGTGGGGCACGATCTCGACGACGGTGCGCCAGCGCCTCGTGCCGATGGAGCTGCAGGGCCGTATCGCGTCGGTCAACATGGTCGGCGTGTTCGGCGGTCTCGTGATCGGACAGTTCATCGGCGGCATCCTCGCGCAGTCGTTCGGGCCCACCGCGCCCTGGTGGTTCGCGTTCGCCGGGTCCGCCCTCACCCTCGCGGTCGTGTGGCGGTCGATCTCGCACATCGCCGCGGCGAAGCCCGTCCTCGACGAGGACGACGTGGCACGCATCCGTCCCTCGGATGAACCGGGCGCGGGCGGGATGCCGCTGCCCGATTGAACGCGGGTGCTCGGATCCGCGCCCTGGCGCCATCGCAGGATGGTGTCGCCGACCTCGGAAGCGGAGTGGGATGCGCGGCGCGTCAGTCCTCGAACGGGCCGTAGACCGCGAGGGTGTTGGCGGCCAGCTGCGCGCACAGCTCGTCGACGTCGGCGCCGAGCTCGGCCGCCATGAAGCGCACCGTCAACGGGATGAGGTACGGCGCGTTGGGCCGGCCCCGGTGCGGGATCGGCGTGAGGAACGGCGCGTCGGTCTCGACGAGGATGCGTTCACGCGGCGTCACGGCGAGCGCGTCGCGAAGGTTCTGCGCGTTCTTGAAGGTCAGGTTGCCCGCGAACGAGAGGTAATACCCGGCGTCGGCGGCGATCCGCGCCATGGCGTCGTCACCCGAGAAGCAGTGGAACACCGTGCGGTCGGGCGCGCCGACCCGCGCGAGCGTCTCGAGCACGGCGTCATGCGCGTCGCGGTCGTGGATCTGCATCGCGATGCCGTGCTTCTTCGCGAGAGCCATGTGGGCCTCGAACGCCCGGAACTGCGCCGCGAAGCCGTCCTCCTCGGTGCGGAAGAAGTCCAGACCGGTCTCGCCGATCGCCCGCACCCGGGGCTGCGCCGCCAGTTCGTCGATCACGGCGATCGCGGCATCCAACTCGCCGGCGGCCTCATAGGCAGGCGCCTCGTTCGGGTGGATCGCGACGGCCGCGAGCACGCGCGGGTGGGATGCCGCAGCCCAGGCCGACCAGCGGCTCGAGTCGACGTCTCCCCCGGCCTGCACCACGCCGATCACGCCGACGTCCGCGGCACGCTCGAGCTGCTCATCGAGCGTCAGCGGCTCGTCGCCGTCGGCGATCTCGAGGTGCGCGTGGTTGTCGTACACCGGCACCGCGAGCGCTTCGGGAGCCTCCGGCCAGCGGACGTCCCGCTTGCCGTCGTTGTGCCGCTCGCGGACGTAGGTGCTGGGATCGGTCACGCGGACTGCTCGACCCGCGGGAACAGCGGCGCGAGGGCGTTCACCGTCGCTCCGGCGGGAAGCAGACCCCAGCCCCCCGCCGCGCGGATCGGCTGGTCGACGAGCCGGCCGAGCGTGTCGGCGGCGCCGAGGGCGACCCACAGCTTCTCGGTCGCGACCGGCGTGATCGGCGAGAGCAGTACGGCGATCGCGCGCAGACCCTCGGCCGCGGTGTACAGCACGGTGCCGAGGCGTCCGCGCTGCGCGTCGTCCTTCGCGAGTGCCCACGGCTCGTTCTCCGTGATGTAGAGGTTGAGCGCGTCGACGATCGACCAGATCGCCTCGATCGCCTCGTCGATGCGGAAGCGCTCGATCGCGGCATCCGCGGCGGCCGCGGCATCCGCCACCGTCTGCTGGATGTGCAGATCCGCTGCGGTGTACTCGGCCGGCGGCGGCACGATCCCCTCGAAATAGCGCTCGAGCATCGCCGTCGTGCGCGACGCGAGGTTGCCGAAGCCGTTCGCGAGCTCGGCCTGATAGCGCGCCGACAGGTCCTCCCACGAGAACGATCCGTCCTGTCCGAAGGCGATGGCCGACAGGAAGTAGAAGCGGTAGGCGTCAGAGCCGAACACGTCGGTGATCTCGGTCGGGGCGATGCCCGTGAGCTTGGACTTCGACATCTTCTCGCCGCCGACGAGCAGCCAGCCGTGCGCGAAGACCCCGCGCGGCACCTCGAGGCCCGCAGCCATGAGCATCGCGGGCCAGATCACCGCGTGGAAGCGCAGGATGTCCTTGCCGACGACGTGATAGGCGGGCCAGCGCCGCGCGAACTCCTCGGGGTCCGAACCGTAGCCGACCGCGGTCGCGTAGTTGAGCAGGGCGTCGACCCACACGTAGATGATGTGCGACTCGTCCCACGGCACCTGGATGCCCCAGTCGAAGGCCGACCGCGAGATCGAGAGGTCCTTCAGACCGTTCTTCACGAACGAGACGACCTCGTTGCGCGCAGACTCGGGCCGGATGAAGTCGCGGGAGGCGTACAGCTCGAGGAGCCTGTCCTGGAACTCGCTCAGCTTGAAGAAGTAGTTCTTCTCCTGCAGGAGTTCGAGCGGCTTGGAGTGGATCGCGCAGACCTTCAACCCCTCGAACGGGCCGATGCCGTCGACGATCTCGGACTCGGGCTTGAACTCCTCGCAGCCGACGCAGTACAGCGCCTCGTACTCTCCGGCGTAGATGTAGCCGCGGTCGTAGATCGCCTGCACGAACTGCTTGACGCGCTCCTCGTGGCGGGGCTGCGTCGTGCGGATGAAGTCGTCGTTCGCGACGTCGAGCGTCTCCAGCAGCGGGAACCACGACTCGGTGACGAGCTTGTCGACCCATTCCTGCGGCGTGACGCCGTTCGCCGCGGCGGCGCGCAGCATCTTCTGGCCGTGCTCGTCGGTGCCGGTCAGCATCCAGGTGTCATCGCCCGCCTGGCGGTGCCAGCGTGCAAGCGCGTCGACCGCCACCGTCGTGTAGCCGTGCCCGATGTGGGGCACGTCACTCGGATAGTAGATCGGCGTCGTGATGTAGAAGGATTCGCCGGAAGTCACCCGAGCAGTCTAATTCGGCGGGATGCCGTGGCCTGCCCGTATGACCGGAGGGTGCTCCCGGACCCGGCCGGAGGACGGATCGGTAACAGTGGTCAGCCCCTGACCGCGAGTGCCGCCTGATACAGCTCGCGCGACGAGTGCCCGGTGTGCGCCGAGACCTCGCCGGCGGCATCCTTCAGGCGCGTGCCTGCGCGGACGAGCTCGAGCACCTGCGTGACCGCGTCGGGGAATGCCACCTGCTCGGCCGTCGCGCCCTCGACCACGACCACGATCTCCCCGCGCACGCCGGCGGACGCCCACTCGGCGAGTTCGGCAGCGGTGCCGCGCGCGACCTCTTCGTAGAGCTTGGTGAGCTCGCGGCAGACGGCCACCCGACGGTCGGCGCCGAAGGCCGCAGCCATGTCGGAGAGGGATGCCGCCACCCGCGCAGGCGACTCGAAGAAGACCATCGTGCGACGCTCGGCGGCCAGAGCCCGGAGTGCTCCCCGGCGCTCGCCGGGTTTGCGCGGCAGGAACCCCTCGAACGTGAACCGGTCCGTGGGCAGGCCCGACACGGCGAGGGCGGACAGCACGGCGCTCGGGCCCGGGATCACCGTCACACGCACGCCGGCGGCCGCCGCCGCTGCGACGAGTCCGTAGCCCGGATCGCTCACGGTCGGCATCCCTGCATCGCTCAACACGAGCACGTCCTGCTCACGGGCGAGGGCGACGAGCTCCGTCGCGCGCTCCTTCTCGTTGTGATCGTGCAGCGCGATGAGCCGCGGCCGGTTCGCCACCCCCAGTGCGGCGAGGAGCCGCTGCGTGGTCCGTGTGTCCTCGGCCGCGATCACCGTCGCCGCCTCGAGCGCCTCGATCAGTCGCCGCGAGGCATCGCCGAGGTTTCCGATCGGGGTCGCGGCCAGGATGATCACGGTCCCACCTTAGGCTGGAGCCGTGACAGGGCCTGTGACGCAGCCTGCGGCCGAGACCGCTCCCCTGGTGCCCGAGCCGCGACCGTCCGCCTACGATCGCTGGTCGGCCCGCGTCGCCGCGGATCCGCGCCTGGCACGCCGGTGGGCGTGGCTCTCGCCGCTTCTGGTCACACTGCTGGCCGGCATCCTGCGCCTGTGGAATCTCGGTCACCCGCACGCATTCGTCTTCGACGAGACGTACTACGTGAAGGATGCATGGACCCAGTGGGTCCTGGGCTACGCCGCGAAGTGGCCGGAGGCCGCGAACGAGAGCTTCCTCGCGGGCGACACCGATGTCTTCCTGACCGATGGCAGCTTCGTCGTGCACCCGCCGCTCGGCAAGTTCCTGATCGGCATCGGGATGGCGGTCTTCGGCCCGGATTCGTCGTTCGGCTGGCGCATCACCACGGCGCTCATCGGCACGGCCACCGTGCTGGTGCTCTACTTCTTCGCCCGGGCGCTCACCGGATCCGTCGCGTTCGCGACGGTGGCGGCGCTCCTGATGGCCGTCGACGGCCTCGCGATCGTGATGAGCCGCGTCGCGCTGCTCGACATCTTCCTCACGTTCTTCGTGCTCCTGACGTTCTGGTTCGTGATCCTCGACCGTCGACGACACCTCGACCGGCTGTCCGCGCTCGTGGCGGCCCGCACGATCGACGGCGAGCCGCCGGCATGGGGTCCGGTCCTGTGGAACCGCCCGTGGGTCTTCGCCGCGGGCATCGCCGCCGGCGCCGCCACAGGGGTGAAGTGGTCGGGACTGTATGTGATCGCCGGCGTCGGCATCTACCTCGTGCTGACGGATGCTCTCGCCCGCCGTCGCACCGGGGTGGGGTTCTGGCCGACCGACGCGGCGTTCCGCCAGGGCCCCGTGACCTTCCTGCTCTTCGTCCCCGTCGCCCTCGTGGTCTACCTCGGCTCGTGGATCGGCTGGCTGGTCAGCGCAGACGGCTACGACCGCGATGCGGCGACGTCGAACCCCACCACCGGCATCTGGTCGTGGATTCCGGCCGGCCTGCAGAGCCTCTGGCGTTACCACGAGGCGATCTACGGGTTCCATGTCAGCCTCACCACGGGACACGGCTATGCGAGCCCGGCGTGGCAGTGGCCGCTCCTGCTGCGGCCGACCTCGATGTACTACAGCTCCACGCGGCTCGGCGAGGACGCATGCACCGCGCCGAGCGGCTGTGTGGAGAACATCTACAGCATGCCGAACCCGCTCATCTGGTACGCCGGCGTCGCCGCCGTGCTCTACCTGGGGTTCCGGTTCGTCGCGACCCGAGACTGGCGCTTCGCCGTCGTCCTCACCGGGATCGGCGTGACGTACGTCCCCTGGCTTCTGTACCCCGAGCGCACGGTCTTCCAGTTCTATACGATCGCGATCCTGCCGTTCCTGCTGCTGGCACTCACGTTCGCCCTGCGCGATGTCGCGGGCGCCCCCGACGACGCCGTCGCGCGCCGTCTGACCGGGCAGAGAGTCGTCCTCGTCTTCCTCGCGCTCGCACTCGCGCTGTCGGCGTTCTGGTACCCGATCCTCACGGCGACCTCGGTGCCGTATGTCTTCTGGCAGGCGCACAACTGGATGCTCGGCTGGATCTGACGACTAGCGCAGCCGCGGCACGAAGTCAAGGCCCGAAATGTATCTCGCTTCGTTAGGTAAGTTGATGAACAACTCATTCACCTAGCGATCGAGGAACCCATGAGCCTCACGACGGCGGTACGCCCCCTGCTGGAACGTCCGAACTGGGTGTCGGTGGCACCGGACGTCGTCGTGGGTCGCCGCGGGGACAGCCTCCTCGGGACGGTGCAGCGCACGACGGCGGGCTACGTCGCGGTGAACCGCGCCGGTGAGCCGCTCGGACTCTTCGAGAGTCGCAAGCGGGCGCAGAGTTCCCTCGCCGCTCCCCCGCACGCCGACCGCGAGCGCCTCGAGCGTGCCGCGTTCCTCGCGGCGAGCACGGCAGGCGCGGTCGCGGCGAGCATCGCGCTCATCGCGGGAGCTGCGGGCACGCTGATCTGACCGTCCTCGTGCCGGTGTCCTGACCACGCAGGACCACGAGCCGGACCCTTCGGACGGATCGGGTCAGGCGGACTGCGCCGGCTCGTGTGCGTCGATCGCGTCGACGGCGGCCTGCAGCCGCGTGAGGGTGTCGATCACGATGCGCGTCTCCTCCGGCGTCATGTCGATGACGGCCTGGAGCATTCGCTGGTGCATCTCGCCGAGCGTGCGGCGCACCTCGGTGTCGGTGTCGGCGGTCGGCACGATGTAGATGCTGCGCCGGTCGCTCGCGTGCCGTTCGCGCCGCACGTGGCCGGACGCCACGAGGCGGTCGACGATCGCCGTGATCGACGCGGTGGAGACACCGAGGTACCGCGAGAGCTCGCTGGGCGAGACGGAACGGCCGTGCTGCTGCGCCTGCAGCAGATGACGCAGGACCAGCAGGTCGTTCTCCCCCATCGACATGGACTCGCGCGTGCGCCGGCGCATCGCGACCTCGGCCGCACGGTAGAGCCGGAAGGACTGGAGCAGATCGACCGCACGCCGTCTGCGCGCGTCTTCTCCGTCGTCGTACCAGTACCCGCTGTTGTCGGTCGAATTCTCCGGCATGTCCTCGATGATAGGCAGACCGTGCGCTCCGACGGCGCGGCTGGCGGTCACGCGTGCCGTTGTGGGATGATCCGCGACTCCCGGTGTCAGGGGACGAGTTGGTCGACCCGCGTCGCCGGAAGGCGGCACGTGAACGCCCGGCAGTCGAAGACCGTGGGCGCCGCCCCGATCGCGGTCTTGCCCTCGAAGAGCGAGAATCCGTTCCCGGCGAACACCTGCGCCTGCCTGTCGTCCACGATCGCGAGGACGTCGGCGGGCAGCAGCCGTGCGGCGGCGACGATCGGCGCGCTCCGGTCGGCGGTCACGACGACCACCTGACGCGGTGCATCGACGAGCTCCGCCGCGACGCGCAGGAGCGCGCCGTGTGCCAGGGGCTGGTCGAGGGCCCCGGAGGCGTGCGCGGTGACCAGGCTCTCCGCCTGCGCGCGCCACTTCTCACCCGCCCCGAGCCGCCAGAGCGAGAGCGCCGCGGCGGCGAGTGCGGCGACTCCGGACGGCTCGTCGCCGTCCGTGGCGGCATCCGGCGCGTGCAGCCCCTGTCGCGCGAGCACCGGGTCCCCGCCGCCGGGACTGCGGGCTGCGCCCGCCTCCGTCGGGCAGGTGAGCACGAGTCCGCGGGCCTGCACCGCGTAGGCGGCTTCTCCCGTCGCGACGGCGAGCGCGAGCAGGCCGCACGCGAGCTGACCGTGATCGGCCGGCGTGGCGTCCGCGGGTGAAACGATCTCGTCGAGCGACGCCCGAGCGAGAGACCCGTCCGCCCGCACATTCGCGGTCAGGACGGCGTCGGCAGCCCATCGTGCCGCCTCGATCCACGACGGCTCGGCGAGGCGGGCTCCGGCGCGCGCGAGTGCGGCGATCGCGAGGCCGTTCCAGCCGGTGACGACCTTTCCGTCGACGGCGGGCGGGTCCAGCCGCGCGCGGGCGCCGGCATCCATCGCGTAGTAGCCGCCTTCGCTGCGGCGTCCGTCGATCCACGACTCCGAATCCTGCGCGGCGCCGAAGCCGCCGCCCGGCTGCTGCAGCACCTCCATGAGGAATCGTGCGACACCGCGGGCCGTGTCGTCATCACCCGCGTCGAGCGCGACGTCGAGCAGCTGCGCATTGTCGGTCAGCATGCGCTCGTAGTGCGGCACGGTCCAGTCGCGGCGCGTGGCGTAGCGGAAGAAGCCTCCCTCGACCGGATCCCGCAGCGGTGAACCCGCCATCGCGGCGAGTGCGCGCTCGGCGACCGCGGACGACGCGGGCGCGGCGGTGCGCATCGCAGGCGCCTGCAGGAAGCGGAGAGCCGTTGCGATCGGGAACTTCGGCGCCGCCGGGTCGGTGCCGCCGAATCCGCCGTACTCCGGATCCTCCCGCGCGGCGATCGCGGAGGCCGCTGCGACGAGGTCGTCGACCGAGGGTGGCCTGTCGCCACCGGATGCCGCCTGGGCGGTGTCGGCGAGCGCGGAGACGAGCGCCGCCGCCGTCGCCTCGACCTGGTCGCGGCGCGCGGTCCACGCCTCGTTCACCGCGCCGAGCACCTGCCGGAAGGACGGGATGCCCGCGCGCGGTTCGGGCGGAAAGTACGTGCCCGCGTAGAACGGCCTCCCTTCCGGCGTCACGAACACCGTGAGCGGCCACCCCAGATGGGGCGTGAAGGCCGCGGCGACCGCCATGTAGGCGGCGTCAACGTCGGGGTGCTCCTCCCGGTCGACCTTGACGGCGACGAAGTCGCGGGTCATGTGCGCTGCGGTCTCGGGGTCCGAGAACGATTCACGGGCCATGACATGGCACCAGTGGCATGTGGAGTACCCGATGGAGACGAGCACCGGCACGTCCCGTCGCGCCGCCTCGGCGAACGCCGCCTCTCCCCACGGGTACCAGGCGACCGGGTTGCCGGCGTGGGCGCGCAGGTACGGGCTGGCCGACGAGGCGAGCCGCTCGTTCACGGCCCGGTCAGTTCACCTCGTCGGGGTGCGCACTGACCCGGCCGCTGCCGTCGCCGGGGTCGATCGCGTCGATCGCGCCCATCTCGGCATCCGACAGGGTGAAGTCGAGCACGTCGAGGTTCTCCTCGAGGCGTTCGCGGCGCACCGACTTCGGGAAGACGATGAAGCCCTTCTGCAGGTGCCAGCGCAGCACGATCTGCGCGGGCGACTTGCCGTGCACCGCGGCGGCGTCCTTGACGGCGGGGATGCCGAACAGGTCGTACTTGCCCTGGCCGAGCGGTCCCCAGGCCTCGATGCGGACGCCCTGACCCGTCGCCCAGTCCGTGATGGCGCGCTGCTGGTGCGCGGGGTGGAGTTCGATCTGGTCGACGGCGGGGACGACTCCGGTCGAGGCGACGATGCGCTCGAGGTGCGGCACGAGGAAGTTCGACACGCCGATGCTGCGGGTGAGCCCGTCGGCGCGCAGCTCGATGAGCTTCTCCCAGGCGTGCAGGTAGTTGTCCCTGGCAGGCGTCGGCCAGTGCACGAGGTAAAGATCGACCTGATCGAGGCCGAGCTTGTCGAGGCTCTCGCGGATCGCGGCGTGCGGCTCGTCGCCGTCGTGCCGGTCGTTCCAGAGCTTCGTGGTGACGAAGAGCTCACGCCGCGGGATGCCGCTCGCGGCGATGGCGGCGCCCACGCCCTCTTCATTGCCGTAGATCGCGGCCGTGTCGATGTGGCGGTAGCCGACCTCGAGCGCTTCGGCAACCGCACGCTCCGTATCGGCCGGCGGCACCTTGAACACGCCGTACCCGAGCTGCGGGATGTCGTAGCCGTCGTTGAGCTGCACCGTGGGAATCGTCATCGCTCCAGCCTAGAAGGCGCTCACCAACCCTGGTCAGGTTCGCTCGCGATCGGAGGCTCGGTCTGCCTACCCCGGTGACCTCGCCGCGGGGGCCTGCCAGGGCCCTTCCGGGGCACGGGAGGAGGGAGCGCGGCGAGAGGATCCATTTCGCAGCGGAGCTCGTCGTCCCATCCGATGCGAAGCTCCCACTTCCTCCGGAGGTCCGCCACGACCGCTTCGAGGTGATCGAGTCCGGCGGAAGTGAGGCGGTACCAGCGCCACTGGAAGTCACCGCGCACGTCGACGAACCCCGCGTCGCGAAGGATCCGGAGGTGCTTGGACACCGCGGTGCGGCTGATCCGGTACTCCCCTCCGACGACCGCCGCCAGTTCACCGGCCGTATGTTCACCGCTGGCGAGAATGTCGACGATGCGGCGTCGGGCGGGCTCGGCCAGCGCCTCGAAGGGGTCTTGAGGCATGACGACGTCGAAACGGTCGATGCTGCGCATGCAGGGACTGTAGGGATGGCATCCGACACCGGCCCGTTCGAATCGCGGGTAGAACCGGGGCCTACTCCCGGAGGGTGATGAACTTCCGGTTCACACCGGACCGAACGTCGACAGCATTGAACTTCCGGTTCACACACGACCGAACGTCGACAGCATTGAACTTCCGGTTCACACACGACCGAACGCCGACCGCGATGAACACCGGACTCGCACCGCGCCAGCAGCACAGCATTGAACTTCCGGCTCACACAGCAGATCGGGCGCAGACGTCGTGTGTGAACCGGAAGTTCAATGCGCTCCCCGACACGTTGCCCGCTCGACCGTCCGGCCGGCGGGCTGACTCGGAGTCCTCGGGGGCGAGACCGAGGGCCGCCGGCTCGGTACGATCGAAGGCTATGTCCGCGCCCGAACCCGTCATCTCGTATCCGCCGGAGCTGCCCGTCAGCGCCGCGCGGGACGAGATCGCGCTCGCGATCCGCGACCACCAGGTCGTGATCGTCGCCGGCGCGACCGGTTCCGGCAAGACGACCCAGCTGCCGAAGATCTGCCTCGAGCTGGGGCGTACGCGCATCGCGCACACGCAGCCGCGCCGGATCGCCGCCCGCACGATCTCCGAGCGCATCGCCGAAGAGCTCGAGGTGCCCCTCGGCACGACGGTCGGCTATAAGGTCCGCTTCACCGACAAGGTGCAGGACGACACCCGCATCGCGCTCATGACCGACGGCATCCTGCTCAACGAGATCCACCGCGACCGCCTGCTGCGACGCTACGACACGATCATCGTCGACGAGGCGCACGAGCGATCGCTCAACGTCGACTTCCTCCTCGGCTATCTCACGCAGGTGCTGCCGAAGCGCCCCGATCTGAAGGTCATCGTCACGAGCGCGACGATCGACCCCGAGAGCTTCGCGAGACATTTCGCGGATGCCGACGGCCGTCCCGCCCCGATCATCGAAGTCTCGGGCCGGACGTATCCCGTGGAGATCCGCTACCGGGACCCCGCCGAAGACGCGCCCGACGACGTGGACGGCATCACGGCGGCGCTGCGCGAACTCGACCGCGAAGCGCCCGGCGACGTGCTCGTGTTCCTTCCCGGCGAGGCCGAGATCCGCGATGCGATGGATGCCGTCCGCGGCATGTATGCGAAGGACGCGTCGCCGACCGAAGTGCTCCCTCTGTTCGGACGCCTGAGCGCGGCAGAACAGCACCGCGTGTTCGAGCGGTCGCAGCTCGCGGGAGTGCGTCGACGCGTCATCCTCGCGACGAACGTCGCCGAGACGAGCCTCACCGTCCCCGGCATCCGCTATGTGATCGACACCGGCACGGCGCGCATCTCGCGCTACAGCGCACGCACGAAGATCCAGCAGCTGCCGATCGAGGCCGTTTCGCAGGCCTCCGCGCAGCAGCGATCCGGCCGGGCCGGGCGCACGAGTCCTGGAATCGCGATCAGGCTCTACTCGGAGGAGGACTTCGACAAGCGCCCGGCGTTCACCGAGCCCGAGATCCTCCGCACGAGTCTCGCCTCGGTCATCCTGCAGATGCTCGCCCTCGGTTTCGGCGACATCTCGTCCTTCCCCTTCCTCACGAAGCCCGATTCACGGGGCGTGAAGGCGGCGTTCGACCTGCTGATCGAGCTCGGCGCCGTGCGCGCACCCGGTCGCGGTGACGCAGCCGGCCGGGGGGACGCGGCCACGCCGCGCCTGACCGACATCGGGCGCGAGATCTCCCGGCTGCCGATCGATCCACGCTTCGCGCGCATGCTGATCGAGGCCAAGCGCCTGAGCGTGCAGCGCGACGTGCTCGCGATCGTCGCGGGCCTGTCGATCCAGGACGTCCGCGAACGGCCGGAGGAGCGCCGCGAGGAGGCGGACCGCCTGCACGCGCGGTTCGTCGACCCGACGAGCGACTTCCTTTCGCTGCTGAACCTCTGGAACCACCTGCAGGAGCAGCAGTCCGAGCTCGGCTCGAGCGCGTTCCGACGGCTGTGCCGCGCGGAGCACCTCAACTACGTCCGCGTCCGGGAATGGGTGGACGTGCACCGGCAGCTGCGGACGCTCGTCGGCGCGCGACGCACGGACGACACCGGCGCCACGGCCGACCCCGACGACCTGCACAAGGCGATCCTGTCGGGGCTCCTTTCGCACATCGGCATCCTCGACGAGCGGACCGGCGCCGCTGCGCAGGGCGGACGGAGCGACGGGAAGCGCGCCCCCGCCGCCGAGTACATCGGCGCACGGGGGGCGAGATTCGCGATCTTCCCGGGCTCTGGGCTGCGCAAGAAGCGGCCGAGCGCCGTGATGGCGGCCGAACTCGTGGAGACCTCGCGCCTGTTCGCCCGGACGGTCGCGGCGATCGATCCCGCGTGGGCCGAGTCCCTCGCGGGCGACCTCGCCAAGCGCCGGCTGAGCGAGCCGCACTGGTCGAAGTCGGCCGGAGCGGCATCCGTGTACGAGAAGGTGACGCTGTTCGGTGTCGAGATCGTGCCTCGACGCCGCGCGCAGCTCGCGCGGTTCGACCGGCCGCTCGCACGGGAGCTGTTCCTCCGGCATGCGCTCGTGGAGGGCGAATGGGAGCCGACAGGCGGGCGCGTCGGCGACCCCGGCGCCGACAAGCGCCTCACGGCGTTCGAGCGCCGCAACCTCGAGCTGCGGCGGCGCCTGGAGAAGATCGAGGAGCGCGAGCGCCGTCGCGACATCCTCGTCGGCGACGAAGCGGTCTACGCGTTCTACGAGGCGCGGATCCCGCGCGACGTGTACGACGTCCGGTCGTTCGAGGCGTGGTGGCGGGATGCCGCGACGCGGACGCCTCGCCTCCTCGACATGACCGAGGCCGATCTGCTCGACGACGCCGCACGCGTCGACGAGCGGGCGTTCCCGGCACGGTGGCGCCAGGCCGACCAGGTGCTCTCGCTCACGTACCGGTTCGAGCCGGGCGCCGACGACGACGGTGTGACGGCCGTCATCCCGCTCGCGCTGCTCGCCCAGGTGCGGCCGGACGGGTTCGACTGGCAGGTGCCGGGAATGCGCGACGACATGGTGACGGCGCTCCTTCGTGCGCTGCCCAAGACGATCCGTCGACACGTCGTCCCTGCCGCGGACTGGGCCGCGCGCTTCGCGGAGGACCTCGACGGGATGGGACCCGAGTCGCACGAGGGGATGCCGCCCACGACGCTCCGTGACGCCCTCGCCGCCCGCATCCAGCGCGTCGCGAACCAGCCGGTGACGGCCGCCGACTTCGATCTGGAGCGCGTCCCTGAGCACTTGAAGGTCTCGTTCCGCGTCGTCGACGCGCGCGGCCGGGCCGTCGGCTCGGGACGCGACCTCGTCGAGCTGCAGCGGCGCCTCGCCGACCGGGCGCGCGCATCGGTCGAGGCGTCGCTGAGCCGCCCGTCGACGCCCGGAGGCGGCCGTGGACCGGCCCGAGGTCCGTCCCCGCGAGAGGCCACCCCCGCGGCGCCGGCGCCGGGAGCGACCGTCACGCCCCGCTCCGGCCTCATCGACTGGGACGTGGGCGATCTGCCCGACGTGGTCGACACGAAGGTCGCCGGCGGCGTCGTGCGCGGCTATCCCGCGCTCGTCGACGAGGGGGCGACCGTGGCACTCCGGGTCGAGGCGACCCCCGACGCCGCCGAGCGCGCGACGCGCGCGGGCGTCCGGCGCCTCCTGCTGCTCGCGGTGCCCTCGCCGGCGTCCTACGTGCTTGAGCACCTCACGTCCGCCGAGAAGCTCGCCCTGGCGGCATCCCCGTACCCGTCCGCGAAGGCGCTCGTCGAAGACGCGCGCGTCGCGGTGGCGGATGCCGTCCTCGCGCGCACCGCCCCCTCGTCGGTGGTGCGCACGCGCGCCGAGTTCGAGCGCGTCCGCGATGCGCTGTCGGCGGCGGTGATGGACGAGACGTTCCAGACGGTTTCGCTCGCCGCCCGCATCCTCACCGCGGCCCGCGAGACCGAGCGCGCACTGCGCGCCCAGAACGCGATGAGCCTGCTGGGCGCTCTGGGCGATGTGAAGAGCCAGCTCGCGGGACTCGTCTTCCCGGGCTTCGTATCGCGCACGGGCCTCACCCGCCTCGCGCACGTGCCCCGGTATCTGCGCGGCGCGAAGGAGCGCGTCGACGGGCTGGCCGACAACCCGGGTCGCGACCGCCAGCGCATGACGGAATTCGAACGCGCCGCCTCGGCGTACGCGGAAGCGGGCGGAACGATCCCTCCTGCGGTGGATGCCGCCTCCACGCTCGTGCGCACGCGCTGGTTGCTGGAGGAATACCGCGTCAGCCTGTTCGCCCAGAACCTCGGCACCGCCGAGCCGGTCTCGCTTCCGCGCATCCAGAAGTCCCTGCGGGAATAGACCCCGCGCGCGGGCGGGTTGCCCCCGTCATGACTGCAGCCATCGTCTACACCGAATTCGGCGGACCCGACGTCCTCACACTCGTGCAGGTCGACACCCCCGCGCCCGGTCCCGGCCAGCTCGCTGTGCGTGTCGAGGCCGCCGGGGTCAACCCGATCGACTGGAAGCTCCGCACCGGCCTCCGGGCGTCGGACCCGCTGCGCGAGCCGCGACGCATCGGCGCGGACGCCGCGGGCGTCGTGACCGCAGTCGGCGAGGACGTCGTCGGTTTCCGCGAGGGCGACGAGGTGGTCGTGTTCGGCGCGTCCGGCGCATACGCGTCCGACATCGTGGTCGGCGCCGGGAACGTCCAGCCACGGCCCCCGCACGTGAGCGCCGCCGAGGGCGCCGCGCTCGGCATCCCCGCGGGCACCGCGTACCAAGCGCTGCGCTCCCTCACTGTCGGTCCGTCCGACACCGTGGTCATCCACGGCGGGTCGGGCTCGGTGGGCCAGGCCGCGATCCAGTACGCCGTGCTGTGGGGTGCGACCGTGATCGCGACATCGTCCGAGCGCCGCTTCGACCGCGTGCGCGCCATGGGTGCGACGCCCGTCGCCTACGGTCCGGGCCTGATCGACCGCATCCGTCACGCGGCCCCGCAGGGCGTGACCGTCGCCCTCGATTCCGCCGGGACCGACGAGGCGATCGAAGCGTCGCTCGAGCTGGTCGCCGACCGAACGCGCATCGCCACGCTCGTCCGGGGCGGGGATGCCGCCTCCTTCGGGATCCGTGCCTTCTCGGGCGGCGGCCCCCGGCCGCTCTCCGAGCGGGAGCAGGCGTGGCGCCGCGAGGCGATCCCCGTCACTCTCGCGCTCATGGCGGCGGGGCGCTTCTCGGTCGAGCTCGGCCCGTCGTTCGCCCTCGGCGACGCACCGGCCGCGCACCGCGCGGTGCAGGACGGCACCGACGGCAAGGTCACGCTCGTCCCGTAGCGCGCGACCGGACTGCAACAGTTCGACACACGATCCGACGGACGACGGCGGTCGCCTCGACAATGGAGGCATGTCCGACACCCTCCGTTCCTTCGCGACGGCGCAGGTCCAGGCGGGGTACGTGCCCGGCGTCGCCCAGAACACCGCCGTGCCGCCGATCTACCAGTCGAACGCGTTCGAATTCACGTCGCTGAGCGAGGCGCGCGATCTGTTCGCCCTCCGGCGCGAGGGCAACATCTACAGCCGTGCCGCCAATCCGACCGTTCTGGTGTTCGAGCAGCGGGTGGCCGAGCTCGAAGGTGGCATCGCTGCGGCTGCCGTGGCGTCGGGACAGGCCGCGGTCGCGGTCGCGCTCCTCGCCCTGGCCAAGCAGGGCGAGCACATCGTCGCGGCCCGCCAGCTCTACGGCGGCACCGTGGACCTGTTGCAGGACACGTTCGCCGACTGGGGCATCGACGTCACGTTCGTCGACCAGGACGACGCGGATGCGTGGCGTGCGGCGCTCCGCCCGACCACGCGCGCCCTGTTCGCCGAGTCGATCACGAATCCGAATGCCCAGGTGCTCGACATCCGCACGGTCGCGAGCGTCGCACAGGGCGCGGGAGTGCCGCTGGTGATCGATCACACGGTGGCGACGCCCTACCTGCAGCGTGTGAAGGACTTCGGCGCCGACATCGTCGTGCACTCCGCCACGAAGTATTTGGGCGGACACGGCACCTCGCTCGGCGGCGTCGTCGTCGACCTCGGAACGTTCGACTTCTCGCGGGAGCCTGCCCGCTGGCCGCAGTTGACCGAGCCGTACCGCCGTGTGGCGGGCGGCAGCCTCGTCGAGCGGTTCGGGGCGACCGGCTCGCCGTTCATCTCGCTCGTCAAGACGAAGTACGTCCACGACCTCGGGCCCTCACTGCCCGCGTTCAATGCGTTCCAGCTTCTGCAGGGCCTGGAAACCCTCGATCTGCGCGTCGCCCGCCACAGTGCGAGCGCCCTGCAGGTCGCGCGCTTCCTCGAGAGCCACCCCGCGGTGTCGCGGGTGAACCATCCGGGGCTCGAGTCGAGCCCGTGGCACGCGCTCGCCGAAGAGTATCTGCCGCGCGGTGCGGCAGCCGTCTTCTCGTTCGACGTCCACGCCACCGGCGACGCGGAGGCGGACTTCGACCGCGTCGAGGCGCTCATCGCGCACCTCGAGGTGGTGCGGCTCGTCGCGAACATCGGCGATGCGCGGACGCTCGTGGCGCACCCCGCCTCGATGACGCACAGCCACATGTCGCCGGCACAGCTGGCCGAGGCAGGGATCACGTCGACGACGATCCGGCTCTCGATCGGCCTCGAGGATCCCGCAGATGTGATCGCCGACCTCGACCGTGCGCTGACGGCGCTCGCGCGTGAGACACCCGCCGTCGCCGTCGCGCTGAACTGAGCGTTCGTCTCTCTGGGTACGCTCGGAGCATGACCGGACTTCGCTGGGGAATCCTCGCCACGGGTGGCATCGCCCACTCCTTCGCCCACGACCTGCGCACCGCGGGTCTCGACCTCGCGGCCGTGGGCTCGCGCTCGGCCGCCTCCGGCGAGCGCTTCGCCGCCGAATTCTCCGTACCGCGCGTCCACGCATCGTACGAGGCGCTGGTGTCCGACCCCGACATCGACATCGTGTACGTCTCGACGCCGCATCCGATGCACGCCGAGAACGCGATCCTGGCGCTCGAGCACGGCAAGCACGTGCTCGTCGAGAAGCCTTTCACCCTCACCGGCGCCGAAGCGGCCGCCGTGCGCGATGTCGCGGCGAAGACCGGGCTGCTCGCGATGGAGGCGATGTGGACGCGCTACCTGCCGCACATGGCACGCATCCGCGAGATCGTCGCCGCCGGGACGCTCGGCGACGTCCGCGCGCTCCTGGCCGACCACACGCAGAAGATCTCGACCGACCCCGCGCATCGACTCAACGACATCGACCTCGGCGGCGGCGCGCTCCTAGATCTCGGCATCTACCCCGTCTCGTTCGCGTGGGACATCCTGGGCGCACCCGCAACGGTCACCGCCTCCGCGACGCTCGGCCCCACCGGCGTCGACGACGAGGTCGCCACGATCTTCACGCACGCCGGCGGGGCGGTCTCCACGTCCCTCTCGGCATCCCACGCGGCAGGCCCCAACACCGCGAGCATCATCGGCACCCAGGCCCGCATCGACATCGACCGCGTCTGGTACACGCCGACCTCGTTCCGCGTGGTCACGCCCGACGGCGAGGTGCTCGAGTCGTACGAGACCCGCATCGACGGCCGCGGCATGCAGTTCCAGGCCCTCGCGGCCGAGCAGTACGTCGCGAGCGGCGCGAACGACAGCGAGATCCTGCCGATCGACGAGACCGTCGCGATCATGGGGACGCTCGACGAGGTCCGCCGGCAGATCGGCCTGCGCTACCCCAGCGAGGGCTGATCGCGGGCGCGGGCTGATCCACAGACCTCGCCTGACAGACTGGGACCATGCCCGACTCCCAGAACTCCCGCGTCGCCGTCTACCTCGACTTCGACAACATCGTCATCTCCTGGTACGACCGGGTGCACGGGCGCAACTCGTACGGCCGCGACCGTCAGCGCATCGTCGAGACGCCGGAGGATCCCGAGATCGCCGAGCGCCTGGCCGCCGCGACGATCGACGTGGGCGCGATCATCGACTACGCCGCCTCGCTCGGCACCCTCGTGCTGACGCGCGCGTACGCCGACTGGTCGTCCCCCGTGAACGCCGTGTACCGCAGCCAGCTCGTCGCGCGCGCCGTCGACCTCGTGCAGCTGTTCCCCGCCGCGGCGTACGCGAAGAACGGCGCGGACATCCGTCTCGCCGTGGACGCGGTCGAAGACATGTTCCGCCTGCCCGACCTCACGCACGTCGTGATCGTCGCGGGTGACTCGGACTACGTGCCCCTCGCGCAGCGCTGCCGTCGTCTCGGGCGGTACGTCGTCGGCGTGGGGGTCGCGGGCTCGACCGCCAAGTCCCTCGCGGCCGCGTGCGACGAGTTCGAGGCGTACGACTCGCTGCCGGGCGTGCCGCGTCCGGTCCGGACGCCCCCGACGAAGGATGCCGGAACCCGCGGCACCGCGAAGAACGGCGGTCGCGCGAAGGCGTCGACTTCCGCGGAGGGCGCCGCGGCGGCATCCGACACGGCACCGTCCGCGGACGCCGTCGCCGCCGAACCGGCTCCCCGCACGCGCGGCGGACGCGGCGCCAAGAAGCCGCCCGCGAAGCAGACCCCGGAGCAGGCGGCCGAGCAGCCGGACGCGGAGCAGCCCGCCGACCAGACCGCGCCGCCGCAGACGTCGGCTCCGGATGCCGTCACCGCGGTGACTTCGCTCTTCCAGGCTCCGGAGCCGGTCGCCCCCGCGCGCCGTACCAACCGCCGGGCGTCGTCGAGCTCGGTCGCCGCAGCGACGACCGAAGACCCCACCGCCGAGGAGGCGGAGGACCCGCAGGATGTCGCGACGCGTCTGCTCGAGCGGGCCCTTCGGCTCGGCCGGGACAAGGACGACGACGACGCGGAGTGGCTGCACAGCTCCGCCGTGAAGACCCATATGCGGCGCATGGACCCGTCCTTCAGCGAGAAGGCGCTGGGATACCGGTCGTTCTCGGACTTCCTGAAGGCCCGCGAGTCGATCGCGGAACTCGAGGAGACCGGTCACGAGCGGCTCGTGCGCCTGCGGGAGTGACCGCCTGTCGGCGCGATGCTTGAAACCTGAATCGCCTTTCAGGTAAGGTGCGTGAGCGGCATCCCCCCTGCCGTCATCCGCGCCTACAAGGAGGTATCAGCGCATGGCATCAGCCACGTCCCCCCGCACCCCCGCTTCGGCTCCGCCGACCCAGCCGTCCAGTCTGCGACGCGTCGTCACCGCGTCCATGGCGGGCACCGTCGTCGAGTGGTACGAGTTCTTCCTCTACGCCACGGCGGCGACGCTCGTGTTCAACAAGATCATGTTCCCGCCGTCGGACGACCCGTATGCCCCGATCATCGCGGCGTTCGTGACCTACGCGGTGGGCTTCATCGCCCGTCCGCTCGGCGGCATCGTGTTCGGGCACTTCGGCGACAAGTACGGCCGCAAGAAGCTCCTGCAGTTCGCGATCATCCTCGTGGGTGTCGCCACGTTCCTCATGGGCTGCCTGCCGACCTACGCCCAGATCGGCCTGCTCGCTCCCGCTCTGCTGGTCGTGCTGCGCTTCGCCCAGGGCTTCGCGGTCGGCGGCGAATGGGGCGGTGCGGTGCTGCTCGTGGCCGAGCACTCCCCGAACAAGTCGCGCGGCTTCTGGGCCTCGTTCCCGCAGGCGGCGGTGCCGATCGGCAACCTGACCGCCACGCTTGTGCTGCTCGTGCTCAGCCGGACCCTCACCGAGGAGCAGTTCCTCTCGTGGGGCTGGCGCATCGGCTTCTGGCTGTCGGTCGTGATCGTCGCGATCGGCTACTACGTCCGCACACGGGTGACCGACGCCCCGATCTTCCTCGAGGTGCAGAAGGAGATCGAGGAGTCCAAGCAGACCCGCTACGGCGTGTTCGAGGTGCTCAAGCGCTATCCCCGCGGCGTGTTCACGGCGATGGGTCTGCGCTTCGCGGAGAACATCATGTACTACCTCGTCGTGACGTTCTCGATCACGTACCTGAGCGTCGCGCTCGAGGTGAACACCGCCGAGATCCTCGGGCTCCTCGCGATCGCGCACATCGTGCACATGATCGTGATCCCGCTCATCGGCGGGCTGGCCGACCGCATCGGGCGTCGTCCCACGTACCTCGTGGGAGTGCTGGGCGCGGCCGCGTGGGGCTTCATCGCCTTCCCGCTGTTCGACACCGAGAACCCGTTCGTGATCGTCTTCGCGATCGCACTCGGCCTGCTCATCCACGCGTTCATGTACGCGCCGCAGCCGGCGATCATGTCCGAGATGTTCCCGACGCGCATGCGCTACTCGGGCGTCTCGCTCGGCTACCAGGTGACCTCGATCGTCGCGGGCTCGCTCGCGCCGATCATCGCGGTCGCGCTGCTGTCGCAGTACGGCTCCTACGTGCCGGTCGCCGTCTACCTCGCGATCGCCGCGGGCGTCTCGCTCATCGCGGTGCTCTCGATGCGCGAGACGAAGGGATCGTCGCTGCACGAGCTCGACCGCATCGACGACGAGCGCCGCGCCGACGCGGAGCGCGAAGCAGCGCGCGTCTGACCGCACCGCCCGCACACGGCGAGCCCCCGTCTCCCTCCGCGGAGACGGGGGCTCGCGCCCGTGCTGGGCGACTCCTGAGGCCGTCCGGTACAGTAACGACCGTGGCAGGACGTATCGCTCCACCCGGCTCGCAGTCTTCACTCCGTGAAGCCAACCGGGCCAGACTCGTCGAGTCGCTCAAGAGGCATGGGCGACTGACGCAGGTCGAGCTGGCCGGAAGCACGGGCCTCTCCCCCGCCACGGTGTCGAACATCGTCAAGGAGCTGACCGCCTCCGGCCTCCTCCACACCTCGATCACCTCCCGCAGCGGGCGCCGGGCGACGCTCGTCTCCCTCGCCCGCCAGCTCGGTCTCGTCGCCGGCGTGCATTTCAGCTCGCGGCAGCTGCACATCGCGATCGCCGACGCGACGCGGGCGATCGTGACGCAGACGTCCCTGCCGCTCGCGCTCGATCACCGCCACGATGCCGAACTCGATCGCCTCAGCATCCTGCTCGGCGACATGATGGAGACCCTCGGCGGCTCGGTGAGCGACCTGCTCGCGGTCGGGCTCGCGCTGCCCGCGCCGATCGATCCGCGCACCGGCATGATCTCCACCCCGGGGCTCCTGCGCGGCTGGGAGGGCGTCGATGTCGCCGAGAGCCTCACCGCCCGCATCGGCGTGCCGGTCTTCGTCGACAGCGAAGCCAATCTCGCCGGCCTCGCCGAAGCACGCGAGGGCAGCTCGCGCAACGCATCGTCGTCGGTGTTCATCCGCGTCGGCCACACGATCAGCGCGGGTCTCATCGTCGGCGGCGACCTGTTCCGCGGTGTGAACGGCAAGGCCGGGCAGATCGGCCACGTCACGATCGACGAGAACGGTCCGATGTGCCGCTGCAGCAATCGCGGGTGCCTCGAGACGTACGCCGGCGGCCCGGCCCTGCTGTCGCTCTTCCCGCCGAGCGAGGGCATGCAGCGTCTGCGCGACCTCATCCAGGCATCGGATGCCGGCGACGGCAGCTCCCGCCGCGTGATCGCGGACGCGGGGCGGCATATCGGCATCGCGGCCGCGAGCCTGTGCAACCTGTTCGACCCCGAGCTGATCGTCGTCGGCGGAGAGCTCGGCGAGGCCGGCGAGATCCTCATGGCGCCGATGCGGCACTCGCTCGAGCGCACGGCGCTGGCCTCGGCGACGGGCCTCCCCGAGATCGTGGGCGCATCGTTCGGCGGGTGGGCGGAGACGCGAGGCGCGATCACGATCGCGCTCGACCACGTCACGGTCGACGCCGAAGCCGTCCCGTTCTCGGCGTAGGCTCGACTCCCCCCGTCCCGCCCGAAGCCATCCCGCCCGAACGAAGGGGTTCGATGAAGCGCCCGCACCGCGCCGCCGCGCTCGTGCTCACCGCCACGGTGATCACGGGTGCCCTGACGGCGTGCACGCCCGGTGGTGAGGCCGGCGGCTCGGGGCAGATCGCTCTCCTCCTCCCCGATGCGAAGACCGCGCGCTACGAGACGTTCGACCGGCCGATCTTCGAGGCGCGGGTCGCCGAGCTCGGCGACTACGACGTGCTGTACTCCAACGCGGACGGCGATGCGACCAAGCAGCAGCAGCAGGCGGAGTCCGCGCTCGCGGCGGGCGCCGACGTGCTCGTGCTCGACGCCTTCGACACGCAGGCGGCGGTGAGCATCGTGCTGTCGGCCAACGCGCAGGGCGTGCCGGTGATCTCGTACGACCGGTTGATCGCCGGCGGCGAGCTCGCGTACTACATCTCGTTCGACAACGAACTCGTCGGCGACCTGCAGGCGACCGAATTCGTCGCGGCGCTCGAGGAGGAGGGTGCCGGGGCGGGCGGCGTGCTGCTCGTGCACGGAGCACCCACCGACAGCAATGCGGCGCAGTTCAAGGACGGCGCCCTCCGCGTGATCGAGGCGAGCGATCTCCGCGTGCTCGCCGAGTACGACACACCCGGCTGGAGTCCCGAGAAGGCGCAGGAGTGGGTGGCGGGTCAGATCGCCCAGTACTCCGACGACATCGTGGGCGTCTACGCCGCCAACGACGGCGTGGCCGGCGGCGCGATCTCGGCGCTCAAGGCGGCGAACGTCTCTCCCTTCCCGGTCGTCACGGGCCAGGATGCCGAGCTCGCGGCGATCCAGCGCCTCATCACGGGAGACCAGCGGATGACGGTCTACAAAGCGATCCGGCCGCAGGCGGAGCGGGCCGCGGAGGTCGCGGTCGCGCTGATCAACGGGGAGGAGATCGAGGCCCCGCTCGAGATCCAGGGCACTCCGGCGACACTGCTGGAGCCGGTCGCGGTGACGGTCGACAGCATCATGGAGACGGTGGTCGCCGACGGATTCTGGACCGTCGAGGACATCTGCACCCCCGCCCTGGCCTCCGCGTGCGAAGCGGCCGGGATCGGATGACCCCGAAAGAGATGGGCGGTGAGAGCATGACCTCTATGCCGATGACGCAGCCGAGGTCCGGACGCTCGCGCGAGCGCGTGCTCACGGTGCGCGCGATCGGCAAGCGGTTCGGTGCTGTGAAGGCGCTGACCGACGTGGACTTCTGGGTCAACGAGGGTGAGGTCGTCGCGCTGATCGGCGACAACGGCGCCGGCAAATCGACGCTCGTCAAGCTGCTGTCGGGGGTCTACACCCCGGACTCCGGCGTGATCGAGTACGACGGCGAACCGGTCGAGATCCACAGCCCCGCCGATGCGCAGGAGCTCGGCATCGCGACGGTGTTCCAGGACCTCGCGCTGTGCGACAACCTCGACGTCGTCGCGAACCTGTGGCTCGGTCGCGAGTTGCGCACCGGACGCACGCTCGACGAAGTCGACATGGAGCAGCAGACCTGGACGCTGCTGCGCGAACTGTCGGCGAAGATCTCATCGGTGCGCATACCGGTCGCCTCGCTCTCGGGCGGTCAGCGCCAGACGGTCGCGATCGCGCGATCGCTCATCGGCGACCCGCGCATCGTGATCCTCGACGAACCCACCGCCGCGCTCGGCGTCGCCCAGACCGCCGAAGTGCTCAACCTGATCGAGCGGCTGCGCGAGCGCGGGCACGGGGTCGTGCTCGTGAGCCACAGCATGGCCGACGTGATGGCCGTCGCCGACCGCGTCGTCGTGCTCAGGCTCGGGCGCAACAACGGCGTCTACAACATCGCCGACGTCACGACCGAGACGCTGATCGCCGCGATCACGGGTGCCACCGACAACGCGGTCGCTCGCCGCGCGTCCGAGCAGGCCGCGGCCGAGAGCGCTGACGGCAAGGTCATTCCTCTCCGTGATGCGCGGCGCGGCGGCGACCCGCGGGGCGGAAGGCGCCCGTGACATCCCGCGACGCACCGATCACCGGCTCCGTCGAGACGACGGATGAACGTCTGTGGAGCGCGCAGGGACTGCGGGCCGCGACATCCGCCCTCGTCGCCCGCATCCGCGGGGGCGACCTCGGCTCACTGCCGGTCGTCCTCGGGCTCGTCGTGATCTGGGCGGTCTTCCAGGCCCTCAATCCCGTCTTCCTCTCCAGCACGAACCTCGTGAACCTCACGATGCAGTGCGCCGCGATCGGCACGATCGCACTCGGCATCGTGCTCGTGCTTCTCGTGGGCGAGATCGACCTCTCCGTCGGCTCGGTGTCGGGCCTGGCCGCCGCGATCCTCGCCGTCACCTTCGTCCAGCTGCAGTGGCATCCGGCCTTCGCGATCATCGCCGCGATCGCCGCGGGAGCCGTCGTCGGCCTGCTCTACGGCTTCCTGTACACGCGTTTCGGGCTGCCGAGCTTCGTGATCACCCTCGCGGGCCTGCTCGGCTTCCTCGGCCTGCAGCTCTGGGTGCTGGGCGACACCGGCTCGATCGGCCTGCCGTTCGATTCGTGGATCGTGCAGTTCGCCCAGCAGTGGTACCTCCCCCCCTGGGCGTCGTATGTCGTGGCGGGTCTGGCCGCGGCATCCTATGCGTGGATCCTCGTGCGTCGGGCCCGCCAGCGGGCGGCGGCGAACCTCGTGAGCCAGAGCTATCTCGAGATCGGCCTGCGCAGCGGCGCACTCGTCGCGTTCCTGCTGGTCGCGGCGTGGTACCTCAACCTGTCGCGCGGCGTCGGGGTGATGTTCCTGTTCTTCCTCGCGCTCGTCGTGGTCGTGAACTTCGCGCTCACCCGCACCCGCTGGGGACGCGCGGTGTACGCGGTGGGCGGATCGGTCGACGCGTCGCGGCGCGCCGGCATCCGGGTCGACCGCATCTACCTGTCGGTCTTCATGCTCTGCTCGACGCTCGCGGCCGTCGGCGGCGTGCTGGCGGCCGCGCGACTGGCCTCGGCCAACCAGAGCTCGGGCACAGGAGATGTGAACCTCAACGCGATCGCCGCCGCCGTCATCGGCGGCGCGAGCCTGTTCGGCGGGCGCGGCACGGCGTTCGCCGCACTGCTGGGCATCTTCGTCATCCAGTCCATCTCGTCGGGGCTGACCCTGCTGAACCTGGATTCCTCGGTCATCTTCATGATCACCGGCATCGTGCTCGTCCTCGCCGTCACCGTGGACTCGCTTTCACGCCGGAAGAGGGCGGCCGACGGCAGAGCCTGACCCGCTTTGTGTTCAACGAGCGAATCCGAACTCGGCGTTGCCAAAGCGTTACGTTCAAGTCTTGACGCCAAGACGGGATGCCGTCAGGATCGCTTCAAGCGCGAATCGTGCCGGGTCTCCGGCGCTCGCACATTCAAAGACGAAAGGCGAAAGATGAAGAAGTCTTCAATCCTCTCCGCGGCCGCCCTCACCGGCGCTGCCGCGCTGCTCCTGGCCGGCTGTGCCGGCTCGGGCGGTGGCACGACGCCCAGTGACGGCGGCGACGGCGGGGGCGACGCGGAAGCGGGTCGCGCGTGCGTCATCCTCCCCGACGCGGCTTCGTCGCCGCGCTGGGAGAACTTCGACCGCAAGTACCTCCAGGAGGGTCTGGAGGAGGCCGGCTTCGAGGTCGACATCCAGAACGCACAGGGCGACGTGGCCAAGTACGGCACGCTCGCCGACGCTCAGCTCACGCAGGGCTGCGGCGTCATGCTGCTCGTGGACTACCAGGGAGCCGCCGAAGCCGTGGCCACCAAGGCCAAGGCCGAGGGCATCCCGGTGATCGCGTACGACCGTCCGTTCGCGGGCGCCGACTATTACGTGTCGTTCGACAACGTCGAGGTCGGCCGCCTGCAGGGTCAGACCGTGCTCGACGGCCTCGAGGCGGCCGGTGTCGCCCCGGCGGATGCGACCGTCGTCTACATCGGCGGAGACCCGACCGACGGCAACGCGGCGATGTTCGCCGAAGGCGCCGCCGAGGTCATGGAAGGCGCGGGCATCGTTCCGGCGGCCGAGCCCCCGGGGGCGTGGGACCAGGCCAAGTCGCAGACCAACTTCGAGCAGGCACTCACCTCGCTCGGCGGACAGGTCGACGGCGTGTGGGCCGCGAACGACACGAACGCCGCCGGCGTGATCAAGGTCCTGCAGGACAACAACCTCAAGGGTGTCGCGGTGTCGGGTCAGGACGCGAACGTCGCGGGTCTGCAGAACATCCTGCTCGGTTGGCAGACCGCCACGGTCTACAAGCCGGTCGCCGATGAGGCCGCCGCAGCCGTCGAGGTCGCGATCGCGCTGCTGAACGGCGAAGAGGTCTCCACCGACGCCACGCTGGACGACGGCACGCCGTACATCCAGGTCACGCCTGTGCTCGTCGGACCGAACGAGGTCAATGACGTGATCGCCGCAGGCGACGCGGCGTACGATGACGTCTGCACGCCGGATGTCATGGCCGCGTGCGAGGAGTTCGGCGTCACCGCACCGTAGCAGTCACCTCATCGAGGGCGTCGCGCCTGAAAGACGGCGCGGCGTCCTCGACGTGTACCCACACCACGATCGCAAGGAAGCGAGCATGTCAGACACGACCACTGCGAATGAGCCGATCATCCAACTGATCGGCGTGAAGAAGTCCTTCGGCCCGGTGAGCGTCCTGAAGGGAGTCGACCTGAAGGTCTACCCCGGCAAGGTCACCGCGCTCGTGGGCGACAACGGAGCCGGAAAGTCGACCCTCATCAAGGGTCTCGCCGGCGTCCAGCCGTATGACGAGGGCGAAGTGCTCATCGACGGCACGCACCGCGACCTCCACGCGCCCCGTGATGCGGCAGCCCTCGGCATCGAGGTCGTGTACCAGGATCTCGCGCTGTGCGACAACCTCGACATCGTCCAGAACATGTTCCTCGGCCGCGAAGAGCTCACGTTCGGCACGTTCGACGAGGGCCGCATGGAGAAGGACGCGTCCGACACGCTGCGCGGCCTGTCGGTGCGGACCGTGAAGTCCGTCCGCCAGAAGGTCTCGTCGCTCTCCGGCGGTCAGCGCCAGACCGTCGCGATCGCACGCGCCGTGCTGAAGAAGGCACGCGTCGTGATCCTCGACGAGCCGACCGCCGCCCTGGGCGTCGCCCAGACCGAGCAGGTGCTGAACCTCGTCAAGCGGCTCTCCGACCAGGGCGTGGCGGTCATCATCATCAGCCACAACCTCGCCGACGTGTTCGAGGTGGCCGACGACATCGCCGTGCTGTACCTCGGCCAGATGGTCGCGCAGATCAACGTGGCCGACACCACGCGCGACGACGTCGTGGGCTACATCACGGGGACCAAGACGATGGGCGTCGAGCTCATCGGAACGAGCACGATCGCCACAGGAGACGCACAATGAGCGGCACCACGACCGAAGCAGCGCCGAACCCGGTCGCGAGCGACCTGATCGGCAGCGGCGTCGAAGGCGGACTCATGGACCAGGTGCGCGCCTGGTGGCAGCGCGTCCGCGGCGGCGACATGGGCGTGCTGCCCGCCGTCGGCGGGCTCATCGTCCTCAGCGGACTGTTCACCCTGCTGAGCCCCTTCTTCCTGACCGAGCGCAACTTCGCGAACCTGCTCAACCAGGCGGCACCGCTCGTCGTGCTCGGCATGGCGCTCGTCTTCGTGCTGCTGCTCGGCGAGATCGACCTGTCCGCGGGTGTCACCGGCGGTGTCGGCATGGCGCTGTTCGTCGTTCTGGCATCCCAGTTCGGCATCCCGTGGCCGCTGGCCCTGCTGGCCGGATTCGGCTTCGGCTTCCTGACCGGCGCGCTGATCGGCTTCTTCGTCGCGAGGATCGGCATCCCGTCGTTCGTCGTCACTCTAGGTCTGTTCCTCGGCTACCAGGGGCTCGCGCTCGTCGTGATCGGCCCGGGTGGGCTGTTCCGCATCGAGGTGCCCGAGCTCATCGCACTGCAGAACGGCAATCTGCCGGTGTGGGGCGGGTGGGTCATGCTGCTGGTGATCCTCGCCGTGTCGGCCGGAACGTCCTTCTGGGACCGCGCGCGCCGCGCGCGTGCGGGCGTGCCGAACCGCGCGATCTCGCTCGTGTTCATCAAGCTCGCCGTGATCGCCGTGCTGGGCGGGGTGTTCGTGTTCGTGCTCAACCAGAACCGCGGGCAGTCGGTGAACGAAGTGGCGGGTGTTCCGATCATCGTTCCCGTCGTGCTGGTGATCCTCTGGCTCGGCACGTTCGTGCTGGACCGCACCAAGTTCGGTCGGTACATCTACGCGATCGGCGGCAACGCCGAAGCGGCGCGCCGGTCGGGCGTGAAGGTGCGCTGGATCAAGTGGTGGGCCTTCGTGATCTGCTCCTCGCTCGCCGTCGCCGCGATGCTGTTCAGCGTCGCGCGCGTCGGATCGGTCGACGCGACGGTCGGCCGTGACATCGTGCTGAGCGGCGTCGCCGCAGCGGTCGTCGGCGGCGTCAGCCTCTTCGGCGGACGGGGCCGGCTCATGCACGCGGCGATCGGCGCGCTCGTGATCGCCGTGATCACGAACGGCCTGGGCCTGCTCAACCTGCCGGCGGGCATCAACCTGCTCGTCACGGGTGGCGTGCTGATCCTCGCCGCGACGGTCGACGCGCTCTCCCGGCTGCGGTCGGGCGGCGCGATGCGCATCTAGACCGATTCGCACCTTCAGAACGCCGGGACCGATGTGGTCCCGGCGTTCTGCATGTCTCGGGGAGCATTGAACTTCGGGTTCACCCAGATCGTGGGGGCTCCGGTGTCGTGAACCGGAAGTTCATCGCCCCTTCTGATGCGGAGATCCCGGAGGAGTGCGCGAGACTGACTCGATGCCCTACTCCCCCGATGCGCTGCGGCGCCGGCCGGACCTCGAGGCGCCGGAGCTGCAGGCGACGGATGCCGCCGACCGGCTGATCCTCGACGAATCGCTCGCCGCGCGGAGCGAGGCTCCCGCCGGCACGCTCGTCGTGATCGGCGACGCGTACGGCGCGCTGACGCTGGGATCAGCGGATGCCGGTGCCACGGGCATCCGCGTGCATCAGGATCCGCTCGCCGGTGAGCGTGCCCTCGCCGCGAACGCCCGCGACGCGGGTCTGAGCGACGCGTTCCGCTCGCTCGCCCGGACCGCCGAACTGGTCCGCGACGCCCGGGTCGTCCTGCTGCGACTGCCCCGCGCGCTGGGCGAGCTCGACGACATCGCCGCGCTCATCGCGGCGTACGCCCGCCCCGACGTCACCGTGTACGCGGGCGGACGCATCAAGCACATGACGCCCGCGATGAACGACGTGCTGCGGCGGTCGTTCACCTCGCTCGATGTGACGCACGCGCGTCAGAAGTCGCGCGTGCTGGTCGCCCGCGGGCCGCAAGCCGGACGCGACCCCCAGCCGCAGCGGCGCACGCACGACCTCGCGGGACTGGAGGAGCCGCTCGTCGTCTGCGCGTTCGGCGGAGCGTTCGCGGGCACGTCCGTCGACATCGGCACGCGCTTCCTGCTCGATCAGCTCGCGGCAGTCCGGCCCTCAGTGGACGGGGACGTGATCGACTTCGCGTGCGGCACCGGGGTGATCGCGGCGTGGCTCGCCCGTCGGCATCCCGATCTGCACATCATCGCGACCGACCAGTCCGCGATCGCGGTCGCCTCCGCACGTGCCACCGCCGAGGCGAACGGCGTCGGCGACCGTGTGAGCGCCGTCCGCGACCTCGGGCTGGGCGACCGTGCCGACGCGAGCGCCTCCTTCATCGCGCTCAACCCCCCGTTCCACTCCGGTGCGGCGGTGCCCGCCACGACGGTCGCCGCGCCGATGTTCGCCGACGCCGGCCGCGTGCTCGCGCCGGGCGGCGAGCTGTGGGCCGTCTGGAACTCGCACCTGCAGCACCGGCCGCTCCTGGAGAAGCTCGTCGGTCCGACGCGGCAGGTCGCGCGCAACGCGAAGTTCACCGTCACGGTCTCGACGCGGCGCTGAGCGCGTCTCCTCACTCCGCGGTTGCGCTCCCGTCGGTGCCTCGTGGGCCGACCGAAACGAGGAGATCTGCCGAGACGAGGAGGCCGACAAGCCTGGGGCTCCTCATCTCGGCGGATCACCTCATCTCAGCACCCAGTGCGCACGTCACACTCAGTCCCCGCAGCGCACAGCACGCCCAGCCCGCAACGCACACCAGGCTCAGCGCTCGACGCGCAGAATCTCGTCCACCCACGCCGGCACGATGTCGCTCGCGCGTCCGGCGCGCGCGTCGTCGAAGGGCACGAGCGCGTCGCTGGGCTCCAGATTGAGCTCGACGGTGCGCGCGCCGAACGCCGCGGCGAGGGCCACGTAGCCCGCGGCCGGATACACCGCCCCCGACGTGCCGATCGAGACGAACACGTCGCACGCCACGACGGCGTTCTCGATGCGGTCGAGGTCGTACGGCATCTCGCCGAACCAGACGACGTCGGGGCGCAGCCTCCGCTCGCCGCACGCGGGGCAGGGCGGGTGCCCGTCGAGATCGGCCTCCCACACCGGCCGCGCACCGCACGCCGCGCACAGCGCGCGCCGCAGCTCGCCGTGCATGTGAATCACGCGTGCGCTGCCGGCGCGCTCGTGCAGGTCGTCGACGTTCTGCGTCACGATCAGCACGCGCTCCCCGAGTTCGCGCTCCAGGCGGGCGAGGGCGATGTGGGCGGCGTTCGGCACAGCGGATGCCGCGGCACGGCGCCGCTCATCGTAGAAGCGCAGCACGGTGCGGGGGTCGCGGGCGTACCCCTCGGGCGTCGCGACGTCTTCGACGCGGTGCCCTTCCCACAGCCCGCCCGCGTCGCGGAACGTCGGGATGCCGCTCTCGGCCGAGATGCCCGCGCCCGTGAGGACCACGATGCGCGGCGGCGCGGCATCCCCGCCGGTGCGACCGCTCACCGCAGCAGTCCGCGGAGCGTCTGGATCGTGTCCGACTCGCGTGGCGCCTTGTCGGGTCGGTAGGCCTTGACGCGGGCGAAGCGGAGGGCGACGCCGCCCGGGTACCGCGTCGAGCGCTGTACGCCGTCGATCGCGATCTCGACGACCGTGACCGGCTGCACGTGCACGGCGTAGGCGGAGCGGTGCGTCTCGATCGACGGGAAGTGCGCCGTCTGCCAGGCCAGCAGCTCGTCGGTCAGTCCCTTGAAGGTCTTGCCCACCATGACGAAGCCGCCCGGCTCGCCGAACTCCCCCGCGGCATCGAGTGCCCCCAGGTGCAGGTTCGACAGCATCCCGGTGCGCCGCCCCGACCCCCACTCGACCGCGAGCACGACGAGGTCGTACGTGAGCACGGGCTTGACTTTGATCCAGCTCTTGCCGCGACGACCCGCGGCGTACGCGGAGTCCAGCGCTTTGACGACCACGCCTTCGTGTCCGGCGGCGAGGGCGTCGCGCGACAGCTGCTCGGCGACCTCGGCGTCGTCGGTGACCAGGCCGGGGATGCGCCATCCTCCCGCGATCCGTTCGAGCTCGCCGAGCCGCGCATCGAGCGGTTCGTCGATCAGATCACGCCCGTCGACGTGGAGGATGTCGAAGAACCACGGTCGCAGCAGGGTCTTGCCGCCGGCCGTCTCCGACCCGAACCGCGCCATGGTGTCCTGGAACGGGCGCGGCCCGCCGTCGGCGTCGAGCGAGAGCGTCTCGCCGTCGAGGATCACATCCCGCACCGGCAGCGCACGCACGACGTCGACGATCTCGGGCACGCGGTGCGTGATGTCGGCGAGGTTCCGAGTGAAGACACGCACCTCGTCGGCCACTCGATGCACCTGGATGCGCGCGCCGTCCAGCTTGTACTCCACCGATGCCGGTCCGGCGATCTGGGCGACCGCCTCCCCGACCGACCCCGCCGTCGAGGCGAGCATCGGCGAGACGGCCCGACCCACGACGAGCCCGACGGCCGCCAGCTGTCCCGGCGGACCGCCGAGCGCGATGTGCGCGGTCAGTCCGAGATCGCCCGACAGCATCGCCGCGCGACGGACGGTGGCGGCATCCTCCCCCGATGCACGGGCGATCGCGTCGAGCAGCACGCCCTCGAGGGCACCGGTGCGCAGCTCACCGAGGATCACGCGTGACACGAAGTCCCACTCGGCGGCCGTCGCGCGGGCAGCGAGGTCCTCGAGCGTCGTCCGTCGCGCCGCGCTCGAACCGGCACCGGATGCCGCGGCCAGCCGCTCGAGCGCGGCGTCGACGTCGAGGACGGTCAGGGTGGACGTCTCGCTGTGCGGGACGTCGACGGCCGACAGGCCTCGCCACGCGACGCCGAGCGGCGCCTGCCGCGGCCGGGCGGTGAGGAAGCCGATCGCCGGCGCGACCTCGTCGGGCTCGAGCTCGGCGAGCAGCGTCGCGAGGGCTGCGATCTTCGCGAGCCGCGAGCGCGTCGCTGCCACAGACTCGGCCGTCTCGACGACGTGGTGCAGCAGCATCCCCGAATCCTCTCATCGCACGCCGACACCCGCGCCGGTCAGCTGCGCGGCGCCCGCGTGCTCCACAGCGCGACCGCGACGAGAACCGGCTGGAAGAACAGCCGCACGAACCGCGAGCGGTCGTCGGTGAGCCCGAACCCGCTCTTGCGCTTGGTGTACTGCTCGATGTTGCCGGGGAAGATCGCGACGAAGAACGCCGCGAGGATCGCTCCGACCCGACTGCGCTCGCGCGGGAGGGCCACAAGCGCCCCGCCGAGCATGACCTCGACCACCCCCGAGGCGACGACGACGCCGTCCTTGTCCATGAACTTTCCGGTCCAGTCGGGCACCTGCGCCTGGAACTCGCGGCGGGCCCAGAACAGATGCGAAACGCCGGCGAACATCATGGCGCCGCCGAGGAGCCAGCGCGCCGCAGTGCGGGCGGGTGTGGAGCGGGGAACAGGGGATGCCGTCATCCGACCAGTCTGCCCGCTCGCGCGGGGGCGAGGGCCGCGCCGTCGCCCGCGCGGGCCGGTGCCGTCACCGTTGCAGGATCCAGTCCATCGCCGCGGGCACGGCGTCGAGGACCGAGACGTGCCCGTCGCCTTCTCGCAGCCACAGCTCGGCGTCCGACAGCCGCGCAGCCTGCCACCTCGCGTGAGCGGGCGGCACGACGCGGTCGAGCTCACCCTGCACGACCAGCACGGGCACCGCGATGTCATCGAGCGCGAACCCCCACGGCGAGGCGAACGCGACGTCGTCGTCGATGAGTCCATCGGGTCCGAAAGCCGCCGAGCGGCCCACGTCGCCACCGAGGGATGCCCACGCGCCCTCGAGGGCGGCGTGGTCCGCCGCGACGAGCTGGCTGGGGTCGAACTCCGCGGTCTGCTCGAAAGCGGCGCGGGCGACCCTTCCCTCGAACGCCGAGCGGATGCCGGCCGGAGCGGCCATGCCGTCGAACCAGTCGAACGCGTCGGTGAACGGCGCGATGCCGGCGAGGATCACGACGGCCTCGACACGGCTCGACGTGAGCGCAGCGGCGGCGAGCGCGTGCGGCCCGCCACCCGAGGCGCCCATCGCCGCGAATCGGTCGATCCCGAACGCATCGGCCACGACGATCGTGTCGGCCGCGGCCGAGGCGACGTCGCGGCCCGGGGCGGGACTCGAGCCGCCGTACGACGGCCGGCCGTACGAGAACACGCGGATGCCGCGCTCGGCGGCCGCGGCGACGACGGGCGGCAGCGGCGCGCCGGTCTGCGGCGATCCGTGATGCCACACGAGCGCCCGACGCGGACCCGGTCCGGTGTCGTACGCGTGCAGCATCCGCCCGTCGGGCAGCGCGACCTCGAGCTCCCTCATCGCCCGCGTGCCCGCGAACGGGCGGGGGTGCTCCACAGCGCCCACGCGATGAGCAGCGGCTGCAGCAGCAGGCGGATGAACCGTGCCCGATCGGTGCGCATGAGGGGTGCCGAACGACCGGTCTGCCACTGGTGCACGTTGCCCGGGAACACGGCGACGAAGAACGCCGCCACGAGCCGCCCGACGGTGACGCGCTCGCGCGGCAGTGCCACGAGTGCTCCCGCGAGCAGCAGTTCGACCACCCCCGACCCGACGACGATCGCGTCTTTGTCGAGCGTGGTCACACGTGTCGCCCAGTCCGGCACCACGATGCGGTAGCCGCGCCGTCCCCATGTGAGGTGCGAGGCACCGGCCGCGGCGAGCAGCGCGGCGAGCAGCCACCGCGCCGCGGTGCGGAGGCCGTCGGTGCGGCTGCGGTCGCTGCGGGCACGGGTGCGCCGTGCAGCGGCGCGTCGGGGTCGAGAACTCACTCGCTCGACGCTACCCGAGCTCGCGCGCACCGCCGCCGGCTTGACCACACGCCGTCCTCGGGCGTCGCGCCATCGTCGCGGCCGGCGCTCCGCCTCGCGGCACGCGCTTCTTCACGTGCCGCGAGCCTCAGCACCCGCCGCGAGCGCGCGGCGCACGCCCGCCCGGGCGCGGCGCCGCGCTCACTCCCGCGACGCGAGCAGGCGTTGCACGAAGCCGCCGTCGTCGGCTTTCCGCAGCTCGGCCAGCGTGCCGCGCTGCGTGAGGCGGCCGGCCTCGATCACCGCGACGTCGTCCGCGACCGCCTCGACGTCGGCGAGGCTGTGGGTCACGAGCAGCGTCGCGCCGGCGAAACCGCGGATGTGGCGCGCGAGATCGGCCCGCACGTCGGCGCGCAGCTCGACGTCGAGGGCCGCCATCGGCTCGTCCAGCAGCAGCACGTCGGGCTCCGCGGCCAGCGCCCGGGCGAGCGCGACGCGCTGCGACTGCCCGCCCGACAGACTCGCCGGGTACCGATCGGCGAGATCGCTCAGTCCGAAGCGCTCGAGGTACGGCTCGGCGTGGCGCCGTGCGGCATCCCGACCCGCTCCGCGCACCCGCGCGGCGAACGCGACGTTGTCGCGCACGTCGAGATGCGGAAAGAGGAGGTAGTCCTGGAACACCACGCCCACCCGGCGCTCGGGCGCCGGAGTGTCGACTCCCGCAGCCGCATCGGCGAGCACCCGACCGTCGACCTGGATGCGCCCGGACTCGATGCCCACCAGCCCGGCGATCGCGGCGATCACGGTGGACTTCCCCGCGCCGTTCGGTCCCACCAGGGCGAGCGTGCGTCCCGGGGCGATGTCGACGTCGACGTCGACCCGCAGCGACGGACGCGGCACGACGAAGGAGGCCGACAGCCCGCGCGCGCTCATCGCCCCACCCCCGGCATCCATCGGTCGCGCAGCGCGAGCAGCACGACGACCGAGACGACGAGCAGGATGATCGCGAGCGCGACGGCCTCGCCCGGTTCGCGCTGGAGGGCGAGATAGCTCGCGATCGGCAGGGTGCGCGTGACGCCCGGGAGAGACCCGGCGAACGTGATCGTCGCACCGAACTCCCCCAGCGCGCGCGTGAAGCACAGCACCGCCCCGGCGGCGACGCCCGGCGCGACCAGGCGCAGGGTGATCATCCGGAACACCTGCGCACGGCTGGCACCGAGAGTGGATGCCGCGAGCTCGACACGCCGATCGGCGGTGCGCAGCGCCCCCTCGACCGCGAACACGAGGAACGGCATCGACACGAACGTCTGCGCGAGCACGACGGCTCCCGTCGTGTACGTGATGCCGATGCCCATCTCGGCCAGGAGCGAGCCCAGCACGCCCCGGCGGCCGAGCAGCATCAGCAGGGCGATGCCGCCGATCACGGGCGGGAGCACGAGCGGGATCGTCACCGCAACCCGCAGCAGCCGGCGCGGCAGAAGCGGCCAGCGCTCGGCGCGGGCGAGGAGGATCGCGAGCGGGATGCCGAGCACGAGGCTCAGCCCGGTCGCGATCGTGGCCGTCACGAGGGACAGCACGAGCGCCTGACCGACGGCGGGACTGGTGAGCAGCTCGCCCAGATCGCCCCAGGGCGCGCGGATGAGCAGCGCGACGAGCGGAAGGACGAGGAGTGCGAGCGCGAGCGACGCCAGCACGACGACGAGGGGCGAGACCGCGCGATCGCGCTCGGTCCGCACGCGCGCCGGCGCCGTGAGCCGGCTCCGCTCCGACACCGGCACCTCAGCCCGCCCCGAAGCCGGCGTCCGCGAGCACGGCCCGCCCCTCAGGGCCGGTGAGCAGCGCGTTCCACGCCGCCGCCAGGTCGCGGCGGGGGGCGTCGGCGAGCGCGACGATCGGGTACCGGTTGACAGCGGCCTCCGCCTCGGACACCGCGATGCCCTCGACCTCCTCACCGGCGACGCGCACATCGGTCACATAGACGAGGCCGACGTCGGCCTCGCCGAGCTGCACCTTGGTGAGGACGGCCTTGACGTCTTCTTCGAGCGTGTCGGGCGAGGCCGTGACGCCCTCGGCCGACAACAGCGCCGCAGAGGCGGCACCGCACGGCACGGCGGCGTCGCACAGCGCGATCGCGAGCTCGGGCCGCGCCAGGTCGGCGAGGTCGGTGACCCCGGCGGGATTGCCCGCGGGGACGACGAGCTGCAGCGAATTCGACGCGAAGATGACCGGCTCGGATGCGAGGCCGGCGTCGACGACCGTCTGCATCGTCGCTTCGCTCGCCGCGGCGAACACATCAGCGGGGGCGCCCGCGATGATCTGCTGCGCGAGCGCGGAGCTGCCCCCGAAGTTGACGACGACGTCGACCTGGGGATGCAGCGCCTCGAAGTCCTCGGCGAGCGCGTCGAACGTCTCGGTGAGCGAGGCCGCAGCGAACACGGTGAGCGTGCCCGACAGCTCTTCTGACGCTCCGGTCCCCCGCGGCGTGGCGTCCGAGCCGGTGCCGGGCTGTGCGGCGCACCCGACGAGCGCGAGGCCCGAGAGGATCGCCAGAGCTGTCGCCGCGACACGTGTGTCGGCACGGTCTCTCACTCGGCGACCGCCGGCAGCTCGAGGCTCACAGTGGTGGCTTTGACCGAGGCGACGGCGAGCATCCCCACCTCGAGCCCCAGGTCCTCGACCGCTTCGCGGCTCATGAGCGACACGACGCGGAACGGGCCCGCCTGCAGGTCGACCTGCGCCACGACGCCGTCGCGCTGGATGCGCGTCACGAGTCCCGTGAGCTTGTTGCGGCTCGACGAGCGCGCCGTCGGGAACTCGTCGGCCATCGCCGAGCCGGCCGCGCCATCCTGCATGAGGGTCACGAGGTCGGTGCCCGCGATGCTCGTGCGCCCGTTCGCCGCTTTGCGCAGGACGATGCGTCCGCTCTCGCCCCATCGGCGCACCGTGTCGTCGCTCACGCCCAGCAGCGTCGCCGCCTGGCGAACGGTGAACTCTTTCATGACCGCATCCGCGTTCGCATGTCTCGAATATAGGCGCATCCGCGGATCTAGCGGGCGGTATCGGCCGCGACGTCGAGGCGGATGGAAGAATCGCCGGGTGAGTCCCGGACCCGATCCCCGCGCCGCGCGCTACGCCCGCCAGCGCATCCTGGCCGGATTCGGCGATGCGGCGCAGGGGCGCCTCGCGCGCGCGCACGCGGTCGTGATCGGCGCGGGCGGCCTCGGCAGCGCCGTCCTACCGATCCTCGCGGCGGCCGGCGTCGGCACGATCACGATCGTCGATGACGACCTGGTCGACGAGAGCAATCTCCACCGGCAGATCCTCCACGGCGCGGCGGACGTCGGCCGCGCGAAGGTCGACTCGGCAGCCGACACCGTGCGCGCCCAGTCCCCCGACACGGTCGTCATCGCACACCGCGGGGCGTTCACCGCCGCGACGGCGCCCGCACTCCTCTCCGCTGCCGACATCCTGATCGACGGCTCCGACACGATCGACACCCGCTTCGCCGCGAACGACGCCGCCGCGGCGGCCGGCATCCCGCTCGTCTGGGGATCGGCGCTGCGCTGGTCGGGTCAGGTGGGCATCGCCTGGGGGGGAACGGACTTCCGCGACCTGTTCCCCGCGGGTCCCGACGGCGAAGCCGACACGTGCGAGATCGCCGGAATCCTGCCGACGGTGTGCACCGTGATCGGCGGGCTCATGGCGACCGAAGCCCTCAAGCTCCTCACGGGCCTCGGCGATCCGCTCATCGGACGCGTCGCACTCTTCGACGCACTGAGCGGCACGGTGCGGGAGCTGCGGTACGAGCGCGATCCGGCGCGGGATGCCGCCGCTCCGGTCGCGGCGCCGACCGCGGTCGCGGCATCCGGACGGACGATCACCGCGCGCGAACTCGCCGCGATCCTGGAGGACCCGTCGACAGCGGCGCCGGTGCTGCTCGATGTGCGCGAACCGCACGAGACCGCGTTCGTGGCCCTGCCCGGAACGCGGGCCATCCCGCTGGGCGAGCTCGCGCACCGCCTCGACGAGCTCGAACCCGCGGAGCCCGTCGTCGTGTACTGCCACCTGGGCGTGCGGTCCGAGGCAGCACTCCGGATGCTCGAGGCCGCCGGGTTCGTCGCCGCGCGCCACCTCGCGGGCGGGATCGACGCCTGGTCGCGCACGGTCGACCCGCGCCTGCCCCGATACTGAGGACCTCGGCGCCGGGACGACATCCGTCCAGCGGCGCCGCCTGCGGCAGAGCGGCCTCCGGCGCCCGCCGCGGCGGCGATACTGAAGCAATGCACCGCATCGCCGTCGAAGAGTACGCCGACATCATCCGAATGCTTCTCGCCGCAGTGGTCGATCGGCCGCACGAGCCCGTGCCGCTCGCGCTCACGGCGGGCCGGGTCACCGCCGCCGAAGTGCGGAGCCCGATCGCGCTGCCGACGTTCCGCAACTCGCAGATGGACGGGTTCGCCGTGCGCGCCGCCGATCTCGCCACCCTGCCGGTCGTGCTGCCCGTGCTCGGCGAGATCGCCGCCGGCGCGACCGACCCCGCGGCGCTGCCCGCCGGTGCGACGGTCGCGATCATGACGGGTGCCCCCGTGCCGCCCGGTGCCGACGCGGTCGTACCGATCGAAGACACCCGGCGCGTCGACGAGGGCGTCGAGATCCTCCGCGGGCGGGATGCCGGGGAGTACGTCCGGGAGCCCGGATCCGACATCGCCGCCGGCGCCGTGCTGCTCCCCGCGGGGCTCCGGCTCGCATCGCGTCATCTCGCCGCCCTCGCCGCGGCGAACCTCGTCGACGTCGCCGTGCACGCGCGAGTGCGCCTGGCCGTCGTCAGCACCGGAGACGAACTCGTAAACCCCGGCAGCCCCCTCTCCCACGGGCGACTCCCCGATGCGAACGGCATCGCGCTCGCGACCGCCGCGACGGCCGCCGGCGCCGAAGTGGTCGACCTGCAGCTGGCGGGCGATGACCCGACGCGCCTCGGCGACACGTTCGACCGCGCGATCGCCCAGGGCGCTGAGGTCATCGTCACGAGCGGCGGCATCTCGATGGGCGCGCACGAGCCGGTCCGGCAGCTGCTCGAACCGCTCGGCGCGACCGTCGGCACGGTCGACATGCAGCCCGGCGGCCCGCAGGCTCACGGACGGTACCGCGACGTGCCCGTCGTGTGCTTCCCCGGCAACCCCGTGAGCAGCCAGCTGAGCTTCGCCCTGTTCCTGGCGCCGCTCCTCCGCGAGACCGCCGGGCTGCCGCAGGTCGCGCGTCGTCGCCTCCCGCTCGCGACACCGCTCACGTCCACGGCGGGCCGCCGGCAGTTCTTGCGCGGGCGCATCACCGCGGACGGCGTCGAAACCGTCGCGGGTCCCGGCTCGCACCTCGTGGCGGCTTTGGCCGCCGCAGACGTGCTGATCGATGTGCCGGCGGAGGTCACCGCACTCGAGACCGGCGCCACGGTCGATACCGTTGACCTATGAGCTCGCTCACCCATCTGGACGACGACGGCCGCGCCCGCATGATCGACGTCGGCGCCAAGCCCGTCACCCGACGTGTCGCGCGCGCCGCCGGTCGGCTGCAGACCACGTCGGCGGTGATCAGCCTCGTCCGCGCCGATGACCTGCCCAAGGCCGACGTGCTCGCCACCGCCCGCATCGCCGGGATCGCGGGGGCGAAGCGCACGAGCGAGCTGATCCCCCTCGCCCACATCCTCCCGCTCGACGCGGTGACGATCGACTTCGCGCTGGGCGACGACGACATCGCGATCGAGGCGACCGTCTCGGTCACCGCGCGCACCGGCGTGGAGATGGAGGCGCTCACGGCCGTCACGATCGCCGGCCTGACGCTGCACGACATGATCAAGGCCGTCGACCCGCGCGCGGTGCTCGGCGAGATCCGGCTCCTGGAGAAGTCCGGCGGCAAGCACGGCGAGTGGAGGCGAGACGCGGATGCCGACCACGCAGGGGCCGACGCCGCAGCCACGCAGAGCGTGCCGGCGGCGGACGCCGGGGTGCGGCATCCCGAACACCCCGCCCCGGTTGCGGACACGCCTGCCACGGGCCGGTCCGGTCGGACGGCGGCCGTCGTGGTGTCGTCGACGGCGGCCGCGGCGGGCACGCGCGCCGACACGACGGGACCTGTGATCGCGGAGTGGCTGCGGGCAAGGGGGTTCACGGTCGGCGATGTGGTCGTGACCGCCGACGTCGACGTGGCGGCAGCGCTCGCGGGCGTCGTGGATGCCGGTCCGGACGTCGTCCTCACGACCGGCGGCACCGGTCTGCACCCGCAGGACCGCACGCCCGAGGCGACGCGCGCGCTCCTGGATCTCGAGCTTCCGGGCATCGCGGAGGCGATCCGCGCCGCGGGGCGTTCCGCGGTGCCGACCGCGGCGCTCAGTCGCGCGATCGCCGGGATGGCGGGCGGGACGCTGATCGTGAACCTGCCGGGCTCGACAGGCGGCGTGCGGGACGGCCTGGCCGTGCTCGAGCCGCTGCTCGCGCACGTGCTCGACCAGGTGCGCGGAGGCGGACATGACTGACCGGCACTTCGCGCTCATCACCGGCGAGCCGATCGATCGGGCCGCGGCGGAGGCGTTCGTGACCACCCGCGCGGACGGCGCGCTCGTCGTGTTCGAGGGGATCGTGCGCGACCACGATCACGACGCCGCCGTGCACGCGCTGGACTACGAAGCGCACCCCGATGCGCAGCGCTTTCTGGACGAGGTGTGCGCCGAGGTCGCGGAGGCCTCGGGGCTGCGGGTCGCGGCGATCCACCGGGTCGGCGCGCTGAAGGTCGGCGATGTGGCGCTCGTCGCCGCGGTCGCCTCGCCGCACCGGGCCGACGCGTTCGCCGTGTGCGGCCGGCTCGTCGACCTCGTGAAGGAGCGCACCCCGATCTGGAAGCGGCAGCACCTCGCCTCCGGCACGACCGAGTGGGTGGGGCTGTAGCCCCTTCCACCCGGCTCCATCCCTCTCACTTCCGCGAGACTGCAACCGAACGCCGAGACGTAGGGGACTCCCCTCAGTCTCGGCGTCCCGTTGCAGTCTCGCGGGTTTGAGCGGGTTCGAGATGGGGGCGAGCGGGTCAGCCGCCGGAGAAGCGGGGCAGCACGTCGGCGGCGGCGCCCAGCGGGCGCGCGGGGTCGCGGCTGACCACGCCGTCCACGAGGATCGACCCGGTGCGCAGCACCCGGGCCATCGGCTCGCCGTAGCGCTCCTGCAGCGCCTGCTGCAGGTCTCCCACCGTTGCGCCGGCGACCTCGAGGCTCTCTTCGACGCGCCCGGCGGCATCCGCTGCGGCCGCGAAGTACCGCAGGCGCACGTCAGCCACCGATCGCCCCCATCGAGCGCTCGGGCCGGACGAAGCCCGGATCGGCGATGCCGTGCCCGGCCTGCTTGCCCCACATCGCCGCGCGCCAGCGGTCGGCGATCTCGGCGTCGGTCGCCCCGCCGCGCAGCAGCGCGCGCAAGTCGGTCTCGTCGTCGCCGAACAGGCACGAGCGCACGGTTCCCTCCGCGGTGACGCGGGTGCGGTCGCACGCGGAGCAGAACGAGCGCGTGACCGACGCGATGATCCCGACGGTCGCCGGTCCTCCGTCGACGACCCACTCCTCGGCGGGAGCCGACGGATCCTCGCGCGGCGTCTCGGCGAGGGTGAACCGCTCGGACAGCAGGTCGAGCAGTTCGGCTGCCGGCACCATGTTCGCCCGCCGCCACGCGGCATCCGCATCCAGCGGCATCTGCTCGATGAACCGCAGGCGCAGGCCGCGCTCGATCGCCCACGCCAGCAGGTCGGGGGCGTCGGACAGGGTCTCGCGCATGAGGACGGCGTTGAGCTTGATCGGTCCGAGCCCGGCGCGGACGGCACCATCGATGCCGGCGAGCACGGCCGGCAGCCGGTCGCGCCGCGTGAGCCGGGCGAAGTGCTCGCGGTCGATCGTGTCGACCGAGATGTTGACCCGGCCGAGGCCCGCCTCGACGAGACCCGCCGCGACCTTGTCGAGACCGATGCCGTTCGTCGTCATCGACAGGGGCATGCCGGGGGCCGCGGCGGCGGACCGCGCGATGATCTCGACCATGTCGGCACGGGTGAGCGGCTCCCCCCCGGTGAACCGCACTTCGCGGACGCCGAGCGCGCCGGCTGCGATCCCCACCAGGCGCGCGATCTCGACAGAGGTGAGCAGGTCCGCCTTCGGGATGCTGGGCAGTCCCTCCGCCGGCATGCAGTACGTGCAGCGCAGGGAGCACTTCTCGGTGACCGAGATGCGCAGGTCGTGCGCGACCCTGCCGAACCGATCGATCAGGCCCGCGGTGTCGGGGCGTCCCGTCGTGTCGGGCGCGGCCGACGGGTCGCGGTGGATCCGCGGCATCCCGAGCGAGAGCGTCGACATTGCTTCAGCCTAAGCGCCTGCGGATGAGGCCCGGCCTCACTAGGGTGATCGGCAACGGATCGTTTCGCGCGGGAAGGGGCACCATGTCATTCATCACCCGAGGCTTCTCCGGCAGGCGCGGCGACCGTGATCCGCGGCTCCCGCCCGGGCAGACCCTGGTCGGCGACTGGCCCGTGCTGTCTGCCGGGCCGACCCCCGAGGTCGACACGGCCGAGTGGGAGTTCTCGGTCCGCACCGAGCACGGCACGCAGCGGTGGGGCTGGGACGAGCTCAACAGCCTCGGTCTCGAAGACATCACGACCGACATCCACTGCGTGACGCACTGGACCAAACTCGACATGCCGTGGCGCGGCGTGCCGTTGGATGCGATCTGGCAGCACGTCGAAACCGAACACGAGTTCGTCATGGCGCACTCGTACGGCGGCTATACGACGAACGTGCCCCTCGACGACCTGCTCGGCGGCAAGAGCTGGATCGCGTTCGAAGCGGAGGGTGAGCCCCTGGACCCCGAGCACGGCGGCCCGGCGCGCCTGCTCGTGCCGCACCTGTACTTCTGGAAGAGCGCGAAGTGGATCCGCGGGCTCGTCACGATGCCCACCGACGACCCCGGATTCTGGGAGCAGAACGGCTATCACCTGCACGGCGACCCGTGGCAGGAGGAGCGGTACTGGTGAGCTCGCCGAGCCCCACCGCGTCCGCCCCGGTCTCCCACGCGCGCGCAGCCTGGCACGTCGCCACGGTCGTCTCCTCACGGCCCGAGACCGCCACCGCCCGACGCATCGAGCTCGACGTGCCGACCTGGCCGGGGAACGACGCGGGAGCCCACCTCGATGTGCGCCTCACCGCTCCCGACGGCTACCAGGCGACCCGGTCCTACTCGATCGCGTCGGCGGGTGAGGGCACACGCGTGGTGCTCGCGGTCGACGAGGTGCCGGACGGCGAGGTGTCGCCCTTCCTCGTGCACGACCTGCGCGTCGGCGACCAGGTCGAGCTGCACGGACCGCTCGGGGCCTTCTTCGTCTGGACGCCGCCGGGGCCGGGTGACGACCCGCGGCCCGTCCAGCTGATCGCGGGCGGGTCCGGCGTGGTGCCGCTCTACGCGATGGCGGCCGCGCACGCGCACGCAGGCGACGCGACCGAGTTCCGCCTGCTGTACTCGGTGCGCACCCCCGGGGACGTGTTCTTCCGCGACGAGCTGCGTGCGCTGACGGATGCCGATCCGGCACTCCGGCTCGACTACGCGTACACGCGCCGGACGCCCGACGGCTGGCCGACTCCGCCGGGCCGGGTTACCCGCGACGTGCTGCAGGCGGTGACGGTGCCCGCGGCATCCCGCCCCCGCGTGTACGTCTGCGGGCCGACACCGTTCGTCGAGGCGGTCGCCGGGTGGCTGATCGACGCCGGGCACCGTCCGGGCGACGTGCGCACCGAGAGGTTCGGAGGTTCGTGATGACCAGACTCGACGGCAACGTGCTCGCGGGACGCCTGGCCGACGCGCTCGGGTGGGACGCGACGGCGACCGAGGTCCGCTGCGGCCACTGCGGTGCGCGCGGTGCGATCGCGGTGGCGGTCGTCTATGCGACCCCGATGGGGCTGGTCGCGCGCTGCGCCGAATGCGACGGCGTGCTCGCGACGTTCGTCGAGTCCGGCGACGGCCGCGTCTGGTTCGGGATGCCGGGCATCACGGCCCTGCAGATCTCGGGCTGACCCGGGGTACGGTGAAGTCGCCCGTGTTCCCGGAGAGGTGACCATGTCCGAACTTCCCGTCTTCACCGTCGCCGACCTCGAGGGGGTCGCTCCTTTCGAGCGGCCCACGTTCGACAACGACGATGCGGTCTCGCTGGGGCTCACCGCCGTCGAGGTGATCCGTCATCACGGCGCGAACCTCGCGGTGCGCATCGTGCTGCGCGGCGACGCCGTGTTCGTCGCGAAACTCGGAACGACGGGTCCCGGCAACGACGCGTGGCTCGCGGGCAAGGCCGCGGTGGCGGAGCGCTTCGGCGAGCCGTCTCTGCTCGTCCGGCGTCGCCACGAAGCGGCCGGCACGCCGTTCGCCGAGCGCACCGACGTCGATCACGACGTCTTCCGCGCCCACGGCGGCGCCGTGCCGATCTTCGTCGGCGGCGAGGTCGTCGGCAGCATCACGATGTCGGGTGAACCCGACGTCGTCGACCACGCCCTGGCGGCCGAGACGATCCGGCGCTTCGCCCGGCACTGACCGACCTGCCGGGGGCGCCCCGTGATCGCGGACCCGACATGTCCGCGATCCTTCCTAGGGTGACGGCAGACGCGCGGGCGTCGCCACGGAAGGATGTGCCCCATGGACTGGAAGATCGAACTCATCTTCGTCCCGGTGACGGATGTCGATCGGGCGAAGGAGTTCTACGAGCGGATCGGCTTCCACGCCGATCACGACCAGGTGCCCTTCGAGGGCCTCAGATTCGTGCAGATGACGCCCCCGGGGTCGGCATGTTCGATCGCGTTCGGCACGGGGCTGGGTCTGCGACTCGAGCCGGGCATGCAGGACACGATCCAGGTCGTGGTCCCGGATGCCGATGAGGCTCTTGCACACCTGCGCTCACTCGGCGTCGACGCGAGCGGGGTCGACGAGCAGGGGTGGGGCCGGTTCGTGACCTTCGACGACCCGGACGGCAACAGCTGGACGCTTCAGCAGCTGCCGGCCCGCGACTGACCCGTCATTCGCGCCCGCCGGGAGGGCCGAGGATCAGCAGCACGACGAACAGCACGACCACGGCCGCCGCGATCAGCACCGCGAGCACCCACGGCCGGCGCAGGAGCGTCCGCATGAGCCGGTCGTGCCACGCGCCGTCCCGCGGGTCGTCGGTCGCCTCGAGGCGCCACGGCCCCGTCAGCCGCCCGGAGCGATGCAGCCAGAGCTCGGTGGGGATCGTCGCGTACGGGATGATCGCACTCCCGATCGCGACGATCGACGGCCAGGCGCCCCAGCGCTGGTTCTTCGCGACGAGGACGGCGGTCGCACCGTAGGAGAGGAAGACGAAACCGTGGATGCCGCCGCCGATCGTCACGGCGATCGCGAGGTCGGCCGTCGCCCGGAGGATCAGCCCCGTGATCAGGAGCGTCCACGAGATCGCCTCGGCGATCGCGAGCGTGCGGAAGAGGTTGAGCGGCGTTCGGAACACGGGTCTCCTCGGTCGGGTCGGAGGCTTCCAGCCTACGGTCCTCTCGTAGGCTGATCCGATGCGGGAGTTCCTTGCGGGCGCAGCCCTCCTCGGGCGCGGGTTCGGCTACTGGCGGCGCCGCCCGGGCCTCATGGCACTCGGACTCATCCCTGCCGCGATCGTCGGGCTTGTCCTGCTGGCGGGGATCGTGGCGCTCGCGGTCTCTCTGCCGGGGATCACCGTCGCCATCACTCCCTTCGCCGAGGGGTGGCCGGGACTGTGGGCCACGGTGATCCGCGCCACGATCGGCACCGCGATGGTCGGCGCCGCCCTCGTGCTCGTGGCGGTGTCGTTCACCGCGCTGACCCTGATCGTCGGCGAGCCGTTCTACGAGCGCATCTGGCGCGCCGTCGAGAACGACCTCGGCGCGGCGCATCTCGATGCGCCCTACGGCTTCTGGCGGTCGGTCGGCGACGGCGTCTCCCTCGTCGCGCGCGGCATCGCGATCGCGCTCGTCGCGGCGCTCATCGGTCTGATCCCCGCCGCGGGCGGCATCCTGTCGGCGGTGTTCGCGATCTCGATGACCGGGTGGCTGCTCGCCGACGAACTCTCCTCGCGCGCACTGAGTGCTCGCGGACTCGACAGCGCCGCGCGTCGCAGACTGCGGCGAGCGCACCGTGCCCGCGTACTCGGCTTCGGCGTCGCGACGCAGCTGTGCTTCATGATCCCGTTCGGGGCGGTGGCGACGATGCCCGCCGCCGTCGCCGGCGCCACCCGGCTTTCGCGCACGCTGCTCGAGCCCCATCCGGTCGCGGCTGTGGCCGCGGCGCCCTGACCCAGCCGTCCGGTTTCCTCGCCCCCTCCCACCGCGCGTCCGCACCCCGGCACCACCCCACAAGGCACGCGAAACGGCTCCCGGCACGCGTCAGAGCACGTGCCGGGAGCCGCAAGGCCGGCCGCGACTCTCAGGCCGCGGCGGCGAGCCGCCCGGCGCCGGTGACGACCAGGGCGTCGGCGTCGGTGTCCACCCGCACGGCTCCCCCGTCGCCGAGGTCGCCGCTCACGAACAGCTCCGCGATGCGGTCGTCGACCTCGCGCTGGATCAGTCGGCGCAGCGGCCGCGCGCCGTACTCGGGCTCGTAACCGTGGTCGGCGAGCCAGTCGATCGCGGCATCCGTCACCTCGATCGCCACCTCGCGATCCGCGAGCCGACGCTCGGTCGTGCCGAGCATGAGCCGCACGATCTCGCGCAGCTGCGCGCGGTCGAGCTTGCGGAACAGCACGACCTCGTCGATGCGGTTGAGGAACTCGGGCCGCATCGCCTCGCGGAGGCGTCCCATCACGCGCACACGCAGGTCGTCCTCGCTCCCGAAGCCGGTGGCCCCACCGCCGTCGGCGATGAAGCCGATCGCCCCCGACCGCGACGCGAGGAACTCGCTGCCGATGTTCGAGGTCATGACGATCACGGTGTTGCGGAAGTCGACCGTCCGGCCCTGACCGTCGGTCAGGCGCCCGTCGTCGAGCACCTGCAGCAGCAGGTTGAACACGTCGGGGTGCGCCTTCTCGATCTCGTCGAACAGCACGATCGCGTACGGGTTGCGACGCACGCGCTCGGTGAGCTGTCCGGCCTCGTCGTAGCCGACGTATCCCGGAGGGGCACCGACGAGTCGCGACACCGTGTGCCGCTCGCCGAACTCGCTCATGTCGAAGCGGATCACCGCGCCCTCGTCGTCGAACAGACTGACCGCGAGCGCCTTCGCGAGCTCGGTCTTGCCGACACCCGTCGGGCCGAGGAACAGGAACGATCCGACCGGGCGGCGGGCGTCGCCCATGCCGGTGCGGTTGCGGCGCACGGCCTTCGCGACCGCGGTGACCGCGCCGTCCTGCCCGATCACGCGGGCGTGCAGCTCGCTCTCGAGCGACGCCAGGCGGGCACGCTCGGTCTCGGTCAGACGCTGGACGGGGATGCCGGTTGCCCGGCTGATCACCGCGGCGATCTCGGCCTCATCCACCACAGCCTCGACCGGCGGCTGGGCGGTCGCCTCGTCGAGCCGGGCCTGCGTCTCGGCCATCAGGTCGCGGATGCGCGAGGCGTCCTCGTACTTCTCCGCGCTCACGGCGGCGTTCTTGTCGGCCTCGAGCTCGGCGAGCCGCGAAACCAGCGCCGTCACGTCGACCGGCACGCCCAGCCGCAGCCGCAGCCGCGCTCCGGCCTGGTCGATCAGGTCGATCGCCTTGTCGGGCAGCACGCGCTCGGACAGGTACCGGTCGCTCAGCTCGACGGCCGCGCGCAGCGCGTCGTCGGTGAAGGACACGCCGTGGTGCTCCTCGTAGGCGGGGCGCAACCCGCGGAGGATCAGGACGGCGTCCTCCGTGCTGGGCTCGCCCACGCGCACCGGCTGGAAGCGACGCTCGAGCGCCGGGTCCTTCTCGACGGCGCGGTACTCCTTGAGCGTCGTCGCGCCGACGAGGTGCAGGTCGCCGCGCGCGAGGCGAGGCTTGAGGATGTTGCCGGCATCCATCGTTCCGTCGCCGCCGCCACCGGCGCCGACGACCGTGTGCACCTCGTCGATGAACAGGATCAGCTCGCCGGAGAGGCCCGCCACCTCGTCGATCGTCTTGGTGAGGCGTTCCTCGAAGTCTCCGCGGTAGCGCGTGCCCGCGAGCATCGCGGGCAGGTCGAGCGAGACGACCCGCTTGTCGCGCAGCTGCTCGGGAACGGCGCCGGATGCGATCGCCTGCGCGAGGCCCTCGACGATCGCGGTCTTGCCGACACCTGCTTCGCCGACGAGCACCGGGTTGTTCTTGGTGCGGCGGCTCAGGATCTCGATCGTCTGCTCGATCTCGTCGGCGCGGCCGATCACCGGGTCGAGCGATCCGGCGCGGGCGAGCGCGGTCAGATCCGTGCCGAAGCGATCGAGCATCGGAGTCGTGGATGCCGCGGCATCCGTCCCGGCCTCCGCCGGAGCATCGCCCCGGGGGGCGACGGTCTCCTGCGTGGCTTGTTCGCGGGCGCCCTGGAGCAGCGCGTCGGCCGTGACACCCGCCTCGGCGAGAATCTGGCCGGCCGGGGCGTCCTGCCCGAGGACGAGGGCGAAGAAAAGGTGCTCCGGGTCGACGTAGGTCGAGCCCGACGAACGGGCGACCTGGAACGCGTGGAACAGTGCGCGCTGCACGGACGGGGTCACGACTGCGCCGTCGACGTCGGCCGGGTCCGACTCCTGCGGCAGCCGCTGTTCGGCGGCCCGCGCGATCGCCTCGGGATCGGCGCCGATGCGCGTCACGGCCTCCTTCGCGGGGGACTCGCCCACGAGCACCCGCAGCACGTGCAGCGCGTCGAGTTCGCGCTGCCCGCGGGCGAGGGCGAACGCGCCGGACTGCTGCAGCAGCTGCTGCGTGCGCAGGCTGAGGAAGCGGGTGAGGTCGATCGCACGCGAGGCGCGGGCGCGCTCACCGTCGAGGTAGCGCGCGAGGAACTCGTCGAACGCGCTCGAGCTGTTCTCGCCGTCCTGCGGGGTGAATTCGTCGGGCATTTCTCTCCTGAGTAAGTTGAGTCTTCCGTTGTCAAGATAGCTACTTGAGCGAAGACGTATCAACTTCAACGTCGGCATCCACGGCGTATTCCCGGCGACGGTGGAACGGTAGCCTCGTCGCATCCCGATCGACAGAAAGCACCACATGATCGACCCCTCCGCCCCCGCGTCCGCGCCGTCCCCGGAATCCGCGCTGGTGCAGCCCGCACCCCCCGAGATCGATGAGGCGACTGCGGCGGCGATCGCACGTGAGGGCTGGGGTGTCAGCGGACACGCCCGCGCACTCGGCAGCCACCAGGACCGCAATTTCCTCGTCGAACCCGACGACGGACCCCGGGTTCTGCTCAAGATCGCGAACCCCAGCGTGACCGCGCTCGAGCTCGAGGCGCAGTCGGCGGCAGCAGCCCGGATCGGCGCCGCCGGCGTGCGCGCCCCGCGCGCGCTCCGCGTCGCGGACGGCGGCACCGTGCGACCCGTCACCGTGGAGGGCGTCACGATGCAGGCGCGCCTGCTCGAGTTCCTCGACGGCGAGACCCTCGCGGGCTACCTCTCCCCTGCCGCGGTGACGGCGATCGGCGCGCTCGCGGCGACGGTCGACGTCTCGCTCGCCGATCTCGACGCCCCCGGAGCCGAGCGCGTGCACCAGTGGGACCTTCGTGAAGCGCCCGGCGTGCTCGACGAGCTGCTCCCCTACGTCGACGACGACGGCCTGCGCGTCGCGCTCGCGAGCGCGGCATCCACCGCATGGGATGCCGTCGGCGCGGTGGCCGCGCGGCTTCCGGTGCAGTTCATCCACGGCGACCTGACCGACGACAACGTCGTCACGGCCGACCCGCTCACGCGGGTGCCCGACGGAGTGATCGACCTGGGCGACCTGAACCGCACATGGACGGTCGGTGAGCTCGCGATCACGGTCTCGTCGCTGCTGCACCATGACGGCATGGATCTGCCCGCCGCGACCCGCGCGATCGCGGCGTACCACGCGGTGCGCCCGCTCTCGGCGGACGAAGCCGATGCACTCTGGCCACTCGTCGTCGTGCGCGGCGCCGTGCTCGTCGCGAGCGCCCATCATGTGCTGGCGACCGACCCCGGCAATCTCTACGCCGCCGAGAACCTCGCGCACGAGCGCGAGATCTTCGCTCAGGCCACGTCGGTCCCCCTTGGCGTCGCAACCGCCCTCGTGCGGGCCGCGACGGGGCACCCCGTCGCGCCGCTTCTGCTGCCGGCGGCCGCGCCGCTCCTGCCGTCGCTCGCCACGGCGGGCGTCCAGACCGTGGACCTCTCCCCGACGAGCCCCCTGCTGCACGAAGGACGCTGGCTCGCAGCATCCGCCGAGGACGACATCTTCGCCGAGCTCCTGACCGCGCCGGTCCCGGAGTCCGATGCGGCGATACCGAACCGCGTCGCCGCCGTCGCCGCGCGCTTCGGCGAGGCGCGCCTGACCCGCTCCCGCCCCGACGATGCGAGCGGACCCGCGAACACCGCCCTCGGCATCGAGCTGCGGTTCGCCGCGCCCCACAGTGCCGCCGAAACCCACACTGTCGCCGCACCGTGGGCCGGAACCGTGTGGCCGACTGCAGACGGACTCGAACTGCGATCGGATGCCGTCACCCTGCTCCTCGAGGCCTGCCGCGCCACGACCGCGGCAGGCGCACAGGCCGCGCCGGGCGAGCCGATCGCGCACACGGACACGCGCCTGTGGGTGCAGGTCGTCGCGCCCGGCGTGGAGCCGCCCCGGTTCGTACCGGCATCCCTCGCCGCCGCCTGGCGAAGCGTCGCCGTCGACCCGTCACCGCTCGTGCCGGGCGTCACCCCCCTCCCACACGACACGCCGCATGACGCGCCGCACGACACGATGTACGACTCGGATGCGGCGGCACTCCTCGCGCGCCGCGACCGCGCGTTCGCCGACGTGCAGGAGCATTACTTCGACGATCCCCCGATCATGGTGCGCGGCTGGCGCGAACACCTCGTCGATGCGCGGGGTCGCGTCTACCTCGACACGCTCAACAACGTGACCTCGGTGGGGCACGCGCACCCGCGGCTCGTCGCCGCCGTCACCACGCAGTGGCAGCTGCTCAACACGAACTCACGGTTCCACTACCCCGCGGTCGTCGAGTTCTCCGAGCGCCTGGCCGCGCTCGCCCCCGCGCCGCTCGACACGGTCTTCCTCGTCAACAGCGGCTCGGAGGCCGTGGATCTGGCGCTGCGGCTCGGACAGGCATGGTCGGGGCGTCGTGACGTCCTGGCCGTGCGCGAGGCGTACCACGGCTGGACGTACCTGACCGATGCGGTCTCGACGTCGATCGCCGACAATCCCGCCGCGCTCGAGACCCGCCCGGACTGGGTGCACACCGTGCCCGCACCCAACCCGTTCCGCGGCGCGCACGCCGGCGGCGATGAAGGTCAGTACGCGCGGGATGCCGTGGCCGAGGTGCACCGCCTGGCCGAGGCGGGCACACCGCTCGGCGCGTTCCTGGCCGAGTCGGTGTTCGGCAACGCGGGCGGCGTCGCCCTGCCCGACGGGTACCTCGATGCCGTCTACACCGCGGTGCGCGCGCATGGCGGCGTGGCGATCGCCGATGAGGTGCAGGTCGGGTACGGGCGCCTGGGCGAATGGTTCTGGGGCTTCGAGCAGCAGGGCGTGGTGCCCGATGTCATCGCCGTCGCGAAGGCGATGGGCAGCGGGCATCCCCTCGGCGCCGTCATCACGACGCGCGAGATCGCCGAGCGGTACCGCGCCGGCGGCTATTTCTTCTCCTCCGCGGGCGGAAGCCCGGTCTCGAGCGTCGTGGGACTCACCGTGCTCGACATCATCCGCGACGAGGGACTGCAGCAGAACGCCCGCGAGACCGGCGGATACCTCAAGGAGCGGCTCGAGGACCTCGGCCGACGGCATCCGATCCTCGCCGCCGTGCACGGATCGGGCTTCTACCTGGGTCCGGAGTTCGTGCGCGACCGCCGGACGTGGGAGCCCGCCACGGCCGAGACCGCGGCAATCTGCGCGCGACTGCGCGAACTCGGCGTGATCGCCCAGCCGACCGGCGACCACCAGAACATCCTGAAGATCAAGCCGCCGATGTGCTTCACGCGGGCGAGCGCCGACGCCCTGGTGGCGGCTCTCGACCGCGTCCTGACGACCGGCTGGTGACCGGCTCACCCGAGGAGGACCCATGAGCGACGCCGACCCCGACATCGATCCCACCGTCCCGCCCAGCGGAGACGGCTGCGTCGAGTGCGACGAGGCGGGCGGCTGGTGGGTGCACCTGCGCCGCTGCGCGCTGTGCGGGCACATCGGCTGCTGCGACGACTCGCTCGGCACGCACGCCACGAAGCATTTCGAGGCGACCGGACACCGCGTGATCCGCACGTTCGAACCCGGCGAGGCGTGGTTCTGGAACTACGTCACGCGCGACTTCGCATTCGGTCCCCCGCTCGCCCCGCCCGTCGCCCACCCGGCAGAGCAGCCGACGCCGGGCCCCGCCGGCCGCGTGCCGGACGACTGGCAGGAGCAGCTCGCCGCGCGCGGCGACGGGAACTGAGCACCGCGGGTCGCGCTCACCCCTCGGTGTCGGTGGTGGGGGTCGGCAGGGGGGCGGGGTCCGCCCGCTCCGGTCCGAACAGCGTCCACGCACCGCCCGTGCACTCGTAGAACTGCACCGTCTCGGTGTCGATGTAGATATCACCGTCCGCCTCGCACTGCGCGTCCTGGGGCGCGCCGATGCCGAGCGAGAGCTGCGTTCCGGGCGCGCCCGGTGCGCCGGTCGCGCCCGTCTCCCCCGTGGCGCCGGTCTCGCCCGTGGCCCCCGTCTCACCCGTGAGGTTCTCGGCCGCCGAGGCGCGGATGTTGCCGACCTTCACCCACGCGCCGTCGCGGAAGAGGTACACGTCGGACGTCGAGATGTCGATGTATACCTCGCCCTCGTAGCCCTTGCCCTCGGCGGGAACGCCGGTGCCGGCGCGCACCGCCGCCCCGGCGGGGAGGATGTCCTCGAGCGCTTCCTCGTAGTCTTCGGTGCTCGGCGGCGCCGTGGTCTCGGTCGGCGTCTGCGTCTCGACGGGCGCCGGTTCGGCCACGTCGTTCGAGCGGGCGAGGGTGGCGCCGAGGAACGACGCGACGAACGAGAGCACCACCACCGCGACGCCGATCCAGATCAGCGCGGTGCGCGTGACCCCCGCCGGAGCGGGTGCCGTTGCCGGGGATGCCGCACCCGGCGCGCGCGATGCGTCATACGGCGGCTTGGTGATCGGTGGCGTGCTCGGGGTGTCGCGGCCATCACTCATCGTCGAGTCCTCTCCCGTGTGGCGCCAGTCTAGGCACCGGTCTTTTCGGGAGACTCACCCGCTCCGGATGATCGTCGCCGGCATCCGCCGCGTGCCTCTGTGTTCGCCGAGCGATGTCGGCGGTCACCGGCTAGCCTGAGAGCCTCGGCCGGGGAGAGGGGAACCCGGTGGGATCGACGCTCGTCACCGACGAGAAGCTGCAGTTCGTGCTCGAGAACATGGCGCCGTGCACCCTGCCCGCGGAGGCGTACGGACCTCAGCCGATCGAGTGGACGGCGGCGCGCACCCCCGTGTGGGCATGGATCTCATGGCCGCACAAGGCGGCGGAGCGACTGCCGGCCTGGGTCATGGGCGCGAACGACAGGGTCGTGATCGTGGCGTGGGACACCAGTCGCGGCGAGCGCAACACCGTCGTCTGGCGCAACGCCGTCACGCGCCGGCGCTGAGAGGCGACGACAGGGAAGTGGGTCGGCACCGGTTCCCCAGAAACCGGCGCCGACCCGTGTGCTGGAACGAGCAGCTGTGGAGCGATCGGCGAGGTGCGCAACCCCTCCACATGACATAGGACGCGGTGGGGGGCGATCCATTACGCGACATCCGTGCATTATCACGATGGTTGGCCATACACGGCTTCGGGCCCGAAAGCGGTTCGGATCCTCGCCGATGAGCTCACTCATCGAGGCCTTCGCTTCAGGCAGTAGCCGGGCATCGGTCGACACCCCGGCAGCGCTGCAGTGAGCCCGTATCGGGCGTCTCGCCGAGCAGAGGGCGGGGCGGCCTGGACGCGGATCGGCGTCGGCTTCGGATCACGCGCGCCTCGTTGATGAACGCGCTGTCGACCATGCTCGAAAGGTGAGCCGATGCGACGTTGAGCGGAATCCATCCGTCGCCGCCACGCGTGTGTCCGCTGTCGCCCTCGGCCATTCGTGCGACACTGCACCCATGGAGCCTCGCCCTGTCCTTGCCGATCGGGTGACAGCGCCCGCGTCGACAGCCGAGAGAGTCCGGCGCAATCCGTATGTGGTGGCGCTTCTCGCGACCGGTGGTTTCGCGTGGCTTGTCGCGTTCATGCTCTGGATCGTGCTCGCGGAGGTCACGGACTTCGTCACCTACGACCGCGGCACCGCCGCGGCCTTGGCGGCGTGGATCATGCTGCTCCTCCTCGCTGGCGTAGTCGCGTTAGTGGGATCAGCGATCATCGCCGGAGTTGGATACGAGCTTCGCCGCGCCTCCAGAACTTAGGCGATGACCCGCACGCGCGCGGACGGCCGGTATGCGGACGCGACCGATGCGATGGCGGGGCCGAAACGTGGCGCCACGCACGCCTTGAAACCGCTGGCGGCGGCCGCGGCACTGGTGCTGAAGGGGTCTCTCGCGAACAGCTGTGCGCCGATAAAGTGCAAGCGTGCAGTGGAGCCTTGAGGTCATGCCTGTGTGCGTCGACGACGTCGACGAGGCCAAGCGCTTCTATGAGGAGCAGGTCGGATTCCACCTGGACCTTGATATCGAAATCGGCGTGACAGGCCGCGTCGTCCAGCTGACGCCGTCCGGCTCCGCGAGCAGCATTCACCTCAAGAGGGGAGCTACGCGCGTGGACGGCTTACAGCTCGTGGTGGACGACGTGGACGCCGCCCGCGCTGAGCTGATCGCGCGCGACGTTGACGTGAGCGCCGTCCAGCACGTCGAGGACGGCGAATTCCGTGAGGGCCGCGGCGGAGATTGGAACTCCTTCGTCTTCTTCGCCGACCCCGCCGGTAACGCGTGGGTGATCCAGGAGCGCCCATCTGCCCGCTGACCCACCGACGTGCGGGCGGTCGTCGGACCCTCACGTGACGAGGCTATCGCCGGGCTCGGGCTCGGGCTCGGGCTCTCGCCAGCTGGGTCTTGGCCGGTTTCGGGTGAGCACGAGTGTGATCGTGACAGCGAGGACGAACGGTGGGATCATGCCGGCAATCGTGATCACTCCCGGACTACTCACCTCGATGCCCGGCTGAGCGAGGAGAGTCTGTGCCACGACCTGAAACGCGAAGTGGAATCCGATCGGAGTCCATACGCTGCGTGCGATGAGGCGCAGGACGCCGAGGACGACACCCATCGCGAGGAAGATCGCACCGCGCTCCAGCAGAACACTCCATCCCCCTGTCACAACCCAGAGGGTCGTGCCCAGCAAGGCGAAAAGGACCGCCTGCACGAACACCGCGGCAATCGGGGCGATTGTGGCCGACAGGTTGCGGTAGACGTACCCGCGGAAGATGAGCTCTTCGGGGATCGCCTCGAGCAGCAGGACCGTCAAGATCGTGAACGAGATTGCGGCGACCAACTCGAGCGGCAGGAGCACTGAGGTGACGCGCAGCCAACCGGCAACGAGCGCGATGCCCAGGCCAGCGGCTGAAGGAAGAAGGAAGGACGCCGCACCGACGAGGAACGGTCGCCACGCTTCCGGCAATGCCTGCAGCTTCAGCGTCGTCCACGGCCGCCGATCAAGGAAGCGTCGGGCGAAAAAGATCATCGGCACGACCAGGCAGAACACCATCAGCGCGCAGACAGCACGACTCAACAAGGTGACAGCGCCGCCGAAGACCGACATCGAGACCCAGACCATGAGCGTCCAGATCACGATCGCCCCTACCAGCACGATGGCGATCCGCCATCCCACCGCAACCCGCACGCGTCGCGTCCCGCTCTGCATGCTCGACCGTAACCCGAACCAGACACCAACCCCGTCATGCCGCGCAGCGCCGCCCCGCCCGCGTCGGCGACCGCCTCTCGAGCAGGCGGACGTCGGGTGCGCTCACGTTCCCAGAGCGCTCGGACGAGTCATTGCTGGGGGACGGCGCGTACCCGGTTGTTGCGGGCGTTGTGCTCCAGTTCGACCAGCCCGAGTTCTTCCAGCAGAGGCGGCAGATACATGCCGAACCGGCCGCGGTAGCCCTTCCGGGTGCCATACCAGCCCCCGACCGGGTTGGATTCGGCGCGGCCCCACGCTTCGACAGTGCCGTCGACCGTGGGTTTCTGTTCATCCGCCGCGCCGAGCGCGACCCAGTCGCCCTGCTCGAGCAACCACGCGTGAAGGTCCTCGATCGCGCGCGCCTGGTACGTCAACCGGGTGCTTCCTACTTGGCAGACGAGCTGATCCCCGTCCCGGTACATGGAGTACTCCGAGGTTCCCGGCGCGGTGCGCAGCACCCACGGATCCGACGCGATTCCCGCAGCCATGATGCCCCCTCCGACAACGTGACTCCAGTGTGGCGGCGCCGGATGAGACGTACAAGCGCCCCATCGGTCTCGTTGCGCGACAGCCGTGCCCCTGTCGGCCGGCCAGCCCATGCAGCGAACGGTGGAAGACCGCTGACGAACGCGAGGGACTCCGACCGAGTATCCGTCGCACGACGGATGCCGTGACTCCCGTCGTTGCATAGCGTGGTGGACGGAGGTGACTGATGCAAAGCACATGGGCAGCGAAGATCTTCGGAGATCGGGAGGATCCGCGAAGGAGACTTCAGATCCTCTTCGGCGGCGAGATGCCGGCCGGTGGGCAACCGCCCGCGCCTGCGCTCACGTGGGCGCGCAGCGTCGTACCGGCCGACGTGGCGGCGGCCCACGACACGGTGGCGGCTACCACGTACCTGCGCAAGGCCGAACCTCGCCTGACACTCCGGGCGGCGAGCTTTCTCGCTCACCACGTCACGGCGACGTAGCGACGAGTGCGTGAGCGCAGCGGGATCGCCACCGACACGGATGCATGCCGATCGTTCCCAAGGGCTCGCGGACCCGAAACGTTGCGGTCGGTGCCAAGCGCTCACTCAGCGCCGACGTGCGGGCATCCTTGCGACGGTCGATCCGATCGGATCGGACCGCGATAGTAGGGCGCCGATCGAGACGGTCCGGAAGGGTGGATGCCGAAGGGAGAGTCGTGATCGCCGAACTGAACAGACTCGTCGCTTCTGTCGAAGACAGACTGACCGACGACCTCGATCTGCCCAGTGTGGCGTCGGAGCTCGGCACGACCGAGTACCACCTGCGGCGGATGTTCTCGTCACTGATGGATGCTCGCATCACCGATCGATCGCATTTTCGACTCATCGGGCACGCCGTCCGCGTACCGCTCATCCACGAGGGCATCAACCCGCACATCCAGGCGCACATCGCCTCGATTCCCGTGGACGAGCACGCCCGCCTCAAAGACCTGAGCAACACCGAACCGCCCGGTCTGCTCCAGGTGAGTGCCGACGTCGACCCCGACTACACGGAAGGCAGCGACCTCACCTACCTGCACGGCATCGCCGTCGATGCCGTCACAGCCGTCCCCGACGACCTCGACGTCATCGACGTTCCGTCCGGCACCTGGGCGGTCTTCCGCGCCGAAGGCGACTATCCCGCCGCGCTGCAGTCGATGTGGGCCGCGACGGCGACCGAATGGTTCCCGTCCAATCCCTGGCGGCTCCGGCCTGGTCCCTCCATCGTCACGGTCCTCGACCGTTCGGACGACTTCCGCACCGCCACCTGCGAACTCTGGCTTCCCGTCGAACGGGCAGGGCGCTTGCGCGATGGGTCATCGCCCGCGTGATGGAGATGACGGAGTGGTACCCGCACCGGCGTCCCGACGGCGAGGTCTTGGGCTGGATCGTCCCTGACGGTGATGGTTTCAGGGCGATCGACCTCCTCGGTCGTCGTGTCGGGCCACCGTCGCTGGACTGGATTCAGGCAGAAGAAGTGCTGGAGGATCGCGGGATCGGCTACCTGGCCGACCGGTACACTCTGCGACTGCCCGATGGCACGGAACGCGCCGTCCGCATCACGGAAGTCGGCACCGACGGCATCACGGTCATCGCCGATGAGTTCGGGATGGCGTCCGCCGTCGGCGGGACGCACGAGCGTTTCGTGTTGCCGTTCCCCGCCCCGGATGCTCTCCGACCTCGGTCGTAAGTCCGTCGCCGTGTGATGCTGGCAGGATGCCAGTCGTCCTGCCCGATGCCGTTGTGCCGGTCGTCCTGCGGCTCATGCGCGCGAACCGCACGTTCGTCACCGCAGAAGGTGCGAGGAGGCGGATCCGAGAGCGCGAGCTGCGGCCGACGCCGTATGGACCTCCGGTGCGCTTGCGTGACGGCATCCGGGTCGAGGTGGAGCAGGTCGACGGCTGGCCGGTGTACACCATCCTGCCGCCGGAGGTTCGCGGGGCCACCGTCTATGTGCACGGGGGCGGTTGGGTCAACGAGATCGCTCCCCAGCACTGGCATCTCGCGGCTCGGATCGCCGCGGAGGCGTCGATGGCGGTGATCGTCCCGATCTATCCCCTGATCCCGTTCGGCACAGCTCTGGAGGCGCGGGACAAGGTGCTGGCCCTCGTGCGCAGCAGTGTCGACCGATACGGCCCGACCTGCCTCGCGGGCGACTCCGCGGGCGGTCAGATCGCCCTCTCCACGGCGCTCGCCCTCCGCGACGCGGGTGCGATGCTGCCCCGGACCGTCCTCATCTCCCCCGCGCTGGATCTGTCGTGGAGCAACCCCCGCATCCCGATCGTGCAGCCGACCGATCCGTGGCTCGCCACTCCGGGCGGGAAGGTTCTGGCCGAACGCTGGCGCGGTGAACTGGACCTCCTCGACCCCACCGTGAGTCCGCTGTTCGGCGACCTGACCGGGCTGGGCGCGCTGACCGTCTTCACGGGCACACGCGACGTCCTGAACCCTGACGCGCACCTGCTCGCGCAGATGGCCCGAGCAGCCGGCGTGCCCATCGAGCTGTGCGAGGCAACCGGCCAGGTGCACGTCTACCCGCTTCTCCCGACGCGTGCCGGCCGGGATGCGCAACGGCACCTCATCGAAACTCTGCGGTCATCCATCTCGGTCTAGACGACATCGCACGGGTGGCGCATGATGACGCCATGCGCAGCCACCACGTGAGCCGAGTCATCCCCGCCGCACCCGACGCGGTCTACGAATTCGCGGCGGACGTGGAGAATCTCCCGCGATGGGCGGCGGGTCTCGCGCAAAGCGATGTCGTGCGCGACGGTGACATGCTCGTCGTGGAGTCGCCGATGGGGCGGGTGCAGGTGCGTTTCGTCGAGAAGAACGTCTTCCGCATCCTCGACCACGACGTCACGCTGCCGTCCGGGATCGTCGTCACGAACCCGGTTCGGGTGCTGGCGCATCCCGACGGAGCGGAGATCGTGTTCACGGTCCGGCAGATCGAACTCGACGACGCCGGGTTCGAACGGGACATCGCGGCGGTCGCAGCCGACCTCGATCGCCTCGCGGACCTGCTCGAAAGCCCGCGCGGGAACAGCTGACACCTCTCAGAACAGACTCGCTCGTCGGCGCTGACCGCTGGCGGGTCCCTACGTGTCGGGCGTCAGTTCCGCGGCATAGTCGGTGAGCGCGCGACCGTACATCGGCAGATGCGGGGCGAGGGCGGTCAGGGCCGTCCGGAGCGCCTCGTCGGGCCGCCCCGCGCTGTGAAGCGCGAGAGCGAGGAACGCTGCGGGCGCATCACCGAGCTCGGGAGCATCGAGGTGCTCGAGCAGTGCGATCGACTCGTCGACATGGCCGAGGTTTCGCAGCGTGCTCGCGAGCTGCAGTGTGACCCGGTGCTCTTCCTCGAGCGACAGCCCCGCGGCCAGTGCACGACGATAGGGCTCGACAGCCTGTGCGCCGAGATCGAGCGCATCGTGCACGCCGCCCCATTCGGCGAGTGCCTGCGCGTCACCCTCCGGTCGCTCGCCCACCAGGGCTCGCATACCCGTGAGCATCTCCTCCGGCTTGCTGTCGTCGAAAGACTCCCAGAACGCCGCGACCCGCGACTCCCACTCTCCGCGCTCACTCACGCGGCAACGATAGTCGACCGCGCTCCCCCGCTCGGTCGACCCCGCATGCGAAAGGCCCGAACCCGCAGAGCCTGTACTCGTGGTGAGGCTTTGCACACGTGCGTCGAAGTCGCTGGACGATCTGTGTGCGGCCGGAGACATACGTGACGCGGTTGCATGGAGTGTCCCGTATTGCCGCGATCGCCAGCCACCGGCTGTTCGGTTCGCCGATCACCATTGCAGCAGTGGGCCTGAAGACCGACTTCCCCCGCTTGTCCGAGCTGCTGCGCGAAAGCCTGCGGCGATCCCGCGAACCTTGGCTTGAGATCCCGCAGTGAACACCACCTACTTCCGGGCGGCCGTCGTCTCCGGACGCCGACCGATAGCCGACCCACAAGAGAGATCGAACTTCCCGACCAGCGAGCGATGGCATCGTTCGGCCTAGAGTGGCGCCGTGACCCAGCCCATTGCCGGAGAAGAGTTCTTCGTGCCTGACAAGAAGGCCGTCTCGATCTACCGCGCGCTCGCTCACTCGCTCGTCGGACTCGAAGGCGTGGAGATCGTGGCGTCCAAGAGCCAGGTGGCATTCCGCGCGCGTCGAGGCTTCGAATACGCGTGGGCGCCGAAGCGCTACGTGAAGAGTGACGTGCCGGTCGTCGTCCCCGCTCCCCCGAGACAGCAGAGAGTGTGTGTTCAGGATGCGCGCTGGCGGCGATGACGTGGCAGGTGAAGAGGCTCTCGCAATCCGGCTCGGGCGGCTTACCGAGATTCCGACGTCCGTCGTGTCGAGCCTCCTGAACGAACCGCGCAACGCACGCCACATGCCCCTGGCCGGACGCTTCGACGATGCACAATCCGCGGAATGGGTGCGGTCCAAGGACGCGCAGTGGGAAGAGCACGGCTACGGCCCGTGGGCGGTGTTCGTCAACGACGAGTTCGCCGGCTGGGGAGGATTTCAGCGGGAGGACGAAGGCCCGGACTTCGCGCTGGTCCTCTTTCCTTCCTTCTGGGGCGTCGGGGCAGACATCACCCGAGCCGCCTTGGAGGCCGGGTTCAGCGAGTTCGGGTTCGACGAGGTCTTTGTGGCGCTGCCGTACTCTCGATCGCCCGGACGCGTCATGGAGAGGTGGGGCTTCACGGTCATGAGCGACGGCGAGATCGACGGGGTGCCCTTCCGCCGCTACCGCCTCACCCGTGACGCCTGGAATCGATGATGGTCACGCATCACGGGTGGATGGAGGGTGCGGCCGGTGTCGCCGACGCTGAACGCGAGAAGCCCCCGGCCGATCGCCCCGTGAGGACGACCGGCCGGGGGCCTTGTCGTTGCGATAGATCCGCGGAGTCACGAGGGACTCAGAAGTCCCAGTCCTCGTCTTCGGTCGCCTCGGCCTTGCCGATCACGTAGGACGAGCCCGAGCCGCTGAAGAAGTCGTGGTTCTCGTCGGCGTTCGGTGAGAGCGCCGACAGGATCGCCGGGTTCACGTTCGTCACGGTCGAGGGGAACATCGCCTCGTAGCCGAGGTTCATCAGCGCCTTGTTGGCGTTGTAGTGCAGGAACTTCTTGACGTCTTCGGTCAGGCCGACGCCGTCGTAGAGGTCCTGCGTGTACTGGATCTCGTTGTCGTACAGCTCGTACAGCAGCGAGAACGTGTAGTCCTTGAGATCGTCGCGCTCGGCCTGATCGACCCGTTCGAGACCCTTCTGGAACTTGTACCCGATGTAGTAGCCGTGCACAGCCTCGTCGCGGATGATGAGGCGGATGAGGTCGGCGGTGTTGGTGAGCTTCGCCCGCGACGACCAGTGCATCGGCAGGTAGAAGCCCGAGTAGAAGAGGAAACTCTCGAGCAGAGTGGAGGCCACCTTGCGCTTGAGCGGGCTGTCGCCGCGGTAGTAGTCCATGACGATCTGAGCCTTCTTCTGAAGGTTCGGGTTCTCCACCGACCAGCGGAACGCCTCGTCGATCTCCTTCGTCGAGCACAGCGTCGAGAAGATCGACGAGTAGCTCTTCGCGTGCACCGACTCCATGAACGCGATGTTCGTGTACACGGCCTCTTCGTGCGGGGTGATCGCATCGGGGATGAGCGAGACCGCACCGACGGTGCCCTGAATGGTGTCGAGGAGCGTCAGTCCCGTGAAGACGCGCATCGTCAGCAGCTGCTCGTCGGGGGTCAGCGTGTTCCACGACTGGATGTCGTTGGACAGCGGCACCTTCTCAGGCAGCCAGAAGTTGTTCACGAGGCGGTTCCACACCTCGAGGTCTTTGTCGTCCTCGATGCGGTTCCAGTTGATGGCCTGCACCTGGTTCAGGAGCTGAAGCTTCTCACTCATCGTTTCTTCCTTAAAAAAGTCCTGGTCAGAGGGTCAAAGCGTGCACGAGACGCACTCGCTCATGTCGGTACCCTCGAGCGCCATCTGACGCAGACGGATGTAGTAGATCGTCTTGATACCCTTGCGCCAGGCGTAGATCTGCGCCTTGTTGATGTCGCGCGTCGTGGCGGTGTCCTTGAAGAACAGCGTGAGCGACAGACCCTGGTCCACGTGCTGCGTCGCCGCGGCGTACGTGTCGATGACCTTTTCGTAGCCGATCTCGTACGCGTCCTGGTAGTACTCCAGGTTGTCGTTCGTCATGAACGCCGCCGGGTAGTAGACGCGACCGAGCTTGCCTTCCTTGCGGATCTCGATCTTCGCCGCGATCGGGTGGATCGAGCTCGTGGAGTTGTTGATGTACGAGATCGAGCCGGTCGGCGGGACGGCCTGCAGGTTCTGGTTGTAGATGCCGTGCGCCTGGATCGACGCCTTCAGCGCACGCCAGTCGTCCTGCGTGGGGATGTGATGGCCGGCGAACATCTCCTTGACCTTGTCGGTCGCGGGCACCCACTCCTGCTCGATGTACTTGTCGAAGAACTCCCCCGACGCGTACGTCGAGTCCGCGAAACCGTCGAAGGCCTCGCCGCGCTCGATCGCGATCTTGTTGGATGCCGTCAGCGCGTGGAACAGCACGGAGTAGAAGTAGATGTTCGTGAAGTCCACGCCTTCTTCCGAGCCGTAGTAGACGTGCTCGCGGGCGAGGTAGCCGTGCAGGTTCATCTGCCCGAGGCCGATCGCGTGCGAGCGGTCGTTGCCGCTCTCGATCGAGCGCACCGAGGCGATGTGGCTCTGATCGCTCACCGCGGTGAGGGCGCGGATGCTGGTGTCCACGGTGCGGGCCAGATCGCCGCCGTCCATCGCGAGGGCGATGTTGAGCGAGCCGAGGTTGCAGGAGATGTCCTTGCCGATCTCGTTGTACGAGAGGTCCTCGTTGTACGTGGTCGGGGTGTTGACCTGCAGGATCTCCGAGCAGAGGTTGGACATGTTGATCCGACCCTTGATCGGGTTGGCCTTGTTCACCGTGTCCTCGAACATGATGTACGGGTAGCCCGACTCGAACTGGATCTCGGCGAGGGTCTGGAAGAACTCGCGCGCGTTGATCTTGGTCTTCTTGATGCGGGCGTCGTCGACCATCTCTCGGTACTTCTCGGTGACCGAGATGTCGCCGAAGGGCACGCCGTACACGCGCTCGACGTCGTACGGCGAGAAGAGGTACATGTCCTCACCGTTCTTGGCGAGCTCGAACGTGATGTCGGGGACGACGACACCGAGCGAGAGCGTCTTGATGCGGATCTTCTCGTCGGCGTTCTCGCGCTTGGTGTCGAGGAACCGCAGGATGTCGGGGTGGTGGGCGCTGAGGTAGACCGCGCCGGCGCCCTGACGCGCACCCAGCTGGTTGGCGTAGCTGAAGCTGTCTTCGAGCAGCTTCATCACGGGGATGATGCCCGACGACTGGTTCTCGATCTGCTTGATCGGCGCACCCGACTCGCGGATGTTCGACAGGAGCAGCGCCACGCCGCCGCCGCGCTTGCTGAGCTGCAGCGAGGAGTTGATGCCGCGCGAGATCGACTCCATGTTGTCTTCGATGCGCAGCAGGAAGCACGACACGAGCTCGCCGCGCTGCGCCTTGCCGGCGTTGAGGAACGTCGGTGTGGCGGGCTGGAAGCGGCCCGAGAGGATCTCGTCCACGAGGTTCGTCGCGAGCCTCTGGTCGCCGTCGGCGAGGGCGAGCGCCGTCATGACGACGCGGTCCTCGAACCGCTCGAGGTAGCGCTTGCCGTCGAAGGTCTTGAGCGTGTAGCTCGTGTAGTACTTGAACGCGCCGAGGAAGGTCTCGAAGCGGAACTTCTTGCCGTACGCGAAGTCGTTGAGCTGCTGGATGAACTCGAACGGGTACTTCTCGAGCACGGTCGGCTCGTAGTACTCCTTTTCGACGAGGTAGTCCAGGCGCTCCTTGAGCGAGTGGAAGAACACCGTGTTCTGGTTGACGTGCTGCAGGAAGTACTCCCGCGCCGCGCGCTTGTCGGCGTCGAACTGGATGTTCCCGTCCGCGTCGTACAGATTGAGCATCGCGTTGAGGGCGTGGTAATCCATGCCGTCGAAACGGGCCTCCGTCTTGAAGGTGCCCTCGGTCACTGCAGCTTCCACCATCGTTCCAATCCTTCGCTCACGCGATCCACGTCTTCGGGTGTGCCGAACAGTTCGAGCCGGTACAAGTGCGGCACGTGGCACTTGCGGCTGATGATCTCCCCGGCGAGGCAGAAGTGCTCGCCGAAATTGGTGTTGCCTGCGGAGATGACTCCGCGGATCAGGCTGCGGTTGCCCTCGTCGTTGAGGAACCGGATGACCTGCTTGGGCACGGAGCCCTTCTCGACTCCCCTGCCCTGGCCTCCGCCGTACGTCGGGGTGACGAGCACATAGGGCTCATCCACGACGAGGGCGGCATCCGTGGAGTGGAGGGGAATCCGCACAGCCCGCCGGCCGACCTTGTCTTCGAGCTTCTCGATGAACCGGGCGGTGTTGCCCGAGACGCTCGAGAAGTAGACGAGCAGCGGCGCGGCGGTCTCCGTGGGGGCAACCGCGCTGCTCTCAGCGATCGCGGTTGCCATGGCTCACGCGAGTCGCGAAGCGAGCTCGTCGATCTTGTCGGGACGGAAGCCCGACCAGTGGTCCTCATCCGTGATGACGACCGGCGCCTGGAGGTAGCCCAGCGCCTTGACCTGCTCGAGGGCGGCGGGGTCCTGCGAGAGGTCCAGGACCTCGTATTCGATGCCCTTCGAATCGAGTGCGCGGTACGTCGCCGTGCACTGAACGCAGGAGGGCTTGGTGTAGACGGTGATCGACATGTGTGACCCGTTCTCCCTCAAAATTCTCGTTTTCGTCCGGTAGGCCCCCCACCGGGAGTCCAATACTACATATGGGTACGGACATTGGATAGCACCACAAGGGCTAGTAGTTACATCAGTGTAGTTTTACACCGCTCTCCACATGTACAACACAGGTTGTCCACCGTTTCATCCACAGGCGGGCGTCCGTTCGCGAACCTGGAAAAACCCTGAAACACGGGTGTTTCGCCCCTCCCCGCAGCATCTGTCCACAGGCGCGAACGTACCCCCCACCTCTGACATCGGATTCGCCTGTGGAATGCGCTCTTGGGCGTGTCGCGGCGTGTCGCGAGCGCGTCGCCCGTGACCCCGAGGCACGGCGGGCCCGACACGGACTAACGTGGAGCGGTGGCGGGCTATCGGGAACTTCTGCGCACCCCGGGGGTCGCGCGCATCATGGCCGCCCAGCTGACCGCGCGGTTCCCGAACGGCATGACGAGCCTCGCCGTCCTGCTGCACATCGAGCACGTCACCGGCTCGTACGGCGCGGCCGGTCTCGTGCTCGCCGCGACCTCGGTCGGCCAGGCGATCGCCGGCCCGGTCACGAGCCGCTGGATGGGCGTGTGGGGCATGCGTCGCGTGCTGACGACGACCCTCGTCATCTGCGCGATCGCGATCACGGGCATCGCGCTGATCGAGACGATCGTGCCGGTCTACATGCTGCTCGGCCTCGTCGCGGGCCTGTCGACCCCTCCGGTGCAGTCGGCGGTGCGCACGATCTATCCGAAGATGGTCAACTCGCGGCAGCTGACCCCGCTGTTCTCGTTCGATGCCTCCCTGCAGGAGGTCATCTGGATCGTCGCACCCGTCGTCATCACCGTCGTCGCGACGCAGGTCGGCACCGTGCAGGCGCTCCTGCTCATCGTCGCGATCCTCATCGGGGGCGGGGCGTGGTTCATCCTCTCCCCCGAGGTCGGTCGCGTGCGCATCCCGCGCAGCCGCCGCAGCATCGGCAAGGTGCTCGCCAAGCCCCAGGTGCTGCTCGCGACCGTGATCGGCTTCCTGCTGATCGGCGCGTGCGCGGCGGTCGAGGCCGGCGTCGTCGCGACGTTCGACCACGGCGGACTCGAAGCGGGCATCGTGCTCGCGATCTTCTCGATCGGCAGCCTCGCGGGCGGCCTGTCGTTCGGTCACATCCCGATCGGGCGATGGGCGATGGCGCGCCGCCTCGCGATCATGGCATTCGGCCTGACGCTCACCGTCTTCTCGCTCAACATCTTCTGGCTGGGCGCGACGCTGTTCGTCGCCGGCATCGGCATCGCACCGGCCCTCGCGGTGCTGTTCGCGATGACGAGCGCGAGCGTCAAGTTCAGCGAGACCGCCGAGGCGTACGGATGGATCGGCACGGGTCAGCTCATCGGGGCCGCCGCCGGATCGGCCGTCGCCGGCTTCCTCATCGACGGCGTCGGCGCAGTCGGTGCCTACTGGGCGGCCGCGGCCTTCGGAATCGTCGGCACGATCGTCGCGGTCGCGTGCGTGCGGTGGTTCCCCGACCTGCGCCACCGCGACCCGAGCCCGATCCCCGACACCGAACCGGTCAGCACCATCACCTGACGTGCCGCCGGAGGCGTCAGGCGATGCGCTTGAGCAGCTCCAGCACGGCGAGCGCGTACGCGTCAGCCGGCTCGGGATGCTGGAACACGAACGTCTCGTCGCCGACGACGATCTCGACCTCGTGGGTGTCGCTCAGGCGCCGCAGCGACCGGAACGCGCCGCGCAGGAGCTCCCGCAGCTGGCTCTCGTGCGGCAGCCAGAGGGCGTCTTCGAGGGCGACCGAATCCAGCGCCCACTCGGTGGTGCCGTTGAACGCGAGGATCCGGCCGGTCGGATAGTCGCGCGGCTCGATCGTCATCTCGCTCACCGTGAACACGTCGGCCTCGAACTCGGGCTCGTCGAGCTGGAAGCGATCACCCGACCGGGGGTGCCACACGAGACCCGCCTCACGCAGGGCGACTGCCGATTCCGTCGAGATCATGCCATCCATCATGGCCCGCCCCGACCACGCCCCGGGCCGCTCGTAAGGTGGGAGGATGCCTGCACCCCTCACTCTCCCCCGGCTCTCCTGGGGCGACCCGTCGTCCGATCGCCGCGCGCTGCTCGTGCACGGACTCGGCTCGAACGGCGCGCTCATGTGGCGCTTCGGACTCGCGCTCGCCGACGCGGGCTGGCACGCGGATGCCGTCGACCTGCGCGGCCACGGGAGCGCTCCGCGGGCGCTGGACTACTCGATCGACGCGTACGCCGCCGATCTGCGCATGACGCGCCCGCGCGACGGCATGGGCTGGGACCTCGTCGTCGCGCACTCCCTCGGCGGCGCGGCGGCCACGGTCGTCTCGGCCTCCGCTCCCGGATGGACGCGACGGCTCGTGCTGATCGATCCGGCGATCCACCTCGCTCCGCGCGACCGCGACATCGTGCGTGCGAGCCAGGAGCGCTCGTTCGCCGATCCGACGGTCGAGGCCGTGCGCGCGGAGCACCCGGGGTGGCATGCACACGATGTGGAGCTCAAGGCGCTGTCGGCGCGCCAGGCGAGCCCGTGGGCCGTCGAGCAGACGAGCATCCAGAACCCGGCGTGGGATGTACGGGATGCCGCGTCCCGACTCTCGGTCCCCACGCACATCATCGGCTCGGACCCGAAGGTGTACTCGATCTTCACGGGCGTCCTCGCCGAGGAGGTTCTGGCCAACCCCGCCGTGACGATGTCGGTCGTCACCGGCGCCGGGCACTCCCCGCACCGCGACAAGCCCGAGGCGACGATCGCGGAGTTCCTGAAGGTCGTCGACGCCTGACCCGCGGCGCGTGTCGCGCGGCATCCGTCGTCGGACGGCTCACGGCACGATCCTCGCCGCACGACCCTCCGCGCACGGGACTCACCGGACGACGATCTCCACGCCCTGGCCGACATCGACGACCACGCCGACGAAGCCGGGCACGACATCCGCGAGCCGGTCGCGGAAGTCCTCGATCGGCGGAGTCAGTCCATCATCGGTCAGCACGTCGATCGTCGCGGTCGTCCCGGTCCACTCCACGTCGTACACACGGGCGCCCGGCTCGTCCGCAAGCCAGTCCACCGCGGTCTGCTGGATCGCGACCGACCACCGCGCGAGTGCGACCGTGACGATGGAGTTCGCTGCGAGCGGCAGGGCGACGATGATCGCGAGCACCGCGACGACGATGTACGCACGACGGCGGTTGGCGACCGGCGACGAGCTCGGATCCTTCGCGTAGCCGCCCATCGTGAAGACGATGCTCCCGGCGATCACGAGCGCGATGACGTTCGAGAGGAACAGCACGAGCGCGCCCAGCGCATCACCCCATTGGCCCTGCCCGGCCGTGACGCCCACGACGCCGAGCGGCGGCACGAGCGAGATCGCGATCGCGACGCCGGGCAGCACCGCGCTCAGGTCTTTGCGGCACATCGCGAACCCGCCCGCGAAGCCGGTGGCGAGTGCTGCGATGAGGTCCATGAGGCTCGGCGAGGTGCGCCCCAGCACCTGGGCGTTGGTCTCGAGGCTCTGCGGGGTCGCGACGAATGTGCTGAAGACGAGCCCCAGCACCACGACGATCGCGAGCCCGAGCAGCACCCACATGATCGAGCGCAGCACGAGACTCAGGTGCCCGGTGACGATGCCGAGCGCGATCCCGAGGATCGGCGTGCCGAGCGGGGCGATGATCATCGCGCCGATCACCGTGGCGGTCGAGTCGCTCAGCACGCCGGCGATCGCGATCGTGCCTGCGAGGGTCAGCATGATGAGGAACCCGGTGCGCTTGCCGGCCTTGTCGCCGTAGCTGAGATCGAGCGCGTCGTTGAGAGCCTCGACCGGCTGCCGCTGCGACGGCGGGATGAGGGTCTGGGTGAATCGGGACACGGCGCCTCCTGAGGGCGGTGCGGCGCGGACGCGACGCGCATGTGGCGAGAGGAGTGCGCGCGCGAGGCGCGCATCGAGACACATCGTGGCACGCGGGGCGCCGACGTGGGATGCACACCCCCGCACGCCGTGTCCACCGGCACCCGTCGCGGAGGCGACAGCGCGAGAATGGCACGGTGAGTTCCTTCGACCCGACCGGCATCCTTCCCGACGACCTCCTGGCGCGCATCCGGGATCGTGCCGCGACGCACGATCGCGAGAACACGTTCCCCGCGCAGGATCTCGCGGACCTGCGGGATGCCGGCTATCTCGCGATCCTCGTTCCGACCGAGTTCGGCGGCGCAGGCCTGAGCCTCGCCGATGCGTCGCTGCTGCAGCAGCGACTGGCCGGTGCCGCGCCCGCGACCGCGCTGGCGATCAACATGCACCTGGTGTGGACGGGCGTCGCGAAGCTGCTCGCCGAGCGCGGCATCCCGGATCTGCGTTTCGTGCTCGAAGGCGCCGCGGCCGGCGAGGTGTTCGCGTTCGGCGTGAGCGAGGCCGGCAACGACCTCGTGCTGTTCGGCAGCGACACGGATGCCGCACCGCAGGCAGACGGCGGCTATGCGTTCACCGGTACAAAGATCTTCACCTCGCTCTCCCCGGTCTGGACGCAGCTGGGACTGCACGGGCTCGATGTGACTTCGCCCGACGGCCCCAAGATGGTCTACGCGTTCGTGCCGCGGTCGGAGGCGGATGCCGGCCGTATCGTGACGCGCGACGACTGGGACACGCTGGGCATGCGCGGCACGCAGTCGCGCACGACCGAGCTGCACGGCGCGTTCGCGCCGGCGGACCGGGTCGTGCGGCGCATCGACCCGGGGCCGAACCCCGACCCGATCGTGTTCGGCATCTTCAGCGTCTTCGAGATCCTGCTGGCCTCGGTGTACACCGGCATCGCCCGCCGCGCGCTCGACCTGGCGGTGGAGACCGCGCAGTCCCGCCGATCGAAGAAGACGGGGCAGACGTACAGTCAGGATCCCGACATCCGGTGGCGCATCGCCGAGATGGTGCTCGCGTACGACGCACTGCCGCCCGAGCTCGCCGCGCTGAGCCGCGACGTCGACGCCTCCGCCGACCACGGCGCACGGTGGTTCTCGCTGCTGTCGGGTGTGAAGCACCGCGCCGTGACGATGGCCAAGCGCGTCGTCGACGACGCCGTGCTCGTCGCGGGCGGCTCGGCATACTTCAGCTCGAACGAGCTCAGCCGGCTCTACCGCGACGTGCTCGCCGGGATGTTCCACCCGTCGGACCCCGAGTCGGCGCATGCGACCGCGGCGAGCGCGTGGCTGGGTCCGCTCGCGGGCCCGCTCGAAGGACCGGTCGCGTCATGACGCGCACGCCGACGGCACTGCTGAGCGCCGCCGATCAGGAGCGCCGCCGCGGCCTGCGGGTGATGAAGGGTGTCGCGCTCGGCGCACTGCTGTTCATGGCCGCACTGTTCGCGGTCGCGTTCGCCCTGCAGGGCCAGTACCCCGCGTTCGCGTACGTGCGCGCGTTCGCCGAAGGCGGCATGGTCGGCGCGCTCGCGGACTGGTTCGCGGTCACCGCGCTGTTCCGGCATCCGCTCGGTATCCCGATTCCGCACACCGCGATCATCCCGAACCGCAAGGACGAGATCGGCCGCACCCTCGGAGAGTTCGTCGAGACCGAGTTCCTCCGGGGCGACGTCGTGCGCACGAAGCTCGAAGAGACCGCGATCGCGACGCGGCTCGGTGACTGGCTCAAGGTGCCGGCGCACGCCGAACGGGTGGGCGCCGAGGCGTCGCTCATGGCGGCCGGAGTGCTCCGCGCGCTCAGCGATGACGACGTGAACGACGTGATCGAAGACCTCGCCCGCGAGCACCTGATCGCGCCGGGGTGGGGGCCGCCGCTCGGCGGGTGGCTGAACCGCATCGTCGACTCGGGCGCGCACCACAGCGCGGTCGACCTCGGCGTCGACAGCATCGCCGCGTGGCTTGCGGCCAACCGCTCGTCCTTCGCCGGGCTCGTCTCGCGCCGCCTGCCCGCCTGGGTGCCCTCGATCGCGCAGCGTCTCGTCGACGAGACCGTCTACAACGAGGCCGTGAAGTTCGTCGCCGCCGTGCAGGCCGACCCCCGGCATCCCGCCCGCATCGCGATCGACGGATACCTGCAGCGTCTGGCCGAGAACCTGCAGCACGACCCGACGACGATGGCGCGGCTCGAGGAGACGAAGTCGACGCTGTTCGACAGCCCGCGCGTGCGCGAGCTCGCCGCCGAGGCCTGGAACACGGCGAAGACCGGCCTGCTCGCCTCGCTCGCCGATCCCGAGAGCGGGCTGCGCCGCCGTGCGGCGATCGCGCTCAGCGAGGTCGGCGAACGGCTCACGACGGATGCCGCCCTGCAGCGCCGCGTCGACGGATGGGTGACCGACGCCGCAGTGTTCCTGGTGGACCGCTACCGGCACGACATCGCCTCGATCATCACCGATACCGTCGAGCGGTGGGATGCCGCGGAGACCACCGAGAAGATCGAGCTGATGGTCGGCCGCGACCTGCAGTACATCCGCCTGAACGGCACGGTCGTCGGAGCGCTCGCGGGCCTTCTGATCTACACGATCGCGCACGCGCTGCTGGGCTGAGAGTCCGCCCGTGTTTCGGGCCGGTGAACTCTCTGACGCGGTGTGACGAAGGCTGCTGTCGCGGCGGTTGCGGAACAGTACCCTGAGTGCGTGGCAGACGCTCCGCACCAGCTCCTGTTCAGCTACGGCACGCTGCAGAACCCCGAAGTGCAGCTCGATACGTTCGGCCGCCTCGTCGCCGGTGAGGACGACGCCCTGCCCGGCTTCACGGTGGACTACGCCGAAATCGACGACCCGCGCGTCGCCGACCTGTCGGGGCACAGCGTGCATCCGATCGTGCGACCGACCGGCAATGCCCTCGACAAGGTGACCGGCAAAGCGCTCTGGGTGACCGAGGACGAGCTCGACGCCGCGGACGAGTATGAGGTCGAGCTCTACCGCCGCATCGAGGTGACGCTGCAGAGCGGCCGCGCGGCCTGGGTGTACGTCTCGGCCTGACCCTGCACGTCTCGGCCTGATGGAGGATGCCGCGGGATCGCCGGATCCGGATGTCGGCGCACGGTCCCGGCGCTCAGGATCTCGCCGTGCGGGATCTCGGGTTCGCAGGATCCGGGCGTCCGCGGCGGAGGCGGAGTAGCGTCGTGATGTGGCTCTTCCTCACGACGATCTGTGGCCCCGCGCGGGCGGCTGGCCCGGACTGGAGACGTTCGACGTCGCGGTCGACGTCGCGCTGATCGGCGTGCCGACCTGGCGCACCTCGCTGTCTCCGACGGGCGCGCACGCGACACCGGCCGTGGTGCGCGACGCCCTGCGGCGCTACAGCCCGGCGCTCATGCACGGCCCCGTCGATCTGGGCGCGCTGCGTATCGCGGATGCCGGCGATGTCGTCGAGCCCGACGGCGACGCAGGCGAGGCCGCCGTGCGCGAGGCCGCGGCCGCGGCGGCCGCCCGCGCGCGCCTGGTCGTCGCGCTCGGCGGCGACAACAGCGCGACCTATGGTGTCGCGCAGGGGGTCGGGGTGAGCGGACTCATCACGATCGACGCGCACTTCGACCTGCGCGACGGGGTCTCGAACGGGTCCCCGGTGCGAAGGCTCATCGAGGACGGCCTCGACCCCCGGCGCATCGCGCAGATCGGCATCGCCGACTTCGCGAACTCGGTCGCCTACGCGCAGCGCGCCGCGGACTACGGCATCACGGTCATCACGCTCGACGACGTCCGCCGCCGCGGTGTCGCCGACGTCATGGCGCAGGCCCTCGAGGTGGCCGGCGGCGGGGTCGGGCTGGGAGCAGGGGGTGACGACGGCTCGGGCGATGCCGGGGGCTCGGATGGTACCGGCGATCGGCGCGCTGGAGGCGGCATCCATCTCGACGTCGACGTGGACGTGTGCGACCGCTCCGTCGCACCGGGGTGCCCGGCGTCGGTGCCCGGCGGCCTCGCGGCGTGGGAGCTTCGCGCGCTCGTGCGGGCGGCGGCATCCGACCACCGACTCGTGTCGGCCGACATCGTGGAGGTCGATGCGACCGCCGATGCCTCCGACCAGCGCACGGTGCGCCTCGCGGCGCTGTGCGTCCTCGAACTGATCGCGGGGCTGGGGGTGCGCGGATGATCCGGCTGGTACTGGTGCGGCATGCCAAGTCGGACTGGGGCGACCCGAGCCTCGACGACCACGATCGGCCGCTCAACGACCGCGGCATGCGGGATGCGCCGCGGATGGCCCGACTGCTCGCCGACACGGGCTTCCGTCCGCAGGTCGTGCTCTCGAGCACCGCTCTGCGTGCGCGGACCACGGCCGAGGCGTTCGCGGCCGAGTTCGACGCCGCGGTCAACCTCGACCCCGAACTGTACGGCGCGTCTGCCCACACGCTGCTCGCGAAGGCCTCGGCCAGTCGCACGCACCGGGTGATCGTCGTGGCCCACGACCCCGGCATGACGGTGCTCGCGGGTGAGCTGTCCGGCGGCGGGATCGCGCACATGCCCACGTGCGCCGTGGCGACCTTCACGTGGGACGAGAACGACTGGGACGTCGCGGCGGCGCTCGACCCTGCGGCGTGGACGTTCGACACGCCGCGCTGAGAACTCGGCGCGGGTGCGGGTGGCTTAGTAGCCGGGCGCACAACTCTTGCAATTCGCGCTGCCTCCGGGCACGCTTCCGCGGTTTTCCGGGGTTTCGGACCGCGAGTCATTGCAATGTGCAGGAGTCATGGGCCGGCGGTCCGCGGCATCGCGCGCGCACCGGTGCTGTTTCGGTGCCGTCAGGCCGCGACGCCGTCCTTCCAGACGGTGCGGACGAGCGGGACGCCGGGGCGGTACGCGAGGTGCGTCCGGGTCGGCGCGTCGAGCAGCACCAGATCGGCGCGCATGCCGGGGGCGATCGCGCCGACGTCGTCGCGACGGAGTGCGCGCGCCCCGCCCGCGGTCGCCGCCCACACGGCCTCCGCGGTCGTCATGCGCATCTCCCGCACCGCGAGCGCGATCATGAGCGGCATCGAGCTCGTGAAGCTCGACCCCGGGTTGCAGTCGCTCGCGAGCGCGACCGTCACACCGGCATCGATCAGCCGGCGCGCGTCGGGGTACGGCTGCCGGGTCGAGAACTCGACGCCCGGCAGCAGGGTCGCGACCGTCTCGCTCGCCGCGAGCGCGGCGACGTCGTCATCGTCCAGGTAGGTGCAGTGATCGACGGATGCCGCGCCGAGCGCGACCGCGACCCGTACGCCGTCTCCCGGCCCGAGCTGGTTGCCGTGCACCCGAGGGAGCAGGCCGCGGGTGGTGCCCGCGGCGAGGATGCGGCGTGACTCGTCGGCCGTGAAGGCGCCGCGCTCGCAGAAGACGTCGATCCAGCGGCTGTGCGGGGCGCATGCCCGCAGCATCTCGCCGCAGACGAGGTCGACGTACTCGTCGCGGCGGTCGGCGTATTCGGCGGGCACGACGTGCGCCCCGAGGAAGGTCACCTCGGGGGTGACTTCGGCGGCCAGCCGGGCGAGGCGCTCCTCGTCGGGCACGGAGAGCCCGTAGCCGGTCTTGAGCTCGAAGGTCGTCGTGCCCTGGCCGCGCATCTCGGCGACGAAACCCGCCAAGCGGCGGCGCAGCTCGTCGTCGCTCGCCGCACGGGTGGCGGCCACGGTGCGCCGTATACCGCCCGCGGCATACGGCGTTCCCGCCATGCGCGCCTCGAACTCGTCGGCGCGGTCGCCCCCGAAGACGAGGTGGGTGTGCGAGTCGACGAAGCCAGGGATGAGGGCCCGGCCCCCGGCATCCACGATCTCGACCCCGCTTCTTTCTCGCGAGACGGCATCCGGACGCCGAGACGCAGGGGCATCCCCGACATCTCGGCGTCCCGTTGCGGTCTCGCGGTCTGTGGGCGCGTCGGCGGCGGGGCCGACCCAGGCGATGCGACCGCCCTCGACGAGCACGGCGGCGTCGTGCAGCGTGCCGCACGGGTCACCGCCGCCGGCGACGTTCGTCGTCAGCTCGCCGATGTTCGTGATGAGCGTCGCGCTCACCGCGCCCTCCCCTCCGTGTCCCGAAATGGACCCCATACCGCCGCGCTAACGAGTGCAGTTCGGGACATGAAGCGGGAAGTTCGGGACATGATGGCGCGAGCGGCGGCGGACGGCGACGGGATCATCAGAGCATCGGCACTTTCAGGCCGCGCTCCACCGCGACCTCGCGCGCCCGCTCATAGCCGGCATCCACGTGCCGCATCACGCCGGTGCCGGGGTCGTTCACGAGCACGCGCGCGAGCTTCTCGGCGGCAAGCGGCGTCCCGTCGGCGACCGTGACCTGGCCGGCGTGGATCGAACGACCGATGCCCACGCCGCCGCCGTGGTGGATCGAGACCCAGGACGCGCCCGAGGCCGTGTTCAGCAGCGCGTTCAGCAGAGGCCAGTCGGCGATCGCGTCGGAGCCGTCGGCCATCGCCTCGGTCTCCCGGTACGGCGAGGCGACCGATCCGGAATCGAGGTGGTCGCGACCGATCACGATCGGACCGGCGAGCTCGCCCGAGGCCACCATCTCGTTGAACTTCAGCCCTGCGAGGTGCCGCTCCTGGTAGCCGAGCCAGCAGATCCGCGCCGGCAGGCCCTCGAAGTGCACGGTGTCGCCCGCCTTCTCGAGCCACCGCACGAGGGCGGCGTTCTCGGGGAAGAGCGCCTTCACCGCCTCGTCGGTCTTGCGGATGTCCTCCGGGTCGCCCGAGAGCGCCACCCAGCGGAACGGCCCGCGACCCTCGGCGAATTGGGGCCGGATGTAGGCGGGGACGAATCCCGGGAATTCGAACGCCCGGGTGAAGCCACCGAGCTGCGCTTCCGCGCGGATCGAGTTGCCGTAGTCGAACACCGCGGCCCCGGCATCCTGGAATCCGACCATCGCCGCGACCTGCTGGGCCATCGAGCCGCGAGCGCGCTCGGTGAAGCCTGCGGGGTCGCGCTCGGCCTCGGCACGCCAGTCCTCGATCGAGACGCCGACCGGCAGGTAGGCGAGCGGGTCGTGCGCGCTGGTCTGGTCGGTGACGATGTCGATCGGGATGCCGCGCTGCAGCAGCTCGGGAAAGACGAGAGCCGCGTTCCCCACGACGCCCACCGACAGCGCCTGCCCGGCGGCGCGGGCGGCCACGACGCGCGTGACCGCAGCGTCGAGGTCGGTCGTGTACTCGTCGAGGTAGCCGTGCTCGACGCGGCGCGCGAGCCGCGATTCGTCGACGTCGACGATGAGCACCGCTCCCCCGTTGAGCGTCACCGCGAGCGGCTGCGCGCCGCCCATGCCGCCGCATCCGCCGGTCAGCGTGAGCGTTCCCGACAGATCGTCACGCCCGAGCGACCGCGCCACCGCGGCGAAGGTCTCGTACGTGCCCTGCAGGATGCCCTGCGTGCCGATGTAGATCCACGATCCGGCCGTCATCTGCCCGTACATCGTGAGGCCCAGGTGCTCGAGCCGGCGGAACTCCGGCCACGTCGCCCAGTCGCCGACGAGATTGGAGTTCGCAATCAGCACGCGGGGTGCCCACTCGTGCGTGCGGAACACGCCGACCGGCTTGCCCGACTGCACGAGCAGCGTCTCGTCGGGCTCGAGCTCATCGAGGGTGCGGACGATCGCGTCGTACGCCTCCCACGACCGCGCGGCCTTGCCGGTGCCGCCATAGACGACGAGGTCTTCGGGGTGCTCGGCGACCTCGGGGTCGAGGTTGTTCATGAGCATGCGCTTGGCGGCTTCGGCGCCCCAGCTCTTCGCGGTGCGGATGTTGCCGCGCGCCGCGCGGATCACACGGGTGTCAGGGGATGCGGTGGTCATGATGCGCGTCCTTTCGGAGGTCGAGGCTGCTCCAGATCAGGAGCTTCGGCTGAGACAGGAGGGATTCAGGCCTGTTCGGCCTGTACCGGCCGAAGCTCCTGATCTGGTGAGGGGAAAGAGGCGGATGCCGACACTGCTCCTTCCGCGGCGCCCGCGACCTGGCCCGAGAGCACGAGGTCAGTCACCGCTTCGATGTCGGGTGAGAGGTAGTGGTCGTGTCCCGGTCCGCGCACGACCGTGCGGACGAGGTCGCGCACCGCACCGGTCGCGGCGGCGGGCTGCAGCGGAGCGCGCAGATCGAGCGCCCGTGCGCCGGTGAGCACTTCGATCGCCAGCACGCGGGCCAGCCCGTCGATGCCGCGCCGGAGCTTGCGCGCCGCCGCCCAGCCCATCGAGACGTGGTCCTCCTGCATCGCCGAGGACGGGATCGAATCGACGGATGCCGGAACCGCGAGTCTCTTGAGCTCCGAGACGATCCCCGCGGCGGCGTACTGGGCGATCATGAGGCCCGAGTCCACGCCGACCTCGTGCGCGAGGAACGGCGGCAGACCGTGACTGCGCGCGGGATCGAGGGCGCGGTCGGTGCGCCGCTCGGAGATCGAGGCGACGTCGGCGACCGCGATCGCGAGGAAGTCGAGCACGTACGCGACCGGCGCGCCGTGGAAGTTGCCGTTGGACTCGACACGGCCGTCGTCGGTGATGACCGGGTTGTCGACAGCGGCGGCGAGCTCGCGCGAAGCGATGAGCCGCGCGTGGTCGGTCGTATCGCGGGCCGCGCCGTGCACCTGCGGGGTGCACCGGAGCGAGTAGGCGTCCTGCACGCGTGTGCACACGGCCGGGTCGCGGTGCGAAGCGACGATCGCAGAGCCGGCGAGCAGCGCCCGCAGCCGCGCGGCCGAGTCGCCCTGACCGACCTGCGGGCGCAGCGCCATGAGATCGGCGGCGAAGACCGCGTCGGTGCCCAGCTGGCTTTCGATCGACATCGCGGCGGCGACATCAGCGGTCTCGAGGAGCACCGACAGATCGTGCAGCGCGAGCAGCAGCATCCCGAGCATGCCGTCCGTACCGTTGATGAGCGCGAGGCCCTCCTTCTCGCGAAGGACGAGCGGGGCGATGCCGGCATCGGCGAGCGCATCGGCCGCCGGGACGAGGGTGCCGTCGACGCGGACGTCGCCCTCCCCCATCGCGGCGAGCGCGACGTGCGAGAGCGGCGCGAGGTCACCCGAGCATCCGAGCGAGCCGTACTCGCGCACGATCGGGGTGATCCCCGCGTTCAGCATCGCGGCGTAGGTCTCCGCGATCACCGGCCGAACGCCGGTGTGCGCGGTCATCAGCGTCTGCAGGCGCAGAAGCTGGAGCGCGCGCACGACCTCGCGCTCGACCTCGGCACCGGTGCCGGCGGCGTGCGAGCGGATCAGGCTCGCCTGCAGCTGCGCGCGCCGCTCGGACGCGATGAACGTCGTGGCGAGCGCACCGAACCCGGTCGAGATGCCGTAGTGCGGTTCGGGGTCGTCGGCGAGCCCCTCGATGAGCGTTCGCGTGGCCCCGACGCGGTCGAGGGCGGCGAGGTCGAGCTCGACGCGCACTCCGTGGCGCGCGACGGCGACGACATCGGCGGGACGCAGGGGTGCCGCGCCCACGACGACGGTGAGGTCTGTGCGGGAGTCCATGACGGTGGTCATGGCTCGATTCCACACCTCGGGACTCGCCCCGGACAGCGGTTCGTGCCATCCTGTGTCTGTCATGCCAGACAATCGAGCGGATGCCGCCGGCCCGCACCCGCAGGTGCCCGCGGCCGATCAGACGCTGCGGATGCTGTCGTTCCTCGCGCGCCAGCGCGGCCCCGTCGCCGCCCGCACGATCGCAGCGCAGTTGGGCATCCCCCGCTCGAGCGTCTACCACCTCCTCGCCACACTCGAGGAGCACGGATTCGTGGTGCACCTGCCCGCCGAGCGCCGCTGGGGACTCGGCACCGCCGCGTTCGAGCTCGCCGGCGGCTTCGCCCGCCAGCAGCCCCTCGCCCGACTCGGCCGCACGCTGATCGCCACGCTCGCCGACCGCACGGGCGAGAGCGCGCACCTCGCCGTCATGACCGGACGCGACGTGCTGTACATCGTCGAAGAGCGCGCACCCCGGCGCCCTGCCCTCGTGAGCGACGTCGGCGTCCGCCTGCCCGCCCACCTGACCGCGACCGGGCGCGCGATGCTCGGCGCCCTCCCCCGCGAGCAGGTGCGCGCGCTGTACCCGGATGCCGCGTCCTTCGCCGACCGCACCGGCCGCGGCCCCGCCCGCCCGGGAGAGCTGCGCGAGGTGCTGCGCCAGGTGCGCACCGACGGCTACGCGACCGAGGACGGCGAGGTCACGCTCGGGCTGCGCTCGGTCGGGGTCGCGGTGCGCGATCACACCGGCTGGCCGATCGCCGCGATCGCCGTCACCTACCCCGAGGAGTCGACGGTGGATGCCGCGACCGTCGCGGCCGCGATCGCCCCGGCCGCCGCGGAGCTCGGCCGCCGCATCGGCGGGGCGCATTGACGGCGGCCGGGAAGCTCGAGACGACGCGAACTGCTCTCCCGTCGGTTATCGGCGACAGATTGCGTCGTCTCGGAACCGCTGGCAGTCGCCTCCGCGGCAACGACGGCGCACGACGGCGCACGACGCCGGTCAGCGGATGATCAGGCGCGGTTCGACGAGCACGTGCTCGGGCGGGGTGTCGCGGTCGCGCGGCGCGACGACCTGACCCGTCGATCCCATCAGCAGCTCGAGCACCGCGGCTGCGACGCGCTCCGGCGACTGCTCGACGCTTGAGATCCCGAGCGCCTCGGCGACCGGGGTGTTGTCGAACCCGATCACCGGAAGGCTCCGGCGTCCGGCGTCGGCGGCCGCGAGGTGCGCGCCCACGGCATGCGAGTCGCTCACGCACACGAGTCCGTCCAGGCACTCCAGCACGCCCGGCTCGGCGAAGGCGCCCGACATGAGATCGCGGGCGAGCGCGAGGCCGTCGACCGCCTCGAATCGCGGACCGGAGGCTCCGGCATCCGCCATCGCCCGACGCCAGCCCGCTTCGCGGTCGTCACCCGTGCCGCTGCCGCGCGGCCAGCCGAAGAAGCCGATCCGCGAGCCGGCCGTCGCGAGCAGGTGCTCCGTCGCCGCGCGGGTTCCGGCGGCGCCGTCGACGTCGACCCACGTGTGCGCGGCGTGACGGACGTCGTCGCCGCCCCAGGGGCGTCCGAACGACACGAAGGGCACATCGCGCTCGAGCAGCCATCCGGTGCGCGGATCGCCGAAGAACGTGCCGGTCACCACGACCGCATCGATCTCCGCGCCGTCCACCAGATCGCCCAGCCGCTCGATCTCCTCCTGGGGGCTACGCGCGCTGTAGATGAGCACGCGCATGCCGCGCTCGCTCGCGCGCTCGGTGAGGGCGTGCACGAATCGGTCCATCAACACGCCCGAGATGCCCCCCGCATACGGATCGAGGTGGATGCCGATCGTCGAGCTGCGACGCGTGCGCAGCCTCCGCGCCGCGACGTGCGGCCGGTAGGCGAGCTCGGCGATCGCACGCTGGACCCTCTCGCGTGTCTCCTCGCGGACGATGTCCGGCGAATTGAGCACGTTCGACACGGTCTGGCGGGACACGCCCGCGACGCGCGCGACGTCCTCGACGGTCGCAGGCTTCGCCATGACGGCTCCTCTCACGCCTAGACAGGGATCGGAACGTTCAAATCGTTATCGTCAGGCTAGCGTGCAATGGCTTGACAGGCCCAGAGCGGGGGTCGTATCTTCTCAGTGAGCACGGAATTTGATCGTTCAAACTCTTGAACGATCAAACTCCTCATGAGTGACCCGCCCCCCATGCGGTCGACTTCGACATCCGGCATGACGCCGGAGATCAGTGCTCGGACACAGCGGTGTTTATCAAAGGAGACAGACATGACAAGGAAGACACGCGCGATCGTGGGTGCGGGAGCGCTCGCTGTCGCCGGCGCACTCGTGCTCAGCGGCTGCGGCGGCTCGAGCTTCGACGAGCCGGCGGAATCCGGAGACGGGGGACTCACCTCGTCCGACGACGCCCTCACGATCCTCATCGGCTCGAGCGGCGAGGCGGAGACGGTCGCGGTCGAAGAAGCCGTCGCCGCGTGGTCGGAGGAATCCGGCGTCGAGGCGACCGTGCAGGTCGCGAACGACCTGTCGCAGCAGCTCGCGCAGGGCTTCGCCGCCGGAACCCCCGCCGACCTCTTCTACCTGTCGACCGATCAGATCGCGGGCTTCGCGGGCAACGGCTCGCTCGTCGCCTACGGCGACCAGCTGTCGAACAAGGACGACTTCTACCCCTCGCTCGTGGAGAACTTCACGGTCGACGACGAGTTCTACTGCGCGCCGAAGGACTTCTCCACGCTCGGGCTCATCATCAACACCGACCTGTGGGAGGCCGCCGGCCTGACGGAGGCCGACATCCCGACCACGTGGGAAGAGCTCGACGCGGTCAGCACGACGCTCACCTCCGGCGGCACCGCCGGCCTCGCGTTCGGCACCGAGTACCAGCGCATCGGCACGTTCATGGCGCAGGCCGGCGGCGGACTCGTCGTCGACGGCGCCGCCGTGGCCGACAGCCCCGAGAACGTCGAGGCACTCGAGTACGTGCAGGCCGGCCTCGAGGCGGGCAACTTCGCCTACGCGTCCGACCTCGGCGCCGGCTGGGGTGGCGAGGCGTTCGGCAAGGGCCTGGCCGCCATGGTGATCGAGGGCAACTGGATCGGCGGAGCCCTGAGCAACGACTTCCCCGATGTCAACTATCTCGTCGCCGAGCTGCCGGCCGGACCCGCGGGCCCGGGCACCCTGCAGTTCACGAACTGCTGGGGCATGGCCGCCGACAGCCCGAACCAGGAGGCCGCGCTCGACCTCGTCGAGTACCTGACGACCGCCGAGCAGCAGCTCGCGTTCTCCGAGGCCTTCGGGCCGATGCCGTCCGTGGAATCGGCGGCTGACGCATGGACTGAGGCGAACCCCGACCTGGCGGCGTTCCTGAACGGCGCGGAGTACGCGCAGTTCCCGCCGAACCAGGACGGTGCGAGCGACGTGATCGCCGACTTCAATGCGCAGCTCGAGGGACTGAAGACCGGCGACCCCGTCGCGATCCTCGAGTCCGTGCAGGCCAACCTCGAGGCCGTGGTCGGCTGACCATGACCGACCAGGTCACGACCACCCGCGCCGGATCCCGCTCCTCCGGGATCCGGCGCGGGGAGGCCGCCGCCGGATGGATCTTCACGGCCCCCGTGATCATCATCCTCGGCGTGTTCCTGCTCGTCCCGGTGCTGATGGCGCTGTGGGTGAGCTTCTCCGACTGGAGCGGACGCGGCAGCCCGCTGTCGGGCAACGTGAGCTTCGTCGGGCTCGACAACTACGCCGCGGTCACGACCGGCGGCGGCCTCGCCGAGCGCGATTTCGGCATCGCCATGCGCAACAACGCCTGGTACGTGCTGTTCGTCGTCCCGCTGCAGACCATGCTGAGCCTGTTCCTCGCGGTCCTGGTGAGCCGGGCGATCCTGCGCGGGCGCGGATTCTTCCGCACGGCGTTCTACTTCCCGTCGATGACGAGCTCGGTGGCGATCACCGTCCTCTGGCTGTTCCTGTTCTCGACGACGGGCGTCGTGAACGAGATCCTGTCGTGGATCGGCATCGCCGGACCCAACTGGTTCAGCGACCCGCGCGGCATCATCCACGTCGCCCTCGGCGCGGTGGGAATCACGTCCGGTCCCGAGCTGCTCACCTCGAGCGGGTTCCTCGGCATCAGCTGGTGGGAGTGGACCGCCGGCCCCTCGGTCGCGATGAGCGCCTTCATCCTCATGGCCGTCTTCACCACGAGCGGCACGTTCATGCTCCTCTTCGTCGCGGCGCTGCAGAACATCGGCACCGAGCTCGGTGAGGCGGGCATGATGGACGGCGCCTCGGGATGGCAGCGGTTCCGCCTCATCACGCTCCCCCAGCTGCGCCCCACGCTGTTCACGGTTCTCACGCTGGGCCTGATCGGATGCTGGCAGGTGTTCGACCAGATCTACACGGGAACGCAGGGCGGGCCGGCGAAGACCACTCTCACCCCGGCCTACCTCTCCTACGACTCGGCTTTCATCGGCCAGGACTGGGGCGAGGGCGCCGCGATCGCGTTCATCCTGTTCCTCATCATCATCGCCTTCACGATCCTGCAGCGCTGGGTGCTGCGCGAGCGACCGGTGTCCAAGCGCCGAGCGAGGCAGTACCAGCCGAAGGGGACGACGTCATGACCGACACCGCGCGCGCCGAGACCGACGTGCTCACTCAGGAGCAGCCGCCTCCTCCCCGACGTCGAGGAATCAGCCGGCGCCTCCTCATCGGGCAGATCGCGCTGTACGTGATGCTCGCGGTGCTCGCGCTCATCTACATCTACCCGTTCCTCGTACAGGTCGCGACCTCGTTCAAGACCGACGCCGAGGCCGCAGCCGACCCGATCGGCCTCATTCCGAGCGTGTTCACCGTCGCGGCGTACGAGCTGCTGTTCACGCGCAGCGACTTCCCGCTGTGGTTCATGAACTCGGCCATCGTGACGATCGCCGTCACTCTCGGGCGGGTGTTCTTCGTGTCCCTGGCGGGGTACGCCCTCGCGCGGCTGCATTTCCGAGGCCGCACCGTGATCTTCGCGCTCGTCGTGGCGGTCATGGCCGTGCCGGGCGTCGTGCTGCTGATCCCGAAGTTCCTCGTGCTGAATCAGATCGGCCTGTACGACTCCTACGCCGGCATGATCCTGCCGCTCCTCGTGGATGCCGCGGGCGTGTTCATCATGAAGAACTTCTTCGAATCGATCCCGCCCTCCGTCGAGGAGCAGGCGCGCATCGACGGAGCAGGGCCGTTCCGGGTGTTCTGGTCGATCGTGCTGCCGATGGCGCGCCCGGCCCTCATCACGATCATCATCCTGTCGTTCCAGGGCTCGTGGAACGAGCTGAGCCACTTCATCGTGGCGACCCAGTCCCCCGAGCTGACGACCCTCACGAAGGGCGTCGCCTCGCTCGCCTCCGGGCAGCTGAGTCAGGGAAGCCAGTATCCGATCAAGCTCGCCGCGGCGGCGATCATGACCATCCCGGTCGCGATCGTGTTCTTCATCTTCCAGAAGCGCATCATGAACACCACCGAAGGAGCCGTCAAGGGATGACCACGTCCTCGACCGAACCGCCCGCTCTCCAGCCGCTGCTGAACGACGGGGTCATCACCCTCCTCGCCCCGACGCAGGCGTGGTCGTCGCCCTCCGGCGACATGGGATCCCGCGCGATCGACGGCGTCTACCACGGCGACGTCCGGCACATCCGCCACGTCGATCTGCGGTGCGGCGGTGCGGCGCCCGAGTGGATCTCGGTCGCGCCGGACGGGGCATCCCGCGTCGTCTTCGGCGGCCTGCTGCGCGCGATCGACGACCCGACGCCCGACCCGAAGGTGCGGATGCTCCGCGAGCGCACCGTGGCCGACGGGCTCGTGCGCGACACGATGACGGTCAGTTCGCACGTCGCGCATGCGGTGCGGACGACGATCAGCCTGCGCATCGTGCCCGACTTCGCCCCGCTGCAGGAGATCAAGGCCGGGCTCCCCGTGTCGCACGGGTGGGAGGCCTCGGTCGGTGCCGGCGAGGGGTCGGTGTCCGTGACGTCCGGATCCCGGTCGTTCACGATCACCGCGCCGGATGCGGCGATCACGGTCGACGACGGGGCCGTCGTCCTCGCATGGCCGGTCGAGATCGCGCCCCGGACGTCCGTCTCGGCATCCTGGTCGGTTCGACTGCACGATCCGTCGCTCGTGGTGCGCGGCGCGCAGCGCCCGGCCGGCTGGACGGTCCCGGAGGTCGGCGGCGATCCCCGCCTGCAGCGATGGCTGGATGCCGCGCTCGCCGACCTCGACGCGCTGCGGCTCGCGCTGCCCGACCACCCCGACGAGGAGTTCTTCGCAGCGGGGGCGCCGTGGTTCCTGACGCTGTTCGGCCGGGACTCGCTGTGGGCGGCACGTCTCGCACTTCCGGTCGACACGCGCGTCGCGGCATCCACCCTGCGCGTCCTCGCCCGACTGCAGGGCGAGCGCGACGACGCGGATTCGGCCCAGCAGCCCGGCAAGATCCTGCACGAGCTGCGCGGAGAGCCGCTCGCGATGCCGGGCGAGGGCATCGTGCTGCCGCCCGTGTACTACGGCACGGTCGACGCGACGCCCCTGTGGATCTGCCTGCTCGCAGACGCGTGGCGGGCCGGGATGCCGGAGCACGAGGTGCGCGAGCTGCTCCCCGCGCTGCGCGCCGCGCTGGACTGGCTCCTGCACCACGGCGACAACGACGGCGACGGCTTCATCGACTACATCGACGAGACCGGGCATGGTCTGGCGAATCAGGGCTGGAAGGACTCGGGCGACTCGATCCAGTGGCGCTCCGGAGATCTGGCCGAGGGGCCGATCGCGCTGTGCGAAGTACAGGGCTACGCGTACGAAGCGGCGCGAGCCGGAGCCGATCTGCTCGCTCATTTCGGCGAGCCCGGCGCGGAGGAGCTGCGGGAGTGGGCGGCGACGCTCAAGGCGCGGTTCGCCGGCGCGTACTGGGTGACCACGCCCGAGGGCCGCTACCCCGCGATCGCCCTCGACGCGCACAAGCGTCCCGTCGACACGCTCACGAGCAACATCGGTCATCTGCTCGGCACCGGCATCCTCGACCCCGACGACGAGCGCGCCGTCGCGGATCTGCTCACCGGTCCGACCATGCTCTCCGGGTACGGCGTGCGCACGATGTCCACCGAGGCGGGTGGCTACTGGCCGCTCAGCTACCACGGCGGGAGCGTGTGGACGCACGACTCCGCGATCATCGCGCGCGGCATGGCACTCGCCGGGCTCACCGAGGCCGCCGACGCGGTCGTCGAGGGGCTGCTCGCGGCGGCGGAGGGCTTCGCATTCCGCGTGCCGGAGCTGCACTCCGGCGACCCGGCCACCGAGACCTCGCGCCCGACCCCCTACCCGGCCGCGTGCCGGCCGCAGGCGTGGTCGGCGGCGTCGGCGGTCACCGCGGCCGCGATCCGCGGAGGATTCGCGCGCCCCTGAGCGAGGCGCGCTGCGGGGCGGCCAGCCGGGTCCGTGAAACGACGCGAAGTGCGGCGGGGCCGGCGATGAGCGACACGTTGCGTCGTCTCGGCGTCACCGGACCACCGCAGGGTCGACCGTGTCAGTCGACCTTGAGCACCCGGCCGCCGGTGAGAGCGACGAGCTCATCGAATGTGAGCGGGAAGACGGTGTGCGGTGTGCCGCCGGCGGCCCAGATCTCGGGATAGCCGGCCAGGTCCTCATCGACGACGGTCGTGAGCGGCGCGGGATGACCGGTCGGCGCGACGCCGCCGATCGCCTGCCCCGTCGCGTCGCGCACCTGCTCGGGCGTCGCGCGTCGGATGCTCCCCCGTCCGAGTCGCTCGGCGAGCGCCGCGGTGTCGACCCGGTGCGCGCCGCTGGTCATCACGAGAAGTGGCGCGTCGTCCGACCAGAACACCAGGCTGTTGGCGATCGCGCCGACCTCGACGCCCAGTGCGGCGGCGGCGAGGGGCGCCGTGGAGGCGGCATCCGGAAGCACGACGATGTCGCCGGCGATCCCGGCAGATCTCAGCGAGTCATGGACGAGGCGGCTGCGGGCGGGAAGCGGAGCGGTCACCCGTTCAGGATAGGACCGATCCCGACCCCGCCCGCGACGCCCCGGATCACTTCCGCTGCCCGAGCGCGAGGATGTTGCCCTCGCTGTCCTCGAACCAGGCCGATCTCTCGGTTCCCAGCTCGGCGACCCCGTCGACGGTCTTCAGCCCCGGGAAGTCGTAGTCCATGAAGACCACGCCCTTGTCCCGCAGCACGGCCATGTCGCGGTCCAGGTCGTCGGTGTCGATCGCGAACACGGTGTTCTTCGCCGTGCCCGCGTACGAAGTCACGTACACCATGAGCGGAACACCCCCCAGACGGTAGAAGACGGCGTCCTCCTCCGCGGGCGTGTCCTCCCGGGTGAGCCCCAGCACGCCCTCATAGAACCCCTTCGCGCGGTCGAGGTCCTTGGCCGCGATCACCGCGGCTCCCTGCGCATTCTCGAACATCTCCGTTCCCCCACTTCTTGCGGTTTCTTCGTCCCCAGCGCGAACGGTACTCCGCCGGGACCGCCGCCGACAGACCCCTCCGCGCGAGGCGAGCCTGGCCTTGCTGGCGCGCGCGGAGACCGTGGGCCAGGCTGAGGGCATGCCCCGCAGCATCCGCCTCCTCGTGCGCTATCCCGTGATCACGATCACGGTGATCGTGGGGCTCATCGTTCTGGGGCTGGACCTCGCCGACCTCGAGCGGGCGGCCCGCTGGGTCGCGACGCTGTACGTGTCGGCGATCATCGTGTGGACGCTCATCGGCATGGTCCGCGACGTCATGCGCGGACACGTCGGGCTCGATGTGCTCGCGGTCGTGGCGATGGTCGCCACGCTCGCGGTCGACGAGTACATCGCGGCGCTCATCATCGTCCTGATGCTCTCGGGCGGCGAAGCGCTCGAGGACTACGCGAGCCGACGGGCGAAGAAGGAGCTGACGGCCCTCCTGGACCGCTCGCCGCAGATCGCCCACGTGATCGTGCGTCCCGGCGACAGCACGTCGGACGAGGTGCGGGATGCCGCAGCCGACGACGTCCGCATCGGCGACGTCCTGCTCGTCCGGCCGTCCGAGATCGTTCCGGTGGACGGCGTCCTGCTCACCGCGACGGGCACCTTCGACGAATCCTCGCTGACCGGCGAGAGCATGCCGGTCACGCGGGCGGAGGGCGACGAGGTCCTCTCGGGCGCGGTGAACGGGTCGCGTGCCGTGCGGATCCGGGCGGTGCGGCGCAGCCAGGACAGCCAGTACCAGCAGATCGTCGCCCTCGTGCGCGACGCGCAGGAGTCCCGTGCGCCCGTCGTGCGCCTCGCCGATCGGTTCGCGATCCCCTTCACGGCCGTCTCGCTCGTGATCGCGGGGGCGGCGTGGGGCATCTCGGGCGACCCGACGCGCTTCGCCGAGGTCCTCGTGCTCGCGACGCCCTGCCCGCTCCTGATCGCCGCGCCGGTCGCGTTCCTCGGCGGACTCTCGCGCGCCGCGAAGGCCGGCATCATCATCAAGGGCGGCGCGGTGATCGAGCAGCTCGCGCGCGCGCGCTCCGCGGCGTTCGACAAGACCGGCACGCTCACGCAGGGCAGGCCCGCCCTCGTCGAGGTGCGGGCGACCGAAGGCTTCGACGCCGACGAAGTGCTGCGGCTCGCCGCATCCGCCGAGCAGTATTCGAGCCACGTGCTCGCGGAGGGCATCCGGCGCGCGGCCGCCGAGCGGGGGCTCGCGATCGACGCGGCATCCGAGGCGCGGGAGATGGCGACGAACGGGGTGACGGCTGTGATCGCGGGCCGGGTCGTCGTGGTCGGGAAGCCTGCGTACATCGCCTCGCTCGCACCCGACACCGTGCGCGCCGAGCTCGAGCCGGGACACGCCGCGGCGTACGTCGCGGTCGACGGGCGGTTCGCGGGGGTGCTCGTGCTCGCGGACGATCCGCGTCCGGAATCGCCCGCCGTCGTGACGTGGCTGCGCGACCACGGCATCGAGCGCATCGCGATGCTCACGGGCGACGCCCGGCCGACCGCGGAGTCGATCGCGCGCCACGTCGGCATCACCGACATCCACGCCGAGCTCCTGCCTCCCGAGAAGGTGCACCTCGCCGCCGAGATGCGGCCCCGCCCCGTGCTCATGGTGGGTGACGGCGTGAACGACGCGCCCGTGCTCGCCGCCGCCGACATCGGCATCGCGATGGGCGCGAAGGGCGCGACGGCGGCAGGCGACGCGGCGGATGCCGTGATCCTCAAGGACTCCCTCACCAAGGTCGTCGACGCCGTCTCGATCGGCCGGCACACCCTGCGCGTCGCGTACGCGGCGATCTGGATCGGCATCGGCATCAGCATCGCGCTCATGCTCGTGGCCGCCACGGGGGTGATCCCTGCGGTCGCGGGCGCGCTGATCCAGGAGCTCGTGGACCTCGCGACGATCCTGTATGCGCTGCGCGCCCTGACCGGCCCGCCGAGCGGGCTCGAGGTGCCCGAGCCTCCGGTGCCTGTGGCGGCAGGTCGATCTGGGGCCTCTAACGGCTGATCCGGTGCAGATCGCTCGGTTTTCGCGAGGCACGTTGAACATTCGGGATGCCGGTGGTGCAATGGGAGCGGATGTGCGACGACGCGCATCCACCGCACCCGCCGAGTCCCACAAGGACGGTGTCATGCGGTGCCCGAGTCTGACGACCGAGCACGGCGACGCACCTGGCGGCTGATCGACGAGGACCACCATGTCAGCGACCCTGCCCCTCCCCGATTTCCAGCACGAGCGCGTCGAGACCCTCACCGGTCGACGCAGCGGCCTGTTCATCGCCGTCGCCCTGCACTCCTCCGTGCTCGGCTCCGCGCTCGGCGGCGCACGCCTGTGGACGTACCCGCACTGGAGCGACGCGCTCGGCGACGCCCTGCGCCTGTCCGCCGCCATGACGCTGAAGAACGCCGCGGCCGGTCTCGATGCCGGCGGCGGCAAGTCGGTCATCGCCCTTCCCGAGGGCACGACGCTGGATGCCGATCGCCGTCGCGCCGCGTTCCTCGATCTGGGCGACGCCGTCGAGTCGCTGCACGGCCTCTACCGCACCGCGGAGGATGTGGGCTCGACGACGGAGGACATGCTGACCGTCAGCGAGCGCACGAGCCACGTCGTGGGCCTCCCCGAGGCGGGCGGCGGCTCGGGAGAGCCCGCCGGACCCACGAGTCTCGGTGTCTACGAATCGCTCCGCGCGACGCTCGAGCGCGTCACCGGATCCGCCGACGTCGCCGGCCGCCGCATCACGATCTCGGGTATGGGCCAGGTCGGCAGTCGCCTCGCGGTGCGCCTCAGCAGCGAAGGCGCACTTCTCACCGTCACCGACGTCAACCCCGCCAAACGGGATCTGGCTCTCCAGCTCGGCGCCGAGTGGATCGCGCCCGGCCAGGAGCACCTGATCGCGGCCGACGTGTTCGTACCCGCCGGCATCGGCGGCGTCCTCACGGACGAGGTCATCGACGCGCTCGATGCGAAAGCCGTGTGCGGCCCCGCGAACAACCCCCTCGCCGATCACTCCGGCGCCGACCGGCTCGCGCGTCGCGGCATCCTGTACGCGCCCGACTTCGTCGTGAACGCGGGCGGTGTGATCTACCTCGATCTCGAGGCGAAGCACCTCGGCACCCGCGACGAGATCATGACCCGCGTGTCGGCGATCGGCGACACGGTGCGGCGCATCTTCGATGAGGCCGAGTCGCGTGGTGTGACCCCTCTCGAGGCCGCTGAGGGTCTGGCCGCCGAGCGCCTCGCGGCCGGTTCGCGGCAGCACGCGCTGGCCGGCTGACCGCGTCTTCTCTTCCCGCAGGTGGTTGCGCACCACGGAGGAGATGTACAGCACCGAGGGCCGGGGACACCGGACCCATCCTCCGCACTGCACATCTCCTCCCGCGTGGACCCCGTGGACGAGTCCGGGGTCAGGGGCGCTGGCCTCCCCCCGGACCCATGCCTCCACCCGCAGGGCCGCCACCCGCCGGACCGCCGCCCGCGACCGCGGCGCCCTCCGTCACCGTCGCCGCTGCGGCCCCGTCCACGGTGACCGTGTAGGTCGCGCCGTCGACGAGATCGGCTGAGCTGAAGACGACCGATCCGAAGGACTTCTGCGCCGTGAAGCTCACGACGGCCGAGCCCGACGCATCGACGATCTCGACGACGTCGCCCGCGGCGCCCGACGCGAGGGCCGAGATCCAGGGCTGCGTCGAGGCCTCACCCGGCGAGACCGCCATGCCGGCGCTGCCGACGGCGAGCACCGTGCCGCCGGTCACGGCGAACGTGCCGTTCACGTCGAGTGCGCCGTTGCCGTCGCTCGTCGGACCGGCGACGGTGATCGTGCCACCCGAGATCGTCATCGAGCCGTTCGAGTCCAGCCCGTCGCCGCCGGCGTCGATCGACACCGTGCCGCCGCTGATCTCGACGGTCTCTCCCGTATCGCCCATGCCGCCTCCTCCGCCCCCGGACGTCCCGAGTCCGGCCGCATTGATCCCGTCGTCGGATGCCGTCAGCTCGATCTCTCCGCCCTCGATCGAGATGTGGGCGGCCTCGAGGGCCTCATTCGACTCCGCGACCGTGACGGTGCCGTCGGCGATCGCGACGGCGACGTCGGCGTGGATGCCGTCGCCTCCGGCCGCGAGCGTGAGCGACCCCCCTGTGATGACGACGTCGGTGAGCGCGTCGATGCCGTCGTCGACCGCCGACCCCGAGATCTCACCGCCCTCGATCACGACGTAGCCGCGGGTGTCCTCCTCTTCGTTGTCGCTCTTGAGCGCATCGCCCCCGGCCTCGAGGGTGAGCGTGCCGCCCTCGATCGTGAGCGAGTCCTTGCCGCGGAGCGCGTCGTCCGCCGCGACGACGGTGATCTCTCCCGAGAGGATCGCGAGGTCGTCCTCGCTCGTGATGCCGTCCGCGCCGTCGCCGTTCACGGTGAGCGCCCCCGTACCGCTGATCGTGAGGTCGGCCTCGCTGAAGAGGGCCGCGTTCGCGTCGGCGTCGTCCGCGTACGACGACGCGTCCGACAGGGAGTTCTCACTGCCGTCCGCGAGCGAGACGGCGACGTCGTCCGCGGAGACGACCGTGATCGCGGCGCCGTCGGTGCTCTCGATGTCGACGCCGTCGAGGATCAGGACGACCTGGGCCTCGTCAGGCGCTTCGACGGAGACGGACCCGTCGAGCGAACCCGACAGCCGGTACACACCACCCGCGGTGATCGTCACGGTCGACCCCGACACCTCCACCCCCTCGGCCTCGGTCGTCGCACCGTCGCCGGTCAGCGCGATGTCGACGGCGTCGGATGCCGACCACTCGTCGTCGCGGACGACCGTGGCGTCCTCGTTCGCGGCGAGCAGCGCCTCGGCGTTCGTCGCGGTGGTCTCGGCGACGGTGACCTCGTCGGTGGATCCGGTCACGTCGACGGCGGCCGGCGTGGCTGCCGTGGCGGTGCAGCCGGCGAGCACGAGGGCTCCGAGCGAGAGCGGGAGGGCGGGCAGTATCAGGCGGCGGTTTCGCATCGTGACTCCTGTGTTCGGGTGGTGGGGTGGTCGGTTCGGAAAGCAGCGTCGGCGCGGCCGACGGCATCCGCTCGGCCGAGATCCTCGGCCCATCCCGAAGGATCGGCCCGGTTCTCGGCGAGCGCGAAGGGCCCGCGCAGGACGCGCGCCCACTTGTTGCGCGGCAGTTCGGGATGCAGCGCCGCGAGCCCGGTCGCGTACTTGCTGATCGTCACGGGGCGAAGCCCCGCCCGCCACAGCGCGCGGTCGAATGCGGATGCGGCGGCCCCCGACTTCGTCTCGATGATCGCCATCGCCGGTGCAGCCAGCACCGCACCTGCGGCATCCCGCCATTCGAGATCCGTGTCCACGGTGTAGCGCGCACTGCCGTCCGCCGACACGAAGGTCGCGCGGCGGTAGCGGGTCGTGAGGCGGCTGCCGAGCTCATCGGCGCGGCGTGACGCGACGCCGATCGCGTCGAGCGCGTCGGCGGCGTACGCCCGCGCTTCCTCCGTCAGCCGGCGTCGATCGTCCACCGCGTAGGCGATGCGGTCCTTCACCGTCGCGCTGCGCGCGCCGCGGGTCTTCACCTCGAGGAACGCGGTCTGCGCATCGACGTACGTGCGTGTGCGCAGCTTGAAGCGCCGGCGCCGGGGCTGGGCGGCCATGCGGAAGCTCAGCAGATCGGGGGTGTCGAAGTAGACCGACTCGTAGCGGAACGCGCGCGTGCCGTCCATGTCGAGCACCCGGATGCCGGGATCGAGCGTCGCGACGACGCGGGCCGCGGCATCCCGGGTCAGGACGTACTTGCGATCGACGCGCGTCATCAGGGCGGCCTCGGAGACGAGCGCGTCGAGGCCGATCGCGGCGAAGCGCCCGAGATCGATCGGTGCGGCGTTCATCGGCCGGCTCCCGTCAGCACGCCGTCGGCCGGGGTGGATGCCGCCACGCGGCGCTCCCGCCGGAACCGCACGTCCACGAGCGTGGTGTCATCCACCAGGTCGAGGTTCTGGACGGTGAGCGAGGTCACCGTCGCCCCGAGTCGCCGCTCGAGTTCGATGCGCAGTTCGTCCTCATCGGCGATCGCGCGGTCGACGTGGATGACCTGGTGGCGCGACCGGCCGAGCAGTCGCGGGTGGTCGGCGGCCCACATCACGACGAGGATCAGCGCGATGAGCGCGGAGGGGATCCAGACATCCGTCGCCGGCAGGCCGGCAACGAGCCCGATCGCGAGCGCGGCGAAGTAGTAAGCGACCTCACGCTGCGAGATCTCGGACGAGCGCAGGCGGATGATCGAGAGCACCCCGAACAGTCCGAGCCCGAGACCCACGGCGACCTCGCTCGAGCCGAGCACGCTCGTCACTGCCAGGACGCCGACGTTCACGCCCAGGAAGGCGACGACGAGGTCGCGCCGACGGTGACGCCGATAGTAGATCGCCAGGCTCAGGATCACGGCGGCGGCGAGGTCGACGCCGATCAGGAAGAGTGTCGCGTTCATGGGGTCCTCTCGAGGGGGTTCGTGTCTTGTTCCATCGCACGGCGCGCCGCTATGCGGTCGCTATGTCCCGCCTCTGCCGCGATGAAGGATCCGGCATCGGTCTCGTATGCGACGGGATGCAGGGCGGCCCGTCCCGCGGCGCCCCCGGCCTCGGCATCCGCTGCCCCGAACACGAAGCCGCGCTGCACCTGGTAGCTCGTGATGAACAGGACGACCTCGGTGATGACCTTGGCGAGCACGAGCGGCATGCCGAAGCCCGTGAGCGCTTGCATCCAGACGACGTTCGAGGCGAGCAGCGCAACCGCGAGCAGGGCGTAGCGCACGGCGTGGCGCACCGCGTGCGCGCGCCCTCTGCGCGCGAAGACGATGCGGCGGTTCACCGCGAAGTTGACCGACGCGCTCACGACGCGCGCCGCGACGATCGAGCCCACGAGCCACCCGGTCGCCCACGTGAACAGCAGCAGGGCGAGGGTGTCGATCGCGAATGCGAACAGCGACGATCCGGCGAACAGGACGAGCGGCAGGGTCACGCGCAGCGAGTCGGCGATCGGCCGGAAGTGACTCGACGCGTTCTGCTCGAGATACACCGTCTCGATCGAGATCTCGCGGGCCTCGAATCCCGCCCTCCGAAGGCGCAGGAGCATCTCGATCTCGTATTCGAAGCGATCGCCCGCCACGTCCGCGGCCCACGGAAGCATGACGGCCGGGATGCCGCGCAGGCCGGTCTGCGTGTCGGATGCCGGCCACCCGGCCGCGACACGGAAGAGCGCCCGCGCCACGGTGTTGCCGATGCGGCTCCGCAGCGGCACGTCGCCCGTGAAGTCGCGGCAGCCGAGGATGAGCGCGGCGCGGCCGACGGCGGCATCCTGCCGGAGTCCGTCGGCGATGCGGACGATGTCGTCGGGCGTGTGCTGCCCGTCCGCGTCGGCCGTGACGACATCCTCCCCGGGCCACTCGTCGAGCACGTGGCGGATGCCGGTCTTCAACGCCGCACCCTTGCCGAGGTTCGCGGAGTGGTGCAGCACCGTCGCCCCGGCCGTCGCCGCTTCGGCGAAGACCCGCGCGAACCGCGGTCCGCTGCCGTCGTCGACGACGAGGACCTGCAGATCGGCATCCCGAGCGAGCAGGCCGCGGATCAGCGAGTGAAGACGGTCGCCGGGCTCGTAGGCCGGGATCAGGACGATCATGATCAGCCGGCCACGTAGAGGATGTCGCTCGTGCCGCGCTCGCCGCCGTTCGAGGGCCGGTTCACGACCTCCCCGTCGAAGTACATCGTCGACGACCCGCCGCCGTCGAGGTTGTACGCGGTCGTCGCGCCGAGACCGGTCATGATCTCGGCGAGCTCGGTGAGGGTGACGCCGCGGCTGTGCCCGGTGTCTCGGCCGTCCACGACGACGAAGACGTAGTGGTTCTCATCGACGATGCCGACGGCGGTGCGCGGCTGCTCGCCCTGGATCGAGTGGTTGCCGACGTTCGTGTCGACCTCGACGTCTTCGATGCCGTCGACGACCGCACCGTCCTCGACGATCGCGGGGCCGAACGACACGGTGTTCCAGACCCCTGCGGCGAGGAGCTCCTCGGCGTTCGTCGTGGTCTCGTCGTACACCTCGACGTGGCCGTCCACGTAGAAGGCGAGACCGTCGCGCGCCCCCTCGTCGCGGTAGACGACGCCGTTGCGGATCACGATCCCGGTGTCGCGGAAGCCGTAGTAGTCGCCGTTGATCGCGAACACGGCGTCGTTCGCGGCGGCGATCGCGCTCGTCGTCTCGGTGATGTTCTCGCCGAACTGGTCCTTCGCGAACGCGGACCGCACCTGGGTCGCATCGTCGACGACGACGTCGGCGACGTAGTACGTCACGGTGTCCGCCCCCGAGCCGGTGGTCACCGTGGAAATGGTGATCGACGAGTCGTCGTCCGCGTAGGTCGTGTCGGTCACAACCGCCGTCGCATCGTCGTCGCCATCGGAGGTCGCGTCGGACTCCGCACCCGAGGTGACGGTGGAGTTCGCGGCCTCGTAGGCGGAGACATCCGCGATCTCGACGTGCTCGATCAGGAAACGGTCGACGGCCCACGCCGCGGCACCGCCCGCGGTGAGCAGCAGGACCAACACCCCCGCGATGACGGCGGTGCGGATGCGGCCTCTGCGTCGACGACGGGAGGGGCGGGCGGTGTCGGTGTTCTCGTGCGTCGGGTCCATGGTCCATGGATACGCACGCGGTCTATGGCACCCCTCGCCGGAGGCTAAGCGTCACCGATGTGTCGGCGACCGTCCCCGCCCACCGAACCGTCCGCTCTCGCGCCGAACGGACGCAATCTGTCGGCCAGGTGCCGCGGAGCCGACACTTCGCGTCCACTCGAGTGGGTGGGGTCCGCGGCGGGCGGAGCCTCGGCGGCGTGGGCCCGCCCACGGGTTCGAGCCGTGAACCCGGCAATGCGAAAAGCACCCCACGAGGGGGTGCTTTTCACGGTGGTGGACCTGAGGGTGTCTGGGTTCACGACATAGGCGACAGGTGATCGGCGACACGTGAGTCGTGTCATAGGCGACACTCGTGCATGTCGTCGAAGTATCGGGTTGTGGTGTTGAAGATCGTCGCAGGGCAGCTCACGGTCACCCAGGCGGCGGCCGAGTACGGGATGTCGCGGCAGTATCTGCACAAACTCCTCGCCCGTTACCGGGACGAGGGGCTGGACGGCTTGGATGCGCGCTCGCGCGCGCCGCTGACGAGCCCGCACACGACGACGGACCGTGTTCGGGAACGGGTCGTGCAGCTGCGGCAGGCCTTGACAGCTGCCGGGACGGACGCGGGCCCGGTCACGATCGCATGGCACCTCACACAAGAAGGCCTGCGGGCGCCGTCGACATCCACGATCCGCCGGATCCTGCACCAGGCCGGCCTGATCGTCCCGGAACCCCGCAAACGCCCCAAGAGTTCCTACATCCGCTTCGAAGCGGCCCAACCGAACGGCACCTGGCAATCCGACTTCACCCACTGGCGCCTCAACGACGGCACCGACGTGGAGATCCTGAACTGGCTCGACGACCACTCCCGCAAGCTCCTCTCCTGCACCGTCCACCGCCCCGTCACCGGCCGCGACGTCGTAGACACCTTCCTGCACTGCATCGATCAGTTCGGTCCGCCCGCGTCCACGCTCACCGACAACGGCCGCGTCTACACCGCCCGCCACGGCGGCGGCCGCAACGAGTTCGAATACGTCCTTGCCGCCCTGAACATCCACCAGAAGAACGGCGCCCCGAACCACCCGCAAACCCAAGGCAAGATCGAACGGTTCCATCAGACCCTGAAGAAATGGCTAGGTGCGCGACCCCGCGCCACCACCATCGGCGAACTGCAGACCCAGCTCGACACCTTCCGGCGCCACTACAACACCGCCCGCCCCCACCGCGCCCGCGCCACCACACCCGACATCGCCTACGCCGCCACCCCGAAAGCCACCCCCGCCGGCACCCGCCCCGACACCGGCCACTACCGGATCCGCCACGACCACGTCGACACCAACGGGAAGATCAGCTTCCGCAGAGCCGCCCGCATGCACCACCTCGGCATCGGCATCGCACACCGCGGGAAACGCTGCCTCCTCATCGCCGACGAACACTCCATCACCGTCGTCCACCTCGACACCGGCGAAATCATCGCAACCCACACGATCGACCCCACCCGCACCTACTGGCGCAACAACGAAAAAGAGCCCGGCCGATGGCCGGGCTCTTCCTCTTAATGTCTCCTATGTCGCGACTCAGATGTCTCCTATGTCCCGACTCATCACATGGTGGACCTGAGGGGACTCGAACCCCTGACCCCCTCGATGCGAACGAGGTGCGCTACCAGCTGCGCCACAGGCCCGTGAACCTCCGATAGGTTATCACGCCGTCAGAGGGCCCTCAGTCCGCGCGCGGGGAGCGCGGACGGGCCATGTGGAACAGCTCGTCGACGACCGAATACTCGTCCAGGTAGCCGCTGCGCGCGATGGGTCGCATGCCCGCCGTGTCGACGCGGCCGTCGGCGAGGATGAAGCGCTCGTCGAGGTGCACACCCACGACCTGGCCGAAGACCAGATGGCGATCGGATGCCGCGCCCGCGGCATCCGTCAGCTCGAGGGTCTGCGTGACGACGCACTCGAACGCGGCCGGGCTCGCCGCGACGCGCGGCGGGGCGACGTGTCGTGAGGGGGCTTCTTCGAGGCCTGCGAACGCGAATTCGGACGAGCCGCGCGCGAGCTCGGCGGAGGACAGATTCATCGCCTCACGCAGATCCCAGGTCGCCAGGTTCCACACGAACTCGCCGCGCGCGATCGCGTGCGACGCGGAGTCCTTCATGCCCGCGCTCGAGAACATCACGATCGGCGGCCGGTCGGCGACCGCGTTGAAGAAGCTGTACGGCGCGAGGTTGGGCGTGCCGGCGGCATCCAGCGTCGAAATCCACCCGATGGGTCGGGGCGCGACGATCGCCTTGAACGGATCGTGCGGCAGCAGCGCGCGGTCGCGCGCGTCGGGCTCGTAGAACACGCTCAGCCGGTGGCGCGGCGGCGCAGGAGCTCGCGGACGTGGGCTTCGATCTCGGCGTCGTCGACGACGGGACCGGTCCGCACGAACTCGGGTGCGGCCGCGCGGCGCGCGGTGCGGGCCGTGTCGATGGACGGCGGCTGCAGCTCGCTCGCGCGCTGACGCATCGCGTCTTCGAGAGCAGCGGTGCGCAGGGCCTCGTGCGCGGCGGCGGCATCGAGCACGGCGGCGGCCTGCGATCCCGCCGACACCGTGAGGGGGCGAGGCAGCTCACGCGGAGCCCACGCGCGCCGGTCGGTCGGGAGCGCGACGTCCTGCAGTCCGCCGACGTCGCGGGTGACGTCGGCCACGACAGCCGTGCGGGCGACGGCGCGCGCGCCGACACGCGTCATCTTCTGCAGCAGGAGTCCGCAGACCGCGGCGACCGCGACGCCTGCCCACAGCGCGAGCTGCGAGCCGGTCGTGACCACGAGCCAGCCGCCCCAGCCGGCGAACCCGACTGCGGCGAGTCCGGTGATCGTGAGCGCGAGTCGCGTGCGGCGACGCGCGCGGGCACGGCGGGCGGCCGGAGTCGCCCGGGCGGCGGCGCGCTCGTCGCGTGCGCGTTCCCAGTCGGTACGCGCCTGCTCGAGCGCGGTCTGCTCACGTTCGGCCAGTGCGCGGCGGGCGAGGCGCTGCTGCGCCATCGCCGTGCGGGCGTTGAGCTCGAGGCGCACCTCTTCGGGGGTCTCGCTCGTCTCGGCCAGCACCCGCAGCGCCTGGTTGAGGCGGACGGCGTTGCGCTCGGCCGCGTCGAACTGGTAGCGGCTGTGCCACGACGGCAGCAGATAGACGAGCCAGAGCAGAACCGCGACGAGCGCGATCACCCCTCCACCCAGTACCTGCTCACCCATGGCGTCCACGGTAGGCGACGCGCACACGACGCCTCGGCATCCCGGCGCGTGTCGCCTGAGGCGGGGCTCACACCGATCTGAGCGGCAGGTCGGCAGACGCAGAAGGCCGCCGCCCCCGCCCGAAGCATCGGTGGGTCAGGCGCGCAGGCGATCGCTCGGTGGAACAGTCGCCGCGTCCTGCGGGGCACGGCCCGACAGCCAGCGCTGCAGCACTCCCCCTGGGACGTCCTCGCGCGTGAGGGCGAACGCGTAGTGGTCGCGCCAGTCGCCGTTGATGTGGATGAAGCGACGACGCAGCCCCTCGTACCGGAAGCCGAGCTTCTCGACGACACGCAGACTCGCGTGGTTCTCCGGGCGGATGCAGATCTCCATGCGGTGCAGACGGAGTTCGTCGAAGCACACGTCGGTGGCGAGGGCGACCGAGGTCGTCGTGATGCCGCGACCGGCGAAACGCTCGCTGACCCAGTAGCCGATCGTGGCGGAGGCGAGGGATCCGCGCGCGATGCCCCAGACGTTCAGCTGCCCGGCGAGCTCGCCGTCGTCCTCCATCACGAAGGGCACGCCCGATCCGTCGCGGTACTGCTGCAGCAGCCGGCGCACGCCCACCCGCATGTCGAACGACACGGGCCCGTCCGGGCTCGTCGCCTCCCAGGGCCGCAGCCACGCGCGGTTCGACAGCAGCTCATGCTGCAGGACGCGGGCGTCGCGCTGACGCACGAGGCGGATCGACACGTTCCCGTGCCGACGGGGAGTCGTCAGGTCCACGACACCCCCCTTGATCCGGCTCGCCTCGCGTGTGCTCGCCTTGCTTGGACGGCGCTAGAGAGTCGCCGCGAACTCCTTGAACCAGGGACGCAGGTCGGGGCCGAGATCATCGCGATCCGCGGCGAGCTGCACGATGGCCTTGATGTAGTCCACTCTATCGCCGGTGTCGTAGCGACGACCGCGGAACACGACGCCGTACACGCCGGGACCGTCGGGATCCGCGGCGAGCTCCTGCAGGGCATCGGTGAGCTGGATCTCGCCGCCCTTGCCGGGCTCGGTGCGCTCGAGGACGTCGAAGATCGCGGGGCTCAGCACGTACCGGCCGATCACAGCGAGGTTCGACGGCGCGTCCTCGGGCGAGGGCTTCTCGACGAGCCCGGTCACCCGCACGACGTCGGGGTCGTCGGTCGGCTCGGCGGCGGCGACGCCGTACATGCCGATATGGGCCGGGTCGACCTCCATGAGGGCGATGATGGCCGCGCCCGTGCGCTCGTGCTCCTCGAGCATCGTCGTCAGCAGCGGGTCGCGCTCGTCGATCAGGTCGTCGCCGAGCAGAACGGCGAAAGGCGAGTCACCGACGTGCGCGCGGGCGCGCAGCACGGCGTGACCGAGTCCCTTGGGGTCGCCTTGGCGCACGAAGTGGATGTCGGCCATGTCGCTCGAAGCCATGACGCGCTGCAGCCGATCGGCGTCGCCCTTCTCGGTCAGCTTCACCTCGAGCTCGGGGACCGAATCGAAGTGGTTGGAGATCGCGTTCTTGTTGCGGCCGATGATGACCAGGATGTCGTTGATGCCCGCCTGGGCCGCCTCTTCCACCACGTACTGGATGGCGGGCTTGTCGACGACGGGGAGCATCTCCTTCGGCATCGCCTTGGTGGCGGGCAGGAAGCGGGTGCCGAGTCCCGCTGCGGGGATCACGGCTTTGAAGGGCTTGTGGGGCATCGTCCGATTCTACTGAGAGGCACATGTGAGCCCCATGGGCGGGGCGGGCGGTTGCCCCCCACCGGGGACCGTGCTATTCGCGCCTAGAATCGACGCATGCCCGACGCGATCGCCGCCGCCAAGCGCGCTCTGCGCGCCGAGTTGCGCGAGCGCCGGCACATGATGTCGCAATCGGCTCGGGATGCCGCATCCGCCGGCATCGCACGGCAGCTCGACGCCCTGGTCGACACGCTGGGCGTGACCTCGATGTCGTGCTTCCTCTCCACGACCACCGAACCCGGCACGCGCGCGTTCGTCGACGCGGCCGTCCGGCGCGGCATCCGCGTGCTCCTTCCCGTGACGCGGACGGACGGACTGCTCGACTGGTCGGTGGCCACCCCCGATCTCGACGTCGCCGAAGGCCTTTTCGGCCTGCCCGAGCCCGTCGGCGAGCTGCTCGGCCCGATCGCGGTGAACGACGTCGATCTGCTCGTGATCCCCGCGGCTGCCGTCGACCGCAGCGGCATGCGGCTCGGCTGGGGGCGCGGCTATTTCGACAAGACGATCGGCTCGATGGAGGGCTGCCCGCCCGTCTACGCCGTGATCTACGACTCCGAACTCCTGGACGAAGTTCCCCGCGACCTGCACGACCAGCCGGTGACCGGCGTCGTGACCCCCACTCAGACCCTTTCCCTCGCGCCCACGCGGCGCTGAACGCCGAGAGAAGCACATGCCCACCTACGCCTATGCCTGCAAGCAGTGCGGCCACCGTTTCGACGCCGTGCAGTCCTTCGCCGACCCCACGCTCACCGAATGTCCCGAGTGCGGCGGCGAGCTCCGCAAGGAGTACGGCTCGATCGGCGTGACCTTCAACGGGTCGGGGTTCTACCGCACCGATTCGCGTGCGGCCGATAAGGGAACGGGCTCGTCGAGCTCCTCGTCCGCCGGCTCGTCGGCCGGGGGTGGCGGTTCATCCTCAGGTTCGACATCATCGAAGTCTGAAACGAAAGCCGCGCCCGCATCGTCGGGCGCATGAGCGCCGCGGACGGCGCACGGTGAGGAGCATCGCATGATCCAGGGATTCAAGGAATTCATCACCCGCGGCAACGTGATCGACCTCGCCGTCGCGGTGGTCATCGGTGCCGCGTTCACGGCGATCGTGAATGCGCTCGTGGCGGGGATCATCAATCCGCTGATCGCCCTGGTCTTCCAGGCCGACAGCCTCGCCGAACTGGGCCCGACGATCACCGGGCTGACCGGCAACGAGGTGTTCTTCCCGATCGGCGCGATCATCGGGGCCGTCATCAACTTCCTCGCCGTGGCGGTGATCGTGTACTTCGTCTTCGTGTACCCGATGAACCGCTTCAAGGAGCGTGCCGCCGAGCGGGCGGGGATCGCCGAGGAAGAGGCATCCGATCTGCCCAATGAGCAGGAACTGCTGATCCAGATCCGCGACATCCTGGCGTCGCAGGGCACGTCGCCGAAATAGTCCGACCCCGTCAGTAGTGCGGGGGGACGTCGCGGCGCAGGCGTTCGTCGTTCGGGCCCGACACCACGGGCGAGTCGGATGCCGCAGCCTCGGCATCCGACTCGGTGGGCTCTTCGCTCGTGCCCGGAGCCGGGGTGAGCTTCGCGCGCCGCGCGCCGGGGACGCGCTCGATGCGCTGCCGACTACTCGATGACATCGATGGGCTGCGTCTCGGTGTCGGCCGTCGGAGACTCCGGCGGAACGCCGAGCATCGCCGCGATCCGCGCCGCGACGGCCGCGGGGTCGCTGTACAGGTCGAACGAGTGCACGCGCACGTAGTGCCAGCCGAGCCGGCGGAGGATCTGCGGCCGCAGCCGCAGCGACTCGCGCAGAGATTCGCCGATCGTCTCGGGGTCGCTCTCGGCGACGACGGCACGCCCGTCGTACTGCGCGACCAGCGGCAGCAAGCCGCGGTAGTGCACGTCGACCGAGACGCCGAGACGGCGCAGCTCGCGGGCGAGCGCTCGGGTGAGCGGGTCGGCGAGGTCTTCGAGGCGCTGCTCCCGCGCACGCGACGCGATGCCGCCCAGGATGCTCATGAGCGTCGCCGCGCCGTGCTCGAGGCGTCCGTCGTCGAACGCGGACGGGCGGATCGACGACACGATGACCATCGACCGGCGGGCGCGCGTCATGCCGACCGTGAGCAGCCGCTCACCGTCCGGCGTCGAGAGATCGCCGAAGTCGCTCAGGACCCGGCCGTGCTTGGTGAGGCCGAACCCGAGCGAGAAGATCACACGGTCGCGGCTCTCGGCGACCGACTCCTCCAGCGTGAGGACGGCGAGGGGTTCGGCCGTGTCGCGCGAGACGAAGTCGGCGACGTCCGAGCGGCCGGCGAACGCGGCCTCGACCGCGGCGCGCACCCGTTCGGCGTGCTTCGCACTCGCGGTCACGACCATGAGCGATTCCGCTCCGCGGTTCACCGCGTGCTCGACCACGAGCGAGACGACGCGGCGCACTTCGGCATCCGGACTCTCGACCGCGCCGCTGACCGGGTCGGGGGCGCCCGTGCCGCCCTCCACGTAGTCGACGCTCAGGCTCCCGCGTCCGAGATAGGAGCCTGCCCACGGTAGGGAGACGAGCTCACCGCCGTAGAAGGCGTCGTTCACGAGCTCGGCGAGGTCCTCGCCGCCGGCCCGGTAGCTGCGTGTGAGCGTCGCGACCGGCAGCAGCTCGGCGAGACGCTCGAACGCGCTCGTGTCGTCGAACGGCTCGGCGGGTGTGTCGTCCTCGGGCGGGATGCCGGCCGACACCCGGAAGGGCGTGGGCTTCTGCGTCACGGGGTCGCCGAACACGACGACCTGCCGCGCGCGGCGCAGAGCCGGTACGGCCTCGGCGAGGCACACGGCCGCGGCATCCGCGATGATGACGACGTCGAAATCGAGCGCATCGGGGATCTGCGGCACGTCGTACGGCGACGCGAGCCACACCGGCGCGAGGGCGCGCAGCAGCGTCGGAGCGGCCGTGACGAGGTCGTGCGCGGTCGCTCCGCCGTTCTTGAGGGCGTGCTTGAGCGCGGCGGCCTCGGCGGGGTGGTCGACGATGCCGATGCGCCACTGCGTCGCGAGCTGCGCTGCCAGCAGCGGACCGGATGCCGCGGCGTGCGCTTCATCCACGAGCCGGAAGTCGCGCTCGAGGCGATCGACGACCGCCGTGTTCGCGCCGAGGAGCCTGCGGTCGGTGCGCAGCAGATGCTCGAGTGCGGACTGCCACCACGCGTACTCGAGTTCGGCGCCGACCTGCTCTTCGGGCACGTGCCGGACCGACAGCTCGGCCAGGAGCGGCTCGAGGCCGAGCGCGGCGAGCTCGGTGCGCAGGGTCGCGCGCTCCACGAGGTTGTCGAACACCGCCGACTCCGCGGCCAGGCCGGCGAGGGTGCGCACGAGCTGCGCGACCGGGAGTGAGGCGAGCTTGTCGGCGCCGCTGCGACCCACGATCCCGTCGAGTTCGGCGAGATCGGCATCCACGCGCTGCCATGCGACGTGCACGTCGGCCAGGCCGAGCGGCACCGCCGGGATCACACCGGCGTCGACGTAGCGCTGCCATTCGGTGCGCTGCTGCTGCACGCGCAGCAGCGCCTCGTGCATGTCCGCGATGTGCACGCCGGGGCGCACATACTCGCGCGAGAGGCGCTTGAGACGACGGCGCTGGGTTCCCGTGAGCGACGGCGCATCGCGGCGAGGCCCGTGCGCCTGGATGAGCTCGCCGAGCGGGCGCTCGAACACCGTCGCGCTGAACCGGTCGAGCGAATCGCGGATGCCCTGCAGGAGGCGCAGGTAAGCACCGAGTTCGCTCACGGTGTGGAACGGGCGCATGCGCGTCTGGCCGATGAGCTCGTAGCCGCGCTCGAGGAGGTTCGGCACGTCCTGCCGGTGGAGGCGCCCCGCGAGCGCGTGCGCGGAGCGCGCGGCGGTCGTGGTCGTGAACGTCACGCCGTACCAGGGCGAATCGTCGGGTCCGAAGCGGAACTCGCCCAGGCGTGCCGCGGCCGCGAGGGCGTCGGCGGCCTTGCGTCGCTCGGGTGCGAGCCGCGTGAGCACGCGGATGTCGAAGCGTGCGGCGGCGGTCGGGGTGGGAGTCTGGTTCGCGAGCTCGGCAAGGCGGCGCAGCACCTCGAGCACCGACACCCCGAGATCGGGGTGTCGCGCCGTCACGGCGGAGCGGTAGTCGCGCAGCACACCGCGCAGGCGCACCAGGGCATCGTCGATGTCGCCGACCTTGGGCTGCTCGGCCTTCTCGTTGCGGCCGATCGCGCGGATGAGATCCCGCTGCAGGTCGCGCGGCGACACCGCGAGGCCCGGCAGGCCGATGCCGGTGAGCCGGTGACGCACGCCGTCCAGGGTCGAGCGGCGGGCGCTCACGACGAGCACGCGCTTGCCGTCGCGCACGAGCGAGCCGACCGCGTTGATCACGGTCTGCGTGCCGCCCGTGCCGGGCAGGGTGTGGACGGCGAGCGAATGGCCGGCGGTGATGCGTGCGAGGACGCCCTCCTGCTCGGCATCCGCGTCGAGGAGCAGCGTGTCGGATGCCGGTGCGCGCTCGTCCGGACTCGGCACGACCGGCACCTCACGGCGGAGCGTGAGGGTCTCACGGTCATCGGGATGCCCGGCGAGCGCGTTGAGGACGGGGTGGTCGAGGTCGACCGCGTCGCGCGCCATCGTCGCGCCGACGTCGGCGAACGTCGAGACGACCAGGCGCGGGTGCACCGTGAACGACTCGATCGAGGCGGCGAGCGCGCGCAGGTGGTCGATGACCGGCTGCGGCTTGAAGACGCCGCCGTCGTAGGCGAGCGCGGCGAGCGCCTGCCCGTCGACGTCGATGCCGAAGTGCGTGCGCAGCGCGCGCACGAGCTCGGGGTTCACGGTGAACGAGCCGCGCAGCTTGAGCTCGAAGTCGGAGTGATGACGACGGATGCCGAGCGGACGCAGCAGGATCGGCGCGGTGCACGCGAGCCCTCCGATGCGCCACGATGCCAGCCCGACAGCGAGGTTGACGGGCTCGATGCCGCGCGCGGTGCGCAGCTCGACGTTCTTCGCGGTGATGCGGTCGGCCGCGAGCCGCGCGTTGCGCAGCGCGAACTCGTCGCGGAACAGGTTGGACAGGAGCGTCGAGCGTCCGGTGATGAACTGCGGGAGGCTGCCGGGGTGCGCCTTCGTGATCTCGATGCCGCCGCCGGCGTCGTCGTAGTGCAGCAGGGTCGACGGACCGCCGAGTTCGGCGGCGAGCGCCCGCAGGCGGTCGCGCTCGGGTTCGGCGATGTGCATCACGCTCACTCCCGGTTCGGACAGACCGAGATCACCGGGGGTCACGGACGGCGCATCGTCCTCTGCGCCCATAACGGCGCTGCCTTCAGCTCGCCACACACGGTTACCCTAAGCGGCGCACGCCCTCCCTCCCGGATCCCTCCCCGAGTTTCGCGGTATTGGCGACACGCCGCTTGATCAGGTCTGTTCCGCGCGGCATCCGCTGACCGAAGTGAGGAGATCTGCCGAAATGAGGGCGCTGGGGGCGGGAGCCCCTCATCTGGACGGATCGCCTCACCCCGGCGGGGCCGCGTCACGCCCGTCCGTCCGAGGGATCGCCCGGAGCCGCGCGCGCTCCTCGGGCGGAAGGTGCTCGGTGGCGTACGCGAGCATCGTGCGAGGCATCGCGCCCGCGTTCGCGTCGAGGAACACCATCAGCTCGGCGCGGTCGACCCTCTTGCCCGCTTCGCGCAGCATCCACCCGGCCGCTTTGTGCATGAGCGGCTGGTCGTCGGCGAGGACCGCGCGCGCGAGCCGGAACGTCGGCTCGGCATCCCCCGCCTTGATCCAGGCGAACGTGGCGATCATCGCGACGCGGCGCTCCCACAGGTCGTCGCTCGCGATGAGGCGATCGAGCTGCTCCCGTGCGACCGGCTCGGGCTCATCGCGGAGCCACCGGCCGACGAGCACCTCGGCGCTGGAGTCGACGATGTCCCAGTTGTTCACCTCGCCGCGCGCGGTCGCCGCCAGGTAAGCGTCGTGCAGCAGCCGTCGCCGCCGATCGTCCCGGGTCTTCGCTCGGCTCGCGTGCTCGAACTGCGCGACCATCACGAGGACCGCCGCCAGCCGATGCTCGTGGATCGGGCTCGCCAGCAGTTCGCGCACCTCGGCGAGGGGAAGTTCCGAGAAGCGACGGACCACCGCGCGGATGTCGGGCACGCGCACGCCGATGAAGACGTCGCCCTCGCCGTACTCGCCCTCGCCGGTCTGGAAGAACCGCTGGTGCCCCTCGGCCCGGACGGGGCTCGCGTGCTCCTGCAGGGCGGACGCGAGAGCGGATGCCGACAGCCGCGCGCCCTCCACCGCGTCAGGCTAGCAGTGGCCTTGCGCGCGGTCTCGACCCCGCTCCTCGCCGCGCGGCCGGGGGCGGCTCCGCCGGCGGGCCGCGGAGGCCGGGACGGCCCTGACTGCCCGGCTGGCCGACACCGGCCGACCGAAACGAGGAGATCTGCCGGAATGAGGGGGCGACAGCGCGCGAGGGTCCTCATTCCGGCGGATCCCCTCACCTCGGCGACCGTGCGCGGACCGACGGACGTGATGCCGGCACGTACGCCGCCCGCGCGCAGCCTGCTCCTCCGGTCGAGCGGACCCGGTCGGCTGCGCCCGCTCCTCCCCAGGGCGGGAGCCGACGCAGGCTGTCCCCAACCGCGCCACCCGCCGGGACCGAGCGGGGGTGGCCGGGCCAGGATGGTCGCATGACCCCCGCGCACATCGGATACCTCCTGCACCCCTCTCCGCTCGGCGAGGTGCTCATCGTCACGACCGGTGAGGGAGTGGTGACCCTGCACCCCCTGCGCGGACGGCTGGACGACGAACTCGAACGCCTCGCGCACCGGCTGGGCGGCATCCCGGAGCGCACCGACGACGACCCCGTCGCCGCGGCGGCCGGCAGACAGCTCGACGAGTACTTCGCGGGTGACCGGCAGGACTTCGACGTCAACCTCGATTGGCGCCTCGTGCGCGGGTTCACGCGGGCCGCCCTCGAGGCGGTGCGGAAGATCCCCTACGGCGAGACCGCGGGGTACGGCGAGGTCGCCGCGCACGCGGGCAGCCCTCGCGCATCGCGGGCGGTCGGCACCGCGTGCGCGACGACGCCGTTCTCGCTCGTGGTGCCGGTGCACCGTGTCGTACGCGCCGACGGATCGCTCGGCGATTACGGCGGGCATCCCGAAGACAAGCGCTTCCTGTTGGACCTCGAGCAGACCGTGACCGCGGCGCATCCGGACCAGGTCGCGGTCGCACCCGGCCTCGAGCAGGCCGCGGGCGTGTAGGCCGCCCGCGCGCCGAACGGCCCCGGGGAGGATCTCCTCCACCCCGGGGCCGTCATCGGGCGTAGCCCGGGGCCGTTCGGACGCCCCGCCTAGTGGTGCGTGGCCTTCTCGGCGCCGTAGCCGGTGAGCGAGCGCACGTCCATCTCCGAGGCGAGCGCGCGGTTCTCGTGCGTGCCCCCCACGACCGACCCGAGCCATCCGAGGAAGAACCCGATCGGGATCGACAGGATGCCGGGGTTGTTCAGTGGCCAGATCGCCACGCCGACGTTCTTGAACACGCTCGTCTCAGTGCCCCAGAACACGGGCGAGAGGAGGATGAGGATCACCGCTGCGGCAAGACCGCCGTACATGCTCCACACCGCTCCGCGGGTGCGGAACTTGCGCCAGTACAGCGAGTACAGGATCGTCGGCAGGTTGGCCGACGCCGCCACGGCGAAGGCGAGCGCGACGAGGAAGGCGATGTTCTGCCCCTGCACGCCGATTCCGCCGATGATCGCCAGGATGCCGATCACGACGACCGTTCGGCGCGCGACCTTGACCTCGCCGTCGGGCGGAACCTTGCCCTTCTTGATCACGTTCGCGTAGATGTCGTGCGCGAACGACGCCGCCGCGGTGATCGTGAGCCCGGCGACCACCGCGAGGATCGTCGCGAACGCGACCGCGGAGATGAAGCCGAGCAGGAGCGGGCCGCCCAGCGCGAGCGCCAGCAGCGGTGCGGCGGAGTTGACCCCGCCCGGCGCGTTCTTGATCGTCTCCGCGCCGACGAGCGCGGCTGCCCCGTAACCCAGCACGAGCGTGAACAGGTAGAAGATGCCGATGAGCCAGATCGCCCAGACCACGGACCGCCGGGCTTCCTTCGCGGTCGGCACCGTGTAGAAGCGCATCAGCACGTGCGGCAGGCCCGCCGTGCCGAGCACGAGTGCGATCGCCAGCGAGATGAAGTCCCACGGGTTGTTGCCGTACTGCAGGCCCGGCGCGAGGATCGCGTCGGCCGGCACGGTGGAGGACGCCGCCACGGCGCTCTCGAGCACCGCGTCGAAGTTGAAGCCGTTGATCGCGAGCACCCAGAAGGTCATCACGAATGCGCCGCCGATCAGCAGGAACGCCTTGACGATCTGCACCCACGTGGTGCCCTTCATGCCGCCGATCAGCACGTAGACGATCATGAGCACGCCGACCACGGCCACGACGACCGACTGCCCGATGCGCTCGTTGATGCCGAGCAGCAGTGAGACGAGACCGCCGGCACCGGCCATCTGCGCGAGCAGGTAGAAGAAACACACCGCGAGCGTCGTGGTCGCCGCGGCCATGCGGACCGGCCCCTGCTTCAGCCGGAACGACAGCACATCGGCCATCGTGAACTTGCCGGTGTTGCGCATGAGCTCGGCCACCAGCAGCAGGGCGACGAGCCATGCGACGAGGAAGCCGATCGAATACAGGAAGCCGTCGAAGCCGTTGATCGCGATCGCGCCGACGATGCCGAGGAAGGATGCCGCCGAGAGGTAGTCTCCCGCGATCGCGAAGCCGTTCTGCGGGCCGGTGAACGAGCGGCCGGCCGCGTAGTAGTCCGACGCGGACTTGTTGTTGCGGCTCGCCCGGATCACGATGAACAGCGTCACGGCGACGAACGCGCCGAAGATCGAGATGTTCAGGATCGGGTTGTTCTCGACGGTCTGCACCGCCGCATGGATCGTGCCGAGGACCTCGTTCATGCGCCCGCCTCCTGCTGCCGCTCGAGCTGCTCACGGATCGCCGCCGACTTCGGGTCGAGCTTGCGGTTCGCGAACGAGACGTACGCCATCGTGATCGCGAAGGTGGTGACGAACTGTCCGAGGCCGAGCAACAGGCCGACGGTGATGTACCCCCACACGCGCTGCGCCATGAACTCCGGGGCGAACGACGCGGTCAGCACGAACGCGAAGTACCAGACCAGGAAGGCGATGGCGAGCGGAAAGACGAACCCGCGCTGCGTGCGCTTGAGCTCTTGGAACGGCGCCGAATCTTCGACGGCGATGTAGTCGATACCGCCCGGCGCGGTATCGGTGGGATGTTCGTTCATGAGGCCTCCTTGCGACATGGGTGGTGCGGGGTCGATCGCCGAGCGGTGCTCAGCGGACGTTCTGGGGGGCGACGGCGCCCGGTGAAGCGGCGCCCGGTGAAGCGGCGCCACGTGGGACGGCGCCGTGGACGGCGGCGACGAGCGCGTCGAGCACCGTGGGGTCCTCGATCGTCGCGGGGATCTTGTAGGGCTCGCCGTCGACGATCTGCCGCATGGTCTTGCGGAGGATCTTCCCCGACCGCGTCTTGGGCAGTCGGTCGAGGATCGTGACGTCGCGGAACGCGGCGACCGGACCGACGTGCTCGCGCACGAGGGCGACGAGCTCGGACTCGAGCCGCTCGTGGTCGACGGCCTCGTGGGCCTTGAGCGTCACGAAGCCCGCGGCGCGCTGCCCCTTGAGCGGATCGTGCACGCCGATCACGGCGCACTCGGCGACCGCGTGGTGCATCGTGAGCACTTCTTCGAGCGATCCGGTCGAGAGCCGGTGTCCGGCGACGTTGATGACGTCGTCGGTGCGGCCCATGACGAACACGTAGCCGTCCTGGTCGATGTGACCGGCGTCCCCCGTCGCGTAGAACCCCGGAAACGCCGAAAGGTACGCCTCGTGGAACCGGCCGGGACTCCTCCACACGCCGCGCAGGGTCCCGGGCGGCAGGGGGACGCGCAGCGCGATGTTCCCCTCGGGCGTCGCCCCGTCCGGGCCGGTGCCGGTGATGTCGCGGCCCTTGCCGTCGAGGATGCGCACGTCGTACCCCGGCATCGGGACGGCGGTGGAGCCCGCCTTCGCCGGCAGCGACTCGATCCCGACCGGGATCGCGCAGATGGGCCAGCCGGTCTCGGTCTGCCACCAGTGGTCGACGATCGGCACACCGAGCCCGTCGTTCGCCCAGTGCCATGTCTCGGGGTCGAGGCGCTCGCCCGCCAGGAACAGCGTCTGCAGCGAGCGCAGTGCGCCGTCGGGCAGTTCGTCCAGGTCGGGGTCGACCCGCCGGATCGCACGGAGGGCGGTCGGCGCGGTGAACATCGTCTTCACGCCGTAGTCCGCGACGATGCGCCAGAACTCCCCGGCGTCGGGCGTGCCGACGGGCTTGCCCTCGAAGAGCACGGTGGTCGCGCCCGCCAGCAGGGGCCCGTAGACGATGAACGAGTGACCGACAACCCATCCCACATCGGATGCCGTGAACATCGTGTCGCCCGGACCGATGTCGTAGATGTGGCGCATCGCCCACGCGAGCGCGACGGCGTATCCGCCGGTGTCGCGGACGATGCCCTTCGGGCTGCCCGTCGTGCCCGAGGTGTAGAGGATGTACAGCGGGTCGGAGGCGACGACCGGCACCGGGGCGGCGGGGGCGGCATCCGAGACGAGCGCGTCCCAGTCGTGCCAGCGCACGCCGTCCACCGAGCCGTCGAACTCCGCGGCCGTGCCGGGAACGGCCCGACGGTCGCGCACGACGACGTCCCGCACGGTCCCCGGAGCGGCGTCGAGCGCCTTGCGCACGATCGGCAGGTACTCCACCACGCGGCCGGGCTCGAGGCCGCCGGATGCCGTGACGAGCACGGTCGGGCGAGCATCGGCGATCCGCACCGCGAGCTCGGTCGCCGCGAAGCCGCCGAACACGACCGAGTGGATCGCACCGAGGCGCGCGCACGCGAGCATCGCGATGACCGCTTCGGGCGTCATGGGCAGGTAGAGCAGCACGCGATCGCCGCGTCCGACGCCGAGGTCGCGGAGCACCCCGGCGAATTCGGCGACCCGGTCGCGCAGTTCGGCGTACGTGTAGTCCTTGCGGGTGCCGGTCATCGCGGAGTGATAGCGCAGTGCGAGGGTCTCGCCGCGGCCGGCGTCGACGTGACGGTCGAGGCAGTTCGCGCTCATGTTGAGGGCCGCGTCGGGGAACCAGGTCCAGCCGTCCGAGTATTCGTCCAGCGTGCGTTGAGGCGCCACCGTCCAGTCGACGGCGGATGCCGCATCCCGCCAGAACGAGGCGGGATCGTCCAGACTCCGCCGCCACTGCGAAATGTATCCGACCATGTGCGTTTCCCCTTCGAAACCGGTCTCACAGCGCCCGATGTGCGGACCTGGCGCGGTGGTATGGTCGACGCTACGAAGGCGGCGACGACGCCGACACCCCCGGAAGTGGGTAGTGCAGTGAGCAGTGCACGAGGAGTGCGGACCGGCACCGAGAGCGACGATCAGCTCGTCGCGCGTGCCGTCGCGGACCTCGCCCGGCAGACGGCGTTCCCCTTCGCATTCGGCGGCCTCGAGCGCGAGGGCGCCGTCGAGATCACCACGACCGTCGGCACCCGTACGCGTCATCTGCAGGGGCTGATCGTGCATCCCGAACGCGGCCTCGGCGGTCGGGCGCTCGTCGAGAAGCGTCCGCGGCTGGCCCTGGACTACCGCACGTCGCGCAACATCACGCACGACTACGACCGCGCCGTTCTCGGCGAAGGAGTCGCGACGCTCTTCGCGATCCCCGTGATCGTGACCGGCTCCGCGCGCGGCGTGCTCTACTGCGGCACGTGGGCGCAGTCGGCGGTGAGCGAGCTCGCGGCGCGTCCGGCTTTCGGCATCGTCGACGCGCTCGCGAACGAACTGCGCATCCGCGACGAGGTCGAGCGGCGTATGGCGCTCACTCCCGCTCCCGCTCCCTCCCCCGGCCTGGATGCCGCGGCCCGCGAAGAGCTGCGCGAGAGCTACGCCGAGCTGCGGAGCATCGTCGCATCGGTGCAGGATGTCCAGGTGCGCCGGCGGCTCGAGCAGCTCGAGCAGCGTCTGGCGGCGATCTCGAACGACGAGCCGTCCGCCCCGCTCGACCTCGGCATCGCGCTCTCGCCGCGCGAGACCGATGTGCTCGCGCGCGTCGCGCTCGGGGCCACGAATGCCGAGATCGCCGAGAGCCTCGCCCTCAAGGAGGGCACGGTGAAGTCCTACCTGCAGTCGGCGATGGGCAAGCTCGAAGCCTCGACCCGGCACGCCGCCGTCGCGAAGGCCCGCAAGGCCGGCATCCTCCCGTAGCCCCGCACCGCCGCCACTGGGCGTACTGTGCATTCCATGGCCCGAAGAATTGTGCATCAGCTCGTCGACGACATTGACGGCACGGTGCTGGAAATCGGAGAGGGCGAGACCGTCCTCTTCTCGCTGGACGGCGTCGCGTACGAGATCGATCTCACCGATGCGAACGCCACCGCGCTGCGCGACGCCCTCGCGCCGTATGTCTCCGCGGCGCGCTCGATCTCATCGTCGCGGGGCGCCTCGTCCGAGCCGTCGCGCAAGCGCCGACGGTCCGGTCAGCAGGACTACAGTGCGATCCGCGCGTGGGCGAAGGACAACGGCTACCAGGTGTCCGAGCGCGGCCGGGTGCCGGCATCCGTCGTCGAGGCGTACGACGCGGCGCACTGACCCCGACGGGTCCGAGGGCGCCCGCCCGCTTTCCCGAGACAGTGCGCGCAACGCGGCACCCGAGGCGCGATGCGAGGATGGCTGACATGCGCTCATTCGTCGTGTCCGAAGAGGTCTCGTCCGCTCTCGATCGCGGTGCTCCGGTCGTCGCCCTCGAGTCGACGATCATCTCGCACGGCCTGCCGCGTCCGCGCAATCTCGAGGCGGCGCGCGAGTTCGAGGGCATCCTCCGCGACCAGGGAGTGACCCCGGCGACGATCGCCGTCCTCGACGGCGTCGCGCACGTCGGCCTCGATGACGAGGGCGTGCGCCGCATCGCCGACGAAGACCTCGCGAAGGCGAGCGTGCGCGACCTGCCGATCATCCAGGCCACCGGTGCGAGCGCTGCGACCACGGTCGCCGCGACGTCGCACCTGGCCGCACTCGCCGGCATCCGCGTCTTCGCGACGGGCGGTCTCGGCGGCGTGCATCGCGGCGCGTCCGACACGTTCGACGAATCGGCCGACCTCACGACGCTGGCGAACACGCCGATCACGGTCGTGAGCGCCGGGGTCAAGTCGGTGCTCGACATCGCGGCGACGCTGGAGCGCCTCGAGACGCTGAGCGTACCGGTCGTCGGCTACCGGACGCGCGTCTTCCCGAGCTTCTGGCTGCGCGAGAGCGCGTTCGAGCTCGACTGGTCGGTGGATGCCGCCGCCGACGTCGCCGCGATCATGCGCGCACAGGATGCCCTCGGCAACCGCCAGGGCATCGTCGTGGCGAACCCCGTGCCGGCCGACAAGGCGTGGGACCCGGAGGAGCACGACCGCGTGCTCGCGCAGGCGCTCGCCGAAGCGGATGCCGCGCGGATCACCGGCAAGGCCGTGACACCGTTCCTGCTGCTGCGGATCGTCGAGCTCTCGGGCGGCCGCAGCCTCGAGGTCAACCTCGACCTCGCGCGCAACAACGTGCGGGTCGCCGGCGAGATCGCCACCGCGTGGGCCACGGGCGCGCCTGCCGCGCGCGCCGGAGCCGCATGACGGAGCTCACCCCCGGCATCCTCGTCGTCGGCGACGTGATCGACGACACCGTCGTGATCCCGTCCGGGCCGATCCGGCCCGACACCGACACGGCGAGCACGATCCGCTCGGTCGCCGGGGGCTCGGCGGCGAACACGGCGGCGTGGCTCGCCCACGCGGGCGCGGACGTCGGCTTCGTGGGCGCTGTGCATCGCGCGGACGTCGCGCGTCACACCGCCCTCCTGCCCGGCGTCGACGCTCACCTTCAGGCGGTCGATGCGCCGACCGGCGCGATCGTCGTGCTGGTGCAGGGGCAGGAGCGCGCGATGCTCACCGACCGCGGCGCGAACGCGCACCTCGACTTCGACGCGATCCCCGAGAGCCTCCTCCGCACGCACGTGCACCTGACCGGTCACTCGATGGCGGCATCCGACGGGTCGGCGTTCGCGCGCTTCCTGCGGCGAGCGAAGGATGCCGGGGCCACCGTGTCGGTGAGCCCGGGCTCCGTCGCCTACATCGATGCGCTCGGACCCGCGCGGTTCGGCGAGGTCATCGCGGGCGCCGACATCCTGTTCGCGAGCGTCGTGGAGGGTGCCGCACTCACCGGAACGACGGAGCCTGCCGAGATGGCGGCGCGCGTGGACGCACCGGTCCTCGTGCTCACGCGGGGCGCGGACGGCGTGATCGTCGACGGCGTGCACGTTCCGGCCGTCACCGCACCGGTCGTCGCCGACCCGACGGGCGCGGGCGACGCGTTCTGCGCCGGGTTCCTCGCACGCTGGACGCGGGACCGCGATGCCGTCGCCGCGACCCGCGCGGGCACCGAGGTCGCCGCGCGCGCCGTCGGTGTGGTCGGCGGGCGGCCGGCCTGAGGCCGTCGCCTCAGACGCTTGACTTCACCGCGAGCAGCACCTGCGTCAGGGTGTGCTTCGCGTCGCCGAGCACGATCGAGACCTTCGGGTCGTAGAAGAGCTCGTTCTCGATCCCCGCGAACCCGGGTTTCAGCGAGCGCTTCAAGAACACGACCTGCTGCGCATCGGCCACCGTGAGGATCGGCATCCCGTAGATCGGCGAACCGGGTGAGGTCTTCGCGGCCGGATTGACGACGTCGTTCGCTCCGACGACGAGTACGAGATCGGTCGTCTTGAACCGCGGGTTGACCTCGTCCATCTCGATGAGCGCGTCGTACGGCACATTCGCCTCGGCGAGCAGCACGTTCATGTGGCCGGGCATGCGACCGGCGACGGGATGGATGCCGAACACGACGTCGACGCCACCCTCGCGGAGGATCTCGGCGAGCTCGGCCGCGGCGTGGTGGGCTCCGGCGACCGCGAGGCCGTAGCCCGGGACGATCACCACGCGCTGCGCATAGTCGAGCAGGATCGCGACGTCGTCGGCATCCATCGTCCGGACGGGCCGGTCGGAGCCGGCAGCCGAGGTCGTCGACGCGACGTGCGCGCGGAACGCGCCGAACACGATGCCGGCGACCGTCCGGCCCATCGCCTTGGCCATCGCCATCGTCAGGATCGTGCCGCTCGCGCCCACGAGCGTGCCGGCGATCAGCAGCAGCACGTTCGACAGGACCAGACCGGATGCCGCGACCGCGAGCCCCGTGAACGCGTTGAGCAGCGAGATCACGATCGGCACGTCGGCGCCGCCGATCGGGAGGACCAGGAGCACACCCAGGACGAGCCCCACGGTCAGGAGGACGAACGCCCACCCCATCCCGCCGCTGAGCACCATCGCGACGCCCGCGACCACGGCGAGGACGACGAGGAGCACCATGAGGATCCGCAGCCCCGGGAACGTCACGGCCTTCGTCGTGACGACGCCCTGCAGCTTGCCGAACGTCACGAACGACCCGGTCAGTGAGACGCCGCCGATCAGGATCGTGAACGCGACGACACCGAGGGTCCAGGGGCTGTCGCTGTGCCGGAGTTCGACGAGCGCGACGAGCGCCGCCGCCCCGCCGCCGACGCCGTTGAACGCCGCGACGAGCTGCGGCATCTGCGTCATCTGCACGCGCTGCGCCGCGACGACCGCGATGACCGCGCCCACGGCGATCGCCCCGAGGATCCATCCGAGGTTCCGCAGGTCGGTGCTGAGCATGTACGCCACGACCGCGAGCGTCGCGCCGGCCGCGCCGAGCAGGTTCGCGCGGCGCGCGGTGCGCGGGTTGCTGAGGCCCTTGAGCGCGAGGATGAACAGCACCGCCGCGACGATGTAGCAGACGGTGACGACTTCGGGGGGCAGGAGCTTCATGCGCCGGGTCCCTTCTGATCCGCGGGTGCCTTGTCGCGCGGCTTCGCCCGGAACATCAGGAGCATGCGGTCGGTCACGACGAACCCGCCGACGACGTTGATCGTCGCGAGCAGCACGGCGAGGATCGACAGCACGAGCCCGAGGGGGTCCTCGGCCTGGCCTGCGACGAGGATCGCGCCGAGCAGGATGATGCCGTGGATCGCGTTCGCCTCCGACATGAGGGGCGTGTGCAGGGTGCTCGAGACCTTCGAGACGACCTCGAAACCGAGGAAGATCGCCAGGATCGTGATCGTGATGAGCGCGAAGCCGTCCATCAGGCCGGGTCTTTCTGCAGGGTCGCGGCCACGCGTTCATCCACCACGTGGCCGCCGTGCGTCACGGCGCTTCCGCTGACGAGTTCGTCGTCGAAATCGAGCACGAGGTCTCCTTCCCTCATCAGGAGCGCCGTGAAGTTGGCGCAGTTCATCGCGTAGAGCTTCGAGGCGTCGGGCGCGAGGTCGGACTGGATGTCGCGTGCGCCGATCAGGGTCACTTCGCCGTCGGTCACGGGAATCCGCAGGCGCTCGCCCGGCACGGAGCCCTCGATGTTGCCGCCCGATTCGGCCGCGAGGTCGACCAGGACCGATCCGGGCTTCATCGCGGCGACCATGGCGGCGGTCACGAGGCGCGGCGCCGCCCGCCCGGGCACCGCGGCCGTCGTGATGACGATGTCGGATGCCGCGATGTGCGGCGCGAGCAGCTCCTGCTGTCGGCGCGCGCGGTCTTCCGCGAGTTCCTTCGCGTAGCCGCCGCCGGCCTCGGCGGTGCCGAGGTCGAGGTCGATGAACGTGCCGCCCACCGAGCGGACCTCGTCGGCAGATGCCGCCCGCACATCGTTCGCCGACACGACCCCGCCGAGGCGCTTGGCGGTCGCGATCGCCTGCAGCCCCGCGACGCCGGCGCCGAGCACGAGCACGCGGGCCGGGGCGAGGGTCCCCGCCGCGGTCATCGTCATCCCGAACATCCGGCCGAACGCATCGGCGGCGAGGGTCACGAGGCGATAGCCCGCCAGCAGCGCCTGCGACGACAGCACGTCCATGGACTGCGCCCGCGAGATGCGCGGCAGCAGGTCGAGGGCGAACGTCGTGATGCCGGCGTCCCGCGCGGCGGCGACCGCGTCGGGGTGCGAGAACGGATCGAGCGTGCCGACGGTGACAGTGCCCGGGGGCAGCGCCGTGATGTCGGCGACCGTGAGCGGACGTACGTGGAACAGCACACCCGGCTCTCCGGCCTGGGGCGGGGAGAACGGCTCGGTCGCGGCGACGATGCGCGCTCCGGCCGCGGCGTACGCGGCATCCGTCAAGAGCGATGCCGAACCCGCGCCCGCCTCGACGTCGACCGTCGCGCCGGACGCCCGGAGCTTCTTGACGCTGTCGGGGGTCGCGGCGACCCGCTTCTCGCCCGGCGAGCGCTCGGCGCGCACGCGCACGTGGATCGTCACGGCATCCTCCCTCCCGCCCGACGCCGATGTCGGGGCTCTGCCCGCATCGTATCCGCGCGCGGGTCGATGTCGTGCGACTCCCGCGCGCAGGGCCGGCGCGTCAGTCGTCGTCGCCGAAGTAGGTGATGTCGCCGGGGTCGAGCACGATCGCGACGCCGCGGTCGGCGGTCCATCGGTAGATCAGGCTCTCGCCGCCGGTCATGCGCGCCGGACGGTACTCGGGCGCGACGTCGCCGAACGGCACCGACACCTCGAGCTCACCCATGAGGAACCCCTCCTCGGGCAGGCACTGGCCGTACGCCTTGTCGCCGCGCTCGACGAGGATGCAGCGCTGATCGCCCGCGCTCGACCGGGCGAGCCAGAGGTTCCAGCCGTAGTACGGCCCCAGCGACTCCGCCCAGCTCAGCCCACCCGCGACCGGGAATGCGGGAGGCGGCGTCTGCGGCACGTAGCGGGCGAGCGAGCGGTCGAGCGGGATGTCGACGAGCCGGGTCTCGAGGGTGTTCGAGGCCGGCACCGCCGCGGACAGCCGTTTCGACGCGCTCGAGGGCGAGGGCGTCGGTTCGGTCGACGGGGCGCCCGTGCGGTCCGCGAACTGCGCCGCGAGCACCACCGCCCCGACCGCGGCCACGGCGACGAGCGCCGTGCGCAGACGGTGGCGACGGGGGTCCGCGGGGTCCGTTCCCGCTGCGGCGTCTGCTGCGTGCGCGTCCTCGACGTCGGTCTCGCCGGCGACGCCGCGGTCGGAGAATCGTGGCTCGGGCGGAGCGTTCCGCTCGAATCGTCCGGCCGAAGGCCGATCCTCCGACCAGAGCGCCGCGGTGGGCTCGCGCAGATCGTCCGCGGCACGTGGGCCGGGGATGCCGAAGCCCGGCGCGGTCGCGGGGGTTGCGGCATCCCGAACCACCGCAGCGGCATCTGGAACCGCCGCACCCGCTTCCGGCACCGCGACGAAGCGCCGACGCACGAGGGTCTCGAGCTCGTCGAGGCGGGCGACCGCGGCGGGGTCGGCGGCGATGTCGGCCTCCGGACCGTACGCGCGGCGCCGCAGGTGCGCGAGCTCCGCGACCTCGTCGTCGTCCACCCTCCCACGCTACTGCGCACCGCGGGCGCGTGGGCCGGTGCTGCTGCGACGGCTCACGCCGGCGTCGCGGCGCCCTCCGAGCTGATCAGGCCCCGCGCCCACGCCGCGGCGCGCTCGAGTTCGCCGTCGATCAGGGGGCCTTCGTACCCGTGCACGCGGAACGTCTTCGGCTTCTCGTACACGGCGAAGCCGAGCGAGCGCAGCTCGTGCCGCGCCGCTTTCGCCGCCGAGCCGGGTAGCCGCGGAGAGTCGACGCGGGTGTCGAACGCCACCGCGGGAACCGGTTTCGCGATGTGCTGCACCGTGTCGAGCCACTCGCGGATGCCGCGGGCCGGCGCGCGCGGTGCGCCATTCTGGTTGACGGCCCCCTCGCGCGTCGACGGGCGCGTCATGGAGAAGGCGTGCGTCGGTCCGCCGACCAGCACGAGGTCGTAGCCCTCGAGTGACGCGGGCGCGACCTCGGCGTCGACGACCTCGACGGACATGGATTTCGACAGCTCCTCCGCCACCGCACGTGCCACCTTCTCGGTGTTGCCCCACAGTGATTCGTACACGACGATCGCGCGCATGACCCCTCCTTCGCCGTCCTTCCATTCGACCCGATCGGCGGCGCGGTGCCAAGAGACGAAAGTCCCGCGGTGAGCGAGCACGGACCCGGTACCGAGAACCGGCGCCTGCGGCGCCGACAACCGTCGGACCGCCCTGGCACGGCATCCACCCCGGCAGTACACTCGCGGCGTGGCGTGCCGGGAGAGATGCCGAGAAGACGCCCGACCGCCTCGAGATCGCGCCCCGGAGGACGCATGACCGCTGACGCAACGGCGCACCGCCCGCCCGCGATCCTCGTCGTGTCGGCGGACGAGCGACTGCGCGGCGCGGTCGTGGGCCCACTGAACCGGCGCTACGCGCAGGACTATGGCATCCTCGAAGCCGACAGCCCCGCGCAGGCGGCCGAGCTGATCGCCGGGTTGCACGACGCCGACGGCGAGCTCGCGCTCGTCCTCTCCGACGACGCCTCCCCCACCGACGAGCACGAGAGCGTGTTCGCCGCCGCGCGGCGCCACTTCCCGGATGTGCGGCGCGGGCTCGTGATCGAGTGGGGCTCGTGGGCCGATCACGACACGACCGAGGCCGTGCTCGAGCTCATGTCGCGCGTGCAGATCGACTACTACGTCGTCCGCCCCACGCACACCGCCGACGAGTCTTTCCATCGCGCGATCACGGACTTCCTGCACGAGTGGGAGTCCTCGAGCGGACGCCGACGTCGCAGCTTCACGGTGATCGGCGATCATGCCCAGCCCCGCACGCACCAGCTGCAGAGCCTGCTCGCGCGCGGTGGGGTCACGGCCGAGCGTCTGGATCCGGGCTCGCCCGAGGCGCTCGCGCTGCTGTCCGAGGCCGAGGTCGACTACGAGGGCGTGCCGCTCGTCCGCACCGCCGACGGCTTCGTGCTCGTCGACCCCGACGACGCCGCGCTCGCGCGGTCGTACGGACTGGACACCTCCCTCCCCGACGACATCGTCGACGTCGCGATCGTCGGCGCCGGACCCGCCGGCCTCGCGGCGGCCGTGTACGCGGCATCCGAGGGCCTGGACACCCTCGTGCTCGAGGGTGAATCGATCGGCGGACAGGCCGGATCGAGCTCGCTCATCCGCAACTACCTCGGCTTTTCGCGCGGGGTCTCGGGCGCCGAGCTCGCGCAGCGCGCGTACCAGCAGGCCTGGATCTTCGGGGCGCGCTTCGCGCACACGCGCCGCGTCGTCGGCATGAACATCCCCGACGGCGGCTTCGAGCTGCAGGTCGAGGGCGGCGAGATCGTGCGGGCGCGCGCGGTCGTGCTCGCCACCGGTGTCAGCTACCGCCGCCTGGCCGCCCCGGGTCTCCGACCCTTCGTCGGGGCGTCGGTGTTCTACGGCGCATCGTCGGTCGAGGCGCGCGCCCAGACCGGACGGGACGTGCTCGTCGTCGGCGGCGGCAACTCCGCCGGGCAGGCGGCGCTGCACCTCGCCCGCTACGCCCGGTCGGTCTCGCTCGTCGTGCGCGGGCCCTCGCTGGCCGAAAGCATGTCGCAGTACCTGATCGACCAGCTCGACGCCGCGGGCGTGGGACTGATCACCGGAACCCGCATCGTGGATGCCGGAGCCCGTGCCTCCGACCGGCTCGACCACGTCGTGATCGAGCGCACCGAGACGCACGAGCGGCTCGAGGTGCCCGCCGACGCGGTCTTCATCACGATCGGCGCCCGCCCGCACACCGAATGGCTCGCTCCCGAGGTGCTGCGCGACAAGTGGGGCTCGGTCATGACGGGCGCGGACGTGCTCGCCGAGGGCGGCCGACGGGCATGGCGCGGCGGGGATGCCGGACCCTCGCAGTTCGAGTCGTCGGTGCCGGGCTTCTTCGCGGTGGGCGACGTGCGCCGCGGCGCGGTCAAGCGGGTCGCATCGGCGGTCGGCGAGGGATCGGTCGCGATCTCGGCCGTCCACGCGCACCTCGGGGCGCACGTCGGCGGGTGAAGCGCCGCTTCGCGCGACCGATAGCCTCGGAACGTGGAGGACTGGGAAGAAGACGCAGCGGAGACGCTCGAGCGGCTCACGCACTCACCGATGGCCGATGCGCTGCACGGCACGATCCGCATCGTCGCGCTCTCCGAGCCGAAAGGCCGCGCGCGCTACCAGGTGTGCACGATGGACCTCCTCCTCGAGGCGGCCGAGCTCGACGCCGAGCCGCTCACCACGGAGGTCGTGCTCGACCGCCGCCACTGGCCGACGGTCGGGATGGTCCTGCGCGCCCGCATCTCGCGCAGGCGACCTCGCATGATCGACGTCAACTGGGACGCGCTCGCCCGCTGACCGTGGGGCGGCGTCAGCCCATGAGAGGGCGGAGCACGCGCGCGAGACCGTCGACGTCTTCCGGGCTGAGCACGCTGAGCGCGAGGGCTTCGCGGCGGATGAGTTCGGTCATGGCGGCATCCACCCGCACTCGCCCTTCGTCGGTGAGGCGCACGAGCACCCCGCGGCCGTCGCGGGGGTTCGACTGGCGTTCGACGTAGCCGCTCTCGACGAGGTGGGTGATGCGGTTGGTCATGGCCGCGCTGCTGATCATCGTGCGCTGGATCAGCTGCGCGGGGCTCAGCTCGTGCGGCTCGTCGCTGCGGCGGAGCGCGGCCAGCACGTCGAACTCCCATGAGGTCAGCCCGGCGGTCGCGAACGCGCCGGCGCGGATGCGTGCGAGCCTCAACGACACCCGCCGCAGACGCGACATGACCTCGAGCGGGGTGACGTCCACGCCCGGCAGGCGCTCCGACCACGCGTGGATCAGCAGATCCACCTCGTCCGGTCGGCGCTCGCTCACACTCCGACCGTATCGACTGCAGATGGGGTCGCCGCCGTGATCGGGCGGGTTTTCTCCGCGTTCCCTCTTCGCCAGGCTGGTTGTGAGTCAGTTCACGATCGGTGAGGGAGGTGCGGGGTGTCGATCACTCCGGGGTTCACGACGGCGGAGATCCGCGAGCTCGTGCATGAGTATCAGCTGGTGGCGCA